>Ga0255342_1001756_pt1 | contig 29180 bp, 28 predicted proteins | sample wastewater_treat_3_FD_192416 | JGI IMG/M metagenome (GOLD analysis project Ga0255342, IMG submission 192416) | Wastewater microbial communities from Lulu Island WWTP, Vancouver, Canada - plant14 | ecosystem: Engineered > WWTP > Wastewater > Unclassified | place: Canada: Vancouver, British...
TAATAAAAAACGGGATAAGGCTGATAAACGGATGAGTTTAAGCGAGGCTATTGCCCAGTATGTAGAAGATGGGGATATTTTTGCCGAAACTGGTTTCGCTTATGTCCGAGCCCCACTGCAAGCATATTTCGAAATGATTCGCCAGAAGAAAAAGAATCTGGTGGGCATTGGATCACCGATGTCTAACTGCTCATACCTTATGGCGCTGGGATTAATGAAGGCTATTCATTTATCTTACATAGGCGTAGAAATGAGGGGTAATGATAAAAACTTTGCCCGGGTTATTAAGAGTAAACAGGCAAAGATTGCTTCTATCTGGAGTCACGGTTCCATGGCTCTGGGATTTAAAGCAGCCCAATTAGGTGCCCCCTTTATTGCATCTAAACAATTACTGGGTTCGGATATGTTAAAACAAAATCCTTATGTCAAGGTAATTGACAGCCCGGTGGGCAAGGATAAGGACCCGGTCTGTTTAATTCCGGCTTTATTTCCAGATGTTTGCGTAATTCATGTACAAAAAGCTGATCGTTATGGTAATGCTATCATTGATGGTCCGGCAATTAATGATATAGCTCTGGCCGCAGCTTGCCGCAAGGTTATACTTACAGCCGAAAGGATAGTACCGGAGATGGCCATTCGTGAGAATACCAGTGCATCCATACCCTTCTGGTACGTGGATGCGGTTGTGGACATGCCTTATGGGGCCTTACCTGGCTGCTGCCCGGGTCATTATTACTGGGCGCGCGAATGGTGGGAATGGCTGGTACGCAATGTGACACCTAGAGAAGAGAATATTGCTGCTTTCTTTGATTACTGGGTGTACAGTACTAAAGACCAATATGATTTTATCGATAAACTGGGTGGAATTCGCTTTTTGGATCATGCCCGCGAGTTAATGGAAGCTGCTGAAGCCAATATTGATGATTCCAAGGTTAGTTTTGCCTACCAGGAAGTCATACCCAAATGGGATTAGGAAGGAGGTTATAATTGATGAGTAAAATAGCACCGGCAAACCCCCTGGAAATGCTAGCCTATAATATCTCTTTGCAGATTGAAAACGGGCAGATTGTTTACGTGGGAACCGGCCTTCCCATGGTAGGTGCCCTGTTGGCAGCCAAGACCCATGCCCCCAACATAACCATGGTTTTTGAAAGTGGCGGGCAGGATCCTCTAGAAGGAGATATGCCCTGGTCAGTAGGTTGTCCCTTCACTTTCCGCAAATCTCCTATGGTTCAGGAAATGGCTTCTTCCTTTGGCCAGTGTGCCCTGGGCTATGTTGACATAGCCTTCCAGGGTGGGGCTCAAATAGACATGTATGGTAATGTTAATACTTCTGTTATTGGTTCCTATGGCAATCTAAAAGCTATACTGCCAGGTAGTGGTGGCGGTAATGATATCGGCTCGCTAACTGAGAAATCAGTACTGGTTGGCTTACAAACTCCCGATCGTTTCCCTGAAAAGGTGGATTTTATCACCACTCCTGGTTATCTGGATGGTGGAGATTCTCGGGAAAAAGCTGGACTCATTGGAGGTCCGGTAGCGGTAGTAACCCAGTGTGGTGTTTTCGATTTTGAACCGGTAAGTAAAAGGATGCGGATAAAGGGCCTGAATCCAGGCATGACCGTAGAAATAGCCCAGGCCTGCACCGGTTTTGAATTACTGGTTCCTGATGGCGAAGTACCAGTCATTGCTGCTCCCAGTGACGAAGTTTTGGAAACCTTGCGCAATGTTGTTGACCCCCGCAGGGTCTTTACCAAAATGCCGGGGAGCTAATGAGAAAACAAAGAGCTAGTAGCAATAGGGAAAGGTATTGTTAAAAGTAGTGGTAACCCCAAGTACGAGGTTAATTATGAATTAAGAATTATGAATTTTAAATTAGCGTAGAAATGCTTGCGCATTTCCTTCCATTACAATTACTGTAAGTTCTCTTTGCTTACAAAGGTGACACAGGAACCGTCCCCTGTCACCTGTCCCCTGTCACCTTTGTAGTTGCATATGCTATGTAGACATGGAGATTAACTGTAATTGGATGACACACAGGGGGGTATTATAATTGGCATCAAATTATATTTATTCATCACGAGATCATAAATTTATATTAAAAGAATGGCTGGATATGGGGAAAGTTTTTAGTTTCGATGCTTTTAAGGATTATTATAGTGTAGATGACATAGACAATATCCTGGATCAGGCATTAAAAGTAGCCCGGGAAGTTACTGCTCCCACCAGGGATGATAACGAAGGTATTCAGGCGCAATTTAATGAAGGAAAAGTAATTGTTCCTCCTTCCTTTAAAGAAGTTTACTGGTTCTTAAATCAGAATGGGTGGGGAGGAAGCAATGAAGATGAGGAAGCCGAAGGTCATCTGCCGCAGACTCTTTTTAGGGCTTGTACCGAGTATCAAATAGCAGCCAATGCCGGTTTTATGCCATATATACTGGCTACTGCCGGGGCTGCCAGCCTTGTTTCCAGCTTTGGTAATGACTACGTTAAAAAACTGTTCAAAGAAAAGATGTATAGTGGTGAGTGGGGCGGCACCATGTGCCTGACCGAGCCCAACGCCGGCAGCGATGTAGGTGACCTGTTAACCAGGGCTTATCCTACTGACGTAGATGGCGTTTATCGCATTAAGGGTACTAAATGCTTTATTACCGGTGGGGAACAGGATATTACCGAAAATATTGTTCATCTGGTACTGGCCCGGGTAGAAGGTGCCAAACCAGGTACCAAAGGTATATCTCTATTTGCGGTACCTAAAATGTGGGTAGATGATGATAGCAATATCGTGGGAAGTAATGATGTAAATTGTGTGGGCATAGAGCATAAGATGGGTATCAAGGGCTCAGCCACCTGTGTTTTAGCATTTGGTGAGGAAAACCAGTGTCGCGGTTATATACTGGGTAATCCTCCTGACGCTGAGGGTAGAGGTGAGGGTATGGCCCAGATGTTCCAGATGATGAATGGGGCCCGTATGGAAACTGGCCATGCCGCCCTGGCTGAGACTGCTCTGGCCTATAATAACGCAGTTGCCTATGCCACTGAGCGCATTCAGGGTCGTCCCATGACTAATCCCAAATCCGAAAGGATTCCCATTATCAAGCATGAAGATGTACGCAGAATGCTCTTGGACCTGAAAGCGTATACCGAAGCTATGCGGGCATTGATATTTAAAACTTATTACTATTTTGACATTGTCCAGTATTCCACGGATCCGGAGGAAGTAAGAAGGGTGAAGGCCCGGCTGGAAGTAAATACTCCCATAGTAAAGGCCTATTGCTCCGACCGGGCCTGGGAACTGACGGCTGAAGCCATGCAAGTGTTTGGCGGCAACGGCTATTCGGAAGAATATCCTATCGCCGAGCTCTGCAGAGATGTAAAGATATACTCGATATGGGAAGGTACTAACTATATACAATCAATGGACCTGATAGGTCGTAAATGGATGATGGGTAAGGGGAAAGTTTTTGCTGACTGGCTGGCGGACATAGAAGAATTTGCTACGGCTAATGCCAGTGTAGCTGGTTTTGAAAAAGAAATGGAAATACTCCTGCGGGCAGTTAATGCCTATAAAGAGATTCAGAGCACTATAGCTTCGTATTTTATGAATCAAAAGATTTCCATGATGCCGCTTTATGCCACCAGGATACTGCAGGCCACCGGCGAACTAATTTGCGGGCAGCTTATACTAGAACAGGCATTGGTAGCTCAGAAAAAGATTGATGAACTGGGTAGTGACCATTATGACTATCCCTTCTATAATGGCAAGGTAAATGCAGCTAAATATTTTGTAAGAAATATAGTACCCAATATCTTCAGAACCCTGGAAGTGGTAAAAGAAGGTGACACCTCGGTACTCGAGATTGTGGAAGAGGCATTCCTGGTATAGGGGGATAGGTGAACAAATTAGTCTGGAGAGGGTTTAAATCCTTTCCAGACAGTTATAAAAAAAGCAGGTATTACACCTGCCTTTTTTTATTTAAAAGAATCTATTTTGAACTATTTAGACTGTGCCGCCTTAGTCCAGGGACCGAAGGGTGCACCGATAGGAAGTACGGTATATCCGTAGTGAGTATTAAGTACGGTGGCAGCTGATCCATAGAAAGAGAAGATCGCGATACCCAGTTCAGCATAAGCAGCCAGCACATGCCAGGCTTCTCCACCCCAGCCCAGGGTGCTCATGAATAAACCCAGGAAGAGCAGGTCAATCAAGAAGAAAATAATAAATAGTACCTTATTAGCCCCCATGGCTCCAATGGTCATGTACATAGTAAAAATAAAATAACCCAGGAAGGCAAAACCCAGCTGGTGAATATCAATTACCGCATCCGGGCGCATACCAAACATACCATTGCCTATCATCCAGGTCATGCCTACGCCAAACCAGAAGAAACCATATCCGCAAAACGCGGTGGCACCGAAAGTATTGTTATGCTTAAAATCAAATATACCGGCTACAAACTGGGCTGTAGCTCCTAGAAATATTGCCCAGGGAATAATGTAAGCGGTTCCCTCAGTAATCCCCAGTTTTTGTGTACAGGCCACCAGGGTTACCATAGCTAATCCTAATAATCCGAGTGGTGATGGATTGGCAACCACCGTTTGAATATGACCAGTAACCAGAGTTTCATTTCCATTTGCATTTACCTTTGCCATAATTCCCTCCCTAATATGCTAAAAATATTTTTTATATCAAAAAAGAACTCCCCCTTACCCCCCTTTCTCCAGGATAGAAATAAATATTTATTATTCCCCCTTGTATATTCAACATCATTTCCCAAAATCCTGTTGACTTTGTGACTTTTTTCATTTTTTAACCTTCATTACTGCCCAACCTGTCCAAATCGCAGATATTATCCCGATTTAAGGCTAATTAACATTTTAGATTTTACGGGTTCGGAAATTCCTTTTCTCTTTACTCATGCATGGGCTAAGGCTATAATAAATATATATAAAGATAAAATGGTATTATGTGAATGGTATGGTAATAAAGACATTTTAAGGATTCTTTGTGCCATTCTAATTAAGTTCAGGCAGTTGGTTATATTTATGTTTGTAAAGGAAACTCTACAGCGGAATACCATTAGGGTGGAAGTGGTCAGAGCCATTGTAGGGTAGCAAAGACCACAATGATATTCTCCTGTAGGGATTATTCCTGGATTAAAAGGGAGGTGATCAAAGGGGGATTTACTAGTTTCCTGCACTGCAGGCATACCTGGGGGAAGTTTAAGTATATTTAGAAAAAGGGGGAGCTTCCTTAACAAGTGATACAGCCTATATATAACATTGGATTGCATATTGGGGGGGGCCTCCTTAAAAATGGAGGGAGTATAGAAATATGGCTGCTAATTTTGCATATCAAAATATAAGAGATTTTGAGTTTATTATTCAAGAATGGCTACCCACGGAGAAGATTTTTAATTATCCGCAATTTGCCGACTATTATTCCAAAGACGATATCAAATCAGTTCTGGGACCAATTCTTAAAATGGCCAAAGAGGTCGTAGAACCCACTAATGAGGATGGCGACCTAAATCCGGTTAAATTAGAGAACGGTAAAGTTACCCTGCCACCAACCTTTGGACCGCTTTTCAAACAGTTGCAAGAGGAAGGCTGGGGAACCAGTAATATTGATGAATCCGAAGACGCCATGGTATTACCGCATATCCTGCATTCAATGGTATGGGAAATGCTGGCTGCGGCCAATCCCACTTTTGGCCCTTATATTATATTAACCAGTGGTGCTGCCGGACTGATTCAGAGTTTCGGTGACGACCACCTGAAAGAAATGTTCTTACCCAAGATGATGGACGGAACCTGGTCCGGAACCATGTGCTTGACTGAACCTACTGCCGGTTCCGACGTAGGCGACATTTTATCCCGGGCTTATCCTACCGATGATCCTCGTCTTTTCAAAATTAAGGGAAGCAAAATATTTATAACCGGTGGAGACAATGACTTCACCGAAAATATTATTCACCTCTACCTGGCCCGTATTGAGGGTTCCAAGCCGGGTACCAAGGGCATTTCCCTTTTCGTAGTACCGAAATACTGGGTTAACGAAGATGGCAGCCTGGGTGAACTAAACGATGTCGAAACTACTGCTGCCGAGCATAAGCTGGGACAGCATGGATCCTGCACTGCGGCTCTGTCCTTTGGCGAAAACAACACCTGCCGCGGCTGGCTTTTGGGTGTAGACCCACGGGAAAACGATGGCAAAGGCGAAGGTATGGCTCAGATGTTCCAGATGATGAACGGTGCTCGTATGGAGACCGGACATGCTGCTCTGTCCTGCATTGCCAACGCTTACTATAACGCTCGTGACTACGCTAAAGAGAGAATTCAGGGACGCCCGCTGACCAATCCCAAGGGCGACCGGGTTACTATTATAAACCATGAAGACATCAAACGGGCTCTGCTCTGCGGCAAAGCTCATGTTGAAGCCATGAGAGCCATGATGTACAAGACCTACTTCGCTTTTGACGTACGTGCCCATGATCCGAATGAGGAAGAAAGAGCCAAAGCCAATGAACTGATAGAAGTAAGTACTCCGCTTTGTAAAGCTTATCCTTCCGATGAAGCCTGGTGGCTGATCGGTGAAGCCATTCAGTGTTATGGTGGCTATGGATACTGTGAAGAATATCCGGTAGCCCAGATTGCCCGTGATGTAAAAATCTACTCCATCTGGGAAGGAACCAACTATATCCAGTCCATGGACCTGATTGGACGCAAATGGCTGATGAAGAAGGGTGCAGCTTTTGGAGGATTTGTCCAGGAAATGAGAGATTTCTTCGAAGCTAACAAGGGTGCCGAAGGCTTCGAAAAAGAATTTGAAAACCTGGGTCGGGCACTGGATGCCTACACCCAGATTCAGATGGCTATCGGCGGCTATTTTGGCAATAAGCAATATGGCATGATGCCGACCTTTGCCCGCCGCATCCTGACTGCTACCTCTCAGCTCTACTGTGGCCGTCTAATCCTTGACCAGGCCTTGCTGGCAGCCAAGAAGGCTCAAGAAGTTGGTCCTGACCACTTCGACTATGAATTCTATACCGGTAAGGTACTTGCTGCCCGTTACTATCTCAGGAATGTAGTTCCCAATGTATGGGCAGTAGCTGAAATCGTTAAAGACGGAGACACCTCGGTTCTCGATATTCCCATTGGAGCATTTGAATACTAAAAATATACTACCAGGCCCCCGCTTAGCGGGGGCTTTTTTTATTGGCAAAAAAAAACCGTCCTAATAAGGACGGTTATGCTCATATATATTAACAAGTAATTGTTATATGAGCATTTTAAAAAGAGGGAAGGGAAAGTAAGGCTTACAATAAAGTTAATTGTTAACTTGATAGTCAAGCTGAGAGTTTGAGCTGCTATGAGGGGTACTTCATAATTTGTTATCAGCTTAAGATTAGCGATTTTGCAGGGTTTACACTTTATTGCTCCACCTGATAACAATTTATGAAGAGAAGGGAGGAAAGGTGCTACTTTGGAAGAAAGATTTTTTAAAATTGGTGAAGTGGCAGAAATATTAGAAATAGAACAGCATACCCTGCGCTATTTGGAAAACTCCCTCAAGTTAAAAATTAAAAGGAATGAGCGGGGTGATCGCCTCTATACTGATTCTGACCTTGACACCCTGAGACTGGTTCTGCAATTAAAAGACAAGGGGCTTAATACCACAGCTATAAAACTGGCTCTGGAAAATACCGAGGAAAGTGAAGAAACTAGTCTGGCTCCCAAAAGCGGGGCAGCTACTCAAGACCTGGTGGAAATGGTATCCCTGACCCGGCAGATTGTAGAGCAAAATACGGAATTAATGCAACAAAACCGGCGTTTAGAACAAAGGATGGAGAAGTTAGAACAGAAAATTGAGCAGAGAAATCTGGATAAGGAAAAAAAGATAGATGAGTTTTTAACTCTCTGGAAAGCCGACCAGGAAGCAAAAAAATCCTGGCTCTCGCGCCTAAGGGGTAAGTAAGTTTAATGCACGCGGATCACGCGGATGAGGCCGGATTTACGCTGATTTTTTTGACACTGAATACAGTGCTACCTAAATAGTACCGATAGGTACATCCGTGTCGTAATCTGTTTTCATAGGTGGTTACATGTGCCTAGCAAACATGGAGGTTAACGACTAGTTCCTTATTAATATTCAGTGTTAATCATAAAAAATCAGTGTTATTCAGTGTCTAATAAAGTCTATTTTCTATCCCATTAATTGCAGAAAGGCCAGTAGTTTATACATTAATAGAACGGAATAATCAGAGGAAGGCTGGCTGGAGAATTGGTCCAGGTATTCCTCAAAGTCCTGTAGCAGGCGGGGATTAGTGTCCGGGTAGAGCCGGATTAAATCCAGGGCGGTTTCCTGATGAGAGAGTAGATTGGGAAAAAGCTGCTTCTCATTCACTGCGCTGTTAAGTTTGTTATTATCTTTGCCCACTTCCATAGTAGAGGCGCCCAGATTCAGGTAGAGGTCTACCAAATCCTGCTCTATTTCCTCATCATCAACTTGTAAAACCAAGTCCTGTCCCATGAATTGTTCCACTTGAGCTTGCAGGTCAGCCGAATCCAGCTCATGAACCCTTAATTTAAGGCTATTAGTATTAGTTGCCAGGTTATAAGGCGAAGCGACTGGAACCGTAAAAATTTTGTGCCTGCCGTTAATATCAAGCTCCAGATTCTCAGTATCAAAGGGTAGCTTTTCCAGAATAGTTCCGGTTCCAACCGGATTCCATTTCTCAATAAAAAAATTAAAGGGATAAATGGTTTTTACCCTTAAAAAAGAGGATGATCCTGCTTGCTTCCACTGGGATAACCCTCTGACTACGTTAAAACTAAGATCCTGGGGATGAATAATTTCAGGTCCAGGACATATATCAGCTATCAACTGGTTTACTCCCCGGGTTTGCGAAGCTCCCCCTAGCAGCAAGAGATAATCCAGAATGAAACGACCTTCCCGGGAAAAACCAAGTAATTCCCCTTTTTCCCGGACGCGTTCATTAATATATTTTTTTAAACGGGTAAAAACAGGCTCCAGCTGTGCCATGAACAGTTCTGCCGGCAAATCAAAAACTAAAGAATCCTGCTGGTAGAATCCTGGTATGTTAAAATATGCACTACTTTGCCTGCCAATTGCTACCTTGACCTGTTCCGCTGTTACCATAAGGCGGTTGAACCAGTATCTTTCTTCTCCCTGTAAATTCTTTTCGCTGGTGATAGGGGCAGGTATATCATAACCGTGTTGCATCTTAAATAGAGGGTTTAAGATAAAACGTAAAACTCCCCGATCCAGCTCGCTGCCAGAAAAGGCATCATGCCCAATCTGAAACTGACTCTCCATGACAATTTCATTGTGTTTATGAGTCATACTAAGAAAACTGAAGTCAGTAGTCCCGCCACCTATATCCACACAGAGTATGTCTCCTTCTAATTGCTCCTGAGCATGAATAGCATTATAGCCCAGTAAAGCAGCAACTGGCTCTGGCAGAAGGTAGACTTCGCTAAGGCCGAAACTTTGACGAACCGCTTCCAGTAACATTTTTCTAGGTTTAAGCCCAAAATAATTAGGGACTGAAACCGTAATGGATTCCAGCTCCCCTCGCCACACCTCTACATATTCATCCCGCAGATAATTAAAATATTCCCTGAGTATATCATTCAGGGTAAATGGTCCTAGCCTAAAGTCCGGGTTGCGCTTCATTTCCAGCTTAAAAAAACGGACTTCCTCAGCTCCCGGCTGGTTAAGCCGCATCGCCATTTTGCCGAAAAATAGCTTTTCGCGTGAGGGTAGGTAAACTACCAGGGTAGGTATCTGGTTTTCCTCACCAACCAGATTAATAAAATTGCCCTGGTCCATATACCCCAATTTAGTATATGAAGTTCCAAAGTCTATTCCCAGGTGCATAGCCTTAACCCTTCTGGGCGATGACCAGGTAAGGAATTTCCTCCTCCAGCAGTTCATCAACCCGAATAATAAAAAGATCCCCTTCTTCGTGCAATATCAGGTTATCTTCCTGGTCATCCTGGCAGAGGTGGGTTTCAACCAGATGCTTGTCTAAGAGATAAATATATTCCGAGGGCAATACTTGTCCCTTCTGCAGGGGAATCCGGTCAACTTTGATGTTTACTTCTTTCCAAGCTCGCGATATATTACGGGGAGCCAGTATTCTCTCCAGGTCACCCCGGATATTGGCCAGTATATTCAGGTAGTTATCCAACATATTAACAATAGTTAATAAGTGTTTGAGAACTTCATTATGATGTTCCTGCTTCTGGTTTAGTAAATCTATCCTGGTTGTAAGTAAAGAAAGTTGTAGTTCTACCCGGTTTAGCCCGTTAAGCAGCTCGGGGAAACAAATTAACTCTTTGGTAGCTAACGAACCTCTAAGCAGGAATGACGCCGGCTCTAAAATCTCTTGAATTTTAGTACTGAAATAGGTGAAATCAGGCTCTCCGGAGCCGGATAATTCACTGGTTATGCCGGTAATTGTTTTCACTATATTAAGACTGTCATCATTTAATTTATTTACAGTGTCGATAAGCATTTTATTCGGACTGATAGCTGTGGATAAAATCGGGGTATACGGGGAGGCCTTTTCTAAAAGCATAGTTAAACCAGCTAAAAAGTTTTCTAAATTTGTTACACTACGATTAAGAACTTCGGACTGTTCACTGACCAGACCAAGTTGAATGGCATCAAGATAGAGGCTAATTGTAGATTTAACGTGAACCTCATAAAAGTTTATTAAGGTCTCAGTATCAGCCGTCCGTGAAAATACCGGTGTTCTCTTTTTTATTTCCTCAATTATCCCGCTAATTTGCTTACTATCCTGCCGAGGTTGAACCCGGGATAAGGCCTTTACCGGGTAGGTTAGATAAACCAGCAAGCGGTTAATGGCATCAGCCTGAAGGTGGTTGTTGCGATCCAGTGAAGAAATCATCTGCAGTGCGGGAATAGCTGCCGGGTGGGTTTGAACTAAAAACATTAATTCCCCGTCTTTTAACCAAGTATTAATCCTGGAGATTAAGGCATTAAGATTAACAAATTCATTTTCCAACTGCTTTAAGGTATATAATAACTCCACTGCACGGTGGTCTTGCTCCCGGCTAAGAGACAATAGACTCTGGCCTGCATTTTCCCTGGACTTGTTACATATGGATAAAATACTTTTAACCTGATTATACAGTTTAGCATAACGTTTAATATTAGCCATGATATCCATTTTAACCATGGTTTCCTGTCTGCTTAATTTCAGCAACTGGGAAACCTCTTCCTGAACTGAGCTACGGTAACGAGGAAAAAGCCGTTCGGTAAAGCTGCGATAATAAAAAGAGTTAAGCTCAAAAATATAATTATCCAGCTCTTCACCCATTTCTGCAAAAGAGGGAGAGGGAAGGGACTGTTCTATTTCCTGTCGCAGCGAGGATAAAACTTGCTCCAGTTTGGCGGCAAAAAAATCCGGGTTAAATTTTTCATTGCAATCCATCATAATACCCCCATAAATTGACCGGCTAAAAGATCGCGACGGATATTCTCGCCCTTCTTTCTAAACAGGTGCGGGCGCGATGATAGTTCGCTTCTAAGCTCAGCGCTGTTCATATTGTATCTAAGCTCTATTATCCGTTGGGCTTGATAACGACTATTATCATCTACCAACGGTGCTATTTGGTTTAGCAGCTCATCATGCATAAATATACTACTGGGAAGCCATTTCCACAGTGATATATAATTACCCAGCAACTGTGAGGCCATTTTTCCCTCCAGTTTCAAGCGACCCTTAAACTCCAGCAACCGGATTAATTCCATAGTGATAAACGATTCATGGGGAAGAGTAGATAGCTTTTCTTCCAGGACTTTAAATAGTTGTTGCAGGTGTTCCTGGCTTACGCCAATTTCAATTTCCTCATCCATTAACAGAGGAAACTCTGCTGGTCGCAATTGTTCAATTTTTTTGCTTATATATAATACTTCCAGCAAGCTATCTTTTTTAAAGCTTCCAGGAAGCGTTTCCCATAACTTGAGGTACTCAAGGGGGGCAGCTTCGGGGCTAATTAAAGGGAAATAGTTCATATACAGATTATTAGCATAATTATAAGCCTGCAGTGGTTCATAGATCAGGGTGTAAATTGGTATAACGGCACGAAGTAACTGTTGCAGCTCTTTGTAAATCTTCTGGTCGTTGATTATATTTACCAGGCGATTTTTTTGCTGGTAATCACAATAAATCTCCAGTAGAAATGCCAGGCTATCCTCAAGTAAACCACACTTAAAGACTAGTTTAGCAGCCTCTATTTGTAGGATAAAACGTTCTGTTGTGTACGGATCCTGGAAACGGTCGGCACTGCTATCCTGTAAGATGGCTATGGCTTCCCGGATAAGTTCTACCTTATCTCCATACGGAGTGGGGTAATCGCTCTTTTTACCAAACTCCGTCAGACCATAATAGGAGTCCAGACGAAGCTCTCTAAGCTTGGCCTGCCGGTCTTTTAGCAGTTGCCGTAATCCCGGACTAGCCGTTTTAGAGAGGAGATGAACACAGCTGTCCTCATCCAGGATATTGATTACGGTCATAATAGCAGGCGCATATTCTTCCTTATATATACGGGCGATAAATTCCAGTTCCGCTGGTCTTACCTGATGATTAAGGATATACCAGGGTAGGAATTGCCAAAAATCATCTATTACACGGGTAGGGGCACTAACTAACCATTCCATCACCGGTAAAAAACGCAGGTTAGCAAACAGAATTTTGAAGAAATCAAATTTGCGTTCCGCGAAATAGAGGGAGCGGTAAAGCAGATTTACCCCTTCTTTACTGTCCACCATTACCGGGACAGTTAAAGGAGTCTGGCGCAGAACACTGCGCAGCAATAATTCCTGTTCCCAGAAACTAAAGAGATCTTCATCATCTGTTATATTCCTATACTGTTCCAGAATGTCCTGCATATTATGGTGAGGAGTGAGGCGTCAGGAGTGAGGGGACAGTTAAGTAAGAACTCCTCATTTTTCAAGCGTCTCTTCCTCTTCTCTTCCTTTCATTGGTTTATTTATTTGTAAGGAGTGAGGCGTGAGGCACAAAGGTGTGGGGGCGGACCCATGTGTCCGCCCGGCTAGCCCCCCACTCCTAACTATAAAAAGCAATATTCAAAACCCGGCAGGCGTTTTGGGCTTTCATCGGGTCATTTTCGCTTAGATAAACAAAATAATAAATGGATTTATCCTTATTGGTAAAAATACCTCCCAAACGGTCATCATCTATACATTCAAACTTGTCCATAGCAGCCTTATTACGGTTCAGATAGCGATAAGTTTGCAGCCGGGTAACAAAGGAATAACGTGCCAGCCTTTCAAAGTGAGATTTTAAGCCAATCTCTTTACCACTATTATCGTCTTCATATTTATATACTATTTCACCCTGGCGGGGTTGGGGTAAAACATTCATATTAGCAACGGCCTGGTTTAAGGACCGTAATAACTTTCGTAAAACCTGGCTATCAACCTGCTGCTTAAAGGTATATTGCAGGTAAGGATGCAGGGTTTGGGGAAATTCCTCCAGGGGCAGCGGATCTATTGCAAATAAATGCAAGGCCTGGGGGTGCTCCAGCAAATAATTTATAAGGTCATCCCAACCGTGTTGAAAACGGGGGATAAACGTATAATAATCTTGGTATAGCCGAAAAGCATACTGCTCATAAAAAACAGCATAGGATTCCGGGGAATTATGCATAAGATGGTTGGCATAATCCATAAGCTGCTGGTATTCATCAGCACCCAGTTCTACCCCTTGATTAAGTTTTCTTAAAATACTTCGCATTAACTTATACCACTCCGGGTTTTATACTATTTTAACCCAGAAAGAAGTCCGGAAACAGTCCGGACTTATGTAGAGTATGTTAATTGCTGCTAGAATTTACGGGTAAGCGGATATCAAAAAGTATTTCATCTTCCAAATTAGAGAAATCAATAATAATGCCATCTTCCATTAGCATGGTAATATTGGTCTCAGTACAGTTTAAAATCTTCTTAATGGCTTTGCCTTCCATATAGCGGGTAAGCATTTGATAATCTTCAACTAAAAACTTTGAAATCTGACCATGACCCATTATAAAATTCACCTCTTATTATTAAGTATATAGATTTAAACCCCGATAGTTACACCTGAAATGCAATAAACTTTAGGGAAAAATGGGTTTATGATGTAATTAAGGTTAAAATATAATGAGGCGTGAGGAGTGAGGAATCAGGAGTGAGGAGTATGAAATGGAAACAATTTAATTTGATAATATTCCCGCTGCTGGCCTTAATTTTTTTCCTGCTGGTTGCGTCTGCTAACCGCCATGTTTTTAGCAATGAAAATGCGGTTATGTATACCTACGTGCAAAATGCCCGCCAGGGCCATATAGGTTATGGTTTCAATAGTTATTACGCTAATAATATTTCATTTGCCGGGTTGGAACCAGGAGACTTAATTCTAGGGGGATATCCAGGTTGTTCTTACGGGCGTTTTTCTCATGCCGGAATTTATATAGGTAATGGACAGGTTATGGAAAGTTTCGGCGATCTCGGGGTTAATATACAACCTATTTACCATTACTGGGAATATAGTGATGTTTGTTTATTAAGGGTTAAAGCTGACCCGGTGGTGAAAAAAAAGGCAGTTGATTATGTACTTAGACACCAGGGCGCCATGTTTTATCCTCTGGCCTTTAAAAATGGTGAAAGATATTGGAATTGTACCAAGATAATGTGGAAAGCTTACCGGGGACAGGGACTTGATTTTGACCCGGGGAATGATTTCTGGGTTGCTCCCGACCTTTTTTACCAAAGCGACCTGGTTGAAATAATAAGGGAGAGGAATGTATAATGCGAAGCCTCAAAGCTATTACTCGTTTATACTCTATTCATATTTTTGCTTTTTTAGCTGTAGGAATTAGCACTTACTACCCGCCCTGGGATATTATACTCTCTCTATTATACTTGTTGGTTATCGGGAGCGAAGCCCGTTCATTACGAGATTTTCCTCCCCATTCCAAATGGATGGTAACTTTTGCCTGGCAAGCTCCGGGGATAGTGCTTTTTCTACTGGTTATCAGCCATACTACCATCTGGGACCTGAGTAATTATGCCTACTTTATTATGCTCTTCTGGTATACTGCTTTAGTTCCTATACTCTCTTTACTGCCAGGCGTATTTTGGCGTGGATGGCCCCTGTACTACTATTTTCTTCTTGCTTTGCCCTTTATTATGATTACCTACCATTTTATTTTAAGCTGCAATATTCGGCTAACAAATAAATAATCCGCTGGTTCTTTCTCAAAGCATCGAAAATCGGATCACCCGACAACCATGTGAGAAATACTAACCAGCGGATTTTACATGAAGATGGATGAGTTAGATAAAGAATCTCCGAAAAGGTAGTTTCCGTAGTTAACTTTGCTCCATCTTCCAAAATATATTCTGCCCAGCAAAATAAAATATATACTTTGATTAGTTAAAAAATAGCGTGCTGGTAGCATAAGCTTCACCCTAGACGGGTACACGGCAGCCTCCAGTGGGAAGTGTAGGGAACGGCCCCTGTGCCGTTCCGGTTTTCGTAATACCGGTGCAACTATTGTGTGTGCCTGGCACCCATAACGGGTTAGTTAGAAAATAGAACGGAATTAGACATTGAATACACTGACAAATTATGAATAACACTGAATTTTTAAAATATCAAAATGAGCCAGCGATATCTTCCGTGTTGGAAGGTTTTGTTAGAGAAGAGCTAAGATTTATCCTCGGATGAGGGACTTAGTTCTTTTAACAAAATCGTATCGCTGACTCTAAATATATTATGTACCTTTTTTTTAGGGCTATACTGGAAAATTAATGTAATGATTTAATGAAAACCTTTTTCAAATGTTACTGGCGAATGCATGCTTAAAAGAGAGGACATCTTAATTCTAAATTCTTGCCAATAAAAATATAAATTAAGATGTATAGAATGAGAGGAGAGTTCCTGGTGAAGTCCGGTAAAAAGAGCATTTTCCCTAAAATAATATTATTGTTTATGCTGCTCCCGCTGGGTATACCTTTTTTAATACCGGAGATAGGATTGGCTTATAGTGGCGTTACTTATCAGCTAATTGCTAAAGAAAAAATTGTAGCTCTTACTTTTGATGATGGACCTCATCCTATTTATACACCGCAGATTCTTGATATCCTGGATCAGTATCAGGCTAAAGCCACCTTTTTTATGATAGGCAGCAGGATGGAGGAATATCCGGATATTGCAAAGGAGGTTTCAGCCCGGGGACATCTTATTGGTAACCATACTTATACTCATCCTGATAACCTCAGGACACTATCTCCAAAAGAGCTGAAGTGGGAAATAGACCAGTGCCAGCTTAGTATGCAACGTATCGCTGGTCAAAACACTTACCTATTTCGTCCTCCCCGGGGTATTCTGAATCAGGAAATTATTAAAATCGTACAAGATAAAGGTTACACTATTGTGCTATGGGGAATTTGTACTTTCAATCGTAGCGCCCCAACTCCAGAAATGATGGCAACCCGGGTGATTAACTATGCTCACCCGGGTCTTATAGTATTATTACACGATGGCAGAACTGATTTTCGTTGGAAAGATGTAGTGGCTACCCGCTTAATCGTTGAAAACCTTTCCCGCCAGGGTTATCGTTTTGTCACCCTGGAAGAACTTAAACCGGGGAACAAACCTCATTAACTCCCTCCATGCCCCGGGAACATGTTACGCCTTACGCCTCACCCCTCACACCTTACTATATTCTATTGCTATGGCGCCAGATTCCCTGTTCTTGTGCAGCAACAATAAGTTCATCCCGGAATTGAGGGTGAGCCAGGTTAATTAGGCCTTCGGCTCTTTGCCATACCGTTTTTCCCTTTAAATTAAACTTGCCATATTCAGTGACAATGTAATGCGCTACCGTACGAGAATCGGTTACTATGGCTCCCAATGGCAATGTAGGTACGATACGCGATTTAATTATCCCGTTTTTATCCTGGTAACATGACGGTAGGCATACAAAAGCTTTTCCTCCCCGCGATTCGTAAGCGGCCAAAACAAAGTCAAGCTGGCCCCCGGTCCCGCTTATATGGCGAGTTCCCCATGATTCTGAACACACTTGACCATAAAGGTCTACTTCAATGGCGCTGTTTACTGTTATCAAATTATCGTTCAGGGCAGCAATAGAAGGTCGGTTGGTGTAATCAACCGGGTAACTGGCACACAGGGGATTATCATCGATAAAATCATATAGTTCCTGGCTGCCCAAAGCAAAGGAATAGGTTATTTTACCCTGGTCTATAGCTTTTCGTTGTCCAGTAAGGTTTCCGGCCTGGTACATTTTTAGATAAGGATCACCCAGCATTTCCGTGTGACAGCCCAGGTCTTTAAGATCAGATGCTGCTATTATATCGCCCACCGCGCTGGGCATACCACCGATTCCCAGCTGGATACAGGCACCGTCATAAATTTCTTCTGTAATATATTCAGCTACCTGTAAATCAATCGGGGAAGGGGTAGGGTTCTTTAACTGGTTTAAGGGGGGATTTTCGCCTTCAACAATAAAATCTATTTCCGAAATATGGATAGCCTCATGATAACCTCCCAGGCAACGTGGTTGATTTTGATTTACTTCAACGATAACTATCTTTGCCCGGTCACATACAGCCTTACTATGAGAATTCTGCGGTCCAAAATTGAAGTAACCGTGTTTATCCATAGGGGCTACCTGGTGCATGGATACATTAATAGGCTCAATTTCTTCACGGACATAGCGAGGTAATTCCGAATAACGCATGGGAGAATAGTAAACTGGGGTTCCGTTACTTAATAGTCTTCGATCCAAACTGGAATAATGCCAGGAATTCCAAACAAAGATTTTTCCGCCAGGGTCAGCCTCTATTATTTTGGGTGGTGAAAGGGTTAGCATACTCCATATCTTAACGTCTTTTAGCTCATCTTTACGTTTGGCTAAAGCTTCATCCAGGATTCTCACCTGACCGCAAAGCAAACCATAATCTACCCAGTCGCCTGATTTTATGCATTTAACTGCTTGTTCAGGCAAAACCAGCTTACGTCGGTATTCTTTCATCCAGTTCACTAAAATAGCCCCCCTTAGAAAGTTTTTGCCTGTTTATACTGTTACCTTATTTTACCTTATCCATAATTGTTTTCTAGCCATAAAATTTAGTTCATCGCGGAAATCAGGATGGGCTATGCTAATCAGGCTTTTCACCCGTTGCGATACTGGTTTATTAGTCAAACGGACCGCACCGTACTCCGTAACTACCCATTCCACATCATTGCGCGAGGTTGTAACTACGGTACCGGTTGGAAACATAGGTACGATACGGGAACCAACCTTATCCTCCTTATCTTTGTAAGTGGAGGGAAGAGCTATAAGGCTTTTGCCGTTTTTCGCCGTACCGGTCCCGCGGATAGAAACCTTCTCCAACCCGATTCCTGCGCGTTGACCCAGGGCATAGTCGAAATCGATTGGTTTCGTAGCGAACATACCGTATTCCACGGTATTTCCCGATTTAACCAGTTGGGCTGCTTTTTCCACACTTATAAGCTTGCGCTTATACTCCTCCAAATAAGTACTCATTTTATCTCCTCCTTTAATACAGACATATGGTGTTAGGGAGTTTGATATGCAACAGATTCACTTACTCCCTCCAAAAACGGTTGGCCTGATACGTCAGTGGTGGTACCGTTTTCGTGATTGTAATTATTAATAAAATGCTGACAGAGCAAAGGTAAGTCACTGAGGTGCTCATTTAAAGGGGGAATTCTAATAGCAAAGGTATTAAGACGGAAAAACAGGTCTTTCCGGAATTTGTTAATAAAATAATGCCGGATAGCCATGTTGAAACTCTAATAATAACTCCTATTATCAAACGTGATGAAAAATGCCATAAAGTTAGGTTGATTCACGTACAATTTTGCAGGCGTTTTGCATATAGAAAATAAGATTAATTGGTTCTAACATTTTCTGACGCAGATTCACGCAGATTATTATGATTTACACAGATTCCTTTTTCTTAATTATTTATCAGCGTTAATCTGTGCCCGAAGGGTCTGCGTCCTTCAGCGTCAAAAAATCTATTTTCCAATTAACCCCAAACCCAAAATGGGTTTTTCCTGTTTGCAAATAAAGTTGACTCCTGGTGCAAAGAATATTAATGGAGTCATTATTACAGGCAGGGATTTATAATGGGAAATAATATTCGTTCCATCATTATTTTATTTTTTATTTTGTTTCTGGTTATGGTTGGCTTTGGTATCATCATCCCTATAATGCCGTTTTTTCTTACCTCATTAGGTGGGAATGCAAGCATTTTGGGTCTCTTTATGGCCACCTATTCCCTGATGCACTTATTGTTTGCTCCTTTCTGGGGTCGCTTATCTGATAACATAGGCAGGCGTCCGGTAATACTTATTGGACTCTCCGGCTATGGTATTACCTTTGTCTTGTTTGGCTTTACCGACCAACTTTGGCTGATGTTTGTGGTACGAATTTTGTCTGGAGCCATTTCTTCAGCTACTCTGCCCACTGCTTTAGCTTATGTGGCTGATATCACCAGGGAAAACGAGAGGTCACAGGGTATAGGTTTAATGACTGCGGCTATGGGATTGGGCATGATTGTGGGTCCTGCTCTGGGTGGTTGGTTAGGGCAGCAGGGATTTTCCTTGCCTTTTTTTGTAGCCGGCGGATTAGCGCTGCTGATCTGGCCTTTTGCCCTGCTTTACCTGCCTGAAACCTTGACCCCGGCAGAATCTATACCCGAAATCATTAACCCGCCTGTTGCTGAAATGGAGATTAATAACCCCTTATTCCTGCTATTTATATTAATTCTAATACTAAATTTTAGTACTACTATGTTTGAGGCTACCTTTGTCTTCTTTGCTGCCCACCGGGCTGCTTTTGGGCCTAAAGAAATTGGTTTTTTATTTACCATATTGGGGGTAATCGCGGTGGTAATTCAGGGGGGGCTTATAGGCAGGTTGGCAAAACGTTTCGGAGATATGAATCTCATGAAAGGAGGCCTGTTAATATCAGCTGCCGGTCTGATATTAATTCTATTTGCTTCTGATATGCTATCATTGCTGATTACTTCTGCAGTTTACTATATAGGGACTTCACTAATTGGGCCCAGTTCATCATCCCTGGTAACACAATACTCCAACCAGAATCAAGGTACGTCTTTGGGGGTAATGCAATCTTTTGGCAGCCTGGGCAGAATAGCTGGGCCTGTAGCCGGGGGGATTCTTTATGAATTTAACATTTTGATTCCTTATTTTATAGGGACACTTATTCTAGTAATTGTTTACCTGATTATAAATTCTAACCAGCAGGTGCTGGCTTTACCCCAAACAAGTGACGGTGTAGAGTAAGGTTTAAGCTTCTTTAACCAAAATTTCACAATCCCCTGACCAAAGAAGTATCTAGTTTTCCTTCGTCAGCTTCCGCTATTAAAACTTGGCGTTAAATTTTTTGGGAAAACCTTGACAATATATATTAAACAAGATAATTATTATTTAACACAGTCGGCCGACCGGACGACAAATACTATGGGCTAGTTTAAATTATCGATTAGGAGAGAAGAGTTTGAATAAAAAAAATGAAACAACCGCGGTTAACAATCGCCAGCTCATACTGCAAATTGCCAGTCGCTTGATGATGGAGCAAGGAATAAATGATACTAGCCTGGCTGATATCGCACGTGAGTGTGGTATTAGCAAGGGTACTTTACATTATTATTATCCCTCAAAAAGTGATTTGATATATGACATTAGTCAGGAGCATTTCACCCTTGTTAAGGGAAACCTTTTAAAATGGATTGAAAATATCAGAGGACAGACCAGTTTTTCCGAGATTCTAAAAGTTGTTTTCTGGTCCTTCCTGGAAGCCGAAACCCGGACCAAGCTACATTTATATCTTCTACAAGAAGCAGTACTGAATAATGAGCAAATACGCCTGCGTTTTCAGGAAAGTTACAGGGAATGGCGTGCACTTATAAAGGAAGAATTGGATATACAATTTGATTTACTAAGATTTAACGAAGATGAAGCTCGAGCCTTATCTTTTATTATAGTAGCCCTTATTGATGGTTTGATTATTCAGCGTATTATAGGGGGGGATGCCATTCCTATGGATGACATTGCAGACTACCTGGACCGCTAGACGGGGGCCTTTTTTTTACATTAAATCGGCCGACTGACCGGACGACAAAAGGAGGAGTAGTGAATAACCGCACCGGTTGAACAAGGCTTAAATTCAAGTAAGGGAGGAATAATTAATGGCGGATATCATGGAATACCAGATGTTTATTGATGGGAACTGGACTCCTGGTTCCTCAGGTGAGATGATGGAAGTCATCAATCCAGCAAATCGGGAGGTAGTAGCAAGAGTACCTCGTGGTAACAAGGATGATGTGGATAAAGCTTTAGCCAGTGCACGTACTACCTTTGAATCAGGTATTTGGGCCAACAAATCTGTAGATGAAAGAGCTCAGGTACTTATGGATGCTGCCATGCTGGCCGTGGCCAACAAAGACCGTTTGGCCTACCTGGAGTCTTTGACTTCTGGAGCAACTATACGGCGTACTAGCACAGTTGACGCGGCTGAAGTCAGTGCTACCCTTTTACTCTCGGCTATGATAGCCAAAGAGCTTCCCCGGGTGGAACATGCCTTCTTTTCACCGCCCTGGGTGGCTCCCATGCACAGCTACTGGAAACGTGAACCTATTGGTGTTTGTGCTGGTATAACCCCGTGGAATTTTCCTTTGATTCTTTCGATATTTAAAATTGCCCCTGCTTTGGTCATGGGCAACAGCCTGGTCATTAAACCGGCCAGCATTACCCCTGTTACCACCTTGGAGTTAGCCAAGCTACTCAGTGATGCAGGTCTTCCTCCGGGAGTTTTTAATGTTTTAACTGGTCCCGGTTCATCTGTAGGGAATTATATGGCCCAGCATCCCGAGGTTGATAAAATAGCTTTTACCGGTTCTACCGAGGTAGGGCGCCAGGTAGCACATATGGCAGCAGACAGTATTAAGCGGGTGACTCTGGAACTGGGTGGCAAATCCCCCATCATTGTGCTGGATGATGCGGATATGGAAGTGGCGGCAAACATGTGCTTGCTGGCTTTCCTCTTTCATTCCGGACAGGTATGTGAATCCGGAACCAGACTATTTGTACCACGAAAAATGCAAGATGAGCTGGTGGAGCGAATGATAGCCAAGATTAAAAAGATGATCATCGGTGATCAGATGAATATGGAAACTGATCTGGGTCCCATAGCCAGTGATGACCAGCTTCGTACCATTATGAATTATGTCCAGATTGGTGAGAACGAAGGAGCACAACTGGCTTATGGTGGTAATCGTTTAACTACAGGATTCTATGAAAAAGGTTTTTTCTTCGAACCAACTATTTTTATAAACTGCAACAATCAAATGACCCAGGTAAGAGAAGAAATATTCGGACCAGTTCAATGCGTAATTCCCTATGATGATGAAGAAGAAGCCATCGCCATGGCTAATGATAGTATATACGGCCTGGGTGGAGGCGTATGCAGCACCAATGCTAACCGGGCACAAAAAATCGCTTCTAGATTGCGTACCGGAACCGTTTGGATTAATACCTGGCATGTACTGCGACCGGATGCTCCTTTTGGGGGATATAAACAAAGTGGTTATGGAAGGGAATGTTGTTATCATTCGCTCTTAGCTTATAGTGAAGTAAAACATGTGTGTCAGGACTTAACCCCTGATGGTTCGGAAAAGCTGCTCAACCTTTTGATTGGTTCTAATAAATAGATGATAGATAGGAGGGTTTTGAAGATGACTATACCAAAGTATTTTGTTTGGAATTACCGTGGTACGGTCGAGGTAGGTGCAGGTTGCCGCACTTTTATACCCCAGCGTTTTGAAGAAATGGGCTGTAAACGTATTGGCCTGATTACAGATGAAGGGCTGGTTAGGGCTGGTATAGTTGATCAGGTTATGGAAATATTTGAGGTACAGGGTCAACCTCCAATCGTTGGCATCTATGACCGGATTGAACCTGATGCGGTAATGAGAATAATTAACGAATGTGCTCGTTGGTGCCGTGAAAATGCTGTTGATGGTCTGCTTGCAGTAGGCGGCGGCAGTGTTTTGGATTCGGTCAAAGGAGTTAAAGCCATGTTGGGTATGAAGGTTACTGATATTAGGGAAATTATGCCGGGTAATATAGGCCCTTATTTGGCTCCAATGGGAAAACCGCTGAACGTGCCGCATATAGCTATACCGACTACTGCGGGAACGGGCTCGGAGTCCTCCCCTCTTGCGGTAATTTACAACGAGGAACAAAAGGTTAAGGGGGATCTCTAACATCCTTATTTACCTGCTGACTATGCTTTCCTGGACCCTGATTTTACAGTTGGATTACCCCCAAAGATGACAGCCGATACCGGATTTGATGCTTTATCCCATGCGGTTGAAGCAATTAGTTCTCCAGGTAGCAACTGTATGATTGATGCCTTATCAGTTCAGGCAATTAAGCTTATCCGTAAATATTTACCTTTAGCAGTGGAAAATGGTACTAATCTGGAAGCTCGTACCAAGATGTTGGTGGCCAGTAACATGGCTATTATGGCATTTGCCATGTCCGGACTATTCTATCCTATTCATAATGTAGCACACGCAGTTGGTGGCCAGCTTCGTATCCCTCATGGTGAAGCAAACGCAGTACTGATACCAATACTAATGGAAAAATACCCTAAACATTATCTGCCCAATGCCGAAGTATTAGCTGATGCCTTTATGCGTTCAAACAACTTCTTTCTTTTCGAATCGGAAATAATTCTAATCGGATAAGGTACTTTGTAATCAGGATTTAGTTTTGCAAAAGGCGTTAATACTTCTGATAAACAAAAACTATGAACGGTTCCCAAAAATAGATTGCTGCGCTTTTGGAGTCCCAGTAATTTCAATCGATCCTGAAATTCACGGGCGGCTTCGCGGCTGAAGGTAAGACAGGCCAATCCTCTTGGAGGGGAAATAACTTCGCTTAATAAGCGTATAACTTTCAGCGTCAATACCGTGGTCTTCCCACTACCCGGTCCAGCAATAACAACGGTGTTTCCTGTAGAATTATACGCTTCAAGCTGTCTTTCATCGTCGCTTATTTGCTTTAATTTTAGTTTAAAATATTCATTCATCAAGTTCGCCTCGAACTTCTGAACAAATATGCTCGATTGCGTCCTTTACATAATCTGGGACCATCGCTTTCGTGCAAACAGAAGCCAGCCTTTGCGCGAAGCGTCCTTTACCAATATTACTGTGTGAAGATTCTATTTGAGCAAGACATTTTTTGAAATCTTGCGAATCCATATTAGCTTTAAAGTTATCTTTTTGTTTTTTTCCACCATCTGATAATTCATTAAAAACAGAACAAATAATTTTGCGATCTGATTCCTTATAAATCTTACGCAAGATATCAATTTCAAATGTATAGACTCCAACGAAAATACCATATTTACTAAGTTCTTCATCTTGTTGGGCAGGTTTGAGCTCTGCGAAACTGGTAAATTCATCTTCATCCATAAATAATTCGCATAATTCCTCCATTCGTTCATTTCCGTAATAACCGGTATTCTTATAACTTCCGTCCGATAAATCTCCAAACACTTTATCTCCACCAACAGTATGATAATAATCCCCGTCCGTTATAATTGCATTTGGTATGCCTAGCAAGTCTGCAAACTGCTTGTATGGCCAGAAGTTGGTTGAATTTATGTTGCATACAACCACGTCCAGGCGGTCAAGATCACACCCCAGATGTTTGGCAAAACTAGGAACGAGATATTCCTCGGCAATCCCTTCTACAAAGATTATGCCTTTAGCTAGATATATTTCGCCTCTTTTTACGTCAATATATCTTTCTATATCTGAAATTTCCTTAGCGGGCAAGTTAAAGTTTGCCGTTGTATAGACTTCTGTACCAGAAGTATTTCCCACTAAGTGAATGATAAACTCCCAATAATTTTAGATTCTCCATCGGGCAAAGAACTTGATCGAGACAACATTCAAAGAATGATGAACATGATGTTGAGAGGGCGATACGGAAAGGGAATAAATTTTAACACAAATATCCTCGAAAAAACGGTTATTATGAGATATTATCTCAAACGCATTGTATTTATACCTTGATTTGGGTATAATACAAGCTGTAGTTTGCGGAATTATAGGCAAACTTTAAGGAGGATGATGTATGCTTATAAAATATGTATTTCAAAATTTTCGCTCCTTCAATAGCAAAACCCAATTTAATATGGAGGCGGGAATCCAACGGACCTTGGATGAAAATCTCATCCGCGAAAATGGACTGCGCATTCTTCCTTCCGCTGTTATTTATGGCGCAAACGCCAGCGGAAAATCTAATATTATAATGTCCTTGGCAATCATGCGCGAAATCATCATACAAGGGTCCCTTGAGGCTGTGTCTCCGGATTTGAACAATCTGGAATTATACCCGTTTGCCCACAGCTCAGAACAAAAACCTATGCTGTTTGAAGTGGAGTTTACAAACGGAGGCTTTCATTTCCTGTATTCCTTTGAAGTCCTGACCAAGCTGTTTGACAAGGAAAAGCGGCAGATTGTTTCTGAACGGCTATGGATAAACAGGAACAAATCGTTGATTCAGATTTTTGAGCGCAACCAGCAACGGGTGGCGATCAAACGGGATAAAAAGGTGCTTTCCTTAATACAGTATGATGAAAAGCTGCTGGCGGAATTTGAAAATAAAATCAATAAAAACCTTGATCCAGCCGAGCTATTTTTGCCACGCGCGTTTAAAACTGTTGTTAGCAGCGATATTGCCGATAAAGTAATTGACTTTTTCAAAAACAAGCTGATTGTTGTAAGTGATTTCACTCTTAAGAGAACGAATCTCACATTTTCCGTGGCTGATATGCCTGACAAAGATTTTCTGGCCTGGAACAAAACACTGGAAGGCTTTGTAAAGAATGCCGATTTCGGTCCTCAGCGCATCATGTTCAAATCCCAGAAAACCGAGGATGAGCATTCCGCCGACATGCAGCTTGTTTCTATCTACAAGTCCGGCAACCGGGATGTTATGGTTTCCGCAGAATTGATGGAGTCCAGGGGGACCTTGAAGCTGCTGGATTTTGCCATTCCATTTGATACCTTGTTCACTAAGGGCGGCACATTTGTATTGGACGAATTTGACGCGGCAATCCATCCTGAATTAGTTAAAGGCATTATCGCTCTTTTCAATGATCAATCGGTAAATAAAAAAGGGGCGCAGCTGATCTTTACAACGCACAACCCCATTTATCTGAGCAACAAGATATTCCGGCGCGATCAAATCAAATTTGTTGAAAAGGATCGGGACACCTTTGAAAGCACGATATATTCGCTGGCTGATTTTGGCTCCACGGACGTCAGGAACGACCAGAACTATCTGCTGAACTATTTCAAAGGAAAATACGGCACACTTCCTTATATAGATTTCTCCAAACTTTTTGATAAAGAAGCAAAGGAGGAGAAATGATGTACAGGAAAACCTATTTTTGTGTCTGTGACGGACAACAGGAAGAAATGTACTTAGAGCGTGTGGCGTTTCTGTTGAAAAGATTCCCGAAACGGGTTGTAACTTTTAACACAACACGCGGTTCAGCCGAAAGACTAAAGAAAAATTACACGGAGTATGACAATGCCGCTTTGTTTGATTATGACTTCAAGGACGCTGAGTTTCGGCAAAATATAATAAACTGTGAACAGCTTCATAGAAAAAGCCGGAAAGAAAATGGGAAAAATGTTTATCACGCTTACAGCAATGTAAATATAGACCTATGGTTTATTCTTCATAAAGAGGATTTTAACAGACCTGTTGATTCAAATGGTGCTTACATTGCCGATGTACGCAGAATATATGGATTAAATTCGGAAGCGGATATTAAAGAAAGAGCCAATCTTGAAAGAATTCTAAGGCAAATTACCATTGAAGATGTAAAACATGCCATCAGTCGGGCAGATCAAATCCGGGCCGGAAAATTAGAAACCGACTGCTTTAGGGTAAATGCCGTTGTCTGCTATAGCAATCCGGACTTTTCTCTTCATGAGTTTTTAAAGGTTGTTTTGCGGGATTGCGGCGAACTATAAAAATAATAAGAAGGGATAGAGATGAGTAAACCAGGAGTAAAATTTTCCGAAGTAAAGGAACTTTTAATAAAGGATGATACATTTAAAGAAGAATACGAAAAGCTGAAGCTGGGGGAAGAACTTTTAGCTGTTGAAAAAGATCGCCTGACTGGTCTTATGGGTTGTACGCCGGAGGAACTGGATAGCTATTTAGACGGAATTGTTGACGGGGTAGAGCCAAAGCGCATTAGTAGAAAGGTGAGAGAAGGAGATGAATCTTAACGGGGTTGCAGAAAAATACGCACAAACTATAAAAGCTATTATATTGTGTGGAGAAAATAAATGCTTTGAACCTGCCGTAAGGTTAGTGTATTCTGCGATTGATTTCCTCTTATGGCTATATTCTGACCAGACTGATCTAAATAAAAGGAAAGTTAAAATTAATAAAGAAATATTCGAAAAAGTTATAATGAAAGCAGATCATTATTATACACCATTAGATCAACATTTGTTTGATACTTGGGCAAAAAAAAATTTTTCTAGAATCGAAGAGATAAAGAGGATCATCATGATGAATAATAATTATCTGAGTGAAGAAGAACAATTTAAAGAAATCCTAAATAATGAAGAAATAAATCGGATTACACCGGTTATCATTTTAGATGAGATTCACATGGCTTCCAACAAACTGCTTGAGGATTTAGGGTTAATTTTCAATTTCAGTATGGATTCAGAAAATCCATTCATCTTAATTCTGGCAGGACAACCCCTGATCCGCGGCAAGTTAGCCTTGAATGTGAATAATCCTTTAAGGCAGCGGATTGTAGTGAAACATATGATGAGTAACATGCAAAAAGATGATTTAGGAGAGTACCTGAAAACCCGCCTGGCCTTTGGCGGCACCCATGAAGAACTTTTCGCCACACCATCGGTGGAAGCTATTTATGGCGTTACCAATGGAGTACCACGGCTGGTAAACAGCCTGGCTACAAATTGCCTCCTGTATGCCTGTGAGAAAAAGCAAAGGCAGGTTGATGAAGAAACTGTCTATCAAGCTCAAAGTGAATTGAATTTCTAATCTTACTACCGGTCAGCCGCTGGAGTTATTTGCTTCCGGCGGCTTTTCGTTTAGGCAAATTGGATACCACTTTAAAATGAGAAATGGGATTTTTTTTACTGGGCTAATCTGCAAAATTAAGAGCTAATGACTCAATATGAGGTAGTTTTAATTTGAGAATTATGGCAGGATTAATGTGACTTCCTCCCATGCTCCTTGTAATATATCAGATACCTTAGACCATGGGCAACAGCATTAATCCAACTTCCAAAGGTTACAAGTATTTTAGCAAATGGTAATTCATACCCCGATTACGAATCGATGTTCTATATAAACTATATTGCTAAAGCTGTACAAACATATAAAGCTAAACTAGTTGGTGATTTGGTTATCGCTAAGGTGAGGTAATGTTACCCATAGAAGATTACATTACAATAAAGAAAAAAGAAAGATAAGTTTGAGGAAGAAAGCGGGAGTTAGAAATACTGATAATATAATTTACTTCATAGCATATGCGGCGATAGTTACGGCTACCGGCAGGAATACCTTAAGAATAAAATCCTGCCAAAAGCTACTTTCAAAATCAAACGGCAGTAAAAACGGCAGTAAATTTCCCAAAACCCAATATCAGAAAAAACTGAAGGGGCTACAAAGCCCCTTTTTTCCTATGGTGCCAAAGGTGGGACTCGAACCCACACGCCTTGCGGCACACGATTTTGAGTCGCGCTCGTCTGCCAATTCCGACACTCTGGCTTATTCAGTGCATAGTAAATTATAGCGGGCAGGTTAATACTTGTCAAGCGTGAGGCCCCCTAATGTCCAGGGGTCCTTTTTCTATGAAAACATAATCATATGGGGCTAAAACAAGATAAACCCTTAAAATGCGCTAGCATGATCTATACCTGGTATTTATCTTCTTTGCAACCCGGGCTACACCCAGGGTGGTTA
>Ga0255342_1001759_pt1 | contig 29119 bp, 18 predicted proteins | sample wastewater_treat_3_FD_192416 | JGI IMG/M metagenome (GOLD analysis project Ga0255342, IMG submission 192416) | Wastewater microbial communities from Lulu Island WWTP, Vancouver, Canada - plant14 | ecosystem: Engineered > WWTP > Wastewater > Unclassified | place: Canada: Vancouver, British...
GGAGGGACGGTGGAGGATTACAGGTTGCTGCTGCACCCGGACTCCGTGATGATGGAAGAGTAGCCTGCGGGGTGTCCGGCGCGTGGGGCAGGTCAGCCCTGCTGATGCACTGATACCACCCGTTGGCCCCGCTACTGCCACTTCTCACGCGAAGGTACGAACTCGGCCCGGCCGCCGGACAGGCGCTTCGTGACGCTCGCGCCGTCCTTCTGACGCCGCGCGGTGACTGCCTCTGGGCGAACGTCGAACGTGTACAGCTCACCCCCATAGGCGACATTGCGGCACCGTATCCACTGGAGACTCAATGGCAGACGGGGGTGAATGGTGAGCCCGCGCGCGGAAGGTTCGAGCCCCATGAGGCCATGCAGCACGAAGCAGGGCACCAGCCCGCTCTCCGGGAATTCGCCTTCGACTCCCACCGAGCCCGCGCCGCCTCCGGGTCCGCCCTGAGTCTGCTCACCGCGAAACAGCGGGCTGCCGCCCGAGAGCCGGTCGGGCTCGGCGTAACGGTCGAGAATCGCCCGGTACCGTGCCAGCGCGTTGTCCGGGCCGAGATAGTTCAGGCGGGCCATCAGGTCGTAGAAGGAGACGTACAGAATGGCCCCGCCGGCCTGGCACTGCCCGTCGAACTCTGTGCCCGGCCAGCCGAAGAACCACCAGGACGGCTTCGGCGTCTGCGGGTCGGTCTTGCGCGGGTTGTGGATGGCAAGAGAGCGGGGCGCGAAAACCCAGCGGGAGTACATATCCGCCTTGCCGGACGACGTGACGGCCGTCTCCAGCCAGCGGAACATCCGCTTCGCCTGAGAAGCGGTTGGAATCATTCGCGAGGCGGCTTCGAGATTGACGAAGCTGAAACCGTAGTCGTGCAGATTGCCGTTCACGTCCTCGCATCCCGCGAAACGGCTCTCCTTCTCCAGCCAGAACGTGCTGCGAAAGGCGGAGCGGGCCTTGCTGGCGAGCGCGCGGTATTCCTGCGGAGAGCGCGCCTTCGCCGCGTCCGGCGCTTTGATGCCGCGCAGGGCGGCGTACTCCTCGATGCCGGCCATGGCATCGAGCGAGGCTATGAAGTAGATGTTCGAGAACGCGTCCTTGTGCCCGAACGGGAGGATGTCCCAGTAGTTGCTGCCGATGCCTCCGTGTGCGCCGGTGTGGCCTTCTGCGTTGGTCACAAGAACGCCGCCTTCACCCTTGAGCTGCTTGAGCTGATACTCCATGGCGCTTCGGATGCGTGGCAGCGCCTGTGCGGTGAACTCATCGTCTCGCGTCCACGAGATGAGACGCCACGCCCCCAGAATGAAGCAGGAGTTGGTGGTGAAATGGCGGGTGTCGTAGTCGTTCAGCCCATCGCCGTCCGCGTCAGCAGCGGGAAACGGCCAGCCGATCTCGCTGCCCCAGGTGTAGACGTACCCCTCGCCCGTCATCTTGTAGCCCCGCGCGATCTGATCTTTCACAGTGGAGTTGAGCGGGCTGGCGGTCCAGGAGAGGATTTGCCCCTGCCACTCCTTCCAGTCGGGGTGCGTGCCGACTCCGAAGTTTGCGCCGTGGCTCAGGTAGAATTCGTTGGTGAGACGGGCGAGGCGAGCATCGGAGCATTCGAATACGGGCGCCCACGAAGGCGGCTCGTTGGAAACGGGACGGACAGTCAGCTTCATGCCCGGCGCCCCACCCTTCCAGAGCAGACGGCCCTCTTGTTCTGCGAACCAGTCGAACTTCGCGCCACGGCTGAAGTCCATGACCAGTTCGTAGTTGTCGAACGCGCGCAGGACGAGCTGGTCGCAGGGCAGCATGGCGGTGGAATGCGGGCGGCGCTTGAGCTGATTCAAGTAGATCCATTGCCCGCTCGTGTTATAGCAGGCGTCAACGGGAGACGGCGCGAGGTCGTGGCCGGAGCGCTGCCAGGCGGTCTCGAACGAAGCCACCGGAAATGCCGCGGCGGCATCTTCGGCGGCAAAGCTGATACCCAGCGTGGCGCCATCGAGCGTGTATGAGAGACTGCCCTTCACAGGCCTGTGTCCGCTGAAGCGGTAGTTCAGGTTCGCCTCGACAGGTTTGCCGTCTGCGAACGAGTCCCCCGCGCGCGGCGCGGCGGTATCGCCCCACACGCCGATCTCTTTGTGCGGAGCGCTCATTTCGAGGTAGTACGTTCCGGGCGGCTGAGGTTCGAGTTCGAGTTCCATCCACGTGTTGTCGGGGTGGTTCGTGACGCGCCGCTGGGCGACGAGGGCGCCCGTTTTGAAACCGTCATCGGTCTTCTCGGCCCGGTACAGCCTGAGAGTCGCCCCGGCATCCGAATGGTTCCACGTAGGAACGCGCAGGCCAGCGGCCGTCATCTCCTCGATCGGTGACGTGAAGAGCACACCCAGCGTATGCCCGGCCTTCAGCAGGAACGGATTGTTCGACTGGGAGCGCCCGTCCATTGCGGCAACCTTCACGCTGCCGGCAAAGGAGCGCCCGGCGGACGGCGAGGTCCGGGGGCTCATGCTCAGGCCGGCGCCGAAGGCGAGGTTGGTGAGCAGAGGCTTGCCGAACTCGCCCTTACCGCCGGGGTCAACAGAGAGCGCGGAAAGGACGGGGCCGTCGAAGTCGAGCTTCAGATAACCGTTCTTGATGGAATCCGCGGAGCCCGGCGCGGCGACGCAGAGAAACAGCAGAACCAGCAGAGCAGAAGCGCAAGCGGGTATGTTCGGCATTGATACCAGGCTCCTAATCTTCAGACAAACACCCGGGGCACTCGCGCAGTAACCCCGCAGGTCAACTCGTAGGGGATCGTGTCAATGGCGGCCGCCACATCTTCGATTCGCAGGACCGCGTCGCCCTGGCGCCCCCAGAAGACTGCGTCGTCGCCGCAGGCGGCATCCGGAATGTCCGTCACATCGAGCATCGCCGCATCCATGCAGATCCGCCCGGCGATGGGCGCGGGAGCCCCTCGCACCAGAGCGAAGCCTCTGTTCGAGAGCGCCCTCGGCAACCCGTCGCCGTAGCCGATGCTGACCGTGGCGATGCGGCTGTCACGCCGCGCAGTCCATGTCCGCCCGTAACTGACGGTTGTTCCGGGGGGCACATTCTTGATGAACACGATGCGGGCCGAGAGTGTCATGACAGGTTCGAGCGACGCCGTGCGCGCCGCATCGGGTGAGGGAAACGCGCCGTAGAGCATGATCCCCGGCCTGACCGCGTCAAAACGGGCTTCAGGAAGTCCCAGGATCGCGCCGCTGTTCGCGGCGTGCAGGAGCAGAGGATGCCCGAGGGCTTCCGAAAGCTGATCGCGCAGGCCGGGCAGAAGCGCAGCCTGCGCGCGGGCAAACGTCAGGTCGGCGTCATCGGACGACGGGAAGTGGGTCATGAGCCCGGCGACTTCCAGACCGGGCATTGCCGCGATCTCCCGTGCGGCGGCAAGGACATCAGCGGGCGGCATCCCGACCCGCCCCATGCCCGTGTCCACTTTGAGATGCACCCGCGCTCGACGCCCCGTTTGCTCGGCCTCGCGGCTGAGCAGCGCGGCCGAGGCGACATCCACAACGGCGGTCTCGAATCCGCCTGCAATAATGCCGGCGGCATCCTCCGGATGAAACGCCCCCAGGTGCAGCACCGGACGGCCATCGGCCAGCGGAGCGATCTCTTCGGCCTCGGCGACGGTGGCGGCGCAAAAGCCGTCCGCCTCAGGGAGGGCACGGACGGCCTCCACGGCCCCATGCCCGTACGCGTCCGCCTTGACCGCGGGCCAGATTCTGACGCCTCCGCCAGCCAGCCGCCGGACCTCGGCGAAGTTGCGCCGAAGCGCGCCGATGTCCACGAGGGCCTTCGCTCTGGAAGCGGCGGAAGGTATCAAGCAGACTCCGCCGCTTGCTTCAGCTCGTCGCGATGCGCGTGGACCTTGGCCACGGCTTCGACGATAGAATCCATGTCCGACCGGTCGCCGGTCAGCATCGGCTGCGAGAACCAGACCGCCTCGCTCGTCGAAGCGTGCTCGGCAACGGGACAGGAGACCTTGCTGTAATCCACGACGCGCTCCACGTGCTTGCAGGTGAACGGGCATTCGGAGGTGTGCACGCGGCTGAAGACGGCCTCTCTGTAAAGCGGGACGTACCCGCCTGAGCAGGGAATCCCTTCGGCCGAGAGCGCCTTCAGGAACAGTGCGCGATCCACGCCGCCGAAAGCCTCGGCGTTGTATCGCGAGATGAAGATGTGATAGGCGTGCGAAGTCACCTTCTCCGGGCGCTTCTGGGCGGACACGCCCGGAATCTGCGAGAGCTTCTCGGACAGATAGCGGGCGTTCGCGTCCCGGACTTTCATCTGATCGTGAAGCCGCCCCATCTGCGCGAGAAGGATCGCCGCCTGCCACTCGGTCATGCGATAGTTCCCGCCCAGGTTCGGGTGCTCATACCAGCGCCCGCCGGGGATGCGCCCCACGTTGTGGATGCTCCAGCAGCGGTCGTACACTTCCTGATCGTTCGTGACAATGATCCCGCCCTCGCCCGATGTCATGTTCTTGCTGGACTGAAAGCTGAAGCATCCGACCGTGCCGATGGACCCGACGCGCTGTCCGGCCCACTCGGCGCCGTGCGCCTGCGCGCTGTCCTCGATAACGGCGAGGTTGTGCTTGTTGGCGATATGGAGGATAGCGTCCATTTCGCAGGGCATACCGCCGATATGCACGGCCATGATGGCCTTCGTTTTCGGCGTGATGGCTTCTTCGATCTTCGAGGGGTCGAGCGTGTAGGTCTCGGGGTCAACATCAACAAAGACCGGGATGGCCTGATTCAGGAGTATCGCCGTCGCGGACGCGATGAAGGTGTAGGGCGGCAGGATGACCTCGTCGCCAAACGATATGCCCAGCGCCCGGATCGCGATTTCGAGCGCGGCGGTGCCGTTTGTGCAGGTGACCCCGTGCGCGCACTGGTGAAGCGCGGCGAACTGCTCTTCGAACTGCGGCACAACGCGCTGCTCCACTCCGCCCCACTGCCCGCTCTCGAGCACCTCGAGAATCGCCTTGCGCTCCGCCTCGCCGTGAACCGGCCAGCGCGGGAACGCCTTTTCGCGGACCCTGGGTCCGCCGTTGATTGCCAGATGAGCCATTGACGCCGTCGTCCTTTCTTTCCGAGCCGTGCCGGCCGGGTGTCAACCGAGTGTAGCGCCCCCAGGCAGGGCCTGTCAACGCAGAGCGCCAGCCCAACAGCGGCTTCTGCGCCACATTGCGGTCAGCAGTGTGCTACACTGTGGGCGCCGGGCGGCAATCACCCGCCCGCACGAAAGGAAGCGCCTGTGTTCTGGTCTTATCTGCTCCACCTGAGCTACAACATGTGGATAGATCGGCCGTCTCCCGAGCTGGTCTATGCGCACCACAACGCCCTGCCCTACATGCGGTTCGACGAGCCGCTCTACGACGATCTCCTGAAGGCGATGTCGGACGGCGGGGTGGACATGCTGCTGTTCGACCTCGGCGACGCCGTGCGTTACGAGAGCCATCCCGAGATCGCGATCGAGAACGCCTGGACTGTGGAACGTCTGAAGGAGGAGCTGGCGCGATGCCGCGCGATGGGCCTGGAGCCGATTCCGAAGCTGAACTTCTCGGCGACCCACGACGCCTGGCTCGGCCCTTACTCGCGCATGCTCTCGACACCCGCGTACTACGAAGTCTGCCGCGACCTGATTGCCGAGGTGAGCGCGATATTCGACACGCCCCGATACTTCCACATCGGGATGGACGAGGAGACCTGCCCGCATCAGACGCACTGGGCCTACGTCGTGGTGAGGCAGTGGGAACTCTGGTGGCACGATTTCCAGCTTCTGGTTGACGCCGTGGAGAAGGCCGGCCCGAGGGCGTGGATCTGGTCGGACTACGTGTGGAACCACCCCGAGCTGTTCTACGAAAAGATGCCGAAGCAGGTGCTGCAGAGCAACTGGTTCTACGACGAGACGCTGGACCCCGAAGCCCCGATGGTGAAGCCATACATCGAGCTTGATCAGCACGGCTACGACCAGGCCCCGACCGGCAGCAACCACTCGAACGACGTGAACTTCGAGAACACCGTCCGCTTCGCCAAGGAGCGCATGTCGCCCGAGCGGCTGCTTGGTTTCATGCAGACACCGTGGCGCATCACGCTCGAAGAGATGCGGCAGCGGCACATGAACGCGATTGACCAGGTGACCCGTGCGAGGAACTGGTTCGAAAAGTAGCGCGCCGCTCGGCAGAGGGGAGGGAATACCCGGCCCGCGCAGAAGTGATTATGTATGTGACTGAGAAGTATCAGTCAATCCAGGATTACCGAAAAGAAGGCACACGTATGAACACACTCTCAGCAACTATCGGCCGTCGCGTGACGGTGGGCCTGATCGGCTCACTGGCCGCAGTCTCGCTCGCCGCCTCTGCCGCGAGCAGCGCAGGCATTAAGGCCGCGACCGGCGGCCGGATGCCCGACAGCGTGGCGCAGAAAGCCGTCGTCCTGTTCAGCGGCAAGGCCGAGGACGTGGCGGCCAACTGGCTGAAGCACGGATCGAACCAGAACGCAGCGTGGAAGGTCGTGAAGGGCGCGATGGTCGCGGGCGGCGGTGACATCGTCAGCAAGCAGAAGTTCACCGACTTCCTGCTGCACGTCGAGTTCAAGGTGCCCTACATGCCGGACGCGAAGGGACAGGGCCGCGGCAACAGCGGGGTCTTTCTGCAAGGGCGCTACGAGATTCAGGTGCTGGACTCGTACGGTCTGGACGAGGTGGGGTCGGGCGACTGCGGCGGTGTGTACGGCAAGGGCGCGCCGCTGCTGAAGGCATACAAGAAGCCGCGCGAGTGGCAGAACTACGACATCGTGTTTCGGGCGCCGCGCTTTGACGCGGACAAGAAGCTGACCGAGCACGCCCGCGTGACGGTGTTTCTGAACGGCGCGCCGATCCAGAACAACTTCCAGATTGACGGCCCGACCTGGGGCGAGAACTTCGGCGAGATCTGGGAGCCGGGCCCGATCGTTCTGCAGGACCACGGCAACCCGTGCGAGTTCCGCAACGTGTGGGTGCTGCCGCTGCCCGAGCAGGGCGCGCAGCGCTACTGAGGGTGTGATGCTTCGCATCCGGGGCCGCGCCCGCCGCGGTCCCGGATGCCGGAGCGCCCGCTAGAGAGTACGCCCGACAGCCTGCGCCACCGAGCGCAGGGACTCCACCAGCTCGCGGAACTTCTCAGGCTTCAGCGACTGCATTCCGTCACTCATGGCGCGCTGAGGATCGCCGTGAACCTCCACCATCACCCCGTCGGCGCCGCTGGCAATGGCCGCCCTGGCTATGGGGCCCACGTACTTCCAATCGCCGGTCGAGTGGCTGGGATCCAGGATGACCGGCAGATGCGTCCAGCTCTTGAGAACCGGCACGGCGTTGATGTCGGTCGTGTTGCGCGTGGAGTCCTCGAACGTGGTGATGCCCCGTTCGCACAGAATCACGTTGGTGTTGCCTTCGCTCAGGATGTACTCGGCGCTCATCAGGAGGTCCTTGACCTTCGATCCCATCCCGCGTTTGAGCAGGACTGCCTTCCCCGAGCTTCCGCACGCCTTGAGCAGCGTGTAGTTCTGCATGTTGCGGGCGCCGATCTGGAGGACGTCGGCATACTGCTCGACGAGCCCGACCTCGTGAGGGTCCATCACTTCGGTTACGACGGGCAGGCCGGTTTCCTCGCGCGCCCGCGCCAGAATCTGGAGACCCTCCTCGCCCAATCCCTGAAAGCTGTAAGGCGAGGAGCGCGGCTTGAAGGCGCCACCCCGCAGCAGAACGGCGCCCATCTCTTTGACTTGCCGGGCAACCTCGAGCGTCTGGTCCTCGCTCTCGACGCTGCAGGGGCCTGCGATGACGGTCACCCGCTGCCCGCCCACAGGCACCCCGTTCACCTCCACCACGGTGTCCGCCGGATGATAGGTGCGCGACGCGAGCTTCCAGAGGTCGGAGATCAGCTCAACCCGCGCTACCCCCGGGAACATGGAGAAGTGCTCGACAAGCTCGGCTTTGGTGACGTTCATCTCGCCGAGCACCGCGATGACCTTGCGCTCGACGCCCGGGTTGATGAAGGGCCGCAGGCCCAGCCGCTCTATCTCTTCGTTGACTTCCCTGACTTCCCCGGCGCTCGCGCCGGGATCCATGATTATGATCAACTAACCCATCCTGCCTAAGGCGTTACCGCCACGCTGACCCGTGATGGCCGGATGACCTCCGAGCCCATCGTGTAGCCCTTCTGCAACTCAGCGACAACCATGTTGTCCGGATGCTCGCTGTCCTCCACCCGCATCACGGCCTCGTGCACGGCCGGGTCGAACTGCTGGCCGACCGCTTCGATGGGGCGAACGCCTTCCGCGTCCAGCATCTCCGCGAGCTTGCGCACGGTCAGGCCCAGGCCTTCGTACAGCGCTTCGAAGTCGTGCGATTGTCCGGCGGACTCCAGCGCCCGTTCAAAATCGTCCACAATCGCGAGCAGTTTCAGAACCAGCTCGCGGGAAGCATACTGCCTCAGAGCGTCCTGCCGCTCCGCCTCGCGCCGGCGGAAGTTGCGGAACTCCGCCACCGCCCGCAGGTGCAGGTCGTGCTCGTGGTCAGCGCGCGCCGTTGCCTCCTGGAGCGCGGCACTCAGCGCCTCAATGTCTTCCGCGGCCGGCTCTTCGGCCGCTTCCGGCTGCACGGTGTCTTCTTGCTGTCCGAAATCGTCCGAACCGTCGGTTATCTTCACCCGATGCTTACTCATATGCCTGTCAAACTCCGCCATCCACGTTCGAAGGCCCATCTTCGTCCGGGGCATCCTTCATTCGAACGATGGTGTTAATCCTGAGAACCGCTTCGGCCACCTCTCCCGCCGTCGTCAGCGCGCGCGTCCGCACTCCCACGGGGTCGAGCACGCCAAGAGCCAGCATGTCCGCCGCATCGCCGCTGTCGCAGTCCACGCCGATGCTGCACGAATGCGCGCGCTCCTGCGCGGCCGAGGCTTGCTCCACTTTCTCCAGCGGATTGTACCCCGCATTCGCCGCAATCTGCGCGAGCGGCTTTCTGAGAGCTTCGCGCACGCAATCCAACCCGTACGCCGCCATTCCGGAAATCTCGGCCCGGATGGCGTCGAGCGATCTGGCCGCCGCCAGTTCGACAGAGCCTCCTCCCGGAGCAAGCCCCGTGCGAAGCGCGGACTGAAGCGCCCCGCAGGCGTCTTCGGCCATCCGCCGCGTCTCCTCGGCCACCTCGCGCGTGCCCGCGCCGACCAGCACCGTCGCGGCCGGCTCTCCCGCGCCTCCCTTAATGAGAACGTGTCCGCGGCGGCTGTCGGTTTCCACGGACTCGGCGCGCCCGAATGCGCCGGCGGGAACAGGCCCGTCCAGAAGCGCCTGTCTCTTGAGCACCCGCGCGCCCGTATGTCCGGCGAGCCGCGCGATATCGCTGACTCCCACGCGCCGCAGCACAATGCACCCGGCCTCGGTGAGCGCCTGTTCCGCGATATCGTGCACACCCTTCTGGACCGCCACCAGACCCACGCCTGTCGCCGCCAGGGCGGTCACACTCGCCTTGAAACGCTCCAGATTCTGCACGTACGCCGAGAAGCCCCGCTCGGTTGTCAGCGCCTCGGTCTCAACCGCCTCCGGCTCGAGGGCGTCGCTGATGACGAGGCAGGTCACGTCCGAGAGCGCTTCGGGCATCTGACGGTTCAGCCGCTCCCGTGCCAGCACTATGCCGGCGAAGCTCTCTGTCCGCCCGCCCGGCGCGAGCACGAGCGACTGCCGCAGGTCGAAACCCGGATCGGTGAGCCGTTCCACCCCCAGCACCCCCGCGGCGTTAAGGACGGCGCGCGCAATCTGCTCTTCTCCGCGCGCGGCGACCCTGACGGCCGACTCCAGCGCCGCGTCCTCGATGCTTTCGCAGCGGATGGCGCGGGACTCGACGAACTCGACGGCCGCCCCGATGCCGCGCCGCAGCCCTTCGATGAGCATCGAGACCGGCACGCCACGCAGAACGTGGCTCTGCCCCTCCGAGATGAGCGCGGCGGCGAGCACGGCGGTGGTCGTAGTGCCGTCGCCGACCTCCTCGTCCTGTGACCGCGCGGCGCGCACCAGAATGCGCGCGGCGGGGTGCGAGGCATCAATGCGTGAAAGAATGGTGCTGCCGTCGTTGGTTACGGTCACGTCGCCGCCCCTGTCAACGAGCATGCAGTTGAGGCCCTTCGGGCCGAGAGTTGACTCGACAGCGGAGGCTACGGCGCGAATAGCCGCCGCATTCGAGATCAGGGCCGAGTAGCGGGGGTCGGGCTCGCGCGGGGAAGGATGTCCGGCGCTGTCGTTGGGTGGCATCAGGACGGCAGGATGTCGGACAGTGCGGTGGAAAGACTGCGCGCGACGTAATCCACAGCGGCCGTCACCCGCGCATAGTCCATGCGGGTGGGCCCGCAGACTCCAATGCCTCCTCCAACGCCGCTTCGGGCAGCATACTCCACGGCCACCAGGCTGCACTCGCGCAGCGGCTCGAGCGGGTTCTCGTGGCCGATGACGACCTGCGGCTGAGGCCCTACAGCCGCGGCATCCAGAACCCGCGCGAGGGTCTTGTGCTCCTCGAGCACGGCAAGCACCAGCTCCATGGCCGGGTTCTCGCGGAACTCCGGCTGCCGCGCGAAGCAGCTTGTGCCGTCAACGAACACCTCCGGGCTCGCGACATCGGAGGCGATCTGCTTCAGAACGTCGAGCATGGCGCATGCGAGCCGGCTCGCCTGCGCCTTGGGAAGCAGCTCGCTGTCCAGTGTCAGGGCGCTGATAGTCTCGTGAGATTTGCCGGTGACCAGCGGGGCGACCACTCGCACAGCCCGCTCGATATCGGTGGCCGCCGAGCGCCACTGCAGCAACGAGTGCCGGATTTGCCCGTTGGACCAGAGGGTCATAATGACGACTCTGTCAGACGAGACGCGCCTCACGTCGAGCCACTGGAGCGAGACCGTCTCCGCGGACGGAGCGGTTGCCATGGCCACCAGATTCGTGATGGCCGACAGCACGCGGCAGGTGGCGGCCATAAGGTCGTCCACGGCGGAATGAACGCGGAAATGCTCGGCCTCCTCGGCCTGGCGCGGAAGCGGCCAGGTCTCGCGCGGCATCAGGCGGTCAACGTAGAAGCGGTAACCCTTGTCTGACGGGATGCGCCCGGCGCTGGTATGCGGCTGGCGGAGATAGCCCATCTCGGACATCTCGGCCATTTCGTTGCGGATGGTGGCGGACTTCACGCCGAGGTCGCAGAAGGTTGTGACCTGTTCGGAGGCGACTGGCCCGGCGGTGCGCACGTGCGCGTGAATGACGGCCGCCAGTATCTTCTGTTTGCGTTCATCCAGAATCATAGAAGCAGGACCGTTGGGCAGGGTAAGGCGGAGCAGAATCCGGCGGACCTCCCCCTGTGCCCTGGACACACCGATTTTAGCAGTCTCACCCTTCGAGTGTCAACCGGAAACGGCCAGCAACAGACTAGCGGGCGGCTTCGGACGCCTCTTCCCAGGCGGCGTATAGCTCTTCGATGCGCCGCGCAAGTTCGGTGTGCTCGGTGAGGGCGGCTGCGGAGCGCTCGTGGTCGGCGTAGAGATCGGGATCGCTCAGAAGCTCCGTCAACTCCTGATGGCGCGCTTCGGCGGACTCGATCTCCTTTTCGATCTGCGCGGCGGATGGGCCTTTTCGCTTCGGCGGGGTGTTTTTGGGAGGCGGCTTCGGCTTCCTCCTGGGCGGCCGGGGTTTGAGGGCGCGGGCACGCTCGGCGTAGGCATCGTAGTTGCCCGCATGCAGCCGCGCCTGTCCGCCGGATATCTCGAGAATCCGGGAGGCGATCGAGTTGAGCAGGTAGCGGTCGTGCGAGGTGAGGATGATCGTGCCGTCGTACGCGGCCAGTGCCTCGCCGAGCGCTTCGCGGGCGTCAATATCAAGATGGTTAGTCGGCTCGTCGAGGACCAGCAGGTTCGGACGCGACTGGATCAGCTTGCACAGCGACAGCCTGTTGCGCTCGCCGCCGCTGAGAGCCGACACGCTCTTGAAAACGTCGTCTCCGCGAAACAGGAACCCCGCCAGCGTATTACGGGCCTCCGCGGGCTTCAGGTCGGCGGCGTCGAGAAGCTCGTCGAGCACGGTGTTCTCGTCATCAAGGGTGTCCAGTCCCTGGGCGAAATAGCCCGTCTCGACTCCGTAGCCCATCTCGAACTGCCCCGCCGACGGTGTCTCCTGCCCGAGGATGACGCGCAGGAATGTGGTCTTGCCCGAGCCGTTCGGGCCGACGACCCCGAGCCTGTCGCCGGCTTCAAGCGTGAGGTCGAGGCTGGCGAACAGGCGGCGGGCGCCGTACGATTTCGCAAGCATCCTGGTTTCGAGCACGATGCGCGAGCTTGAGCGGGCGGATTCGATCTTGAGCGCCATCTTGCGGCCGGCTGCTTTGGGGCGCTCCAGACGCTCCAGACGGGATAGAATCTTCTCGCGCCCGCGCGCCTGTTTCGCGTTCTGCCCCGCCTTGTTGCGGCGGATGAACTCTTCGACCTTCTCGATCTCCTGCCGCTGGCGCTCATAGTCCTCGGTCTGCCGTTTCAGCGCTTCGGACTTCTGGCGAGCGAAGGCGGTGTAGTTGCCGGGGTACGAGCGTGTGACACCGCCGTGGAGGTCCACGACCTTCGTCACCACGCGGTCGAGGAAATAGCGGTCGTGCGAAACGATCAGCACAGCGCCCGGGAAGGCGGGCAGGAAGCCCTCCAGCCACTCGCATGCTTCGATGTCGAGGTGGTTGGTCGGCTCGTCCAGAAGCAGCACATCGGGCTTCTGAAGGAGCAGCCTCGCGAGCGCCGCGCGGGTCTTCTGGCCGCCGCTCAGGACGCGCACGGGCTTGTCCCAGTGTTCCGGCCCGAGACCGAGACCGCCGAGAGCAGCCTTCACCTCGGCCTCGAACGCATACCCTCCGCGCCGCTCGAACTCGAGCTGGACCTCGGCATAGCGCGCGAGCAGTTCGTCGAGGTCTGACCCCCGCGCCTCCGCGACCGCGGATTCAAGGCTGCGCAGCTCGTGCTCGAGACGCCTCACCTCGCCCGAAGCCGCCGAGACTTCGTCAACAACCGTACCCTCGCCCGGCAGCTCGCTCTCCTGCCGCATGAAGCCGACGGTCGTTCCCGGCAGAAGCGCAAGCGAGCCGGAGTCGGGAGTCTCTTCGCCGGTGATGATGCGCAGGATGGTCGTCTTGCCCGAGCCGTTCGGGCCGACGAGCGCGACCTTCTCGGACGCGCCGACGGTGAAGCTGACCTCGTCGAGCGCCTGGTACGCGCCGAAGGATTTCCGTATTCCGCTGAGAGTGATGAGAGCCACGATTGCCGTGGCATTATACGGCGGGGGGCGGCAGGCGTCACCCCGGGGCGGCCGGCGCCCTTCACACGGACGGACGGAGCCTCTATAATAACCAGGCGGCTCGCAGGGAGCGGGCGCGAAAGGGGAGAACTCGTGAGAGTAGCAGTTGTTCTGCTGGTTCTGCTTGGCTGCGTGTTGTGCGCGGCGGCGGAGGCGGACCCGGCATTTGACATCCGCCGAGATGGCGACTTCATCACCATCACCGAAAACGGCCGCCCGGTGATGCGCTACGTGTGCGGCGAGATTCTTGCTCCGGGGATACCGGAAGACCGCCGTCGCAGCACGTACGTGCATCCGCTCTACGCACTGGACGGAACGACAATCATCTCCGACGACTTCCCGGCCGATCATCACCACCATCGCGGGATGAACTGGACGTGGCTCAAGGTCGCGTTCGACGGGGTGACGAAAGACCTGTGGACTCTGAGGGGCATCCGGCAGAAGTTCGAGGGCTGCTACCGGGCATCGGTCACGGGCGGCCAGGCGAAGCTGACCGTGCACAACGGCTGGTACGAGGACAGCACCGGGCGGAAGCTGCTGGATGAGACCGTGAGCTTCACCGTGCTGCCGTCGGACATTCGCGGGCGGATCATTGATTTCGAGCTGACGCTCCGGGCGGTGGACACTGCTGTCGCGATAGGGGTGTCGGGCCGGGGCTACAGCGGTCTTGGCATTCGCATGGCGCCGAGGGAGGACACGACGATTATCATCCCGGAGGGTTTCCTGGCGGGAGACGAGGACAAGACGCCGCATCCGTGGGCGGACTTCTCGGCACGGTTCGGCGGCAAGGACAGCTTCGACGGAGCGGCGATCTTCCAGCATCCGGATAACCCTCACTTTCCCGATGGATGGTGCCTGCGGCAGTACGGGTATCTGAGCCCGTCATTCACGAACAACGCCCCGGACTACACGATTGAGGAATCCGAGCCGCTGACGTTGAAGTATCGGGTGTTTGTACATCGAGGGCGGGCAGGCAGAAGCGAGCTTGCGCGGATGGCGGCTGAATACAAGGACGGAGACACGAAACGATGACTGACGGCGAGATGACACGAAGAGAGTTTCTGGGAACGACGGCGAGAGGCGCGGCGGCGGCCGCCGCCCTGACGGTTGTGCCTGCCCGCGCGTTCGGCGCGAACGAGCGCATCAGCGTGGGAATCATTGGCGCAGGCGGGCGCGGCGGCTATTTGATGAACCAGGTCCACGGACTCGAAAGCAAGGTCAATGTGCGCGTCGGCGGGATCTGCGACACCTGGCGCCCGCGCCGTGAAGAGATGGCGGCGAAGGTGAAGGAATGGAACGGCGAAGACTGCCCGGCTTTCGCGGACTACGAAGAACTGCTCGCGCGCAAGGATATTGACGCCGTCATCATCGCACCGCCCGATTTTGCCCACGCCCGTGTTCTGGCCGACGCGGTTGCCGCCGGCAAAGACGCGTACGTCGAGAAGCCGTTCGCGACGGAGATGGAAGACGCGAACGTGGCCTACGACGCAGTGAAGAAGTCAGGACGCGTGGTTCAGGTGGGCACTCAGAGACGCAGCGAGGGCGCGTGGGGGGCGGCTTCGAAGCTGATTCAGCGCGGCGTTCTAGGGAAGATCACCCGCATCGAGATTGCCTGGAACGACTCCGGCCCGCGCTGGATGCGCCCTTGCGACGATGTGAAGGAAGAGGACGTCGCGTGGCGGCGCTTCCTGATGGACAAGAAGTATCGCAGGTTCGACCCGAAGCAGTACCGGCTGTGGCAGTTCTACCGGGACTTCACCAACGGCCCGATCGCGCTGCTGGGGGTGCACTTCTTCGACGTGGTCTCGTGGTTCATGGACGACCCCTACCCCACATCGGCGGTCGCGAATGGGGGGCACTACATCTGGAACGACGGCCGGGAGCACGAGGACACCGTGACCGCGGTGCTCGAGTACCCGAAGGGGTTCATGTGCGAATACACGACGATGCTCGGCAACGCGAGCATGCTGGGAACGCGCATCTACGGCATGAACGGCACGTTCAGCGACGAGTCGTGGACGATTACAGGCGCCGGCGGCGCAAAAGCATCAGCCGTCAAGGAAGAGATCAAGATCAAGCCGGAGACAGGCCGGGAAGGGCACATGGAGAACTGGATCAACTGCATGCGCTCGCGAAAACGCTGCAATGCCCCGGTCGAAGCCGGGCACCAGCACGCGGTCGCCAACATCCTCGCCTACAAAGCCCTTGTCACAGGCCGCAAGCTCAAGTATCTGCCGGACAAGCGCAAGATCGTCACGGCCTGACGAGCGTCCGGAAGAGGCTCAGAACGCGGCGCGCGGCGATATCGTCCTTGCGGGCGTCGGCGACAGGCTGACGCCCGGGGCGATGTCGGCGATGTATACGTACGAGCGGCCGTCGCCGTTGCCGTTGCCAAACGATGGCCCGCGCGCCGGGTCTATGCTGAAGGTGTTCGCGGCACCGTCGTAGGCGGTGATCGTTGCGGTGTGCGCGAGATTCCCGCTGACGGCGGTCATTCCGGGAAATCGCTTCGCGACGAACTGGTTGTAGACCCCTCCCGTGCGCTCTTTCGAGATGATCTTGCCGGAGGCGGCATCCCACGAAGCCTGGAAGCGGCCGGTGAGAAGCGGCGTATCGCCGAAGCTGATCTCCACCTCTCCGCCCTCCACGGCCTTCGCCGAGCGCAGGGTGTAGGAAGCCGAATGGCCTCCGTTGCGGGCGACGACGACCAGGCCGTTCTTCGGAATGCGCACGCGGCCGTCCGGACGCGCGATCCGGGCGGTTCCGGCGCGGTAGTCCACCGAGGACACGGTCCACTCCGGCGCAGGCTCGCAGGTGAGTGCCTGGAAGCCGGGTTGTTCGACGCGGCCCGCGCCGATGAGGTGAGCCTTGCGCAGCTTGCCGCCACTCGTAAGGAGCGCCGCGAAGCGCGCGCTCGAGCGCGCGCCGTCTTCGAATGTGACATCTTCCCCGGTGAGGTTGACGAGTATCCGCCACTCAGCGCCGGAAGTGAGGCGCACCACCGCTCCGCCCGCTTTCGGATGGCTGGCGGTGAGGCGCGTCACTTTCGCGACACCCGAGGGCACGTCCCCCGTTTCAACGATCCCGAGAAACAGGCTGCTGAGGTCCTGCCCGCTGCGGCGCAGAAGGATGTAAGGCATCGTGTCGGGATAGGCCCCGGTGACGGGGGGCTGAGTATCGGCGACAATCACTTCATCGAACGCCAGGCGGGGGAACCAGGCGTCCATGTCGAGCCCGTTGTCTCCGCGCCAGCTCAGGCGCGTGACATCCTGCGGCTTGTACCACGATGGAGACCTGAAGTACTGATACCCGGCGGCGGCGCGGCCCTCGCCCGGGTCGGCGCCGAATGCGACATCCTCACCCGCAAGGGTGCCGGTTTTCTGCGCGCGCACGCGGCGGAGATCCGGCGCGAACTCTCCGTAGGGCAGCCCGTGGAAGATGTAGTCGTGCATTGAGCCGCCCTCGACAGCGAAGGCATCTATCAGAAGCGCGGACTTCTCGCCGGTATCGAGTAGCGCGAGCGCCCTGCGGTAATCCTTCGCGGCGCCCTTCCACATCGCGGCCGCTTCTGCCTCGGCGAACTTGAGGCCGTTCAGATCGGCAAAAGCTGTCAGATAGCCGGCCGTGCGCGCGGGCTGCGCCCTGCCGTCAATCATCACGCAGTAGTGCGAAGGCGTGTTCTTGACCCACCAGTCCGCCATCGGCCCCCAGTGAGCGGGGTAGCCAAGCTCCGTCAGGACGTCGCGGCCGTCCAGATGATACGCCATGGTCAGGCGGTCGAGATGTCCGTGACTCGCGCCCGGACAGCCGTAGTACATCGTTGCCGAGCGCTTGTGCAGGCCGTCGTCAAGCTCGAGGATGGCCAGCCCGTACCCGCCCATGTCACGAGTGAACGGCGCATCCGCAAAGCGATCGCGCTTTGCGAGCTTGCGCAACTCGTCGCGGTCGGGAATGGCCCGCGCGAACAAATCGGGGGTTCGGTTCATTTTCAGCAGCATCTTCGCGCTGTAAGGATCCTCAAAATGCTGCACCCCAAACTCGAACAGATCCGCCTGCGCAAGCCGGGGAGAGCCGAGGATGCCGCCCCCATGATCGCCGATCCGGGGGCAGAGACTGTCGAGGATGCGCATCTCCGAGGGGCCCCGGGCGATTCTGAGCCAGCGGGGGTCGTTGACGATATCCACCCCCAGGCGCGCAAGGTTGTCAGCGGCCTGAACCAGCCGCGTGTTCCAGATGGACGAGTACGCGGGCGAACTCTCGCCGCCGATGCCATCACGATCAATCCCGTTGTAGAGCGTGAACTCGAGGTCGCCCGGCCCGGTGAGAATCCAGTCCACCATCTGCGCGGTGGTGGCTCCGCGGGACGGGTCGGTGTTGTTGATGCACAGGGCAAGAGTCGAGAGGCTTCCAAGCTCGAACTTGTTGCCCCAGATCTTCTTTTCGAAGATATCCTGAACGGCGACCTGCAGGATGTCCTTTTCGATGGCGGCGGCGACATCGCCAACGCCGCGAGATGCCGCGAAGCTCTTGAGCGATTCGTCCGCGGCCAGAGTCGGGAAGATCGCATCGTACGCGAGCCCGAACGTAGTGACGGTGGAGTTCTCCCAGATGTAGTCGAGAATGCGCCCGTTGATTCCCGCCGGGTAGCGCCCGTTGTGATACGCCTGATCAGCGTACTTCATATGCGGATAGACCTGGCTGATGCGCGCGAGCGCCACGCCGGTCTTGTGCGCGTAACGCTCGTCGCCGGTCGCGAGCCAGGCGCGATAGCAGGCGCTGATGCCGTCAATGATGGTGTGCCGCCAGTGCTCCCAGAACATGTAGTGCGCCACGAACCAGTGGCGTTTGCCGTCCGCATCCACCCACCCGCCGCCGTCGTCCACGTACTCGACCGTGGTGTCGAGCTTCTCTTTGCGCCCGGCCTTGAGGTAGGTGGCGAAGTCGTTGCTCGGGTACACCTCGCCGCCGACCGGGCACTTCACCTTGAACGGCTGGTCAGGCGACATGATCCAGGGGTAGTTGCCGCCCTTCCTGAAGATCTCCGTTCCGTGCACAGGGCAGCCGACTCCGAAGCAGACATTCAGCGCGCGCGGCAGATCGGCATCGGGAATCATCTCCCAGATCTCTTCGTCCGAGCGCCCCGCAATCAGCTCGGCTTTGGCGATGGTCTGCTCGAGCGTTCTGGCGTATTCGGGCTGTTTCGCGCGCGCCCGGATGGCCGCGACATGCTCGGCGGTGAAGTAATCGCCTCCCGTTTTGGCGGCCGGGGCCGCGCTTGCAAGCATCAGGAAGCCAAGAGCAAGCAGTACGTCCTGAGTCAAGGGTTACTCCTTCGTCTGAACCAGGCAGAAATGCCCGTCGAACAGATCGCCCGCGAGGCTGTATCTGTCCGCCGGCTTGAGCGGCGGAATGATGTGCGGCACGCCCTTTTCGTCGAACACCTTGCAGGTGTCCAGCGCTCCCGGGAGGTCAACCGAGCCGGTCCAGTCCGAGGGCGACTCTACAAACAGGACGGACTTCCTGCCGTCGCCCAGACGCGACCAGTTCGGCCCGGGCGGCGTTGTGGCCGGATAAATCTCACGCAGGCCGAGCGCCTCCCATAGCAGGCCGGCATCCATCATCGTGCGTCCTGGCAACAGAAGCTGCGCGCCCGCATACACAACGCGTCCTTTGCCGATGCCCACGCGCATTGCAACGGGCTCGCGGGTGACATCTAGCATTCCGAGCACGGTCAGGTCGCCCGGCGGCTCCGGTCCGGGTATGAGCGACAGCGCCGCAAGCTCTTTCTGCTCGCGATTGTGGAAGCTCCAGCGGCCGGCCGCGGATGTGGTGCTGAAGGAAGTAGCCGCGGGCGCCTCGCGCTGGCGGATGCGCATCCATTCGGGCGGCCCGTCCATCAGCTTGTCGCACAGAAGAACACCTCCGCCTTCTACCCAGTCCTCGAGGCGCTTCGACTTGAGAAACTCGGAGTCAAGGCCAGCATCGCCGCAGACTATGAGCACCCGGTATGGCTCGAGCGACAGGCCCTTTGCGGGAGTTGCCGCCGGGGGAGCAGGATAGCAGGCCGGATCGAGATCGTCGGAAAAGAGCAGATGCGCGCGGGCGGGGCTCTGTGCGAGCACCCTGAGGATGAAGTCCAGACGCGCCTGATACGCATCCGTATCGCCTGCTCGCGCGGCAAAAGCATTCGCCGGAACAACCACCGCAACGTGCGGCTGCATGGACGGAACGGACAGCGAGAACTGCCTGATCATCCGGCCGGCTTCAACCGCCCCCCACCCGCCCGGCAGAATGCCGCCGCTCGAATCGCGGACTCCCCAGGGGAAGTCCTTACTGTTCTCGTTCCAGGCGTACATCGTCTGCACGAACGCGCCGTGGAACTGCTGGTCGAGCAGCATTTTGAGCGTGCGGGCCTTGCCTGTGGGCCCGGTCGCTGTGGCCGTGAAGTTGGTTTCGGCAAGGACGATGGGCTTGCGGAAGGCCATTGCGGCGGCCTTCATCCCGTATGTGCTGCCATACGCGTCGCACCCCAGAATGTCCATTTCGAGCCGGACGGGCGACGGGGCGAACGCCCATGTGGGGGCCGATGCGTCCAGGGCGTTGTAGAGCACGAACTTGTGCCCGATCGGAATAAAGCGCGTGCGCGCCGGTTTCGCCTTGCGGTAGAGACGGTTCCAGTAGTCGTTGAGGCTCACGCGGCGGAAGCGGAGCCAGTCGTTCCACTGCGCCGATTCCGTGCCGGGCGCGGGAATGGGAACGGCCGCGACCGAAGCGAAATCGGAGGACCAGCGCTTGTTCCAGAAGCTGACATCAGAGTTGACGCTCTTCAGCCAGTCGCGCCATGCCGCGAGCCCCCACTTCGAGCAGTCGAGCCACTTCGCGCCGAAGCCCTGCTCGTTCGTGAGCCAGAAGGCGAGGATGTTGGGGTGGCGGCTGAAATGGGCGACGGCTTTTGCCTGAAAGGCCGCCTGATCCTCGACGGCCGGCGAATACGGGCTGAAGGTCATGAACGATCCGTCCGCGCTCTTCCCTTCCGGGTCCTTCATCTTCACATCGCCGTGATTCGTGAACACCCAGTCTGGCGTATAATGCGGCGTCAGAAGCAGGTGAACCCAGAGGCCCTCGGCCGCCGCCCATTTGATGAGCAGGTCGGTTCCGGCGGCGTTGAAGGTGAAGGTGTCCGGAGCGGGGTTCATCTGTTTCCATCCCGCCTCGAGCCCCACCCCGATGAAACCGAGCCTGCGCATGCGGGCAAACTCGGCGCGCACCCGCTTCTCATCGGCCGCCTTCACGTCCGTGATGTGCCAGAACACGAACATCCCGCGGACGGGCTTGCCGTCGGCGAGGATTTCGGCCTCGTTGACCGACAGCACGGGGGTTTTGGCGAACGGACCCGGCGCGCAGGACGCCGGGCACGGCAGCAGCGTCAGCACCGCGCAGGCGGCACCGAGCGGCAAAACGGCCGGGAGGAGAGCAAGACGGCGAAGGAATCGTGTCATTTCTGGCAAAATCATCATTCGTGACATACGCAACAGACTTCTCCGCTCTACTTATACTTGCAACCGCTCTTGCCCTCTTGATTGCGCTCGCTGCGGAGGCGGCGGGAGGCGAAGACCGGCGCCGCGAGGGTGGCGGCTTCCCCATCGGCAACTTCGGAATCTGCGGGCAGATTACCGGGGGCGGGGCGTTTCTCTCGCGCATTATGGTCAACCCCAGCCGCGAAGGGCCATGGCTGGAAGAGCTTCCGGGAGGCAGGCTGCTCATAGAATGCGGCGGGCAGGCGCGCGCGACGGAGGAGTTTGCGAGCGTTCGCGCGGAGCGGGCGTTCCCGTTCGCGTCGCTGGAGGTTTCGGACCCGGGCACTCCCGGAGTGCGCGCGCGCATCCGCTCATTTTCGCCTGTTGCCCGTCAGGACGCGTTCCGAACCTCTCTGCCGGTCATTCTCGCGGAGATCACACTGACGAGCGAACGCGATGAGGCGATGGACGTCTCGGCGGTGTTCGAGATGGGAGCAGGGCACGCTCTGATGGAGGGCACGGAGCGCGTGGCTGTGCTCTTCGCGGACGCAGATGAGTCGGAACCGGGCGCGCCAGAAAACGGCTGGCGAGCAAGCGCGCGGGTTCGCGTGCCTGCGCACGGCTCGCGGACGGTGCGATTCGTGCTCGCGTACTACGACCCGGACGGATACTATGCGGAAGAACTGGCCGGGGTCGGGCAACTGGCCCAATGCGCACTTGCGACGTGGCAGGAGCTTGCGGCGGCCACGGAGGAGTTCTCGAGCCTGCTGCCGTCGGTTGGGGATGCGAAGCTGGACGAGTACCTGCGCTGGTACTTACCCGCGGCAGTGTATCTGACGCGTATTACGAAGCAGATAGTCATCACGATGGGCTACTGCGAACTCAACCAGCGGGACTCGTTCTGGACGAGCTGGGCGCACGTCGTGTTCTGGCCCGATCTGGAACGCAGAATGCTGGAGGAGACCGCCCAGCACGTGCGCCCGGACGGGAAGACCCCGACGACCATCCTGCCAATCATCGAGCGCGAAGACGACCTCGACATCAACTGCTACTTCCTGCTGCGCCTCAAGCGCTATCACGGCTTCACGCACGATGACGATCTGGTCAGACGCATCTGGCCGGACGCAAAGCGCGCCATGGAATGGCTGGCGGCGCGCGACACGGACGGCGACGGTATGCTGGAGCAGGGCTCGTACTGGGCTGACTGGAAGGACGTTCCGGGCGTCGAGGGGCGCAGGCACGCGCCGCACTTCGAGTTCGCCTGGCTTGCCGCGCTTCGGGCCGCGCGGGATATGGCTGCGATTGCGGGGGATACTGAGTCATCGCTACGATACGAGGCGCTCGGCGCAAGAGCGGCCGCGATCATCGGCGCGGACACAGACGATGGCGGTCTGTGGAACGGCGAGTTCTACACGACGCGCTGGCAGGACGGACAGGTGGACGGGCATATTCAGCAGGACCAGCTTATCGGCGCGGTTTTCGGGCTGATTCCGCCCGACCGGCTGGAGCGCGTCTACGCGGCGCTGAACCGCGCGATGGCCCCCTGGGGCATTCGCGAGACCTGGCCGTACCGAGAGCCGTTCAACAACACGCCCGGGGACTATCACAACGGCGGGGTCTGGCCGTTTCTGAGCTTCATGGACGCGCTCGGGCGCTTCCGCGGCGGCTATCCGCAAGACGCTGAAGAACTGATGCGCCGCGTCGGCCGCTGGGACCTGGAGGAGTTCGGCGACTACACCCCCCACGAGTATCTTCTGGGCGAAACGGGCGAGAATTGCGGCCCGGTGATTCAGGGATGGAACGCGGACTACTTCGCCGCCCTCCTGCACGGCGCTCTTGGCGTTGAGGTTCTGGGCAGGGAGTCGGTGCAGATCGCGCCGCGCATTCCGGAAGACAGAGATTTCCGCACTCCGATCGTGCTGCCCTGGGGAGTCCTGTGGCTGGAGGCCAGTCGAGGAACGATCACCCTAGCTTCGGAGTGCCGCCAGGCCATCGCCATCCGCTATGGCAAATGGAGCGGCAGCGACCCGGGCAAGGGCGCTGAGCGGGTTGGTGAGGGGTGGCTGACATGGAGCGAGGCCGTTCTGGAACCGGGCGCCACATGGTGGCCCTGACCATCAGAAAGGCGCCCCGGACACTGCCGGGGCGCCTGGAGAGGAACATGAAAAACCCAAACCACGTTCTGCTTCAGAACTTGAAGCTCAACCTGCCGTACACCATGTTGACGCTGTATGGCTTCCACAATGTTCCCGCCGCCAGAATCGTCCTCCACGTGCCGTTTGACGTCTGCACAGGGCTGTTCGTGAAGCCCTCCGCCTGATAGTCCCCGTAGTCGAACCGCTCATATGCCCATCCCAGCGACCCCGTGAGACGGTGATCGAAGGCATACCTGAGCCGCGCATCCAGCCGCATCAGCTTGCTGTCCTCGACACTCTCGAACGGGAGCGGGGTGTACGCGTTCCTGTCGTTCGCGGAGGTCCCGAGCGGACTGAACAGCGCGATGCCCCCGTTGCTGACCGAATGAGTCAGGTCGAGAAGCAGATCGAGCTTGCGCGGACGCACGGGATAGTCGAAGCCGAACCCCACCGTGGTGACGCGCATCCTGCTGTCCGCCGTCCAGCGGCCCGGCTCCCTGACGCTGAAGTCGTCGCCGGGATTCCACTGCCAGGCGTTCTGGAAGTCGGTGAACCGCTCGTAGGTGGCGAACGCATAGACGCTTCCGCCGCGAGTGAAGGCGTAGTCCGTGTCCAGCGAGACCATCCACGACTTGTCCTTGAGCAGGCCGCCGATGCTCTCGTAATAGTCGTTGCTGCTGCAGCCGACCGTGGCTGTGATGGCCAGGTTGTCATTCGGCGTGGCCGACGCGAGCAGACGGTACGCGTCCTGCTTTCGCGAGGCCTGATCGTACTTGCGCAGGGCTTCCCAGTTGTCCGGATCGATGCCGGCCGCCTCGAACGGCACGGCGTAGTCGTAGGCGCCGGTCCGCTTCGAGTGCTCCCAACTGCCGCGCAGCGACAGCCAGTCCGCCGGGCGCGAGTCAACGTGCGCGCTCCAGATCTTGTCGTCCTGATCCGCCACCTCGCGATTGGTGCGCCGGACGCTGTGCGCGGTGTAGCCGAGACCGGCGTTGACGCTGTCGCTCACCTCGTAGCCCAGCTCTAACGTGGCGCGCCGGTTTCTGTAGCTCGTCGGCACGTTGACGGACTCGCCCGGGCCAGCGGTGTCCATAACCACCGAATTCCAGACGCGCGAAGCCGTCTTGTTCTTGTACTCGTACGAATTCCAGGCGGCGCGCAGGTCCAGCCGGTCGGCCGGGTCGGCCGTGAAGGCTATGTTGTAGAGCGTCGTGTCCACGCGAGCATCCGCCGAGGACGCCGGCTGGTCAATGGCGCCGAACGCCGAATTGACCGTGACCGGCAGCAGCGGCTCGTCCTGCCGCATCCGCCCGGACGAGACCGTGGCCGTCAGCCGTCCCGCCCACGGGAGATTGCCGAGCGACCCGGTGGCGGTGATATTGTGGAAACGGTTGCCCGGCGGCAGCCCCATCCGCCCCGCGCCGGGGATCCGCGCCCCGCTGATGGGGTACGGGCTGCTGGCGGGATTGTCAACGAGCGACAGCGGGTTGTCGAACTGCACGAAGCTGTTGTCGTTGTCGAACCACTGCGAGTACCAGGCGACCTTCAGGAACTGGCTGGCCTTTGCGTACTCGGCCGACAGACGGGCCGAGTCGGTCTGGTAGTTAACCGGCTCGGGAATCTCGTAGGCCTGCACAGTGCCGCCGCTTCCGATACCTCCGAAGAACGGCTTTGTGCCATCGCGGTCTTCGCGGCTGAGTTCCAGACGGAAGGTGAGCGGCTCGCCTTGCTGCACCTCGACAGCCGCCTGAACGCGCTTGCGCTTGAGCTCCCAGTCCTCGAGATCGGCGTTGTCCAGGTACTGTTCCATGACAGACTGCACAGCCGCTTCGCGCGCCGAAGCGGGCGATGAGGGAGCGGACTGCCCCTGCGATTGAAGGGCATCCGGGAGTGTCAGACGGCTGCTTCCGAAACCGCCCCAGATGGAGGGCGTATCGAGCGCGAAGCGGTGCGGAATCTGGTTGTACTCGAACTCCACCTTGAACCGGCCGTAGTTTCCGCCCGAGATGCTGAGAAACTGATCGTCCTGGCCGATGTTGGCCGCCTCCATCGAGAAGTAGCCCCGGCCCTTGCGGTACCCGGCGTCAAAGCCCGCGATGAGGCCGCCGGTCATGTCGCGGTACTCCTGGAACTTCGCCGAGGAGTCCCTGCTGCTGAAGGTTCGCAGGCCCACGTCAACGCTGCCCGCAAAAACGCCGGGCGTGTCGGCTCCGCGCGCCGATTGCGCCGCCAGGAGCAGGAGCGAGAGAGCCGCCAAACAGTGAATGTGTCTCATTGCCGTGAGCCTCCCTTACCTCACCAGGCCCTTGCCGCCCGGGTGGTTGCTGCCGTGCACCTGCGAATGGCAGTTGAGGCAGGCACGGTAGATGCCTCGCTGCGACGGCGGGTTGTTGGTGTAAACCGTTCCGGCCGAACCGAGCGCATACAGAGTGCCGGGATGCCTTGCGTTCGAGTGACATCTCTGGCAGAGGAAGGGTACCTTCTGCGTCAGCAGCCTCTGATGCGACGATCCGTGCGGCGTGTGGCAGGTCGTGCACTTCTCGGTGACCGGCGCGTGCTCGTAGAGCTGCGGCCCGCGCTTGTCGGCGTGGCACTCGTAGCACTTCTCGTTCACGCTGCTGGCTGAAACCAGGCGCCGGGCGATGCTGCCGTGCGGGTTGTGGCAGTCGGAGCACCTGACCTTGCCCTCACGGATGGGATGGTGCGACGGGCGCTGAAGCTGAGCCTGGATGTCCTTGTGGCATCGGGCGCAGAGCTCGCCCTGACTGGGCGCGGAGAGGTTCTTGGCAAGGCCGGAGTGCACATTGTGGCAGGTGGAGCAGGTAAGCCCCCGGCGCTGATGCGCGCTGCCCTGCCACAGCGCGACCTTGCCCCTGACATGGCAGCTCATGCACACGGCGTTCTTGGTGGCCGCGGGCGTGGGCGCTTCCAGCGACAACGGAACGATGCCCACACCCTTGCCGCCACCGGACTCCACATGCCGCTTGCCGGGGCCGTGACAGGTCTCGCATCCATCTTTGGACGCGGGGGTGTAGGGGTGCTCTTTGATTCCGTGAGTCGAGATCGCGTAGGTCTGGGCTTTGTCGGCGTGGCAGGCGCGGCAGATATCCGATCCGACGTTCGCATCGGCCTCGGCCTCAGCGGCCGGTTTCGCATCGCCGCCGCTGTCCGACGGTCCCGGCGCGGCGCCGAGCGAGATCAGCGGCAGCGCCACGATCAGCGCGGCAAGAACCCATAAGCTCTTATTTTTCATAGCGGTGTTTCGCCACCTCCTGTGCTCGCGATTCGCGGACTAAGGCCGCGTTGTTCTGCGCGAGGGCCAGACTGCGGAATACTGCTCCGGCGCAGGCCGGTCCGCGAATGAAATCATACGCCCTTGAACGGGCAAAGGTCTAGTGCGCCGTGGCATGAAATTCGGGAATTGCGCGCCGGATTGCCAGACCCGCGGTGCTCCGCCGCGTCAGGCGGACAGGACGCGATCGAGAGCATCGTGGACCTGATCCACCGTTATGCACCGCATGCAGGCATCTCCCGCGCGCGGCCCCTCGAATCCGAGCTGGATCCACGGTTCCCGGCTGTAGGCGCTCTGGACTGCCGTCGAAGTGGGGTTGAGGGGACCCCAACGCTTTGCGGAAGTGGGGCCGTGGAGTGCAACGAGCCTGCACCCGAGCGCGGAAGCCATATGCATGATGCCCGTATCCACACTCACCACGGCGGCGCAGCCTGTTAGAAGACGCGCAGTGGCGGCAATGTCGAGTTCGCCCGCCGCAACCGTCGCGGCGCCATGCGGCATCTGGGCCGCCACAGCTTCGGCGCCTGGCCTGTCACGCACGGAGCCCGTCAAGACAATCCGGCGCCCATCCCCTGCAACGCGGGAGCCAAGTTCCACCCAGCGCTCGGCCGGCCACGCCTTGACCGCGGCGCGCGACCCGCCGGGAAACATGTGGAACACGACGCTTCCCGGCGCAAGCGGACGTTCGCCCTCGGGCACGATAAGGCCCGGCAGGTTTCCGCCGCTCGCGCCCACCATCGCGGTGAGGGTCCGGAAGTTCTCAATCTCGTGCCGGTCAGTCGTGTGTGCCGCACAGCGGTCGAAGACGTAGTGACGGCGCTGCCCCGGCGTGCGGAAGCCCACCTTGAAGGCGGCGCGCGCGCAGTGCGAGATGAGGGCGTCGTAGCGCGGCCACTGGCCGAAGTCTATCCACGCATCGAACACGCCCGCGCGGCGGACGATGCTCATCGCCTTCCAGGGACGGGCGATGGGAAGCCGGACGGCGTCGTCGAGCCCGGGCACCAGCCGCGCCACCTCTAAGTTGCTTCCGCCGCAGAAGAGCGTGATGCTGCTCTCGGGGAAGCTCTGACGCAGGTCGGCGACAGGCCCGGAGAGCAGCACCGTGTCGCCGATCGCGGCGGTTCTCAGCAGGCCGATTCGCTTGATTGCCGGCGGAGGCCCCGCTCTGCGCCTTCGGGTGATGCCGCACACGGCGCCGAGCGGCGTTCCCGCCCAGATGTCGAGGAAACGGAACAGCCTGTTCCCGCGCTCGGATGCGGCGGTCACTCCGGAAGATCGAGTTCCCACACGCGCACCCTCGAGGGTATAAGCTGGGGCTTGTCGCCCACCCATCCCCACTGGTCGTACTGCTCGGACTGGAACACCTGCCGGTCGCTGCTCAGCCTGACGAGCCCCGCGGGGCGATCGTGCAGCGCGCACATGATCGTGAAGTGTATCTCGCCGTCTTTCTTGTAGACAGTCTCCTGCTCGGGCGAGAAGTTCGCCTGCACCAGGTATCGCGCCCCGCATTTCTTCAGAAAATCGTCCAGCCGCCCCTCGGCCCCGTAGCGCTGGTACTCGAGTGAGTTGACCAGCCCGTCCAGGTTGACGACCCTCCGATCGGAGAAGTAGCCGAAAACTCCCGCGTCGTTCATGGCAAAGACCGTGTCCGGCGGAGTACTGGAGCGCGCCCACAGAGCCGCGTCGTAGCAGTATGTGCGCCACTTCGCCGGGAGCTGTCCGGTGATGCCGCGGTAGAGCCTGCGGGCGGGCACAACCAGCAGCAGCAACGCGAGCACGATAGCGGTTACGCGCACGGGACGCATGCGGCGGTCCCTCAGCCACTCGTCCCCCAGCACCCAGCTTCCGATCATCACGAAGTCCAGAATGACGGTCAGGATGTACGGGTGGAAATACCAGTTGTAAGCCCCGCGCGCCTTCGTGAAGACGAGCGTGTTGAGCATATGCAGGATGCAGTAGGTGTTGAATGCAAAGAGCAGCGCGAGGTCGCTTTCGGACGCCCGGCCATCTTCGCGCACCGACCGCGCCCGAACAGCGATCCAGATGTTCGCGGCGAGCGCGATGAGCGCCGCGGCCTCGGCCCACCAGTAGCGGAACACATACTCGCGGACCACATGAACGTGCGGGAACGTGCTCTTGAGCATGCCGCTGATGGGAAGAAAGACGTCGAAAAGCTGCTTGTTCAGCAACGCGTATGCAACAAGCCCAGCCACGGTGACGGCAAAGACGCTCACCCAGCGCCCGAGAATCCGGCCGGCGCCGTCTTTCCAGTGTATGGCCGCGACGGCGAGCGCGACGCCCGGCAGGAGCAGAATGCCGTCTATGCGAGCCAAGATGACCAGAAGCAGGAGCAGCCCGAAGAGTGCGTCGCACGGGGCTCTTCCCCGGGAGCGCAGAGGGTCGCGGAGGCGAACGAACAAGAACAACAGCAGCCAGAGGGTCTCGAACAGGCCGGTCTCCATGCCGCTCTGGTAAGTGGACATCTGCACGGTGACGGCAGTGAACAGGACCACGGCAGCGGCGGCCCAGGCGGCTCCGCGGCTACGCACGGCAAACCAGAGCGCGGCTGAAGCGCCGACCCACAACAGGATGTTGACGGTGAGCACAGCGCGCAGACCTGTATAGAGCCCGGGCACTAACTTGTACACAATATAACAGACGAAACCCCACAAGGGGTGGAAGCCGTTCGTCTCGTTGATCGTGTCGAATGTGAACCAGTGCCCGTGCGCCGCGTTGCGCGCGATCTTGAAATAGTAGAACGCGTCGTCCTCGACCAGCGACAGCAGCCCGCGCGCGGGCAGGCCCCACACCATCACCGCCTGAGCG
>Ga0255342_1001784_pt1 | contig 28917 bp, 28 predicted proteins | sample wastewater_treat_3_FD_192416 | JGI IMG/M metagenome (GOLD analysis project Ga0255342, IMG submission 192416) | Wastewater microbial communities from Lulu Island WWTP, Vancouver, Canada - plant14 | ecosystem: Engineered > WWTP > Wastewater > Unclassified | place: Canada: Vancouver, British...
TCCTCCGCGATCGCGAAGTCGTTGTTCTCCGGGTGCTGCCAGTCCACCAGCCACACCGTTTCTTTATTCACGCCCACCTCGGGATTCAACTTCACACCGTAACGTAAGGCCTCGTAGACGTCTCTGTTCCGTTCATACAGGGTCTTACTCGTGTCGTTGGCGATCTTGTCGAGCTGGTACATTGCGCGACTGATAATGCCGTTGTCGTACCCGCGTCTCTCGAGCCAGTTTCTCAACAGCTTAGGCTCCATGTTGCTGTTGCCGTCGCGGTCTATCCAGTTCCCCAGGTAGCGATACCCCAGGGTATCCTGGAAGAGCCTGACCACCCGCTCCTGGGTCTTTTTTTCTCGCTCGCCCACGTCACTCATACCAGCCTCACCCTCCCAGTCAGGAGTTCCTGCATCATCCCCTGTTTGAGTAGCCAGGTCTTGTCGCGCCTGCGCTCAAGCGCCTCGATCTCGGCGTCCATGTCGGAGAGAACGGAGGCGATAGCGCGTTGCTCGTCGATTGAGGGAAATGGCATACGCAGGTTTCCAACATCCTTGCTGCTAATCGCAGGATAGCTTGAGCCCGTAAGTTGGGCATCAATCTGCCTTGTCACGTAGTCTCCAAACAGGTGATAGAAAACATACCCGGGGCATGCCGCATCCTCAACGCACCGAACAACAGAGAATCCGGTGGAGCATATCCAGTCCGGCGAACTGCTCTTAAACAAGAGATGCGATCCCAAATTCGGGCGCACGGTGGACACAAGAACATCGCCTGATCTGATGACCCTCCTCGCACGGGATGGCGCGGAAGAGAACAACTGGTTCGCATATCCTCTAAGTATACCTCTGTTGACATCCTCCAATGACACGTAGTTAAATTCATAGTCCCGTGGTGTATCACCTCCAAGGTTCTCACTGTCAAGCGCCGCAACGTCTTCCAGTCTCCTCTCTTCCCACCGTCCGCTGAATCCGGGCAACCGCCGCCTGCCTGTGAGCAGTTGCTGCATGGCAGCCTGCTTGATATCCCGCTTCTTGGCGATGAGCTTGTCGAGGGAGCTTATAAGGGCGTCGACGTCGCTGAGGGCGGCGGCGATGGCACGTTGCTCGTCTATCGGAGGAACAGGTACTCTGTATTTCGAGATCTGTGGCGCTGTCAACTGCGGTACACCAGTACTCTCAACTGCAAACGAAACGCAATTGTTCAGATATTCAGCAAAGAACCGACCATCCAGGCTGATCTTCGGCACGAGAACAAGGACTCGACCTATAGCCGTGAAGTCGTGATCGCGGTAGTTGGCAGCTCCCAGAGTGCCACGGGCGGTCACAGTGATGGAACCGGACGGATGGTCGCCGTATGAGCTGAATCCGTGCAAACCTCTATTCGTGATGGCGTTTGAGTAAATAGGGAATGGGTGCCGTTCGTCCTGAATGATTACAGAGCGTGAGTAATCCATGTCGCCTCCGGCTTCAACGAAAAAGACATCTCCAATAGACCTTACCATCCACTCCTCTGGAATCATCCCTACCTCCGTTCGCTTGTACCCTGCCCTCAACTCCACACCGCCCCCATCCGCCTGAGGTGCTCGTCAACGCTGGAAGCTAGAGCCTCAACCTCATGCACGAGCTCTGGAAGTGTGGACTTGTAGCGCTCAGCCAACTCAAGAATGCGGGCAGTCAGCGTCTGCGATACGCGATGTAGCTCAGACTGCACATCCGCAGCCAGTGCGCCCATCCACTTCTCGTCGGCCACCAGCGTCTTGACCTCATCTTCAGTCAAGCTTGCGTATTTACCCGCTAGCTGCGCGTCTAGCTCGGCCCGCTTATCCCTGATCTCTCTGGCCGTGGCCGAGTCCTCATCCATCAGGCCCAGATACCGCTCCAGCACAGCCCTTTCGTCATCGAACTCCGCATCGCCCCTGATCTCTCTGAGCCGAGCCGTCAGATCGCCCTTGGTGATCTTGCCGTCGTCGATAACCGAGGACAGAAGCCCTTCTTCCCCGCCCTGCTCGTCTCTGAGCTCGTCCATCTGCTGGGCAATGGCGACACGCCTGGTCTCGAGTTCGTCGATCGCGGCCTGAGCGTCGGGGAAGTAGCGGGCAATTATCAGCGCCGGAGGTACCAGGTCTGCCTTGTACTTCTGCTTGCCCACCGTGATGTCGGGCTTTTCCTTGTCCTTACCCACCTTGACGTCGACCATGAGCCGCAGCCGGGCAGCCTCCCGCCACCCATTGCTAACGATCAAATAAACGTCGTCCTGCATCGTCTCCGCCCAGTAGGTCATCAGGTGTTGGTACACATCGTAGGGGTCGATCAGAGGCGTCCCGCGGAACACGCTCAGAAGGCTCTCCGACAGTTCGCTTATGAGCTCCCTAGGGTGATGTCCCGGGCCCAGGTCCTTCAGCTTCCGTACGTGTGCAGCGCGCCACCCGTCAAACAGGGCCGTCACCGACTGGTTGAACGCGTCGAACTCGGGATAGCCAAAGATCGTAGACCTGACGCTGCTGGCCGGGATCTTGAGTTGGCTGTACCCCGGCCTGTCAGCCGGTTCGAACAGCTCGGTGCGCAGGCTCGGGAACACTGCCCAGTACTGCGCCAGGCCGTCTACGTCGCGGTCGGGAATGCCGCCGCTTAAGTGCGCGTCGATATCCTGCAGGTCTTCGGGCTCGGTGCTGTCTATGTAGCGTGGGATGTTGAGGTTGAAGTCGTTCTGCTCTATCTCGTCGAAGGTGGCCATGTGGGAGTAGCCCGGAACCTCCGCCTGGCTGTTGAAGACGCTGACGATTCTGTGAATGTCCTGCGCCCTCAGCCGGTTCTTGTTGCCGTCCTTCACGAACCCGCGGCTCGCGTCGATCATGAAAACACCCCTGCGAACGGCGGCGTTCTCCTTGTCGAGCACCACGATGCAGGCGGGGATGCCTGTGCCGTAGAACAGGTTGGCCGGCAACCCAATGATCCCCTTGATGTAGCCACGCTTCACGATGTTCCTGCGGATCTCGGCCTCGGCGTTGCCCCGGAATAGGACGCCGTGAGGCATTACAATCGCCCCTTTTCCGGTGCTCTTCATCGATGCCAGCAGGTGGAGAAGGAATGCGTAGTCGCCGTTCTTCTTGGGTGGAATACCGAGCGCAAAGCGACCAAACAAGTCTTCAGTCGGGTTCAGGCCGTTACTCCACGACTTGTTCGAGAACGGGGGATTGGCAACCACGAAGTCGAAGGTCTTAAGGCTGGCGTCACCCTGCGTGAACAGCGGATTCGATAGGGTGTTGCCCTTGCCTATCTCAGCCGTGGGGCACCCGTGTAGGATCATGTTCATCCTGGCCAGCGCGTGGGTGGCGTTGTCCATCTCCTGCCCGTAGAGGGCGAGGTCGTAGCCGGTTCTGGCGAGGGCCTCGTCGTGGGCCTTGATCAGGAGGGAACCCGACCCGCACGTCGGGTCGTAGATCGTCTGGCCGCCGCTGGTGGCCTCGCCCACGCCAATGACTTGGGCCATCACTCGGGAGACCTCCGCCGGGGTGTAGAACTGCCCCTTGCTCTTGCCCGACTCGGTGGCGAAGTTCTTCATGAGGTACTCGTACGCATCGCCCAGGAGATCGTCGTCCTCCGCCCGGTTGCCCCGGAAGTCCAGCTCGGGCTTGTCAAACACGGCCACGAGATTGGACAGGCGGTCGACCATCTCCTTGCCCCGGCCCAGCTTGCCGTCGTCGTTGAAGTCGGCTTGGTCGATGACCCCCTTGAGGTTGTTGGCTTCGGCCAGCCTGGCAATGATCTTGTTGATCTTGTCGCCGATCTCCTTATCGCCCTTCAGCGCCAGGATGTCGTCGTAGCTCGCGCCCGGCGGCACCTCCACCAGCGCGTTCTTCTGGGCGGCGTGCTTGTCGGACACGTACTTCATGAACAGCAAGACAAGCACGTAGTCCTTATACTGTGAGGCGTCCATCCCGCCCCGGAGCTCGTCGCAGCTGCTCCAAATCGAACTGTAAAGCGCGGACTTCTTGATCGCCATATGGCACCTCCTAGCGCCGTTAACGCACCCCGCGGCGTCCGGTCTATCGCTGAAAGCCGGGCACGCATCGGCACCGGCTGGATTGTTGTGTTTGGCTCCGCCCTAGACGGGCAAGCCTGCTTATGTGTGGTGTATTCTCATAACGCTCCAGATCTCCTCCACTTTTCACGGCAAGCGCCTCCAGGGACGCAGCTCCGATCGCGCCGCGCTGGGAGAATCGGTTTGTATGCGTTCATCTCCTAAACGTATAGATCATGGACGTCCACTTTCTAAACGTTTACTTCATCCCACAGTTGTCTTCTTGACCAAGTATCCACACCCTACGCCTCAGCCAGGATCCGCATGTGGACAAGCGATTCCACGTAGTACCCCCTCATCCTGTCGCTGGGCTGGGCACGGTAGCCAGGGTCGTGCTGGCACTTGGCAAGCTCCTCCTGCCTGATCTGCTCCAGGCGCTCGGGGCCCAGCTCGGCCATGCGGGCCTCTATCTGCTGCCTCTCGGCCTCCCTGCGCTGCTCTTCCGTGTCTATCTGCTGTGTTATCTGGCTGCTGGCAGCCGTCTGCCGCATGGTTTCAGTATCCACCATCCAGCCAGATTCCACAGCGGCGAAAAGCCACCCCGTAGGGTTCTCGATCTTGTTCTTGCTCCTCTTTCTGTTGTGCTCGCGGATGTAGTCTATATAGCGCTGGATCGTCTCGACGGTTACTCCCTTCCCGATCCATGCAGCCACCGTCACGGGGTCAATAGCGTAACCTGCTTCTTGAAGAACAGCAACAACGTCTTGTCTGTTGTTGTTGTTTTTAAAAGTACTACTGTCTTTTATGTGTCCCTTTGAGGGAGGTCCCTGTGAGGGACCCCCCGACTTTAGCTGGCCTTTCTTAGGAGGTCCCTTTGAGGGAGGTCCCTGTGAGGGACTACCTGCCGGTCCCCTTGGGGGAGGTCCCTGTGAGGGACTACCCTCTGAGGGAGGTCCCTGTGAGGGACTACCTAGCACCTCTATGGGCACGAAGAGAGTGATCTCTGTTCCCTCCTGGGTTGTCAAACCCTCCGTTATGAAGCCACGTTTTTTGAGAGAGGCGATAGACCGGATCACTGTGTTGCGCCCGAGCCCTAGGCTCTTCTGTATCGTTGATCGACTAACTACGCATGAAGTCTGGTTGTAGCCTATCGAGAGGCGATACAAGTAGGTATAGATCGCCCAGTCGCATAGCGAGGGGATGTGCTGCGGTAACATGTCCCACAGCCAGTTCGCAGCCCTAGTGAAGGAGCGTTCTGGTGGCAAGACAGGAGCAACAGGCACGGGTGTGCCATCGGAGTGATCACTCTCTGGGGGGAGACTATTTGCTAGGGGTCCCTGTGAGGGACATCCCTCGTTGGGACTACCCGTGGAGGGACCTCCCTGTGAGGGACTACCCTCTGAGGGACTACCATGAGTCTCGGCCTTTTCTTTCTCCAGACGCTCCACCACAGGATCTATGTAGCGATCCAGTAGAGAGTCAATAGTTACCTCAGTTTTCTTCGGCTTCGCCATCGCCTGCATCCTCCACCGCTATGGGATCGCCGCACTTCCGCATGACTTCTGCTGCCAGTTGTTTGAAGTAGCGCACCCCAGGTTGCCGGGCGTCATACTGAAAAATGGTCTGTTGGTGAGTGGCTGCGGTTTCGATTGCAGCGTTCGTGCCGACCACCGTCTCCATGATGCGTTCATTGAGCTTCTTCCTCAGGTAGTTATAGATGGTCATAGCATTGGTCTTCCGGCGATCCAGGGCGTTGATAACGATGCCGATCTCCTGCAGGTTGGGGTTCACACGCTTGGCTGACTTGACATACGAGTCCGTCATATCGATGCCGCGCACCGAATGCCTGTCGCAGAGAACCGGCACCATGTAATGATCGCTGGCAATGAGGGCGTTCATGGTGAGGAGAGATATCTCAGGGCGACAATCAATGATGATGTAGTCATAGCTATCATGTAATCCTACCGCTAGCCTGTTGCGTAACATCAGCATTGCAGCCGGATTTGTTAGAGGGTTTATAACCTGCTCGACCTCAAACAACCGCAAATCAGCTGGTATGATGTCCACACCCTGTACCACAGTCTTGTAGACGGCATTGGTGGGCAGGAAGTCCTCGTTAGTTAGAAGGTCATAGACGGAATATGTGATACGCTCGGGCTCAGGTACGCACATGTCTGTAAGATTGCACTGCATGTCCAAGTCGACGAGAAGGACGCGCTTATTGTTACGTTGGATCGCGTGGGCCAGGTTAAAGCTGATTGTGCTCTTACCTACACCGCCTTTGATGTTCAGAATAGAGATTACACGAGCCACGTTGCATCCCCTCATTCAAACATATAGTCGAAAACATTCAGGCTTACCATGCCCTGAGTCCTTCTGCGTAAGCCGTGTAGTTCCTCCTTTGGCAAGAGAAAAATCGGGAGATCATAGGGGCGGGGGCTAAAGGGGTATCGATGGGCTAATCGACGTGACGGTCGGGCTTCTGCGACGCCACGAGGGCGTAGACGGCCTGGGCCTGGGCCAGGATGATCCTCAGGTGATCTAGGGGCAACTTGGCACATACGGCTAGGAGCTGTCCAAGGAGGTCATCGTACTCCGCCGAGGCCTTCAGCCTTGGCGCAGACGAGGGGTGCCATGCGGGGGTGGCTTGGTGCGCCGCCGGGAGTTCGCCAGCCACATCGCCCAGCGCAGCCGAAAGCCGTTGCACCACGTCCTGCGACGGCGGGCCCGCGAGGAACCTTTCCAGCCGGCTTTCGTAACCGGGGTCGATTTTGGCTTTCAGCGCCAGCTCCTTTTGGCGCATCCCCTGCCGCACGCGCAGCGCTCTCAACGCTACTCCGAACTGGATCCTGCGCGCCAGCACGTCCGCGTTCATTGAGGCCTGCCGCAGACTGGCGGCGCCGGAAGTGGCCTGCTCCGACCGATCGGGGTGGTATAGGGCCTGCGCCAGAACGCTCAGACGACGGCAGACCTCCTGGTTCTCCACAGGGTCGCTGCCAAGCCCGGGGTCTTTCAACAGCTGTCCCGAGAGCCGCTCCAGTTCGGAGGCCAACTCTTCTCGAACCAGGTAGATGTCGGCGGAAGCCGTATCGGCAGCCTCAAGGAATATGGCCAGGTGCTGCTTCATTCCGTCGCCCCCATTGCCAAGCCCGCAACTATTTGCATTGCGGGCAATGGGCGGGCAAGCCTTTGCATGGCAGTGCGTGTATTTGCCCCCCATGCAAACTCTAGCGGAGAGGGGGCTGATGATCAAGGTTCTGTTAGGGGTATGACCCACCCCGACAGAGAAGTAACCATCCGTCCTGCGCGCCAAACGAACCAGTTTTCATCAGGAGATGATCAGACATGAGCAAGAGAGGACCTTGCACCCCTGAGGGTATCGCAGCTGTCACAAGGAATTTGCCGGCCCCACAAGAGTCGGGCCCCCGTACAGAGCTCGGCAAGCGCCGTTCCTCCCTTAATGCGCTGAAGCACGGTCTTACTGTAGGCGGATTTCTGCCGTGTAAGAAGGCTGAGTGTCACTTCAAGGATGTGTGCGGCCTACGCAACACCGATGAGGGGCGGCGCATCCTCGAGTTGACGATGTACGGGGATCCATGCCCCGAGGAGGTAATATACTACTACGAGATCAGGTATGGCCTTGCCAATGACGGCGTATCCGATGATTACTGGGCCCACACCTGGGCTATGAACGAGGTCCGAATGGCTCGCAGGCGGAAGCTGTCAGCTGTCGATATCGACCTTATCAGGCAGGTGCCCTGTGGCTGCACTGGCTGCGTCCGGCCAGATTTTGCGTTGGCATTCAGATACCAGGACAGGCTGCACCGTGAAAGGGATATGCTCCTCTGTATGCGGCCTAACGCGAATCTGTCAGGAGTTTCGGCCAGAACCTAGATTCTCGTCTTGCCGGCAGGCTTCGGATATGGCCCGCACCTGCGCGAGCAAGATTCTCAGCTGACCTTCTGGGATGGATTCGCACTCCCTGGCTATGTCCGATATCGTCGAGGCCTTAGCCCCTTTGTCCATGACCATTTCCATTAGGGTCACATAGCTGAGGGGGCCTATTGCCTCCTCCAGCAGATCGGAGATGGGGACGCCCAGGGTGCTTGATAGCTTTCCTACGACCTCCGCATCCGGCGGCCCTGCGATACAGCTCTCGAGCTTCCATATGTAGGTGCGATCCATGCTCGCCTGAGCTGCAAGGTCGACAACAGCCATGTTCCTCTTCTTGCGGTGGCTTCGCAGCTTCACGCCAAGCATCAGGCGGTTTGCGAGGATCTGCGCGTTGACGGACGCCTTGTACAGGCTGATATAAGCCGCCTGCGCCAGATCAGGCTTAACGACCACGATCCTCCGCAGAACCAGCCACAACGTCTTCAACAGGCTTATATCACTATTCATGGCTTGCTCGTCGTCCACGTTAACCCCGGGCGTCCTCAGGAGCTCTTCCGATAGGCTCTCAAGCTCCGCCGCCCTCTCATTGATTAGCTCAGCAGGATACTGGACGCATTCGAGGGCGGTGCTCCACAATGTTTCGATAGACATGACATCACCCCTTGTGTTGGAGAAGGCACAGCGAATGCTATTGACAAGGCAACGCCGCTGTGCAATACTGGTTGTGGGGGGCGCATCGTTTGCTGCGATACCCACAGCATACCGCAAAAGCGCCCTGCGGTCAATGCTCTCCTTTCAGCATTGTCGAACCGGCACAGCATTGGATGAGGAGGCTACTGCTTGTCGTCACAGGCTGGCGCGTATAACAATAAAGGTATTCTTTCTTCAGTCCTTACCTCAAATAGCACTCATGCTGGGCTTCCTAAGTCCATCAATAGCATTCCATACGACAAGGTCACGATCTACTCCTGTAGCCTACCGCGCGCGTGCATCGTCCGAGGCATCGACAATGAGATGGTTCGGATAGTCTCCCGCCGGTACATTCCCCACGAGTGGTCCAGGGAGCATAATAGATGCCGGTACGCCCATAGCGCATCTGTCGATGTCGTCATAGGCACTCGCAGCTGCAGGGCCTTTGTCTCGTGGGATCCCAACTATCGCAGGATGCCCATGACTCGCATCAACCTCAGTATAGCGGCAGCTGCCCTTACTCCTGCAGAGCTGCTCCAGGCAGTGGATAGCATCATCCCAGTCCAGTGTGCGCGTGTCGGCTGCGTGGAGTGTAAACTCGACCTGGCAGGGATAGGCGCAGGCAATGCGGTGAGGATGCTGTATCTCAAGCATGGCCGCGAGATGCGTCGCTATGGCGAGCCCGCCACTTACTACTGCGGTTCATCCAAAAGCTCCCGGCAGTTCGCCTGCTACGATAAGGGAGCGGAGCGAGGGCTGGATGAGGGGCAGTACACGCGCATCGAGGTGAGACAGCGCATCAATGGCGCTCAACGTCCCACGGTGGAGCAGTTCGCCCGAGGGGATTGGAGCCATCATCCATTCGGGAACATAATGGTGGCGGATGAGCAGGAGCTTCAGAGGTTGCATCACCTTACTCGCCAGGCCTTCAGCAGAAAGGGCCTACATAAGGGACTGCGTGATTACCAGCGCCGCAATGGCGTATCCAAAGCCGGTCGCATGAAGAAAGACCTGCTCAAGCCCTTCACTGAGCTCATGGACGCCTGGGATGCCCTGCGGGCTGCATGGCACGCCAGTGCGCCCGTACCGTGCCTGGTCTACGATACGAGTCAACGACCGTCCACATGCTCATCCACGCGCCCCTCTGCGTTCGCCTGCCCGTATGGTGCGGAGGTGTGGGCGTTCCCTTCGGCACGCGTCTCTGCGTTTGACGTCAGGCCCTGCGCTGTATCGGCAGAGCTCATATCCTCTGGATGATGAGGCAACTTCATGCCATGGCGGGAAAGACAGACACTGCTGGCAATGGTCGAGCTGTGTCGATCAGGCATGATGGCCATGCTCAATTCTCATCGCAGAATGCCCCAGGAACGTCGCATAGGCATGAGAGGATACAATCACTTTACCACCTCCCACTTGTAGGCTTGTAGAGCCTTCTGCCGAAAACACGAGCCCTCTAGCTGGGACGTTACGGACACACTTTCACACTACCACCCCCACTACGTGGACTGCGCCAGAGTGGACAAAGGAGAGAACGCTGAATGACCCTACAGCCCATGCTGTATGAATATACATGCCCGCAATGCTCCTCGCGCATAGTCGCCATCAGGGCCATGGTGTGGTGCAAGTGCCGCACGAGGATGATCAGAGAGGATGAATGGAGGCGCATACGGTACCACCGCGACAAGTCCACATGCAAGTCATCGAGACAGGCTCCTGAGACATGAGACGCAGCACACTATGTATTGCAAGGAGGCCCCTGGCAGACTACTGATGGAGTCCAGTATGGGGCCTCCGCTACGGAGCGACGCCCAGTTTTGAGGTAAATTTCGCGAAGCGTAGTCATCGCTTCGATGTGTGTTTCGGTGTCTGGAGCAGGTATTATTATAGTAGAGGGACGTTCTGCGAGGGATGCCGACTTGTCACTGCCCGACGGGATAAAACAGGGGCCCGTCAGGGCCCCCACGAACGTACCGGGCTTATCGGCGGCTAACCGGCCTGAGACCTGCTGAGCTGGCGATTGAGCTCGCTAATCGCGTCCGAGGCCTCCCTCTTGGTCATGATCTCGAAGCGGGCATAGTCCTCTTGAGGTAGCCCGAGCTTATCGGCCTGAATTCTAAGTACTCGAAGCTGTGCTTCCGTCGCCTTGTTCTGAGATGAGGTCTGTGCAGAGGCAGACGCGTCCGACACCTCCCGCTGAGGCCCTCCAAGCGCCAGCTCTTCCACGGAGCAAATGGATATGCGCAGCGCGTCACGCAAAGCCCGTGCTTTGGCCCTGGTCGCCGCTATTCGTATCGAATGTACGTTCAACCTTGGGTCTCCTATCGATGCCGGGTTTGCATCGCCGATCTCGATATAGACCTTCTCCCGATTCCTCGTCTTGATGACTGCTGTCGCCTCGCATACGGCGGTGTACCCGTTATCCCTCGTGGGAGACTGGATGAGCTTGACCTGCAAGTCCTTGAGCCCAGATTTGTGGGCCGCCTCCAATAGGCCCGCGTACTTCACGTAGGGCTTTCCGTCAATGCTGATGATGTGCTCTTCGTTGATCTTCGCCATTGTTATTTCTCCTTTCGTTCATGGGGAATGAATGCGGGCGCCAGCTGCAGCGCCAGCGCCCGGCAGCGCGCTATTGGGACATGAGGTCCTTGATGGAGCAGTAGCAGCCGTCACCGATGACCACGTGGTCGAGAACCTCGATGCCGAGAAACTTTCCAACTTCCATTAGCCGCTTCGTGAGGGCGAGATCCTCGGGGGAAGGTGATGCCAGCCCTGAAGGATGGTTATGGGTGAGGATGATGGATGCGGCGCCCTTCACGATCGCGTTCTTGAAAATCTCTCGAGGATGTCCCACGCACGAGTCTATGGTGCCAATGGACACGATCTCGGTATCGATCACGCCATTGCGGATATCGAGCATGACCACCCTGATCTGTTCCCTATCCAGGCGGCCCATCTCATACCCAAGCAGGTTGTAGATGTCCTGTGCCGACTTGATGTAGGCTTTGCTCCGACGCTCAGTCAGGCACCGCCTGCCAAGCTCGATGGCGGCCTTGAGCGTTGCTGCCTGCTCTTCAGTGATGCCCGCTGCGGCGATGTCCTCTACCGATGCCTCTTCCATCGCCCTGAGGTTCTGGAAGCGATCCAGGATGCTGGCGGCATCGTTGTCACGGAGCGTCATCGCAATGAGCTGGGACGCGCTCAGACCGCGGAAATCGGGATAGCATGCACTCATGAATCAATCTCCTCCTCGCATGATTTTGGGAAAGCAGAGGAGGACGGCAGCCGCTCTCGCTCGCGGCGCCGCCCTCCGATACACCCGATTCTGACAATAAGAAAAGCCCCACTATGGGGCCATCGGGGATATGCGTGTTGTCCTTGCTAGCTCTTCACGGTCTTGGCCTCGACCACCACTGCTCCGCTGGCGCCCTTCACGGTGAACCGCCCGAGCCAGGGGAAGCTGATGCCCTGGGCGCTCACATACCTTTGGAATCTGACCTCGTAAGGGTATCCGCCTGCTGCCTGCTCCAGAGCTTCACACAGAGCATACAAGCAGGCCTGCTGGTGATGAATAGTGCCGTTCGGAGTGAACCCAAGCCTGCTAACGTACGTCAAGGCCTCATTGATGTTGGCGATCTTCTTCATGCACACACCTCCTCTGCATTGAACTTGGCTTCGATCATGTCTATCAAGGACGCCGCCACGTCCCTGATTCGCTGGAAGGCCTCAATGATCTGCTCGGGTTTCGCGTCCCACAAGGCCAGGTAGTTCGGAGCAGCGCTGTCGAACCCGAAGTGCGAGCACACAACGTAGGCCGTAGATTCGGCCTCGGTTTCCTTCTGGCGGGTGCTGAGAAGCATGCGGTCGGCTCCTTTGTGAAGAAGCTCGTGTGCCAACTCGTGGATGATCACAGAGGACTTGCCTGCATCGTCAAGCCCCGAGTCCACGTCGATGCTCCCCCCATAGCTGGTGCCATGGTGAGATCCGGACATGGCCCGATACTCCAGGCCGATACCCAGATCGAATGCGATGCCCTCGAGCACCGGCAGGAGCGCACTGCCATCCCCCTGCGCCACTATAGGCGCTTGCGGCAGGGGCTTGCCTTCGGTCTGGCTCACATCGAACACATATACTATCTTGTAGCCGATCACCTTGCGAGTCTTCTTCTCGTCATCCTCTTCCTCGCCCTTGGGAACTGCCTGCGTGCAGGGCGCAAAGATTGGAATGCCCCGTTCGCCCTTGCGCACGTATCTTCCCAGCTTCATCCACGCGTTGTAGCCAGCCACGTGCGTTGCATTGGGGCAATGAATCCAGATGGCCATTGTGTTGTGCAGGCTATACCTGTGGAACCTGGACAGAAACCTGAGATACTGCGTCACCTCCTCGGAGGCCTTGGCGTCTTCAGTCTTGGTCGCGAGCTCCTTGATCCTGGACTCGATCTGGTCCATGAGCTCACTAGTCTTCATGATTACGTCACATCCTTTCGCCGCTTTTGTACACGCCGGTACACGCCCCCGACTGCTATCGCGGGCGCTCACCACCTGATATGGGGGGTATCAATGGGCTAACGTGAGGTAGCTGTGTTAACTTGGCAGGACGCACACAGTGGGCGCTTGAACATGCGCGTGGAGAATTCGTAGTGGCCATAGGTGAGAGGAGCGCCGCACTCCGAACACGCCTCGTCTGGGACGGGCTCTGGGGCCTTACGCGATTGGATGGGCGCCAGAGTCGCTTCCCCCACGTGCCGCTGCGCTGGCGCAGGCGCATCAAGTTTGCACTTGAGGCCTGTGAAGGCCTCCAGCACGCGCGCCTTGGCCCTGAGACAGGCACCTTCGACCGCTCTGGCCTGCGTCTCTCCAGAGCTTGATACGGCAGGCACTGAGGCTACTTCCCTGTAGATGGATCCGTCATCGGCCTCGAGAGTAGCTGAGCACACCGCATAGCCTGCCCGAGCACTGGGAAACCTCAGCACCGTCGTCTCGAGCCTCCTTAGGCCCAGATCCTTCGCCTTCTCCAAGAGCGCCTCGTAAGGCAAGACCTTGTTCTGACTGGTGATACCTTGCATGGTCAAACCTCCTTTCATCGTGCACCATGGATATATGGTCACTGGGGGTAGGGCATTGAACTAGTCCGCCAGGCGTGCACACTCAACTACCCTGGCAGAGGATATGTGCAGACAGAGGTAGCCATAATGCACTTCTCCATGTCAAACAGGTGGTCGGAGGCGGAGTGTGTGCCAGCCACGCACGGTGTGTATGTCGTGGGATCCGGCATGGGCTGGCGCACTGGCAGTGGGATAGGGGGGTGGGCTCGTTAGGAATGCTGGGATTGACCCATTACCATAGGAACCCCTTGAAGAAGTATCCGTGATTTCAGGCATATATGGGACTGCGTCATCCCGGAGGGTTCTCGAATCGAGTAGGACTGGCGGTTGTTGGCATTACCTGCTCATGAGGCACAAAATGGCCTCCCAGGATGCCCTAGGAGGCCCGTCAAATCTTCAGTTAGAGTGATCCATCGTCTGAGCCCGACGTCGCCGTACTACGGGGCTCCTGGCGCGTCGTGCGCAGCTGCGGGCCCAGTGCCGTCAATGGAGAAGCTTTTCTGTTCCTTCGCTGATGGTCTCTCTGGCGATACGCTCGCATAGGGCAGCCGCTTCCTGCTCGGTCATAAGGTTGTCGATGGTCAGTTCCGCAAGGATTCTTCTGGCGAAGGCATCGGCTTCAGCCGCGCTCGCGCCTTCAGCGATCCCCAGTTCTCGGAGAAGGATCCAGCATGCCGCCATCCATTTACATGCCGCTATGTCGGCTCCTATGTCCGCGCCCGCCACATCCAACAGCCATCGACCCCACTTGGCCGTGTCAGCGCCTACATCGATCTGGATGGCCCTGCAACCGCCTTCATCGCCCCACTTGATGCCTCCCTCACAAGAACTCGTGCGGACGCTTACTCCGCGGAGCTCCGCAACCCGTTCCAGCCACTTGAAGCGTTCACGCGCTACCCTGGCCCAGTCGCTCATGAGTCCATCACCCGCGTCATCACGATCACATAGCTGTGATCCGCTCCAGTCTCGCCGAGCCAGCGAGTCTCATACAGGTACTGACGCTCGATCTGCCACCCCTGTATCGTCTCGCCCCGCTCCTCCGCATATTTCTCCGCCTGCGCCTTCGCCCCGTCAATCGTTGTGAACGCGGTAACGCGCCTATCCATGAACAGGGGCGCCAGCCTTCGGTGTCGTTCCAGGAGGATGTAGACGCGCGCTGGCGCATCTCCTTGGGATGCAGCGCCCGATCTCACGAGCTCCTGCACCGCCTCCCGCGGTATACGCCATACTCTGCCGAGCCTCGAGGCGCGCAGACGCCCATCGGTCAACATGCGGCGCACGGTCGTGATGGATACGCCGAGGTAGTCGGCAGTCTCCTCTATACTGAGCAAGTCCTTCAGCATGTGATCACCTCTAGCCGTAACATACCACAGTTACTCTATTACAATCAACTCCGCCCTTGACTGCTCATAGCTGATCATGGTACGCTGTTTCTGGGTTCCGATAAGTGAACACTATCGGAAGTCAGAACGGAGGGAACACCATGACGCTCCAGACAGTCGCCAGCGTCGCCCCGGCCATACCCCAGGATCTCATAGATAGCGCCCGCCGCTACGCCGACAACTCGCGGGCCGCGAACACCCTGCGGGCCTACCGCTCCGACTGGAAGCAGTTCGCCGCCTGGGCCGACGAGCAAGGCCTGCCGGCCATGCCTGCCGCGCCTCAGACGGTCACCGCCTACATAACCGCGCTCGCCGACCAAGGCCTCGCAGCCGGCACCATAGGCCGCCGCCTGATAGCCATCGGGCAGGCTCACGCCGCCCAAGGCCTCCAGTTCGACCCGCGCCACCCGCTGATCGCCGCCACGATGAAGGGGATTCGCCGCACACTGGGCGCTGCCCAGGCACCTAAGGAGGCCTTGCTGACTGAGGATGTCAGGGCGATGGTGCTGGCGCTGCCCGAAGGCCTCCTGGGACTGCGCGACAGGGCCCTGCTTCTCCTCGGGTTCGCGGGCGCTCTCAGGCGCTCCGAACTGGTGGGCCTCGACGTGGAAGATCTGGGTTTCGAGCAAGCGGGCGTGGTGCTTACCCTCCGCCGCTCCAAGACCGACCAGGACGGGCAGGGACAAGTCATCGCCGTTCCTTATGGACGCTATGAGACGACATGTCCCGTACTCGCTGTAAAGACATGGCTCGACGCGTCTGGGATAACCGCCGGGCCCGTGTTCCGGGCCGTGGACCGCCACGGGAACATCGCCGCCGCAAGGCTCAGCGACAGGGCCGTCGCCAACATCGTCAAGCGGGCCGCCGCGGCAGCGGGCCTCGATCCTGCCGACTACGCCGGGCACTCGCTCCGCTCGGGTATGGCTACTGCGGCGGCCAGGGCTGGGGCTAGTGAGCGCAGCATCATGAACCAGACCAGACACCGCTCAGTGGCTATGGTGCGGAGGTATATCCAACGCGGACAGATGTTCGCCGACAACGCTGCAGGGCAGTTGGGGCTGTAGGGAAGGGCCAGGGCAAGCAAGGAATAGATATCAACGTAGTTGAATCCGATTACCCTCCACGCTCACCGAGAGGCAACACCGATTGCCTAGCCCCCCGCGCACTTCATGCAATATCGGCGGGCTGCTGCCGTTATGCTGTCCGGAGAATCGGAAAACGCCGATCATGGAAAATGATGAAGGGATCCAGAAAATCCGGACGAATACACATCTGCAGTGGGAAATCGCCTTGCACAGCAAATCCGCGGACGATGCCAGGAATCGCTGTCAGCATCCCGCCCGCAGGCTCACGTCTACATGTCACACCAATAATCCGCAACATGATCGATGCACTCCACACTCGATGAAGACCCGCTCATACACACGCGTCCATGAACCAGGACATGCGCTTCTCCCTGGCTGCGCCGGATACTATTTGGTTGCCGAAGGTACGCTGATTCCCCCTGGGTGGCATGAGCGTGAAGCTGATGAGTTCCCTCAGGCACTTCTGGGTGCGCAGACTCGGGCGTCAAGAGGATGGGCGGACAAAGAAGACGACTCTCTCCAGACGCTCACCAGCACTATGAGTAGGTCTGGGATGAATGGGAGGGGTATCAATGCCTAGAGAAGTGAAGTGGAGCATCGTTACGTTAGTGATCTTGCTGGCGCTCTCTTGCATGGCTATAGCCGGCGAACCTGTGAAAGCCTACAGGAATCTCGTTTTTGGAGAGTCCCGGCGTGAAACAGACCGGAAGATCGTTGCTGATAAAGCGCTGCAGGGGAACAGCTACACTTGCTTTGCGACACTAGCCGGGAATCGATATGGCCTCGAATGCGGATTCGACCAGGACCGGCTGTTCCTTATCAAATTCACCGCGAACTTCACATTCACCGACCGTATCTATTCGGCCAGCCAGTTCGACAAGACTCTAATGGAAGTGGAGACTCTACGCTCAATAATTGAAACCCAGTATGGTCCTCCGCATGGTGTGGAGGATGTCAGTTTACTCAGCGCAAAGGATGGTAAGGTAGCCTTCCGGTATTACTGGGAAGTTGACAGCGTGAAGGCCATCATGATTGGTATTGCGGCGAGACAGTTCAAGTACTGGGTGGAGATGTCCATCTGCCATATCCCGATCATGGCAGAAATCTCAGCCAGGCTTGCCCAGCAGGAGAGCACTGCTGTAATGGACAGCGCAGGTGATTTCTAAGGAAGGACACAGTATCGTGAGCTTAACCCGGATCCTCGCCCGTCTGGGTGGTGCCGTTTACAAACGTGGCAAAGGCTCGTATCGGGTCCAGCCCACCCTGGGCAAAATGCTGAACACCTTACCCTGCGATTATGCAGAACAGTGTCCTATGGACCATACGGACCATTATTCCGTCACTACGGCGCGGAGGCACGTTCGCCGTAGGCAGATGTTGGCCGACAACGCGGCTGGGCAGTTGAGGCTGTGAAGAAGGACTGCTACATGGCCGCCGTGGCCGCCAGTCGAATGGCGAAGCAACTAAACAGATAAGGTGGCGAGTCTCGGCAATCGTTCTTGGCCATGTAGCGCCGTCGATAAGCTCTATATGGTCGGATAGAGATGGAGGGAAGACAACATGCATCTGAAGAGAATGCGAACGCTGCTCTCTGCTCTGACCGCAATTCTGCTTGTCTTTGGAGCTGGCGCATTCGGCACCGTGCAGTCGGAGAACGCCGTCCTGCTCACCGTCTCGGTGATAGACGTCGGCCAGGGAGATTCGATTCTGATATCGACATCCGACGGGCACGCCATGCTGGTGGACGGCGGACCGGCTGAGGCCTCGCCGAAGGTCCTTGAGATGATCAGTAAGGCCGGCTGCGGCAAGATCGACGTTCTCGTGAGCACACATCCGCATGCCGATCACATCGGCGGCCTGGCCCGCGTGCTCGACGGGGTACGCGTGGATAGGGTCATCGACTCAGGCAAGGTCCACACCTCCAAGACCTACGAGGGGTATCTGGAGAAAATCCTCGCGAAGGATATCCCCTTCTCTCTGGGCCGGGCGGGATCGTCGTTCGCCCTGGGCCCCGCCGCGGTCACGGTCCTGTGGCCGGTGGAACCCCTTGCGGAGAACATCAATGATTGCTCCATTGTAGTCCGGGTTACCTATGGCGGTTTCTCAGTGCTCCTTGCCGGCGACATTGAAGAGCCTTCCGAGCAGGCGCTGATCAAAGCAGGATCGCTTTCGCCCACTACGGCGCTCAAGGTTGCCCATCATGGAAGCGACACTTCCACAACAGCTGCGTTCCTCGGCATCGTCAGGCCTGCCGTAGCCATCATCACTGCCGGCGCCGGCAACAGCTACGGCCACCCGACCGCGAGCGTTCTTGCAAGGCTCAAGGCCTCAGGCGCAAAAGTCTACCGGACTGACCTGGATGGCACCGTCAACATAAAGACCGACGGGAAGAGCTGGCAGATCGAGACTGAGCGAGACGATGGGAGCAAGGCCGCTCCCACCCCAGCGCCAACGCCGACCGGCGGGACGGGCCAGAAGTACTACGGGAGCAAGAACTCGAACGTGTTCCACTACGCATGGTGCAGGTATGTCTCCAACATCAAGGCCGCGAACCTGCGCGTGTTCAACAGCCGGCAAGAGGCGATAAACAAGGGGTATAGACCATGTCAGGTGTGCAAGCCGTGAAGCTGCTCTGTTTGCACTCGTTACCTGGCTACTAAGAGCATTGGTGATATCGTCAATAGAGGGGGAGTTATTAGTGGCCATCTATACGCCACACGGTTTGAAGATCAGAGTCCCCAGCTCATATGCCTTCGCCCTTATGGCGCGGTTTGGCTCTCGTCCGGACTCGCTCCGTGTACTTGAATTGACAGAAGAGGTTGACAGTATGGCAAGTGTAGCTTCGCTGGTTGCCGGGATTGTGGCATTCGCTGCTCGACTGGAACCCATGTCAATTGCACTGGTGGCAGGCATTACCCGCTTCGGTTTCTGGATGGCGCATCTATTTGGTCTCTTCCTACCCCCTTTCACCTTCGTTTTGCCGTTGGCCCAGTTCTATCACCAGATCCCCGCGAATTGGCTATGTTGGCCCGCCATCCTCGTGCTGGGATTCTTCCTGACCGGATGGCAAGGGGTATTGGCCTACATTGTGGGTCTAGCTATATCTGCAGCGGCGTCCTCAGGGGTTGGTATGGTGCATGGACGGGCCATGTACAACCAAAGCGGGTCAATCGTGACCGCGTCGGAGAGGAGCTTCTTTCACGCGTATAGGCTGCTAGCCGACCGTGCTGCAATAACAAGATCTCTAGAGGCATCTGATGAGGAACTGGAACCCGAAAACTGGCAAACCGTGTGTGCAGAATACGCGTCGCGGTGGCCGGAAGCCGCATCAATGACTCTGCATGATTAGGTCAGAGGAAGTCGACTCTGCTTCTTTGTGCATAACCTACGGGCGACGACGTACACGTCCAATTGCACCGGAAACAGGGGTTTTCTGCTATCGGTTGATGGGATAAGCCCGCCTTTGGGGACAGATTCTGGTTGATGCAATCGTGTGGAGGCGAAAGTGATGGCAAGGCGCACCGGGGCGGTCTGGACAGTGGCGATGATTGTCGGGCTGATTGTACTGGCGGGATACGCTATAACAAGTCTGAGTTCTCGGCGGCAGCGCATGGTTGAGGTGCTAGCCGAACAGAAACGGCAGGAAGTAGCCAGGCAAGTTGCGCGCTTTGCGGAGGACTTCAACGCGGCCTTGGGCTGGGAGTCAGACATACAATATTTCTCCAGGAATTTCCGCGAGACGTACAGTATCGATGTCCATAGAGCAGCCATGAGGGGCGATCAACGACCACTATTGGTTGAAGCATATGTAATCGACATCGACTGCGCCGATTTAGGTTTTACGCTGGTGCTAGGGGTGCTCAGCGACTACTTGACCCCGGAGATCTACATTCACGCTAGAACTACTGAGGCCCAGGTCAATGCAATACTGGATCAGGAGGAACTGGCGGGCAGCTTGTCGCGGACTTACGCGCTGATCATTCAGCCGGAAGACGTAAACCAGGTTGGTTTCCGCACCACTGCATATGAAGGTTCGGTGTCGATTTATTATGACGATGCATTTCTCATCTCGGGTGAATGCTTGGCGGTCATGCCATGGCCAGACCCGGTCTAGAGGAATCTCATCAACGTCGGGTTAGAGGAATGCCGGCAGGCCCCCCTTTGCCCAATAGAGCGAGTGGAGGAGCGATGATGTTTCAACTAAGTAGCAACCGGCCATTACTCATCCTGGCATTATGCACGGTGGCTCTGACCGCCGCCTGGGCTGTATCGTTCGCTGTCTACAAGGCCACACCGCCACGATACAGCCTTGTCTACGATGGTGCGTATTACGTCTACAACAATAGCGTAGGAAACGAATGGGTTCATGAGCTGTGGGTGGATGGCAAAGCGCTTGAACCAGGTCGCGATTATCCCATCACCATCACAGGCTCTTCTGCGCTAAGCGTAACTGCAAGGTCAACAGAACTAGACAACATTCCGGACGTGGGCACGGCTTCCGCAAACATACCGATAAGGCAGCTAGCTCGAGAACCATTGACGATAAACGTTCGGGTCCGCGAAAACCGAGGCCGATATGCAGGCAATCTTGCTGAATGGCAGCATAGGCTCTCCATACATACCAACCGGGATGGTCTGCAGCGTACAAGGACACTCTTCAATCTTTCCCTGATCGCATCCGCCGCCACGATCTTCATGTATCTGAGCCATAAGCGCAAGAACGCAGAGCCCCATGGGACAGCCCGACGATAAGCAGTTGCCAGTGTGAGGCTTTATTCGCCACCGGGGCGGAATAACTGGCTATCGCTCAGTTTGTCATCGGCCATGTGCGTTCACTCCTCGAGCTCTTTGCGAAGCAATGCAGCTTCGGTTTTGAGTCGCCTCGACTCCATGGTCTGAATAGCGGATTCAAGGAGGACGCGTAGGCGCCGCACTTCCTCTCGGAGAATAAGACGTTCGTCTACCTCATCCCAGTCAGCTTCCGGACACCACTGCCTGATCAGCGCGTTAGCTTGCCTTTGCAGCGCAAGCTGCTCCTCATAGAATCGATGATCATCAGGGGCTTTGGCGATCTTCTGGCAGCAGTCTGCTTCCTGATGACGGGCATAAGACGCGATCTGCGCCGGGAAGTGCATGCAGAAATCCTGCGCAAGCCATACGGCGGTCGAGAACGGGGCCACATACTGCCCGGTTCTATCTATGAACGCGCCAGGTTCAGAAAGGAGCTTGTCCCTGTCGAGAACAAGCGCATGCACGGCTTCATCAAAATCCCTGATGCGCAAGAGGCCATTATACAAGCCGGTCCATCCGGTAACTACATATTCTCTTCTGCTTACCTGGCAAACTCCGCTGAAAACCCAATCAACTGCATCCTTGAGAGCCGTCTGTTCCGTGCAGTAAGAGATGTCGGCGGCAGCCAGGGCACGCCTCTCATCCGCACACAATGCATCAGCTTCGCTCCACGGAACTAACAGGCGCTGCTTTGGGACCCATTCCTTCAGGCCGGAGTAATCCCCTTCAAGGTGCACCACGCGAACCCTACCCTTGATTCTGGGCTCGATTTTTATGACCTCAACGGGAGTAACAGGTGCGCCATAGCAGGTCCTGCTCTCTCGATATGCGTACTGTTGACCGAGCTCCAACGGGCACACGCCCTCAGACTCCTTTCGACACATAACAGACCGGAGTGGGCTGCCATTAGTCCTTGCCTAGCTCGCTGCGAATACTTTCCGTCTACTCAATGCAGAATTAGCTGCGGCGCCATGTTGTGCTTCTCCTAAGACTCCGCATCGTCATGTTCACTTGATCGCAAATGCTAGGATACAGGGTAACTCCGTTGCTGCGCCGAGCACCGTCCTCGACACAATCAGCCCAGCGCTTATACCCGTCACCCTTACACTGTCGCCTTCCAGTACCGGCGCAGGATTCATGCCGAACAACATAGGACAGAATACCCGGCGGCCATCATAAGTCTTGACTACGTAATGTGCATCATCAACCTTCTGCGCGAGAGTGCCTGTAAGCGTCACAACCTGCCCCTTGTATCGATCGGGGTAACGCTGCAGCGAGTCAACGGGCACATAGGCAGGCTTATCCATGATTGCCAGCAGCCTATCCATCCACACTTCGGGATGGACATTGCAGGTGGCGCGTGATGGTTTGTCGGCGAATCGCACGCCGAGCATGTCGGACCCGTGATTGCTGATATAAGCAACCGAGGCCCAGTTATCTCCCATCTGCACGTGACCATACCATGGACCGCCCGGAGATGCGCCGATGAGTTGTGCGCCCCAGCTCGCGTAGCCCGTGCCGCAGATCCACTGATACAAGCTATCGTTGGTGAAATCGGGATGGCAAGCATAGAGAAACTCGCCCAACATGTTATTGGCGTGCTGCGCAGACCCGCCGAAAAACCTCGGGAATGCGCCCTGGATAACCCGCACCTCGCCATCCTCCGTGATGGCTTGAATCTGCACCGCTACCCCACGAGCAGTCAACGTGTAGTAGGTTTGTGGGTCGGACGCTTCTGATGTCTCATCCATCGCCAGCCCCGCGCGGGTGAATAGGCCGCGCAGTTGTTCTACGGTTGGTAAGGCTGCGTTTGTCACAGAGGGTAAACATAGGAGTGAAACGATGCACAACCAAGGTGCAATACGTTTCATAATAATCCCTCCCGTCGAAGTTCTTCGAACCGGGCGTATCTCAATGGAATGACGGTTTTTCAACCATCGAAACTTTCTAGAATTCAAGTCGATAGGTTTTCATTCTGGCGGCCAGCGCCAAGCCGGCAGTCGTCATTAGCGCTCTATTCCTCCTCCACCTCGCACGACTCCGACAGTTCATCGAGGAATTCGGGCTTCAGGTACTTGGCCATCCGCCTGACCTCAGCCAATCTTTCTCGCAGTGTGGAGAAGGATATGTATCTACACATCTCCGACATGGGCGGCGATAGCCTAGAAAACGTGGGGCGATTGATCTCGGCAATTACCCTCCCCCTTCTCTCGTCGGGAGCGACAAGGTATAGAGGGATATTCAAGTTCGGCTGCATCGCGATCAGGTCCGACATACGCAGCAGGCCGGAGTATATTGACGTTGTGCTTTCAATCTCGAATGCCGCCACTATGGAGTGCCCCTTAAGCCACAGGACGTCTATGTGCTCGATCGTCCGGTTGGTTGCGTCGTCAAACTGCGACGGGAGTGCACTCTTGAGCGACCGGATGTCGGAGAATCTGTGCCCCCCGAAGCTCCTATTCTTGTCGTTACGGGCCACCCACACGTCTAGCCCCATATCGCTGCCTAGCTGCAAAAGAAGCCATTGCGCTTCCACATGGGCGGACGCTTCATCGCTTCGCGTCTGCTCATCGTCTGTTGCGCTTTCGGTTTCAGTCTCGATATCCTCGGGTACCGTGAAAGAGCCGGTTCGGGCTTTGAGGGCCCGTGGCCTGCGTGAAAGCTTGGCCTGATCTACCGGTCTCACTACCGGGTTTCTCGCAGCCTCCCGGATAGCCTGGATGATTAGTTCACCATCAGCGGCATTCCATTTTGCTGGCGATCCGCGGAAGTAGCCTGTCCAGGACTGCGGGTGCGCAAGATCTTTGGTTGTCTTCATTAGGGGCAGGAGGTCGTGTATAGGGACCGATGTATCGGGGGTCAACGCTTCCACGAGCTTCACTTTGATCCTGCAAGGGAAGACCTCGTCCTCCCAGATCGGTGTATGATCCATGAACGGCTCGGAGGTGATCTCAAGCACTCCTATCCAGCGCGATACCCCGGTAAGATAGCAGAGCACGTAATCCCCCGGTTTCATCTTCTGGACGGTGGTCCACCTGGTCTCGCGGAACCCAGTCACACTGGCGCCCGCGTCGATGAACTCCCCCCACGTTTTCCCGGTAAACAGGTCCAGCCAGTACGTCCGCGTGCTGCTCATCTGCGGTTCCCCCTATCCGGTGCTGCCACCGGGCATGCCGGTCTCCATTCTCGTCCTTCACGGCTCCCAGATCTCATGCGCCAGTTGGCTGCGTTCGGTTCATCTTAATGCGCCCTCCGCAAGCCCCGACAGAAGTAAGGCCCGGCGTGCGTCACCCTCGCATGTTCCCCACCACGTGGGCATCCGCTACCGCACCGCGTTTCCTTCACGGCAAATCCGATCGTGGTCCTCCTCGCCGATCACCCTCACAGACTGACGGAAGTGAAGTCCCCAGTTCTTTTTGTCCGTGATGAACTGAAGGTCCTGTATCAGCGGCTTGATGTGCACTGGGGTTACCCATCTCCGCACTCCGGTGATGGGCGAGCTCGCCGAAAACGTACGGGTGAGCAAGTCGCCGACAGTTCCGGACAGACAGGGCTTCTTCGATTCGACTGGCCCAGAGAGCATGAATGACGCACAGAAATACCTTCGGCTGGCACCTGCCAAATATACGAGCACCTTGTCACCACCCTGTAGCCTCCGAACATGTGGCGCGGTGGGACCATACAGCCAACACCCGGCGGCAAGCAATGTATCCGCAATGTCCTCGGCACTAGCGTGGGCATCCCCCAGCTCCAAGTCATTGACCACAAATATCAGGTGCGTGCACGTCACCCCCCAACAAAATCGAACGCTCTTCGATCAGCGGTCCCAGCATTCATGCGCCAGTGGAGCCGCGTTGAGTTCGTCCCGGTACGTCCTCCACTGCGGCAGGTAATCGTCCAGAAAGGCTATGAACCGCCCGTTGTGATGGCGCTCCAGGAGATGGGCCATCTCGTGCACAACCACGTACTCCAGGCACTCCACGGGCTTCTTGGCCAGCTCCAGGTTGAGCCAGATACGTCCGGCGGTTACGTTACACGACCCCCACTTGGTCTTCATCCGCTTGATGCCCCAGCTGGCAACGTGGACGTCCAGCACCGGCTCCCACTTTTCTATCAACGGGGGGATCAGCTCGCGCAGTTGCTCGCGATACCATTCCTGCAGAAGCAACCTGCGCCTGTCCGGACACGTGCCGCGTCGAACGTGCATGTCGATGTAGCCCCCACTGGAGACTTTCACGCTGTAGGGGCCCTTCTCTTCCGTCACTCGGAGCCGGTATCTGCGCCCCAAGAAGAAATGGCTCTCCCCGTTCACCATCTCGCGGGTCGACTGGCGCTGCTGGGCCTCGAACTTCGCCTGCTGGCGCCGGATCCACGCAAGCTTCCTGATCACCGCCAGCCGCACCGCGTCGTCGCCTACCGCCCTGGGCGCGGCCACCCGTACCCTTCCGTCCGGGGGATACACCCCGAGGTGCAGGTTCTTGATGTCCTTGCGGACCACTTCCACAGGCAGGCCGCTCACGTCGATCCAGTGCGTTTTAGTAGTCATTCTGCTTCTTCACCAACTCCACGACCTGATCGGCCAGAGTTTCATCCCCACCCAGCGCCTCTCGTATGGCGCCTTTCACTTTTCTGACTTTGAAGATGGAGCCGCGCCAATCATCCTGAATGCTATCCCGTACGGCTTGATCTAGCTTCAGCGCCAATTCGACGTTCCGCCCGAAGTTGTCGAACAGCGCCCGCTTGGCCCTGGTATCGAGCGCAGCCGGGTATGACGTCTCTGCGTTCGGGTTCTTCGCCCTTTCGGTCAACTCGCGGATCTGCTCCAGGTACTCCCGGTAGCTCATGGCCTCCTTCTTGCGCTGCTCGATCAGGGCGTCAAGAAGCTCGGACATCTTGTCATAGTACTTCGGGTTGACGGGGCCCTCCTGTATTATGAGCCTGCGCACGTTGTTCTCTATCGTCTCGGCTGCCGCGTTCTTGTCGCTGTTGAGGCCTTCCGGAAGCACGTCGACGACGTCGGGGCCGCGGGCCACAATGAGGTCGATCAGGGTCATGTCTTCGAACGCGGAAACTGTCTCGCTGTGCTCCGCGCCGATGTACATGTCTATCAAACGCCTCATCGCCGGCTCATACAACTTGAGGTCGATGTAGTCGCCGCTGTTGAGCTTCACGTCTCCGGAAACGTTTTGGAAGTGCTTGACTTCATCCCTTATGGCGGCAGCCTCGTCCGCGCTGTACCCCGCGGCATCCATATCGCTGGCGATGTTGGCGTAGGCCCTGGCGTAGGCCGCCGCAGCCGCGTAGAGGGAGAGCCGCTTAGGTTCGTTGTTCTTGATCTGTTCCATATTGCCCGGTTCCTCGGAGCAGAAGTACCGCCGGTATGCCGCCGTGTCCCTGCGGGGGTCCACGGGCTCACACAGCGCCTTGATCGCTTCCCGGGTCTCCTCCAGCCTCTCCCTGGCCTTTTCAATTCTGTCCTCCAAGAGTCCGGACACGTCTTCCGCGTCGTATCCGCTGAACGCAGCCGACGTGTAATCCCTGACCGCCCCCTCAAGGCTCTTGAACAGGTCCTTGTAGTCGACGACGTACCCGTACTCCTTATCGTCGCCGTCCAGGCGGTTCACGCGGCAGATGGCCTGAAACAGCCCGTGATCGCGCATGGTCTTGTCGATATACAGGTACGTGGCGGAGGGCGCGTCGAACCCGGTGAGCAGCTTGTCCACCACTATGAGGAGTCGCATCTGCCCCGGCTCGTCGACGAACCTCTTCTTCACTTGCGTTTCGAACTCGTCGGCCTTCTTTACGGCCTCCTCGGGGGGCTCGTCGAACCAGTCCGCCAGCATCCGCCGGTACGTGTCGTACTGGCTGAGCCGCTCCGTGTCGCCCTCGCCCGTTTCCTCGCCCTTGATGCTGGTGGGCGACGGGTTGTATGATGTCACTATCGCGCACTTCCCGGCCAGCTCGGTACCCCTGAAGAGCTCGTAGAACTTGCAGGCTTCGTATATGCTGCCGGCCACCAACAGGGCGTTGCCGCGGCCATCCATCAGCCGGGGACGGGTGGACATGTCCATCTCGATATCGGCTACGATCTTGGTCAAGCGCTCACGCGAGCTGAGCACCTTCTGCAGGGTCCCCCACCGCTGCTTCAGCTGGGCTTTGGCGTGGTCCGTGAGGCCCCTGGTCTTCGCCTCAAACCACTCGTCTATCTTCTTCTGCGAGGTGATGCTCTGGTCGATGTCCCGCGCCTCATACCGCAGGTCCACCACAACGCCGTCCCTGACGGCCTCGTCGAACTTGTAGGTGTGTATGTAGGGGCCGAAGATCTCTATGCTCCGCCTCTTGTCTGCTCTCAGTAGCGGCGTTCCCGTGAAGCCGATAAACACGGCGTTCGGCAGGATCGCCTTCATGGCGCGGTGCAGCTGGCCGCTCTGCGTCCGGTGGCACTCGTCCACGAACACGTACAGATTCCCTTTGGGGCTGAAGTCGGTCGTGATCGCGTCCCTTACTTCCTTGACGTAGTCGGCAACGTCGTCTTCTTCCCGCCTCCTGCTGCCGAACTTGTGTATCAGCGAGCACACCAGCCACGGCGTGGTGTTGTTCAACACCCTGACCAGGTCCGCCCCGCTCTTGGTGCGGTAGATCTCCTCGCTGACGCCGTAGAAGACCTTCTCTATCTGCTCATCGAGTTCCGTTCGGTCGGTTATGATCAGTATCCGGGCGTCATGCGCCTTCTCCCTGATCCACTTGGCGAGCCACACCATGGTCAGGCTCTTGCCCGACCCCTGGGTGTGCCAGATGATGCCCCCCTCGCGCCTCTTGACGAACCGCTGGGCTGCCTTGACGCCGAAGTACTGGTTGTGCCGGCATACCTTCTTCACCCCGGAGTCGAACACCATGAAGTCGTGGATAACCTCCAGGAACCTGTCCTTGCGGCAGAGTTGGGCCAAATGGCGGTCCAGCGGGTTCTCTTCCGGGCCGTCCTCCTTCCACGTGAGGTAGTACTTCTCCGGGGTCTGTATGGTACCGTACCGCAGGCCCTGGGTGTCGTTGCCCGCCATGACCAGCTGCTGCGTGGAGAAGAAGTGCTCGATGAACTCCCTCTTTTGGTTGTCGAGGTTCTGCCGGATTCCCTCCGAGACGGCCACGGTCGACCGCTTGAGCTCGAGCACGCCCAGGGCGATACCGTTGACGTAGAGCACGATATCCGGGCGTTTGGTGTTGCCCTTGCTGTCCTTGGCGGGGATCGTGACTTCCTCCGCGATCGCGAAGTCGTTGTTCTCCGGGTGCTGCCAGTCCACCAGCCACACCGTTTCTTTATTCACGCCCACCTCGGGATTCAACTTCACACCGTAACGCAGAAGCTCGTAGACGTCTCTGTTCCGTTCATACAGGGTTTTACTCGTGTCGTTGGCGATCTTGTCGAGCTGGTACATTGCGCGACTGATAATGCCGTCGTCGTACCCGCGGCTCTTCAGCCAGTCTTCCAACATGTCCAGCTTCATGTTGCTGTTGCCGTCGCGATCGATCCAGTTCCCCAGGTAGCGATACCCCAGGGTATCCTGGAAGAGCCTGACCACCCGCTCCTGGGTCTTCTTCTCTCGCTCGCCCACGTCACTCATACCAGCCTCACCCTCCCAGTCAGGAGTTCCTGCATCATGCCCTGTTTGAGTAGACGGGTCTTGTCGCGCCTGCGCTCAAGCGCCTCGATCTCGGCGTCCATGTCGGAAAGAACGGAGGCAATGGCGCGTTGTTCGTCCAGCCCCGGTAGCTCCAATCGGTAATCCCTAGCCAGATTCCAGTCGGAACGGGGCATGTGCGTCCCGTACGCCATGCTGGCCATACTAATGAACTCTTCGGTGGCAACCAGGTAAAACAGAAACTCAGGGATGACGATCTGATGATTTGCTGCCAAGACCCAGAATTCGGTTGAACATACGCCTCCGCGATCGGCAAGCCAGTATTT
>Ga0255342_1001789_pt1 | contig 28804 bp, 21 predicted proteins | sample wastewater_treat_3_FD_192416 | JGI IMG/M metagenome (GOLD analysis project Ga0255342, IMG submission 192416) | Wastewater microbial communities from Lulu Island WWTP, Vancouver, Canada - plant14 | ecosystem: Engineered > WWTP > Wastewater > Unclassified | place: Canada: Vancouver, British...
TTGTAGTAGCGGCAATGAAGAAATTGGCCCATCAGGTGTATGGGGTATTGAAGAATCAAACCCCATTTGACCCTGATTTTGCTGCCAAATACGAGATTTCCTCTTGACATTCTAGACGGTATCTACACTATCCTGCGCTATGCTTAAGTAGCTTTATGCTAAAATCGATGTTAATTAATAGTAGAGAAAAGAATATGGAAACGAATCAATCTTCTCAAAATGAAAATGATGAAACTGCACAAGCAGGATCTGGAAGTGGAAATCAGGTTCAGGATAGTTCTCAATTTCCTGAATTAAGTGATTATAAAGAAGTGCCGGTCAGCCGGGCGGAGCTATTTGGGCAGCACAACTATAAAAATCCCGGCAGCGAATTTCATGCCGGTCATTGGGCAATAGCCGATCTGGAGACCAACAAGCCCGCGCGTCCAGCCCAGGTTTTTCCTGTACATGATCAGGACCTGGTTGCGACGATCCCACCCGCGCAAGAGAAGGAAAGTATTACCCAGGAAGTGGTCTTGCCTGAACAGGTCGAAGAAGTAGATCAGCAGGGCACCAGATTGAATCCGGTTGCTTTTACGCCGGCAGATCAGCTGGTCAGCGACACACAACCGGTCTTGATCCCTCAGACGGGAAGTTTCCCGGCCGCGGGCAAGCCGATCACGCAAGCTGTGCCAGTTAAGCCCGAAAGAGCGAAAACGCATCCTCCAAAATCGCTGAAGAAGAAAAAGGGCTGCTTTGGAAGGGTTTTGATCATTGGAATGATCATTTTTCTGCTCGCCATCCTGGCGGGAGGCATTTTTGCCTGGACGAAATATATGGAAATCGCCCGGACACTGCCCTCGGTCGATGAGCTGCAGACACGGGCTTCGCAGTTTGAAACGACCTATATCCTCGACCGCAACGGAAATATCCTTTATGAGATCGTTGATCCGAATGCCGGCAAACGCACCTATGTGCCGCTTGAGCGGATCTCCCCGTATCTGATCGCGGCGACGATCGCTACCGAGGACAAGGAATACTATAACCACCCCGGTTTTGACCTGATCGCCTTGGGTCGGGCGCTTTATACCAACTACACCTCAGGTGGGATCGTGTCAGGCGCATCGACTATCACGCAGCAACTGGCGCGTTTATTGCTGCTCACCGATGAACGTTATGAGCAAACCTACGAAAGGAAGGCGCGCGAGATCATTCTGGCGGCTGAAATTACGCGTCGCTATACAAAAGAGCAGGTTTTGGAGCTCTATCTGAACGAGATCTTCTATGGGAACCTGTCCTACGGTATCGAAGCGGCTTCAGCAACCTATTTCAACACCACCGCTGCTGAGCTAAACCTTGAGCAATCAGCCTTTTTGGCGGGTTTACCTCAGGCGCCAGCTGTCTACGATATTTACAACAACCGGGAAGGAACACTCAATCGCTTTAAGACGGTATTGGTCTTAATGTACGAGTTAAGTCAGGAAAAGGGCTGCATTCACATTGGCGAAAACCTTGATCCGGTTTGTGTTGACGCGGTTCAGACGATCCAGGCTTCTGATGCTTTGGAAAGTTATGAATTCAAAAAGCGGGAAATGGGCATGCAGTTCCCACACTGGGTTGTGTTTATTCAGTCTTTACTCGAATCACAATTTGACGCTCAAACAATCTATCGCTCCGGCTTTACGGTTTATACGACTTTGGACCCCGAAATGCAGCGGGATGCCGAACAAGCTGTCAGGAATCAATTGGCTCAAATGACCGGTAAAAACGCCACAAATGGCGCGGTTGTGATGATGCATAATAAAACCGGCGAAATTCTTTCGATGGTTGGTTCAGCAGATTTCAACAATGAGGCTATCAGTGGTCAGGTCAATATGGCATTAACAAATACGCGTCAACCAGGCTCGGCGATCAAACCGCTCACTTATCTGGCTGCTTTTGAAAAAGATTGGACGCCATCGACGCTAATATGGGATGTGCCTTCAAGGTTCAGACCTTCCACAAATCCCTTCGATACCAATCCTGATTACGAGCCTGTAAACTATGATGGGCGTTTCCACGGACCGGTAACGGTACGGGACGCATTGGCGAACTCGTATAATATTCCAGCGGTCAAAGCGCTTGAGTACGTTGGCATTTACGATGACCCCAGCACTCCTGAAGAAGATGGCTTTTTAAGTCTTACCAGGCGACTGGGCATCAATAGTTTGATGCGGGAAGATTACGGTCTTTCGCTAACTCTGGGTGGTGGTGAGGTCAGTTTGCTTGAACTGACGGGTGCTTTCCAGGTTTTGGGAAATGAAGGCAGAAAAGTTTCTCCTGTAGCGATCACAAAGGTGGTTGATCATAGCGGTCATGTTATATATGAATATCAACCTCCTGCAGGCGACCAGGTAATTCGTCCGGCTCATGCCTATCTGATTTCTTCAATTTTGTCAGACCGGGACGCGCGCGCTCCGATGTTTGGATATAACTCGATTCTAAATTTGCCCTTCCCTGCAGCCGCCAAGACGGGCACAACCAACGATTTTCGGGATAACTGGACCATTGGCTATACGCCTGATTTTGTTGTTGGCGTTTGGGTCGGCAACGCGGATTACACACCGATGGTGAATACAAGTGGCGTTGATGGTGCTGCTCCGATTTGGGCTGAAATTATGCAAGCGGGTGTCAACCGCTATCTGGGTGGGAACAGTGGCTATTTCCCAAGACCCTCCGATGTGGTCGATATGACCGTCTGCTCGGTCTCTGGCACGCAGCCAAGCGAATATTGTCCCTCTCATCGCAATGAGATCTTCGCGTTTGATCAATTGCCTTTGCCAAAAGATCAGGACCTCTGGCTCAAAACAGCAATTGACTCCTGGACTAATTTACAGGCTTCCAATGCCTGTTCTGAGTTTATTAAAGAAGCAATGGTGATCAATGTTGAGGACGAAGACGCGATTAACTGGCTTAAGACAGATCTGGGTAAGTCCTGGGCGGATGATCATGGTTTTCCCGATCCGTTGGTAATCAAGCCGGAACGCGAATGTCGGATGGATGATCCCAGACCGATCATTGATCTGGTTGGCATTCATGACGGAGGCGCGATAACTGAGAGACCTTTTGTGATCGCGGGAGTTGTTGACGCGACTGCCAATTTCAAGCAGTTTAAAATCCACTGGGGTGTCGGAGCTGACCCGACCGAATGGCATAGCCTCACGCCTGAATGGATCACTATGCCGGTTAGTTCAACTGCTGAAATTGTGACCTGGGATCTGGAAGGAGTTGACGTGCCGGTGATCACCTTAAGGGTAACACTTCACAGTACGATCAATACTGAGGTGCAAAAGAAGTGGATCCTGACAATCGCGGTTCCAACTCCGACACCAACACAAACTCCGACAGTAATGCCTACTCCTACTGTGACGCCAACGATGCCGCCGGAGCCAACAGAAACGCAAGTTCCACCGACCCAGCCTCCAGAGCCAACAGCGGAGCCTTAGAAAAGAGCCAATTGGGCGGCGTGGAATTCGGGCGGATCATTTTGGATCTGAGAGATAAATAATTCCTTACTGAGCAATGGGTTACTTGCGAGATTGCGTAGCTGGCGATACTTCACCAACTCCCAGTCTTCGCTACTTAAGAGGCGCAGATTAGGGTCTCTTTTTAATTTGTAGGTAATTAAATTTGAGCGGCTGCCTGGTATGGCAATGATTTTTTGTCCGGGACGGTATTGATTCGTTGCCAAGAGGGAAGAAATGCATGCTGTGCTGATTGGAAAAAAAGTGTAAAAAATCTCACCTTTTTTATCGAAAAGGACAATTCTATCTGACAATAATTCGCGCCTACAGTCCAGGCGCTCTGCAATCCTTTCAATGAGGGAGCGAATTTCAGTTAGGTCTGTGTTACGTTTGAGAGCTCTTTCTTGCGCCAAAATCCGATAAGATTGTTCTCCATCATGTTCTTCGATAAAGGCATAGGAAGAAAGGATTTCCTGGATGAGATCGTCAGATGGAGTGAGAAATCCTGGTAGGTCGGAATATATTCGGTAGAGCAGCTCAGTTTTGCCAATGATTTCCTGGCTCTGTAATTCTCGTAAGATGATGCTTTCACATTGGTCTGCCAGGCTTATAGAAAGTGGATTGGGTTTAGCAAGCCAATACATGCCAGCCTCGGGGGTCGTGCCAGGGTTGAAGCGCTGAAAGTGAGACACATTGTTGAAAGCTGTTGAAAATTCCAATTCGATATCATTTAGCATCTCGTTTGGCTTAGGTCTGTCTTTGAGCGATCCGCTGGATAACGAATCCGCAACGGTAACGCTGAGCAAACGTAGATATTGGGTTGGTTCTCCCAGATGGTTTAAAAACTCCCTTCCACTCTCCTGAATGGAAAGGGCTGGGTGCATTCTTTTCATCATCGTTCCAGCAGAACCTGGTAAGTGCCAAACCGTTTGGAGAGTGTCATTGTCTCCACTTAAACTAACCTGATGGAGCCTGAGTCCGGCTGATTGAGCTCCGAGCATTCCGGCTAACAAAAAGAGGCTCTCTAATTCGCTTGTTAGCAGTAGAACCGGTACTTCAGAACCAATCAGGGCTGGTAACTGCAGGAGAACTTTTCTAAGGGCAACGGAATGCCAGGTCCAGTCATAACGTTGTCGTAAAAGGCTGTTGCGGATGGTCTTGATGCCTTCTTTACCCCAAAGCCAGCCACTCCAAAAACCAGATAAATTCCAAAATGCCTGATTACGCCTGGGCAGTGAGCACTGAACCAGGCTGATTAAGCCGGTTTCAGGTTTTTCCGCTAGTTCCCGTAAACGCCCTTCAAAGAGACTGATTCCTCCGGAAGGCGGGACTCGTTTGGGCCAGGTTCTCAGCTTGACTTCTGCCTGGCTGTGTACCCAACTTTGAACCGCTCCAACGAAAGCCTCCCAAATATTCACTTCCTGGAACATGGGAGGACGAAGAAGTTGTTTGGGACGGTGGCGAGCACGTGGCCAGATCCAAAGCTGATTGCCCTGGTCGGCAGCCACCAGCCAAAGCGCTTGCAAGAGGGCAGTTTGTTCCAGGCTGAGGTTGCTTGATTCAATCTTGTTTTGGATAAGGTGGAGAGCGATCAAGGCACGGGGCGTGTAAAAATTGATCACCTCTTCCATTACCTTGCGTAATGCCGGGTCCTGACTGGCAATTCGCTCCAGGACCTGTGATCGTATCAGCACATAAGAGGGTAAGTTTCCCTGGCTTTCGAGGATAGCTGGGGTTAACTCAATTTCTCCATGAAATCCACACTGAGAACATTCCCCTATTGCTTTAATGGGAATGTGATTTTGGTCAGCATCTTCTGACCAGAGAAAAGTGTGCACTTTAAAGCCGCCAGGCAATTTCGCGCTAAGGCAGGTTTGTTCGGGACAATCAAGACGGTAAAAAGCCTGAATATAGTCCTCAATCGTGCTGCCATCGTGCATTCGGTTTTCGAGCAAGCTTGCCAGAGCTTCTGAAAAATCCTGCAGCTTTGGCGCTTTGGCTAAAATCCTCAGGACAAATGCTGCAATGGGATTGTTGGCTGAAATTAACAAACGATAGCCGGCCCGAGCCAATTCGAGACTGGTGAAGGGATTCTGACCAAAGGGGTCAAGCAGATAGGAGCCTGGCGCTGCGTATTTTTGCACCCAATCGGGCACCATGCCCTCTGGTACAGGTGGAAAATAGCGCTCCAAGGGCAGATTTTCAGCTTTTGACGTGGAAAACTTGCCTGGTACCCAGGGAGCTGCATTAGGCTTGGGCAAGGGTATGTTTTCCAGAATTGCCTCTCTATTCGGAACGGGATATCAAAATCCCAAAACCATAAGCAGGCAGATGTAGTTTGTTTTCTGCCATATGGCTGGTAATTGCATCGTTTCCAACGAAGAGGAGTTCCCATTGATTGAACTCTCCGGTTGGTAAATCATAGGTTTTAATGTTTTTACCAAAATTAAGCACAACCAGGACTCGCTCTTCTTTTGAGGAGCGTTCGTAGATGAGAAGATCTCTATCGGAAATATCCAAAAGGGTAATGTCGCCAGCGTTTAAAGCTTTGTGTTTACGTCGCAACTGGATCAGCTGTTTGTAGAAATTTAGCAATGAGGCCTGGGATTCGCTCTGATTGGCAACGTTACGGACCAGGTAATTCTTGTGAACATGCAGCCAGGGTTCGCCGGTGGTGAAACCCGCGTTTTCCTGCGCGTTCCACTGCATTGGCGAGCGGCAGCCGTCTCTGCCAATATAGAAGGGCCAGTAAAACTTGCCGACCGGATCCTGAATCTGAGAGCGGGTCAGACTGATATCCCGCATGCCGATTTCTTCTCCATAGTAAAGGTAGGGCGTGCCACGCACGGTCAGGTGCATGGCCGCAAGCAGCTTTAGAATGCTGTCATCTTCACCTTTTGCAAAGCGCGTTGATGAACGTTTGGTATCGTGGTTATTGAAAAAGTAATTGGGCCAGGCTTCCTCACCATGCAAGGCGTCCCAAAATTGGATTGCCTTGCCAAAGGCTTTGGCGCTGAAATCAGAGTGAGTATAAGCATAATCAAACCCGGCATGGAGACGATCTTCACCGATATAGGTGCGGGCATGAGCGGAATCTGCCAGGAAAGTCTCCCCAACAACATAGCGTTCTGGATATTGATCAAGAATGGTGCGAATATCCTTGACGACATCGATCATTTCGGGTTGAGAGGTATCGTAAAGATGTTCGTAGGCGTCGAATTTACGCACATGGAAACCTTTACGGACAGGATTATCCCGAAAGTCTTTATCCTTGTAATAGTTATTGAAGACGTCGAGGCGGAAGCCATTCACGCCTTTATCCAGCCAATAGCGGAAGATGTCGAGCATCATGGAACGCACTTCTGGGTTGCGCCAGTTCAGATCGGGCTGATGCTTGTTGAACATGTGGTAATAGTATTTTCCAAGTGTTTCATCGAATTCCCAGGCGGAACCGCCAAAGTGGGATAACCAGTTATTGGGTGGGCCACCTTCCGTATTGGGATCACGCCAGAGATACCAGTCGTGGTAGGGATTAGTGACCGATTTGCGCGATTCCTGGAACCAACGGTGTTGGTCGGAAGTGTGGTTTAGAACCAGGTCCATAATGATATGAATGCCACGTTTGTGGGCTTCGTTGATCAGACGCTCAAAGTCCTGCAGGTTGCCGTATTTGGGGTCAATGGTGTGATAATCGGAAACATCGTAACCAAAATCAACATCCGGTGAGGGCATGATGGGCGAAAGCCAGATGCCGTCGATCCCCAGGTCCTGGAGGTAGCTAAGGTGTTGAATGATGCCGGCTAAATCACCGATACCATCTCCGTTAGTATCCTGGAAAGAGCGGGGATAGATTTGATAAATGATGCCGTTTTTCCACCAAAGTTTGTTTGTCGTCATAGCTGCCTCCATGGGGTATGAGATTCTTGGTTTTCCTCAGGAACCTATTTGTATTCCGAGATTGCTTCTATTATAAAGGAAAGTTAGCTTGGATAAGAGGAAAAAAGCTATTAAACCACACAGATGGTTTAAAGCGTGTGTTATTATCTACCTTTATGCGAGGTTCTTTATGTGCTCACATGTTTTCTCAAAACCAGAAACAGGGAAAACATAATCACATTTGTTGTTTAAAAGTAACCTATTGATACATGTGCAACTATAAAAACAAGGAGAAATAGATATGGAAAATAGAATAGTAAGAATTTTAAGTTTTCTCTTGCTCGCCACTTTGATGGTGAGCCCCGTTGTAGCTACAGCTCAGGAATTTGTAACAACGCCGACAGAGAAACCAGTGATCTCAGCTGAAGACCAGGAATGGCTTGATATGGCAGCTGAGGCTGAGAGCTTCACAGTGCAATTGATGGAGCCCTCACTGGCTACTTATGACGGGGGCAATGCCATTTTTACGGCACCAGCACGTACGGAAAGCGGTAAAATCGATGTCAATTCACCTGAAGCCATTGCTTATCTGGAGCACATCAATACAGGTTTAGACGCTTTTATTTCCAAAGCTGAACGTGTCTTAGGTCGTGAACTTGAGGTTCTTTATCGCTATGATTATGTTGTTAATGGCTTTTCTGCCAAGATGACGGTCGAAGAAGCCGCAATCCTGCGTCAACTGCCTGAAGTTCGTGAGATATTCGTAGATACTGTCTACCAAGTTGATACTGATGTAAGCCCTGCGTTTATCGGTGTTGACAAAGTATGGGATGGAGCAGCAGTTCCTCTTGCTGAGGGAAAACGTGGTGAAGGCACAATTGTAGGCATTATCGATACCGGTATTAATGCCACTCATCCCAGTTTTCTCGCTACGACACCGCTGGATGATTATGTTTACCCTGATCCTCCTGTTGGTGGTTACAAGGGACTTTGTGCCAGTGCCCCTACAACTCATGTTTGCAACAAAAAATTGATCGGCATGTATGACATGTTGAACGGTTCCGATGGTCGCGATACCCATTCTCACGGTTCTCATACCGCGGGCACTGCTGCCGGAAATCGGGTTCGGATAAACTACGATGGCGCGAATGTCATTATCTCTGGTATGGCTCCGCGAGCCAGGATCATTTCCTACAAAGTTTGTGGCTCTGGCGGTTGTCCCAGCAGTGCTTCAACCGCGGCAGTCAACCAGGCTGTTGCTGACGGCGCCGACGCACTGAATTTCTCAATTGGACCTACCAGTGGACCAGCACGAAGTCCCTGGTTGGATTCTACCGAACTGGCTTTCCTGGAAGCCTTCAAGGTTGGTGTCTCCACGGCTACTTCCGCAGGCAACAGTGGACCTGGCGATTCTACTATCTATAAACTTCCTCCCTGGGCAGTTGTGACAGCCAACACTCAGCACGGTCGTATTTTTGGTTATCCGGTTACTGTTAACCCAAACAGTACGAACCCCCTTAATTCGATTGCCCGGTTAGCCTCCACCGATCTTGCACCTGTATTGACGACTAACCTTATCGGCAAGACCTTGGTTTGGGGTGGCAACCATGGGAACACAGAAGGTTGTGCTGCCTGACCCACAGGTGTGTTGACCGGTAAGGTCGCGCTTGTGAAACGTGGGGATTGTTCTTTTGTGCAAAAACTTCAGAATATCAAAAACGCTGGTGGTATCTTTGCCCTGGTATACCACAATGTTTCTGGTGCTCCCATCATCATGGGAACTACTACCGTTTATGTTGACATGCCTGCTGCCATGATCTCTCTTGAAGCTGGAGAAGCGATCGAGGCAGTCGCGGGCAGCCCCATGACCGTTAATATCCTGAAGGATGTCACATCAGGGACACGTCCTGAATGGGGTGATATCCTGGCACAATCTTCATCAAGAGGCCCAATCACCAATTTTGAAATGCTCGAACCTGACATTGCTGCTCCTGGAACCAACGTTCTGGCTGCTTATTCCGGACCTGGCCAAACAGACCTGATGTCCGGTACCTCTATGGCGAGCCCTCATGTGGCTGGTTCAATGGCAGTGATGCGCTCGCTCTATCCTGACTGGAGCCCGGCAGCGATCCGATCTGCAATCATCATGACCGCATTGGCTGGCACTTCCCGTGATCATGATCTGGGACCAGTGACTCCCTTTGACTATGGTAACGGTCGTCTTGATATGTCCAAGGCTGCTTTGGCTGGATTGGTCATGGAAGTTACATACCAGGAATATGTGGCTGCCAACCCAAATGCTGGTGGTGATCCGCGCACTTTGAATATCCCGTCATATCAGAACAGCAACTGTATGGGCAGTTGTACCTTCACCCGTACTGTTAAGAATGTTGCTGATGTTGCTACAAGTTATACCGTTGATGTGACGAAAACCGATAAAGTTGATATCGTTGTAAGCCCGGCAACTTTTACTGTTCCTGTTGGCGGCACTCAGGTCATTACTGTAAAGGTTACACCAAGCCCTTTGTCTTTAGGTGACTGGCAATTTGCTCGAATTCATTTCAACACAAATGGCACTTTTGCTAATGGGAAACCGATCAGCAAAACTGCTTTTACATTAGCAGTCAGGGCTGATTTTACAGGCTCTACCTTGCCAGGTGAGTTGCGCAAAGCCGTTGGTTCTGCTACAGGAAGTCATGTGTTTGAGGATTCTTACTTCGCCGACCCGATCACAAGCTTCAATACAAGCCGCTACGGTCTGATTCCGGCAACGGTCTACGAATTTACACTTGAAGAAGATCCAACTCGAGGAGATCCCTTCGATCCTCCCGAACAAAACTGGTATACAACCATCTCCTGTCCAAGCGGCAGCAAGAGAATTGTTGCTGAAATTTTGAATACCACCTCCCCGGATCTGGATATCTATATGGGCATTGGCACAACTCCTAGCCAAAGCTCTTTGAGAGCCTATTCTGTCCAGAGTAATTCTTCAATGGAATACCTCAGCATCGTCAATCCCACCTGGAGTGGTACCTGTTGGCTGTTGGTTCAAAACTATGAATCCTCTGGTTCCGCAGATTCTGTCAAAGTCGCACTCGGAGTGGTACCAAATGTTGAAGCGACCAATTACACTGTCACTGCTCCAACCGAGGTTTCCAAACTGACACCGTTTGACATGACCGTTGCCTGGAATCTTAGCGATACTTTTGCTGATAACGAAATCTGGTATGGCTGGTTTAGCGCTGGTTCAACATCAACGCTGAAGGAAGATATTGTCAAGATGAGTATCAACCTTTATCGCAGCAAGCTCATTTACCTTCCACTGGTAATAAGTAACAGGTAAAAGATGAAATTTTCAAAAGAGGTTGCCTTTGTTTTAGGGCAGCCTCTTTTCTTTGGATTAGGAAAATCCAATTTTTCTAACCTCTTTTCAACAGAACCACAACAGAACCAAAACAGTCTATTGACAAAAACCAACCATCCACATTAAAATGAGATGAATCCCAAGTCATCTTGGGTAATAAAACCTATTGGAAAGGATGCCTGTTGATATGGCAATTGGGTTTGCGGACGGCCAAATTGAATTATTCTCAGTGTATCTTAACCAAAAAACTAAAATCCAATAAGGAGGATGAAATGAATCGTAAGTTATTTGTTTTCTTGAGCTTGATTCTCGTCGCAAGCATGTTGCTCGCCGCTTGTGGGCAGATAGCTCAACCCACAGTCGAAGCTCCAGTTGAAGCCACAGAGGTAGCTCCGGATGAAGAACCAACGGAAGAAGCTGCTACCGAAGTCGTCCCAACTGAAGAGCCAACTGAACCACCCGTTGCTCGTACAGATCGTAAAGGTGGCTGGTTGGATGAAGTCGTTTTTACGGTTGCCGACCCGGCTGCAGTTGTTACCCAGATCAAGGCTGGGGATATTGATATTTACGCCGAAGGGCTTTCACCAGCCTTTGCAACCGAAGTTTTTGAATCTGGTTTGGCATATGCTCAGAATCAGGGCACCTATTATGATATTCTGTTCAACCCTGCTGTCATGAATGATGGAAGCTTTAACCCCTTTGGGAATAAAAAGATCCGTGAAGCTTTCAACTGGTTAATTGACCGCAACTATTTTGTCCAGGAAATTTTCCACGGTGGAGGTAAGGCAAAATTCTTTCCCATTGTTACTGAATGGCCAGATTATGCTGACTTAGCCGATACTGTCCGTAAACTGGAAAGTTACTATGCCTATGATCCTGAAAAAGCGAAAGAAGTAATCACCACGGAAATGGAAGATATGGGTGCTGAATTGGTCGATGGAAAGTGGACTTATGAAGGTAATCCTGTGAAATTGATCTTCATTATCCGCAATGATGCTGCTCGTACGGCCATGGGCGACTGGATTGCTGACAGATTAGAAGAGCTTGGTTTCGAAATTGATCGCCAGTATAAATCAGGTTCAGAAGCTTCACCAATCTGGATTGGTTCTGATCCAAAAGAAGGTCAGTGGCATCTGTATACTGCTGGTTGGGGGGCCTCGGTTATTAACCGCGATGAAGGTGGAATCTTCCAGGAAATGTTCCTGCCCACTTCGCAGCAGGGTATTCCAGTATGGAGTGAAAACACTCCGGATCCTGAATTCCAGCAACTTGGTGACGATCTCTATAATGCTAAATATTCAACTCTTGAAGAACGCAGGGGGATGATGTCCCGAGCGCTTGAACTCTCTATGCAGGATGCTTTCCAATTGTTCCTTGTTGATTCAGCTGAATTTACACCTTATCGCACTGATTTGGTTGCTGTTGCCGACTTAGCAGCTGGTGTCCAGGGTGCACAGGTAGCCAAGTATACATTGCGCTATGAAGGCGTAGAGGGCGGCTCTGTAAAGTGGGCGCAGCAGGATCTGTTTGCTGAACCATACAACCCAATCGCTGGTACCAATTGGACATTCGATCAGGCTGTTGTTAACTTTACTGAAACCGGTGGGGTTATCTATGATCCTTACACAGGACTCGTCCACCCTGATCGTCTCGAAAGCGCAGAAATTACTATTCAAACTGGTTTGCCAGTTGCCAAATCGCTGGATTGGGTATCACTTGATTTTGCTGATGAAATTGTTGTTCCAGATGATGCCTGGGTTGATTGGGATGCTGAAGCTCAGACATTTGTAACTGCGGCAGATGCTGGTCTCAGTGGCGCGACCGCCAAACGCAAATCTGTTGCGATCTATCCCGCAGATGTGTTTGAAGTCAACAAGTGGCATGACGGTTCCAATGTTGAACTGGCTGACCTGATCATGTCCTGGATTCTGACCTTCGACCGAGCTGACGAAAAGAGCGCGATTTATGATCCAGCGGCTGTTCCTCAGTTTGAAGTATTCAAAGCCGGTTTTAAGGGCTTGAAGATTGCCTCGACAGATCCTTTGACCATCGAATATTATAGTGATGTCTACTCAACCGATGCCGAACTGAACGTTTTCAGCATGTGGCCAACCTGGACCACAGGCGAACTTTCCTTCACGATGGCAGCAGCAGCTAATGCAGCTGAAGAAGCTAAAGAGTTAGCTTACACCACCGAGAAATCAACGGAGAACGAATGTGAATGGACAAGCTTTATCGGAGGCCCAAGCCTCGAAATCCTTGCAGCTAAGCTGGATGAGTTGATTGCTAACCAAACTGTGCCTTACGAAGCTACACTTGGTCAATATATGACTCCTGAACAAGCAGTTGCTCGCTATGAGTCCCTCAAGGCCTTCTATGAGGCAAAGGGTCATATGTGGACTGGAACAGGTCCTTATTTTGTCGATCAGGTTTATATGACCGAAAAATCTTTGGTTGTCAAACATAATCCTGATTTCCCCGATCCTGCCGATCGTTGGGATGTGTTCGCGACACCACGAATTGCTGAAGCTGAAATTGACGGACCTGGACAGGTCAAAGTTGGTGAAGCTGCTGAATTCGATGTGTTTGTAACCTTTAATGATGAGCCTTACGTTGCTGGTGATGTCAAACAAGTTAAATTCCTGCTTTACAACGCTACGAATGAGTTGGTTGTTATTGGTGAAGCTGAAATGGTGGAAGACGGCCATTATGTTGTTAAACTCTCCGAGGAAGACACTGCTTCCTTGGACGCGGGTTCTAACAAACTTGAGATAGCTGTAATTCCTATCCCGGTTTGTCAACCAACCTTTACTTCGGTCGAATTTGTGACTGTCCAATAATTCTTAGTTCAAGTAGAAGAAGGGGCAAGTTTAAAAACTTGCCCCTTTCTTAGACAGATGTGAGTGATTCAATGGCTACTGACACAATAACTGAAGTACAAAAGCTTAGTAAGGCTGCTGCTTTGAGTACAGTAAAGCGCCTTTCAAAATTTATGCTCGTCAGGCTTATCATGTTATTCATCACGATTGTGGCGGGTGTTTATTTAACTATTCTTATTGCAAACATGGGTGGTTATGTTGACACAATTATGCGTAATGATATCCGTGAGCGTGTTAATATGCAGGTTTCAGCTATGACTGCTAACAAACCGATGAACACTGAGAATAGAGCAGCTCTGGTGAACGACATGGTCGCTTTGGAAGAAAAACGTCTAGGATTGGATACACCGTTTGCTATTCGATCGGTACGTTATCTGAAGAACGCTTTGACCCTTAATCTTGGGCGAGCCGTACATATGGTTAGTGATCATGGTTCGAGGGAGGTCAGGAATATAATTCTTGAACGTTTGCCAGCAACTCTTCTGTTGATGGGGACATCGCAGTTGTTCCTGTTTTTTATAAGCTTGTATCTTGCTTTGAGGTTATCCAGATCATATGGCAGTTTCTGGGACAAATTAATTATTACACTTTCCCCTACATCTTCTGCCCCTCCATGGTTTTACGGGATCTTCTTTATTTTAATTTTTGCGGCATGGTTAAAGATACTTCCTTTTAGTGGGATGGTATCTGCACCTCCTCCAAAAGAAACCGGTGCATATATTTTAGACCTGTTGAAACACCTGATTCTTCCAGCAGGTTCTCTAATTGTTTCCTCTTTGTTTATCAGTATTTACAATTGGAGAACATTCTTTTTGATTTATTCCAGTGAGGATTATGTTGATGTAGCTAAGGCGAAAGGTTTGACATCTCGCGAGATTGAACGCCGTTACATTTTACGTCCCACTTTGCCTACTATTGTTACCAATTTTGCATTATTAATTATCGGTTTGTTTTCTGGAGCGACTATTACTGAGACAGTTTTCTTGTGGCCTGGATTGGGAAGAACCATATACCGTGCAATTGGTCTTTATGATACCCCAGTCATCGTTGGCACTACAATTATCTATGCTTACCTGTTGGCTTTTACAGTCTTTTTCCTTGACTTTATATATGCGATTGTTGATCCACGGGTCAAAGTGAGCGGGAGTAACAATTGAAATGAAGGCTTTAAAGAACTCACTTCGTGAAATATTTCGCTATCCATCTGCTATTTTTGGAGCCATCCTTATACTATTACTAATCGCCTTAGCAATATTTGCGGTGATTAAAATCCCGTATGAAGAGGCTGTAAAGCACTGGCGAGGTAGTGAAGAATATGTTTACAAGAATCCCAAGAATGTCCCACCTGAGTGGTATAACTTGTTCTCAAAAAAGAATCTGCCAGTTTCTTTTGCCGTAGTTGCTGGAGAAGACAAGGAGTTTACCAAAGTGGTGACGGTTGGCGAGACCACAAGTACAATTGATTACGAATATTCATTCGATTTCCAATATGATGATTATCCTCAGGAATTGTTTTTATACATTCAATCCAATCACCAAACGAAAAACCCTTTTCTTTCAGTCGTTTTAGAAACTCCCACAGGGGAGGAGATTAAAATCTCTGATTTTGGGACTTTAAATAATCAAACTTACCGTTTTTCTCAAGACCAAAAGCTATCTACCAGACTCCGACGATTATATGGATGTGAAGTACCAACTATTAAAGGATTGTTTTCAATTCCAAAATCAGATCCTTTAGAAATTAACAGGGGTAAATATACCTTAAGAATAATGGTGACAACTTTCGAGGAGAATAATGATGTAAGAATCGAGTTTGTCAATCACGGCTTGGTTTATGGTTTATTCGGTACAGATCACATGAGGCGTGATTTGACAATTGCAATTTTATGGGGAGCGCCAATTGCTTTGGTTTTCGGCTTGGTAGCTGCGGCAGGAACTTCAATACTTTCAATGTTGATTGCTGCTGTAGGCGCATGGTTTGGTGGGTGGCTTGACGAATTAATTCAACGAATTACGGAAATCAACCTGGTTTTGCCATTTTTGTCGATTTTGATTATGATTGGTACTTTTTATTCGCGTAGCATTTGGATCATTCTTGGAGCAACGATTGTGTTGTCAATTTTTACTGGCGCGATTAAAACTGATCGAGCGATCTTCTTACAGGTTAAAGAATCTACCTACATTGAAGCAGCCAAGGCCTATGGTGCTAGTAATGGTCGAATCATTGTCAGGTACATGGTTCCAAGAATTATTCCTCTTCTTATTCCAGGTTTAGTATCAGCGATTCCTAGTTATGTGTTTCTTGAGGCTTCATTAGCATTATTGGGATTGGGGGATCCTACTATACCGACCTGGGGAAAAGTAATTAATGATGCCCGAGAAAATGGAGCCCTGTACGTCGGTCAATTTTATTGGATACTAGAACCTGCGGCTTTATTGATGATCACCGGTCTGGGATTTGCTTTATTTGGTTTTGCTCTTGACCGGATTTTCAATCCTAGACTAAGAGGAATGTAGACATGACTGAAGAAAAAGTCCTTCGCATTCAAGATCTCAAACTTCACTTTATTACTACCCGAGGAAATGTTCAAGCTGTAGATGGTGTGAATTTTGACCTTGAGGCAAATAAAGCAGTTGTGGTAGTTGGTGAGTCTGGCTGTGGGAAAACATCATTAGCTAAAGCAGTTTTGCGGTTGCTTCCTAAAAATGCCGGAGAGTATTCGGGAAAAGTATATCTTAAAGATATTGAAACAATGGCTTTATTGGATGAAGAATACCGGAAGCAAATACGATGGGTTCGCATGTCAATGGTACCTCAGGCTGCAATGAATTCGCTAAATCCTGTTTTAAGGGTAGGTGATCAAGTTGCTGAGCCGGTAATTGAACATTTTAATGCTAACAAGGAAGAGGCTTTTCATCAAGCTGCCAAAATGTTCCAAAATGTAGGTGTCCCCGTCGACTTTTTGTCTCGCTATCCATTTGAGTTATCAGGTGGTATGCGACAAAGAGTTGCGATTGCCATGGCACTAATTACCAAGCCTGATCTAATTATCTTGGATGAGCCGACATCTGCTCTGGATGTACTCACACAGGCCAATATATTTAATCTGCTGAAACGTACTAAAAATGATCATGAAACAAGTTTTATTTTGATCACCCACGATATTTCGACATCATCGGAACTGGCAGATATGGTTGCCGTAATGTATGCTGGTCAAATAGTTGAAGTTAGTAACTCAAAACAATTCTTTAGCAATCCTTACCATCCTTATTCGAAAAAGTTAATGACAAGTGTTCCAAGACTTCGGATAAAAACTGAGCCAGATTTCATTATCGGTAAACCACCTTCTCTTCTTAACCCTCCCACTGGGTGCCGTTTTAGAGATCGGTGTCCAAATGCTTTCTCGAAATGTGAAGAAGAACCACCCAAGATTGATTTCTCCGGTGACTGGGTTAAGTGTTGGTTGTATGAAGGAAAAGGTGATATCAGATGATCGAATTAACCGAAAAGAAACAAATTGAAGAATCGCAAAATATTGACCATAAAAGTTTTGTCTTGGAAATCGAGGATCTGGAAGTTTATTTCGAGCTGAAGAAATTTGGTTTTCAACACGCTGGCTTTGTTCGAGCTGTTGATGGCGTCGATCTGAAACTCAAACGAGGCGAAACGATCGCCATTGTAGGCGAATCAGGATGTGGAAAAACAAGCCTGATGCGCACGATTCTGCGTCTCAATAAGCCAACAGGTGGCACGGTTCGCTTTGATGGCGATGTAATCAACAGTATGAATTCCCGTGAATTGAAAGAAATTCGCCGCAAAATTGGCTACGTTCAACAAGATCCTTATGGTGCGATGGCTCCTTTTATGGATGTTCAGACGATTTTGGAAGAGCCATTGAAGATTAACGGCATTAAAGATAAAAATGAGCGTTTGAGCAGGATTAAGAAGGTCATGGAAGAAGTCAAAATGACACCTGTAGAAGACTTCTTGAATAAATTTCCGCACCAACTTAGTGGCGGACAGCAACAACGTATTGTTATTGCGCGCGCAATGATCCTGAACCCAAATCTGCTGGTTGCGGATGAGCCAGTCTCGATGTTGGATGCCTCAGTTCGTGTTGAGATACTCAAACTATTGCGTGCTTTACAGGAGGAGCATAATCTGGCTGTGATATACATTACCCATGACCTCGCGACAGTGCGCTATTTTTCTGAGTATATTTATGTGATGTATGCTGGACAGATTATTGAGAAGGCAGGAGAACATGACCTGATCAACGATACGGCACATCCTTATACCCACGCGCTTTTAGCTGCGACTTCGGACCCGGACCCCAAGAATGTGGATGAATTTCAGGATGTTCCCCCGGGAGAACCACCTTCTCTGGTGAATCCTCCGGCTGGTTGTCGTTTCCATCCACGTTGTGAGCAAATGATCTCGGGAAAGTGCGATGTCTATCGTCCATTTGAGTTTGATTTGGGAGACCAACATTTGGTGTCTTGCTGGTTGTTTGAAGGGAATCCGGTAGCGGATGACCACGGGGTTGTACTTGATGGCGAAATTGCCGAAAACAAACTCTAAAACATTGATATGGGTTGGAGGGGTGATGATCGTTTTGGGATGGTTGCTCCCTTTGCTGATCGTCCTGGATTATCTCCCCTCGACCTTTTTCTTAAATTTTTTAGTCTATGGCTTCCAATTGATCGGGATGGTTTCAGGAATGCTGGGGATTTTTAGTATTGTAAAAGCACGACGGGATTTGCAGAAGCAAAAGGATAATCCATTCTTTGAACAGGCACATCCTGACGAGCGTAGATAATGGCTAAATCAATTGGGAAAACCAACCCTTATCTGCAAAAATGTTATAGACACATAGCTTTTTTCACAATTCCGAGCTTAATAGCATTTAATTCCACTATAGTTAATATAATTGTGAGTTAACACGGATCCAAATATAGCTTTTACTATAGAAGAAAGAATTGTTAATAATTCCTTGTTTACATAACTGAAATACTGCTGTCTTGCGTCAAATAACTGAATATGGTATTATTTACTTGTTCGTCAGTTCAATACTTTTCAATTTGAAAAGTGGGCTCCAAGTCCACTTTTTTGTTAGAACTGAAATGCAGGTGATTTTGGAGAAAGAAAGCGATGAAAAGCGAATTTACGTTAGCCTTTAATGAGGTTCTGGAAGAAAAAGGGTTGCCACGCGAAGTTATCATGCTGGCGCTCGAATCTGCCATGATTTCCGCATATCGAAAGGCAGTTGGTAGCCCTGTTGGACAGGATGTTCAGGTAAAGCTCGATTTTGATAGTGGAAGCGTAAGTGTTTTCGCTGAAAAAGAGGTCACCGACTCAATTTTTGATGAACGGACTGAGGTCTTGCTGGAAGATGCTTTGCTGATCAACCCTGGAGCGAAATTGGGTGATCTGATTATGGTTGAGTCGACTCCTGCGGACTTCGGTCGCATTGCCGCGCAAACAGCCCGTCAGGCGATTCAACAACGCATTCGTGATGCCGAAAAACAGCGCCAGTTTGAACATTTCAACAAACAGGTTGGTGAAATCACCAGTGGTATCGTCCAGGCGGTTAATTCGCGTTATGCCACGATTGGCCTTGACCACAAAGCTGAAGGGACGATGATGCGCAAAGACATGATTCCCAATGAAAGGTTGCGTATTCACGATCGCATTCGTGCCTTAGTGGTAGAAGTATCTGATTCACAAAAAGAGTTAAAAATCATGCTTTCCCGTGGTCATCGCAATTTCCTGCGCCGTCTGCTGGAAAACGAAGTGCCGGAGATTTTCCACGGTATTGTGGAAATTCGTTCAATTGCCCGAGAGCCTGGCCAGCGCGCTAAAGTGGCAGTATCTGCCACCCAACAAGGGATTGATCCTGTTGGTGCCTGTGTCGGGCAGCGCGGCGTTCGTATTCAGGCAATCGTGCGTGAACTGCATGATGAGAAGATTGATGTAATTGAGTGGAGCCCGGATGCAGCTGTTTACATCAGCAAAGCTATCAGCCCAGCACGTGTTTCCGGTGTGTATTTGAACCCTGCGATCTATGATCACAAAACCGCGACCGTAGTTGTTCCTGAAGATCAACTTAGCCTGGCAATCGGCCGTGAGGGCCAAAACGCTCGTCTGGCTGCCAAGCTGACCGGTTGGCGTATTGATATCATGAGCGTCACGGAAGCCGCCGCGAAGGCCTTGGTGAAGTTGAGAGAAGATAAGACACTCGAAACTCTGGCAAAAGAAGAAGCTGAGACGATGGTACGCGTGGAAGAACTCCTGCATATGAAATCGGAAGGTCGTGTTCTCAATATGGATGACAGCGCCTTGATCGCTCGCTTTGTTGATCGCGTTGAGCGTCGTGGTGAGGCTGATCGTAAGGAAGAAATTGATGCCCATATGGCCGAATTGAAAGCAATTCGAGATGGTATAGACCAACGCGCTTTTGGAATTAGCATTTATGATGTTCCTGGCATTAGAGAACATATTGCTACAACTCTCCAGGGAAACGGAATTGAAATGTTGGGTGATTTAATTTTTACCATTCAAACTGATGCAGATACAATTCTGTCTTTCGATGGTATTGGCCCCAAGTCTTTCGATGAGATTATGGAAGCCGCCAGCAACTACGAATTTCCTCCGCTTGAAATCGAAGAAGTACCTGAGGCTATTGAGGAAGAAGCGCCTGTCGAAGAAGCACCTCAAAGCATTGACGATGACCAGGATTTGGAGCTTGCTGAAACTGAGACTGTTGAAGAAGCTCCCATCGAAGAATCGGATTCTGTTGAAGATGTTGATGAGCCAGAAGCAGAAGATGATCTTGATTCGGAAACAGGTGAAGAAAAGAGCTTTGAAGAACTCTTCCGTCTCGATTCATTAAGACGGGATAGAGTGAGCAGTGAAGAAGATGATGAGTATCGCCGCATGATGCCCGATAAAAGGAAAAAGGGCAAGAAACGTCGTGGTTACACGGTTGAGTATGATCCCGATCAGGATACTGATGTCGTGCGGTATACTCATCGGAAGAGTGATGATGATTGGGAAGATTGGTAAAAATTCCGTATAATGGAATTGAGATAATTTTTAACCCTGGAATCATAGACTATGATTCCAGGGAAGAAAGAAAAAGTAAAAAGGGCTTTTGAGAGAAAGCACAAAGGTGGCAGGAAAAAAGAAATTGAAACCCAAACACGTCCCTCAACGCACTTGCGTTGGATGTCGCGAAGTTTTACCGAAGAAGAATTTGATCCGATTGGTAAAGACTGAGCAGGGTGTACAGATTGACCCCAGCGGCAAGCTGCCTGGTCGTGGCGCTTATTTACACGATCAAAGAAGCTGCTGGATCAAAGGGTTAAAAGGATCATTGGCAAAGGCTTTACGGACTTCGATTTCGGAGCAGGAAAATGATTTGCTGACTGATTTTCTACTTGGTTTGCCAGAGGTGGAAACACCCGAAGCAAACACAAACGATAGGGAAAGTATGTCAGCCTAACCTTTTCTTCACAATTTTGCTCTGAAAGTCCATGTCCAAAGGCAAGGAGATTGCCGCACATGTAGATGGAGGTATGAATGAGCAAAAAAGAAGAAAAAATAATCCAACTCCCATATAGTATTACTGTAAGAGATTTAGCCGCTCTGTTGAACAACAGCGCGGTTCAGGTCATTAAAATTCTGATGTCCAATGGTGTCATGGCGAGTATTAATCAAACCATCGATTTTGACACTGCAGCTGTTGTGGCTACAGAGCTTGGTTTTGAACCCCAATTGGAACAAGATGAAGAAGTTATTGAAGACATTGGCGAGATGCCGCTGTGGCGTAAAGTGATTCTTAAAGAAGATGCCTCAAAGCTCATGAACAGACCTCCAGTGATCACTATCCTCGGACATGTTGATCACGGTAAAACGACTCTCTTGGACGCGATTCGTAATACGAATGTTGCTGGAGGCGAAGCTGGTGGGATCACCCAACATATTGGGGCCTATCAAATTACACATAAAGACCGTTTGATCACTTTTATGGACACTCCTGGCCATGCTGCGTTTTCATCGATGCGAGCCAGAGGCGCTCAAGGAGCTGATATCGTGGTTTTGGTCGTCGCAGCTGATGATGGCGTTCAGCCTCAAACGCGGGAAGCCGCCAACCATGCCAAGGCAGCTCAGGTTCCGATTATCGTGGCTTTGAATAAGATTGATAAGGTTGATGCCAATTTGGATCGCGTAAAGAGGCAGTTATCCGATATTGGTTTGCAACCTGATGAGTGGGAAGGTAATACTTTTGTGATGCCTGTTTCTGCCAAAGGGCGGGTTGGTTTGGAGGATCTATTGGAAACAATTCTGCTGGTGGCAGACAACCTCATGATTAAAGCCAATCCCAAGGGGCAATGTATTGGCACCGTAGTTGAAGCCAGGCTCGATAAATCCAGAGGACCTTTGGCTACGCTTCTGGTACAAAACGGCACACTTAAGTTAGGGGATGTTATTGTGGCAGGTGAAGGCACTGGCAAAATCAAGGCAATGTTTGATCAACGCCAGAAGCGTATCAATAAAGCTGGTCCCAGCACTCCTGTGGTGGTTATGGGTCTGAATGCGGTACCTGAAGCAGGAGACCTCTTCCAGGTTGTTGGAAGCGATCGTGAAGGACGGGCAATTGTTGCTGAACGCAAGGAAGCCCGCGAAGCCAAGAAAAATGTAAAACGAGCCACTTTGGAAGAGTTGTTTAGTCGCTATAAATCCGGTGAAGCCAAAGAACTGCGTTTGGTGCTGAGAGCTGACGTACAGGGTTCGCTGGAACCAATCATGAATGAACTTGAAAAGCTGGGCAAAGACCAGAAGGATATTTCAGTTAAAATCCTGCATGCTGAAGCGGGCAATATTACCGAGAGCGATGTCATGCTTGCAGCCGCATCGGATGCTGTCGTGATGGGTTTCGACGTTAACATTGACCAAGGCGCACAACGCCTGGCTGACGCAGAAGGTGTTTCAATCCGTCTTTATAAGGTCATTTATCGTTTGGTAGAAGATGTTGAAAAAGCTCTGAAAGGTCTGCTTGAACCTGAAATGGTTGAAAGAACTATCGGGAAAGCAACCATTTTGGCGACCTTTAAAGTCTCAAAGGGCGGTACAGCCGCTGGTTGTCGAATTTCGAGTGGGGAATTCCGACGAAATGCTCAGGTGCGCGTGGTTCGTGCTGGAGAGGAACTGGCGAAAGTTGAAATCGCGTCCCTACGGCGGGAAAAAGATGATGTCCGTGAGGTTCGTGAAGGAATGGAATGTGGAATCACACTGAAGAGTTATGAGGAATTTGAGGTTGGTGATATACTTGAATGTTTTGTGGTGGAAAAATTTGGCGGATAAATAATCCCGTAGATAGGAGTCACTATGCCTTCGATATTGAGGATGAAAAGAATCAACGATAGAATGAAAGAAATCCTGTCAATGATTTTGTTGGTTAAGATCGAAGATCCACGTCTTCTAGGTGTAATTGTTACCGACGTAAGAGTAGACCGTGAGCTTGATTATGCCAACATTTATGTTTCCGCGATGGAAGGCGAAGAACGCGCAGAAGAAGTTTTGGATGCTTTGCAGCACGCCCGTGGTTTCCTGCGGTTTGAGATCTCACAGGAAATTGACCTGCGCATTACGCCAAAACTGCGTTTTTTCTGGGATCCAACACCTGAAAAAGCTGCCAGAATTGACACATTGCTTGCAGAATGGCGCAACGAGACAGGGCCGGATGAGCTCAGGGATGAGGATGAATTTGATCCTGAGGGTATAGATGGATAAAAAAATGGAGTAAGGACTATGACTTTGCCATGCTTAGCATGATGGAGGCAGAGTGGACCGATGAAGCTCTTGCAGAGCAAGGTATGACGGAACAGGATATTATTGATTTCAGAACCTGGCGCAGAACGAGGGCGCATTGGGTGATGGAAACGGAGAGCCTGACTAATGATTGTTGATTCATCCAAAGATCTGCTCATAAAACAGCAGATCGAAAACGCCAGTCATTTCGTTGTCACATCGCATATCCGCCCAGATGGTGACGCAATTGGAAGTATGCTTGGTTTCGCCAACGCGTTGAAAGCAGCTGGGAAGAATGTCGATTGTGTATTGCAGGATGCCGTCCAGGAGCGCTTTTGGTTTCTGCCAGGGGCGCAAGAAGTTGGGAAGCAATTGCCTGAGAGATATGATTATTTAATCGTTGTCGATTGTTCTGACCCACGACGGGTCGGTTCGATTTTGGCACCTGATGTCCAAGTTGATCTGGTAGTAGATCACCACAAATCTCACCTTGATTTTGGCAAAATTGATTATGTGGAAGCAGAAAGCGAAGCGACAGCTCTGATGCTTGTTGAAAAACTACCGGATTGGGGACTTGAAATCACAAATGATGTGGCTGTTTGCTTGATGACTGGATTAATAACTGATACGCTCGGTTTCAAGACCAATAGCACAAGTCCCAAGGCTTTACGTATCGCGGCTGATTTAATGGAAATGGGTGTAGATCTGGTTCAGGTCTATCATCAGGCTCTGGTAATGCGAACCTTGCCAGAGATCCGATATTGGGGACAGGGGTTGACTAAATTAGAATTTTCCGATGGAGTTTTATCGTCAATATTAACACTTGATGATAAAATAATAGCCAGTTATCCAGAAAACGATGATGCGGATTTGATCAATATCCTCACCACCGTTTCAGATGCCTTGGTTTCGATTCTTTTTGTCGAGCAAGAAAACAACTCGGTAAAAGTGAGTTGGCGATCTGTAAAAGGGATTGACGTAGCAGAATTAGCGAATAAATTTAGTGGCGGTGGACATGAATCAGCAGCCGGTGCGGATGTTCCCGGACAGTTGGAAAATGTTCGAGCAGCTGTATTGAAAGAAACTAAAAGTGCAGTATTGAAATTGAAGTCTGAGCAGAGGAATAATGGATTATATTGATGAAAATCGCCAGAAACTAATCAACAAGGTGTCTGGTGTTCTGGTCGTGGATAAACCGGTCGGAATGACATCTCATGATGTTGTCCAGTTTATTCGCAATGGAACAAGGATTAATCGAGCAGGACATACCGGAACACTTGATCCGCGTGCTTCCGGCGTTTTGGTAGTTTTAGTTGGTCCGGCAGTGCGTTTGAGCGAATTCGTCTCAGCAACAGATAAACGCTACCAGGCTGTTTTGAAGTTTGGGCAAACTACCAGCACCTTCGATTCCGAAGGCGAAATTACCAGTCGTCGGCCGGTTGATATCAGCTATGAGGAGCTGGAAGAAGCTTTGGCTGGTTTTGTGGGCGAAGTTGAGCAAATTCCTCCGGTCTATTCTGCTCTCAAGGTGATGGGGAAACGTGCCTATGAATTCGCACGTCAAGGCAAAGAGATTGAGATGGAGCCACGTCTTATCACGGTTCATAATCTGGAACTGCTTGACTGGGACCCACCGGAGGCAGTGATTGACATCCAATGCTCGTCAGGTACCTACGTGCGTTCCCTGGCATCAGATTTGGGTGAAGTTCTCGAGTCGGGTGCAACTTTGGTTGGCTTGCGTCGTACCAAGAATGGACAATTCGGACTGCGTGATGCAGTATCTTTGCGAAGACTGGAAGAAGCTTTCCAAAACGGTGATTGGTATAAATACCTGATTCCGGCAGCGGAAGCGCTGAGTGATTGGCATACGATTTTTTTAGATGTTCCACAAATCGATGAGGTAACACATGGGCATCGTATTCCTGCTGAACCTGATCTTGAACCCGGAATGATGGCTCGAGCTGTTAGTGAAGATGGTGAATTGATTGCCTTAGTGGAGTATGACGCAGAAACACTTGAATGGCAACCACGCAAGGTTTTTAGTAATTGAGAATAATTAATTTAGAACACCCTGATTCACCTGGCAACAGGGTGTTTTTCTTGGCAGGATTTAGTCTTGAGTAAATTTTATTACGATTGGGCTCAACAGATTCTTGACCCTGTATGGGTCACAATTGGCAATTTTGATGGCGTGCACCTGGGGCATCAATCTCTAATTAGCGAATTGATCACGAAAGCAAAATCGGATCATGTTGACTCGATGGCTGTAACGTTTTGGCCCCATCCCAGGGAATTTTTCACCAAAGATTCAAAGGGTTTTTATCTGAACAATAGCCAGGAGAAAAATTTTCTACTGGAGAAAACCGGATTAGACAACATTTTAAGCCTGAACTTCAACAGCGAGCTGGCTAACCTGGATACTGCCCAATTCCTCACAAAATTGAACAAAATTGCCCCCTTACATGGATTGATGGTGGGGGAGAAATTTGCTATGGGAAAGGACAGACAGGGGACTGAGGCTGTTTTGAACGAAGTTTGCAATTGCATGGGCATTCCTTGTATTCATATCAAACCTTTGCGGATCGATGGAAAAGTTGTCTCTTCCCAGCAAATTCGGGAAGCGCTTAAGTGTGGTGATCTGGATCTGGTTTCGAGGTTCCTCGGTCGTTCTTATTCGCTTTCGGGCAGGGTCGCGCATGGTAAGAAGACCGGCTCAAAATTAGGGTTCCCAACCGCCAATCTCTATTTCGATGAAAATCGACAATTGCCCAAGTATGGTATCTATGCGACCAGAGTAGAGTTGAATGGCAAAGTTTATCAAGGGGTTACCAATGTGGGTATCAGACCCAGCTTTGATGACGGAAATGCACCCAGTATTGAGACGCTTTTATTCGATTTTGATGATAATATTTATAACAAGCTGATCCATGTCAAATTCATTCATTTTTTGCGTGATGAAATCAAGTTTGACCGGATTTCAGACTTGATTGCGCAAATCGAAAAAGATAAAAAAGAAGCCCGGAGGATCCTCACCCATGGAATTTAATCGCCGTGTCTACCGACTTAGCCCCCAAAATTTTAGTGCCGAAACCATTGCCGTTACATTTGCCAAAACCTCCCGATCACCGGAACCATTTGATCAGATTGCAGCTGAATTGGATGAGGAAAAAAGCACCGAATTCAGTGAAAAGTGGATTGTTGGTTATGGTCATTCCAGTGTGGCTGAACACGCTGTTTTACACCTTGCCCTGGAGAATATTTCTCGCCTGGCAATTGAAACGATCGAAGGCAATCGTCTGGCCTCTTATACCGAAAAATCAACCCGTTATCAGGAGTGGGACAAAACCGCGTTCGTGATCCCACCCGAGATCCACCACAGCCCCTTTGCAAAAGAATACCAGCAGCGAATGGCAGCGCTTTTTGAGAGCTATGCTGAGATACTGGAAGCGCTGCTGCCCTGGGGTCAGGCGAATACTGAACGCAAAGCCAATGAATCGGAAAAACTTTGGCTCAATCGTGCCCGGGTCAAAGCGGTTGACGTGGCACGGTTCGTTCTGCCAACGGCTTCTCTGGCAAATGTTGGACTGACGATCAACGCTCGTGCTCTCGAATACGCCATTCGCAAAATGCTTTCCTCTGATCTGATGGAAGTGCGAATGATCGGGGAGGAAGTTAAAAAAGTCGCGACCCAGGAATTGCCAACCCTGGTTAAATATGCTGATCCGATCGCATATCTGCCCGAACTGAGCCAGTTCAGCCGAGCTGAGGCGAAAAAGGTGCCTCCCAGAGAGGGAAAACCCTTGCAGTTGATCTCAATTGATAAGAACGGCGAGAACCAGATCCTGGCAGCTTTGCTGTATCATTATGGCAACAGCAGTTATGCCGCCAATCTTGAGTATATTAATGACCTCTCAGATGAAAAACGATCGGAGATGGTCGATAAACTTTTTGAGAATGTAGGCAAATTTGACAACCCAATGCGCGAACTAGAGTATGCCAATTTAAGTTTTGATCTGATCATGGACCAGGGCGCCTACTTTGAGTTCAAACGACACCGCATGATGACCCAAACCGTTCAGGATTTTGGCATAACACATGGTTACGCCATCCCGCTGGCGATCACAGAGGCAGGGGTCGAAGCCAAATATCGCCAAAGCATGGATGATATTGCGGCCTTGTATACTGAAATTGCTGAATGGAACCCACAGGTGGCGGCTTATGTTTTGCCGAATGCCTTCAACCGTCGGGTGCTTTGCCAGTGCAATTTGCGCTCCCTGTTCCACTTTGTTAAGCTTCGCAGCGCCGGGAATGCACACTTCTCGATTCGGCGGGTGGCCTACGCCATGCTTGAATTGATCAGACCCCACTATCCGCTTTTCGCTGAAAAGATTCTGGTCAAAGACTCGAATTCCAGCAAGCAGCTGGAAGAGCAATTCTTTACAAATATCTCCGAGATGCCAAGGCATGATTTATTGGCGCATTGATAAGACGGTATAATTATTTAGTGCCAGCTTCTGGCAGAAAGGAAACCATGAAAAAGAGATTTACATTAATCATTGTTTTTACGCTAATTTTCGCCCTGGCACTCTCAGCCTGTGGTAGCAAGAAAGTCGAAGAAGAAACAAGTGTCGTAAATTTGCCGGTTGTAGATGCCGGCGGGGATACTGAGGAAGTTGAGGCAGAAGAAGTTGCTGAAACTGAACCTGAGGCTCCGGTTGACCAAACCTATCCAATTGATGCTCCTGTTGAAGAAGTTACCGATATGATGCTGGCGTACCCGATCGATCCCAACAGTGCGGATTATGACGAACAAATGGAAGAATATCTAAGACAATTGTTCGGAGACAAACACACGCTGGATTCTTTGCTGGAAAAAAATCTAACTGCGGAACAACTCTATGAAATTTTGACCAATGAGCACCATATGCACCTCAATTTAGGTCCAACCGCGATTCAAATGATCATCGATTGGTTTGATTCCAAGTAAGCTGGAAAAAACTATTAGTATAGATTAGGAATAAGCCCTTCTGGAGTTGTACTCAGGAGGGCTTTTATTTTAAAGCTATTTAATGTATAACAAATTAAGTCTCCTGAGTTTCTCACTTTTGCCGAAAACAGCGTTTTCAACGAGGAGAATTGAGAAATTCAGGGCACTAAGGGGATGTAAAAGTAAGCTAAAATGTACCTATGCCCTATATCAGAAAGGTCAAAACTGCCAGTGGTGGCACTGCTGTTCAGATTGTCAAAAAGCAAAAAGGGAAGGTTTCTGTTTCAAAAATCGATAGATTCAGAATTAGAGAAAAAAAAGACAGACAAAAAAGAGAGTTCCTGTCATAATTGAATTTGCGAAAAACAAGAAGGAGGAACTCTCAAATGACAGACATGGCTG
>Ga0255342_1001802_pt1 | contig 28655 bp, 23 predicted proteins | sample wastewater_treat_3_FD_192416 | JGI IMG/M metagenome (GOLD analysis project Ga0255342, IMG submission 192416) | Wastewater microbial communities from Lulu Island WWTP, Vancouver, Canada - plant14 | ecosystem: Engineered > WWTP > Wastewater > Unclassified | place: Canada: Vancouver, British...
GCGAGGAGGTAAGGTGGCATCATCAGTCACTTCAAAAACAACCTATTTGATAAATAACGATATTTCATCCTCTTCAAGCAAGAACAAAAAAGCAAAGGAATTGGGAATAGAAATCATAACGGAAGAACAATTCCTTCAAATGCTGAATAAAGGCAATAACGATTAGGAGGCACCATGGCTTTAAGGGTTATAATGTACTTTGGCATCCTGGCTGTAGGCTGGCACATGAGCAGCAGGGGAAAAATTCATGAAAAATTAATGAAACAAATATCTTCAATACAAACAATAATATTGTATGGACTTATTTTTATCATGGGGGTCCGAATCGGAACCGATGAGCAAATCCTTGCCTCTTTGGGTCAAATAGGGATAATGGCAGCCGTCTTTGCTTTAGTGACAGCATCCATGAGCATATTATTTGTTTATGCAGGCAGGAAAAAAATCATATATGACACCAATATCACGGGAGGCAAAAATGACTAAAAATATATTGATGGCCTTAGGTCTGGGTATCCTGGCAGGCTTATTTGCTCTACCCGATTGGCTGTATGAAAATACCGGCTTATTGATGGACCTGGGCCTCTGCCTCCTTTTATTTTTTGTAGGCATAGATTTGGGAAGCAACAGGAATATATTTAATAATTTAAGGAATTTAGGTTTCAGGATCCTTATAGTACCCGCGGGAACCATATTGGGCAGCCTGGCGGGAGGCCTTATATGCGGCTCTATATTTGACCTGGATATTTTTGGAGCCTTGGCCATAGCTTCGGGTATGTCCTGGTATACCCTGTCGGCCATCATAATAACCCCCATATCATCGGAGCTTGGAACCATTGCCTTCTTATCCAATGTATTCAGGGAGGTAATAGCCTTTGTGGCCATACCCTTCATCGCAAAAAATATCGGCTACCTGGAAACCATTGCAGCCGGAGCAGCCATAAGCATGGATACGGGCCTTCCCATGGTCACAAGAAACACTAATTCGGAAGTAGCGGTGATATCATTTATAAGCGGGGTTATCCTGTCCCTGGCCGTAACGGTGTTAGTGCCTGTTTTTGTGGGTCTCATGGCCTAGGGGTTTAATATTTTTTAAAGAATTATATGATAATATATTAAGAGTAAATTCAAGGAAGGGGACACTTTTTTATGACAAAAGTATATTTTACGAGACACGGGGAAACGGTCTGGAACAAACAAGGAAGATTTCAGGGACATAAGGATTCGGATCTTACGGATAAGGGGATAGAAGCAGCGGAACTTTTGGCATATAGAATCGAAGATATAGAACTGGATTATATAATATCAAGCCCTTTGATGAGGGCCTACAAGACTGCCCAAATAGTCAGAGGGAACAAGAATGTTGAAATAATAAAACATGATGGCTTGAAAGAAATAAATTTGGGGGACTTTGAAGGGATGTCCTATGCTGAAATAAAAAACAAACATGGGGACCTCCTTGCTCAAATTGAAAAAGACCCTTTTAACAATCCTTATCCAAACGGGGAAAATCTCAGGCAATTTTACGAAAGAGTCGTAAAAGCCTTTAAAGAAATCTTAGATAAGTACAGGGACAAAACAATCCTTATAGTTGCCCACGGAGGCACCATCAAGTGCATAGAAGCCTATATGAGAAATTTTGAGCTCAGCAAGGACTGGATCGGCAATGTGGTTAAAAACTGCAGCCTTTCATTAATAGAAGTGGATGAAAATGACCGGATAAAGGAAGTTTTCTATAATGATACCAGGCACCTGGAAGGCAGTGCCGTTAACCTTTAAATTGCTTGGAAACTTGTCGAAATTTCCCGGGAAAAGTAGAAAATTGACTCCCATGACATTTGGGAGTTTTTTATTTTAGCTTTATCACTAAAAATAAAACGGCATTAAACGATTTCCGGCCTAATTAAATTAACCAAAATTAATTAAATAAAGTTTTTTCAAATAAAAATTAATAAAATTAAATTTAAATCTTGAAAAGTTAATTAAATAATGTTAGACTGAATGAAGTATTTTTACTACACCTGCATATTGATTTGGAGGAAACATGAACAAGTTTAAAAGAGTTTTAGTTGCCAACAGGGGAGAAATCGCCATCAGGGTATTCAGGGCTTGCGAGGAACTGGGCATAAGAAGTGTTGCCATATATTCGGAAGAAGACAAGAATTCTTTGTTCAGGACCAAGGCAGATGAATCTTACAGGGTAGGAAAGGGAAAATCCCCGGTTGATGCTTATTTAGATATCAATGAAATTGTAAACCTGGCAAAATCAAAAGGAGTGGATGCTATCCACCCCGGCTATGGTTTTTTGGCCGAGAATCCTGATTTTGCCCGAAAATGCCAGGAAGAGGGTATAGTGTTCATCGGTCCCGACCCGGACATGTTAGAAATATTGGGTGATAAAATCAAATCAAAAATGGCAGCCCAAGCAGTGGGAGTACCTACCATACCCGGCATAGGCGGAGGGGTAAAATCAGAGGAGGAAGCTAAAAAATTTGCTGCTTACTGCGGATATCCTGTCATCCTGAAGGCCTCCGCCGGAGGAGGGGGAAGAGGAATGAGGATAGCCTGGCGGGAGGAAGACTTGTTAAGGGAACTCAGGAGCGCCAGGAGCGAAGCAATGAAAGCCTTTGGAAGTGATGAAATTTTCATTGAAAAGTATATAGAAAATCCAAAACATATCGAAGTCCAGGTTTTGGGAGACAATTACGGGAACCTGGTTCACCTCTATGAAAGAGATTGCTCAATTCAAAGGAGACACCAAAAAGTTGTGGAATTCACTCCTGCCATATGCATAACGGAAGAGCAAAGGCAGGCAATCTGCAATGATGCCTTGAAATTGGCAAAATCGGTTAATTACAAGAGCGCAGGAACCGTTGAATTTTTAGTGGATAAAAAGGGAAACCACTATTTCATAGAAATGAATCCCCGAATTCAGGTGGAACATACAATTACCGAGATGACGACGGGAATTGATATTGTTCAGGCTCAGATTCTGATTGCCCAGGGATACAGCCTCGATTCGGAAGAAATCAACATAAAATCTCAGGATGATATTATTCCCAGGGGCTATGCCATCCAGTGCAGGGTAACAACTGAGGACCCTGCCAATAATTTCGCTCCCGATACGGGGAAAATTGATGTCTACCGCACCGGCTCAGGCTTCGGCATAAGGCTGGACGGAGGCAACGGCTTCACCGGGGCTGAAATAAGCCCTTATTATGACAGCCTTTTGGTAAAGGTCATTTCTCATTCAAGAAGCTTTTCTGATGCCATAAAGAAGAATGCAAGGGCCTTGAAGGAAATAAAGGTGAGCGGGGTAAAAACAAACATCGGCTTTCTGTTAAATGTTTTGAACCATGAAACCTTTGCCAGGGGCCAGTGCCATACAGGCTTTATTGCAGAAAATCCTTCCCTTTTAAATGTCAGGGGAGGAGAAGACGTGGAGCTTAAGGTTTTAAAATATATAGGCAACATAGTGGTAAATGAAACTAAGGGAACTAAACCCCAATTTGATGTTCCCAGGGTCCCGGATATAAAGGGAAGGGAAAGGTCTCCCGGCCTTAAAGACCTGCTTGATACAAAGGGGCCCAAGGCTGTTGCCGATTATGTACTGAAAGAAAAAAGACTGTTCCTGACGGACACAACAATGAGAGATGCCCATCAATCCCTTATGGCGACCCGTGTTCGAACGATTGATATGGAAAAGATAGCACCTGCCATGTCCTATCTGGCCGGCGGTTTATTCTCCATTGAAATGTGGGGAGGGGCTACCTTTGATGTTGCCTACAGGTTCTTAAATGAAGATCCCTGGGAAAGACTGAAAACCCTAAGGGAAAAAATTCCCAACATATTGCTGCAGATGCTCTTAAGGGGAGCAAATGCAGTCGGTTACAAGAATTATCCCGACAATGTAATAAGGGAATTCATAAAATCATCAGCCAAGGCAGGAATTGATGTCTTCCGTGTATTTGATTCCCTGAACTGGATTGAAGGAATGGAAATAGCCATCGATGAAGTTTTGAATCAAGGCAAAATAGTTGAAGCAAGCATATGCTATACGGGAGATATCCTTGACCAGAGAAGAGATAAGTACTCCTTGAAATATTATGTGGACCTGGCAAAGAAACTGGAAAAAATGGGAGCTCATATCCTGGCCATAAAGGATATGTCAGCCCTTCTTAAACCAATGGCGGCAGATAAACTTATCAGGGCTCTTAAAAATGAACTGACCATTCCTGTCCACCTCCATACCCATGATACGGCCGGAAACGGTGTGGCAACTATTTTTGCGGCTGCAAATGCGGGAGTTGATATCTGCGATACGGCCTTTAACTCCATGGCGGGACTCACCAGCCAGCCTCCTTTGAATTCTGTTATAGCTGCTCTGGAAAATACGGAAAGGGACACGGGGCTTAATTTGGACGATATGCAGAAAATTTCAGATTATTGGGAGGCTGTAAGGCCGGTATACAATAAATTTGAATCGGGACTTAAAACCGGAACGGCAGAAATTTACAAGTACGAAATACCGGGCGGCCAGTACTCCAACCTGAAACCCCAGGTCGAAAGCTTCGGTTTGGGCCACAGGTTTAATGAAGTAAAAGAAATGTTCAAGACGGTAAATGAAATGCTGGGTGACATAGTCAAGGTAACCCCCTCTTCCAAGGCGGTTGGAGATATGGCAATATTTATGGTGCAGAACAATTTAACTCCGGACAACATATATGAAAAAGCCAAGGATATGGATTTCCCCGACTCAGTGGTGGCATATTTTGAAGGAATGATGGGGCAGCCGGAAGGAGGCTTTCCTGAAAAGCTCAGCAAGCTGGTATTAAAGGGCAAGGAACCCATAAAATGCAGACCGGGAAAGCTCCTGCCCCCGGAAGATTTTGATTACATTAAGAAAATGCTTCGTGATAAATACGGTATTGAGGGAACGGATGAAGAAGCACTGAGCTATGCCCTTTACCCCAAGGTATATGAGGACTACCTGAAAAAGTCAAAAGAAGAAGTAAATTTAAGAATGATGGGAAGCGATATCTTCTTCCACGGCCTGGAAGAAGGAGAAACCTGCGGGGTAAAAATAGCCGAAGGCAAGAAGCTGATTATAAAATTAGTTGATATAAAAACAAATGACAAGGGCAACAAGGAGTTGGCATTTCAAGTCAACGGAAACACAAGAGTTGTCACGATAAAGGATAAAAATGCCCTTACTGCCAAGTCCTCGGATGTTGAAAGGATCATGGCAGATCCGGGCAACCAGTATGAAATAGGGGCCAGCATTCCCGGCAACGTTTATAAAATCCTTGTAAAGGAAGGTGACAAGGTATCGGCCGGCCAGCCGGTGGCCATACTGGAAGCCATGAAGATGGAAACCAATGTCTTAGCTCCCCTGCAGGGAACCGTAAACAAAATTCATGTAAAGGAAGGACAAAAGGTAATAGCCGGAGAATTGATAGCAGAATTGGAATAAAAATATACAAAGCCGGGCAACCGGCTTTTGTATTGCATATTACCTGACTCTATTTTATAATTAAATAAAACAGGAGGTGGATGATGAAATTTAAAGTAGCCTTAATTCAATCAAAGGTTTCAATGGATAAACAAAAAAACATAGAAAATGCAGTTGATTTTATTAAACTTGTTTCAAATGAAGGGGCTGATTTGGCGGTTTTTCCCGAAATGTTCAACTGTCCTTATGATACTTCATATTTCAGAGAATACGGGGAAGAGGAAGGCGGCTATTGCTTTGAAAAGATGAGGGAGGCGGCAAGGGAGGCCGGAATCTACGTGGTGGCAGGCTCTATGCCCGAATTGGACGGAGATCATGTTTACAACACATCCTACGTGTTTGACAGGAAGGGAGAAAAGATTGCCAAGCACAGGAAAATGCACTTATTTGATATTGATGTAAAGGGAGGCCAATACTTCAAAGAATCGGATGTACTTTCTCCCGGCAACAAGGTAACTGTTTTTAATACGGAATTTTGCAAAATAGGCTTGGCCATATGCTATGACATAAGGTTTCCGGAATTAAGCAGGCTTATGGTTTTGGAAGGGGCCGAAGTCCTTGTTTATCCTGCCGCCTTCAACATGACTACCGGTCCTGCCCACTGGGAATTAACTTTCAGGGGAAGGGCCCTTGACAACCAGGTTTACACAATAGGGGTTGCTCCCGCAAGAGATATGGAATCATCCTATCATTCTTTTGGTAATTCCATAATAGTATCCCCATGGGGCAAAGTGGTAAACAAAATGGATGAAAAGGAAGGATACCTGGTAGAGGAAATTGACCTTGATTACGTGAAAAAGGTAAGAAATGAACTTCCCCTTATAAAGCATTTAAGAAAAGATATATATGAATTAAGCAAGCTGTGATGATGATTAATTCTGAGGGAAACCTCAGAATTTTTTTTGTCACTTAATATGATGTGTTAACAAAAAAGCTCATATGTCATAATTTAATAAAAAAAGGAGTTTTTCATGCGAATTATTATAGATGGAGATGCATGCCCCCAGAAGGTAAGAGAAATATGCGAAAAAGCAGCCAGGGATTTTGGAGTAGGCCTGATAATAGTTTCAGACATTGACCATTATATAGAAAGCGACTTTGAAGTTATAGTTGTGGAACAAGGAAGGGAGTCCGTTGATTATAAGATAGTTCAAATATTCAAGAAGGGGGATATCTTAATAACTCAGGATTACGGACTTGCCAGCCTGCTTTTGGATAAAGCCACGGCAATCATTCATACGTCAGGGTTTTTTATAAATAAGAACAATATAGACACCCTGCTTCAATCCAGGTATATTAGCGAAAGAATAAGGAAACAGGGAGGAAAATCAAAGGGACCGACCAAAAGAAGAAAAGAACAGGATGAAGCCTTCAAAAAATGTCTCTATAAGGTGTTAAGAGAATACGTATTAAAAAACAAGGGCAGGACTTAGCTTTCCTGCCTTTGCGTTTCCTCTTTTAAACAACCCAACACATCTTCCACGATTCTGTCGGAAGATGATTTATTGTACAATTTCTTCATGTTTTTGCGCATGGCAGACAAAAGCTCGGGATTATTTATCAAATCAACCGTGCTGTTCACCAACTGATAGGAATTATAGGCTATGATAGCTGCTCCCTTTCTTTCAAAATATAAGGCATTTTCCTTTTCCTGGCCGGGTACCGGCTTGATAATTATGAGGGGAAGCTGGACTGACAAGGCTTCCGTCAAAGTGATTCCGCCCGGCTTGGTAATCATGCAGCAGGCAATTTTGTACAGCTCGTGGATATCCTCAACGAATCCGAAAACCCTTAAATTTCTTAGCTTCAGGGATTCCAGCTTCTGTTTCAAAAATATATTGTTTCCGCACACTACTGCGACCTGTATGTTTTTATGCCTGCACAATTCCTGGCATACCTTCTTTATATCCTTGAAGACACCGAAGGCCCCTGAATTTATAAGGACTATTCTTTTTCCCCTCTTAAAATTATACTTGGTGTGGAGTTTTGATATATTCTCTATTTCTTCAAATGCTTCCCTGATGGGTATCCCCGATACAACGATTTTTTCCGGCGGGATATTCATCTTTTTGAATTCTTCCCGGAGCTCATGGGTTGCAATGTAAAACTTGTCAATTTCCTTGCTTATCCAAAGCTTATGGGCATAGTAGTCGGTCACTATATTAAATACCGGTATGTTCTTGCCCTGGTCATTTTTGAGTTTCAAGGATGCCAATATGGGAAAGGTGTTGATTATTACATCAGGTTTAAATACTTCGGAGATACTCCTTAATTTTCTGTAGCCAAAATTCCTGTACAATTCAACTATTGGCTTATCCGTAAGTTTTTCCGAGCCAAAATAAAGCTTTGAATAGGCTTTGCCGAAATCATAGCTTTTAATATATGCCTTTTTTAAGGCTTCTGTGATTTTGGGATGGGTTTCCGTAAATAAATCTACAACCACCACATTGTTGTAACCCTTTTTGTTAAAGGCGTTTTTTATTGCCGTAGCAACCATCTTATGTCCGTTTCCAAATGGGGCTGTGGTAATCAATATATTTTTATCCATTGTACCTCCGGAATAATAATATTTGTTCTGATTGTATGTCCCTTCTAATATTATAGTATAAAACTCCGATAAAAGGAAGAGACCAACAGCTAATAATCAGGAGGAAAAATGTACAAGGAATTTATTGAGACCTTCACCTTGGTTTTTGTTGCCGAAATGGGGGATAAAACCCAACTGATGCTCATGGCTTTAGCGGCCAAATATTCGTTAATCCAGGTACTTACCGGAATTCTTGCAGGTGTTTTTTTAAATCATGGCCTGGCGGTCTGTTTGGGGTCCTATATATCCGGCATGGCAGACCAATACCTTCTTCAGTTGTTTGCAGGTCTTATTTTTATAATATTCGGAATCATCACTATAGTATTTGAGGACGGAGGTGAAAATCATAGGGATTACAGTTTAAGTCCCGTAATTACCACGGCCCTTACCTTTTTTATAGGAGAAATGGGAGATAAGACCCAGCTCACATGCCTGACCCTGTCCATGGATGCCGTCTGTCCTTTAAGCGTTTTGGCAGGCTCCGTTACTGCAATGCTGGCCGTTGGCTTCATAGGAATTATTGTGGGAACATCATTGACTAAAGTTCTTCCTTCCTATATAATAAAAACAATATCCGGACTGGTATTTATAATTTTTGGAACGATGAGGCTGATAATATAAATGAACATAAATGACATACAGAAAAAATTTGAAGGTTTTAAACCAAAACCCATGGACTATGAAGTAAGCTTTTCAGTATTAGTTCCTTTGATTGAAATTGACGGGGAATTAAACCTTATCTTTGAGGTTAGATCAAATTCCGTAGCCCAACCGGGAGAAATATCCTTCCCTGGAGGAAGAATCGAAGAAGAGGAGAGCCCCAGGGAAGCCGCAATAAGGGAAACATCAGAAGAATTGTTGTTAAACAAGGAAAACATTGAAATTATTTCAGAACTTAATTATGCCTCAAGCAAGAGCGGGGCTTTTGTATTTACCTTTTTAGGTCTGATTAAAGGCATTGACCCCTATGAAATCGACTACAATACCGATGAAGTCTCCGAAATTTTTTTTGTTCCCTTGTCATTCTTCTTAGAGAAGGAACCTGAACAATATTACATGAATTATTATCCCAAGGCTGACAATGATTTTCCCTATCACATGGTCAACAACGGGGAAGGTTATAAGTGGGAAAGCATCAGGTATCCTGTTTATTTTTACAAATATTACAATTATATAATATGGGGCATGACAGCAAAAATAACCTATTCTTTCATAAAAGCGCTGACAAACAGAAATGGCAGCGAGGAAAATAAATGAAAGCATATATATTCAACATACAAAAATTTTCTGTCCATGACGGGCCCGGAATCAGAACCACGGTATTTTTTAAAGGATGCCCCTTGAAGTGCCTTTGGTGCCATAATCCGGAAAGTCAAAGCAAGGGTAAAGAAATTTTATACGATAAAAGCAAATGTAGCTTGTGCGGGACCTGCATAAGGGCATGCCTGAACCAAGCCATAGAAATTAAGGGCAAGACCCTTATGACAAATATGGACAAGTGTAGCTTCAAGGGAGATTGCGTTTTTGCCTGCATAAATTCCGCCCGGCAGATTGCCGGAAAAGAATACACCCTGGATGAAGTTATGAAGGAAGTCCTGAAAGACAGGGTATTTTACAAAAACTCCGGGGGAGGAGTGACCTTGTCCGGAGGGGAACCCCTTATCCATGCTGAATTTGTAGAAGCCTTTTTAAAAGAATTAAAAAAGGAAAACATCCATACGGCCGTTGACACATGCGGTTATGGGGACTTTAAAGTTATTGAAAGGATAGCCGAATACACGGACCTTTTCCTGTATGACCTTAAAATAACGGATGATGAAAAGCATATACTCTATACGGGTGTTTCAAATAAAATAATTATCGACAATTTATTTAAATTATCAAAAATCCATGATAACATAAACTTGAGACTGCCTTTGATAGAAGGAATCAATGCCGATGAAAATCATATCTTGGAAGTGTTAAGGTTGATTAAGGGTATGAATATTAATAAAGTTAATCTTTTGCCTTATCATGATATAGCAAGGCACAAGTACGAAAAACTAGGCCGGCCTTTTGCAGGGAACATGGAAAAACCCGCAGACGAGAAGCTGATAAGATATAAAGAAATGTTTGAAAAAGAAGGATACATGGTTAAAATCGGAGGCTGATGACTAAAATGAGAGGTTATACGGAAAGAACAAAAAAATTAAGGGAAATAAGCACCACCACCCAACCCTCCATAAGCCTGGAAAGAGCTTTACTGGAAACGGAATTTTATGAGAAGTATTACGGCACGGTTGAAACCCCGGTGCTGAGGGCCTTGAATTTTAAGAATTACATGGAAAAAAGAAAGCTCTATATCGGGGAGGGTGAACTTATAGTCGGGGAAAAAAGCGAAGGACCCCAGGTGGCTCCCACCTTTCCTGAGCTTTGCTGCCATACCATAGAAGATATGACTGTCATGAATGACAGAAAATATATTAGTTTTAAAGTTAAGGAAGAAGACAAAAAACTCCAGGCGGAAAAAATCATCCCCTATTGGGAAAAACGGTCCATGAGGCATAAAATTCTTGAATCCATGACCCAGGAATGGAAGGATTGTTATGCTGCCGGCATGTTCACGGAATTCATGGAGCAAAGGGCTCCCGGACATACGGTTGCAGACGGGAAAATTTATCAAAAAGGCTTCCTTGATTTCAAGAGAGAAATAGAAGAAGAAATTGAAAAGCTGGATTTTTTAAATGACCCGGATGCCTACGACAAAAAAGCCCAGCTTGAAGGCATGGCCATATCATGTGACGCCATAATCATTTACGGCAAAAGGTATGCCCAATATGCCAGGGAATTGGCTTCAAAGGAAACAAATCCAAAAAGAAAAGAAGAATTATTGTGGATTGCAGGTAACTGCGACGTGGTGCCTGCCCATAAACCTGAGACCTTTGCCCAGGCCTTGCAGATGTACTGGTTTGTCCATATAGGTATAACCACGGAGCTTAATACCTGGGATTCCTTCTCACCGGGAAGGCTTGACCAGTATATTTACCCCTTCTATAAAAAGGAAAAGGAAGAAGGGACTATTGATTATGATAAGGCAAGAGAGCTGCTGGAATGTTTGTGGATAAAGTTCAACAACCAGCCCGCTCCTCCCAAGGTTGGAGTTACCCTTAAGGAAAGCGGAACTTACACGGACTTTGCAAATATAAACACCGGAGGTATAAATCCCTGGACGGGAGAAAACGGTGTTAATGAAATATCCTATATGATACTTGATGTTATGGATGAGATGAAGCTTCTCCAGCCAAGCTCAAATGTGCAGATAAGCGTTAAAACTCCTCATGAATTTTTGAAGAGGGCCGTTGAAATTTCAAGAAAGGGCTGGGGCCAGCCGGCATTTTACAACACGGAGGAACTGATCCAGGAGCTCTTGAATGCAGGCAAGTCCCTGGAGGACGCCCGGTTCGGAGGGGCCAGCGGATGTGTTGAAACAGGCTGCCACGGAAGGGAAGCCTATATCTTGACCGGATATTTGAATGTTCCCAAGGTGCTGGAGCTTACCCTTAACAATGGTTTTGACAGGTATACGGGCAAACAAATCGGTATAAAAACCGGAAATCCTGAAGACTTCAAGTCTTATGAAGACCTGTTCCATGCCTTTGTAAAACAGCTTAATTACATCATTGATGTCAAAATAAGAGGAAACAATGTAATCGAGAAACTATTTGCAAAGCACATGCCTTCAACCTTCATGTCAGTCTTGACTGACGGGTGCAAGGAAAGCGGCAGGGACTACAATGCAGGAGGAGCCAAGTACAACACCAGGTATATTCAGATTGTTGGAATAGCAACAATTACCGATTGCTTATCAGCCATAAAATACAATATATTTGACAATAAAAAGTTTACCATGGGCGACTTGCTGAAGGCCTTAGAGTCAAACTTTGAAGGATATGCCCACATCAGGAACTTGGTATTGAATCACACGCCCAAATACGGCAACGATGATGACTATGCAGATAATATAATGCTGGATATATTCACAAGAGTAAGGGACTTAATAAGGGGGAGAAAGACCGTTTGCGGGGGGACATACCAAATCGACATGTTGCCTACTACCTGCCACGTATACTTCGGGTCCGTAATGGGGGCTTCTCCGAACGGCAGGCTTGCAGGAAAACCCCTGGCAGACGGCATATCTCCCGAAAAAGGGGCAGATGTAAAAGGACCTACGGCAGTAATTAAATCCTGCGCCAAAATGGACCATTCATCAACGGGAGGAACTTTACTTAACCAAAAATTTACACCTTCCTCCATAGGAGGCCAGGAAGGAATAGAAAATGTGGCTTCTCTCATCAGGTCCTATTTCGAATTAGGTGGCCATCACATTCAGTTTAATGTAATAGACAGGCAAACCCTCCTGGATGCCCAAAAACACCCTGAGGAATACAAGGATTTGATTGTCAGGGTGGCAGGTTATTCGGATCATTTTAACAATCTGGAAAAGGCCCTCCAGGATGAAATAATTGAAAGAACCGAGCAAGCTTTCAACTAAAAGGTAATCCGGTACAGGAAAAATTTCATTTAGTTCAGGAAAAACAAAAAATATTTTCAAAAAGGTGTTGCATTTTATAAATCTCTATAATATAATGAGAGAAAATATACCCAACTAAATTAGTAGGAAATACGAGGAAGAAGGAAAGTAGCATATAAGGAATTTACAGAGAGAGTGTCTCAAGGCTGGAAGGATGCTCATTGGAATTGTATGTGAAGTGCCCTTTGGAGTACGGCACCGAATTAAGTAGGCTGCCGCGGAACCATCCGTTATAATGGAGTAGCATGATAGTGCTATATAGAGGGGGCTTTAGGCCAATTTGAGTGGAACCGCGGATTTCAATCCGTCTCATTTTTGAGGCGGATTTTTTAATTTAGTGGAGAATAAATAAAAGAAAGAAAGAGGTAATAGTATGGTATATAATAATCCTTTAGACTTAATAGGGAACACTCCGGTGGTAAAATTGCCGGGAGAAAATATTTATTTAAAAATGGAAAAATTCAATCCCGGCGGAAGTGTCAAGGACAGGGCCGCACTGGGAATGATTGAAGATGCTGAAGCTAAGGGTTATCTAAATAAAAACAGCATCATTGTGGAGCCTACCAGCGGGAATACAGGCATTGCACTGGCTTTAATCGGGAGGCTGAAAGGCTATAAGGTAATAATAGTAATGCCTGAAACCATGAGCGTGGAAAGAAGAAACATAATTGAAGCCCATGGGGCAACCCTCATTCTCACCGAAGGGTCAAAAGGAATGAGCGGAGCCATAGCAAGGGCTAATGAATTGGTGAAGAGCGATAAAAACTATTTTATGCCTGACCAGTTTAATAATCCTGCAAACCCCAAAATTCACTATGAGACTACTGGCCGGGAAATCATAAAGCAGTTAAGCGATCTGGATATATTTGCAGCCGGAGTCGGTACCGGTGGAACCATATCGGGAGTAGGAAAGAGACTGAAAGAATACAATAAAAAAATAATCGTTGCAGGAGCCGAGCCTGCAAAATCACCGGTATTGTCCGGTGGCAGCCCGTCACCTCACAAAATTCAGGGCATAGGGGCAGGTTTTATTCCGGGCACCTATAACGGAGACTACGTTGACGAAATAATTACGATAACCGATGAGGAAGCAATAGACACAGCAGTGGAGGTGTCAGCCCAGATTGGAATCCTCATAGGGGTATCATCGGGAGCAAATGTTGCAGCAGCAAGAAAATTGGCACAAAAATACGGCACCGACAAAAAGATTCTGACTATAGCTCCCGACGGAGGAGAAAAATATTTGTCCATAGTTAAGTATTAATTGAAAGGATGATGTCATTGATTAAATTTATTAAATCAATAATAGAAGAAATTGATTCCGTATTTGACAGGGATCCTGCCGCAAGGACCAGGATGGAAGTTTTGCTTTTGTATCCTCATATCAAGGCCTTGATAGCTCACAGGATTGCCCATAAATTATATTTAAAGAAAAGATATTTTCTGGCAAGGCTCATATCAAATATTGCCAGGCACAGGACCGGAATTGAAATTCATCCCGGGGCAACTATCGGAAAAGGCCTCTTCATTGACCACGGCATGGGCGTTGTAATAGGAGAAACAGCCGTTGTCGGGAACAATGTGACCATGTTCCACGGGGCTACCTTGGGAGGTACAGGAAACGAAAAAGGGAAAAGGCATCCTACGGTTGGTGACAATGTAGTTATAGGAGCATCGGCAAAAATTCTTGGAAACATTTATATTGCTTCAGGTACCAAGGTGGGGGCAAATTCTGTCGTACTGAAAAGTACCAGCCCTAATTCGACCGTCGTGGGCATTCCTGCCGAAGAAATAAAAAAAGGAAGCAAAATTATTCACCTGAACGAATACGCAATATAATCATTTGGGGACGGTTCTTTTCATTTTTAACAAATTAAAAAATAATAAAAATAACCGCTCACGGTTTCGGACACGAATTTTTGAGAACAAAAGAACCGTCCCTTAAAATTAAATAATATAGGTTTACATAATATTAATTATGTAAACCAAATCAATAACTTACATATTTATATTGTCGTAATTTACGGTTAAGGATTCACCTTCAGGGATCACTGTGTGTCCCGATTCGTAGGGACCGCCGTCGATGGTCAAATAAACCTTAGAAACCCCGTAATAGCTGCCCAAAGTGTTGGTTAAGCTCTGAAGTATAAGGGCTTCAAAACTTGCTCCCGCATTCATTTCTTTTATGAAATCTTCCGACAAATCTATGTGGACGCTGGATTCTTCCTCATCAAAATAAAGCTCGTTGATTTTGGTTCCGGGACTTAAAATTTCATTAAGGGTTAAATCTTTGACCATTTTTTCTATCACATCCACAGGTTCGTCGTTGGTGTTGAATTCAATTTGTACATCTACCGCATCAATAGACCCTTCCCCATTGGGATAAAACAAGGTTATGGTTTGAATGAGAGCTACATTATTTTCAATGGATGACAAAGTGGATGAAACTTCATAACCTTCTCCGGAAGAAATGGTTTTAACCAAGCCAATCCCCTTTGCATAATAGTTTACCGTCTTACCCTTATCCCCTTCTAAGGTTACCTCAAGGGCTTCGTAATTTCCAAGGCCGGTTACCACTTCCCTGGACAGGCTGGTGATGGTCGCCTTTGTGTTTTCATCATAAGCCCAGGTATTACCTTCCTTAAGGGGAGCTTTAAGAAGAATATTACCTCCCTGGTATTGGTCATTCAGGAAGTTTTGCCTGAAATAGGTTTCACCCCTCGAATACAGGACCGTAAGCTGGTCATCTCTTATTTCAAGCACTGTTACCGTTACTGTTCCCCCATTGTTGGTTCTTATCTGGGTACGGTCGTCAGAAATATAATCAAAAAACATGGTGTATGAGGCAAATTCATTTCCTTCCCCCTGGTATGTATACTTTGTGTTTTCCGTTGCCGGGTAGTATTCTTTTATTGATACTTCCTGATCTACCGGCTCTTCGTTTTGGGGACCGGTATTGCATGCCGTGAGCATAAGGGCCAGGACTGCCCATATAAATAATAATTTCTTCATGCTTATCTCCTTTTGCATAATAATGTTAATTTATTATACCCGGATTTATCCATCTTAATTACAGGTATTAAAAAAATAACCGGATTCGGTTATTTATATAGGTCAGTGCCATTGCTATGAATACACCATAGAGTCATCCTTCGGGCTAAAGCCCTAAGCATCTTATGAGCTCGTGTCACTCTGAACGCAGTGAAGAATCCCATAATTTAATGAGATCCTTCGCTTGCGCTCAGGATGACATACAGGAGTTTGTCAAGAATCAATTCACTTTTCGTAATTTGCCCATTTTCAAATGATGGTCAAAGTTTTCCCAAATTCTAAGGGAATCCACCATGTATTCGGTTATGTTCATATCGTAGACCTGGTTCAAGAGATTGGAAGAAAATACATCAGTTGCCTTGCCATAGGTAGCCATCCTTCCCTTGTCCAGGACCAATACCTTGTCGGATAGTTTTATTGCTAAGTTTAAATCATGCATCACTCCAATTACCGAATGGCCCTCGTATTTTGACCAGTCCCTCAAAAAATCTATAAGCTCTGCCTGATGCTTAAGATCCAAATGATTTGTGGGTTCATCCAGGAGTATTATATCAGGTTCCTGGGCCAGGGTCCTTGCCAGGTAAACCCTCTGGAGCTGGCCTCCCGACAATTCGTTTATCTGCTTATTTCTAATACTGTATAAACCTACAGCCTTCAGGCATTTATCCGTATATTCCTTATCTTTTGAAGAGGGCTCCTTAAAGGTCCTCCCCTTCATGTGCAGGTATCTTCCCAAAAGGACTGTCTCATAAATGCTGTAAGAGAAGTATATGGTTGAAATCTGGCTCAAAACAGCTATTTTCGCGGCCACATCCGCCCTTTTCATCTTATTTATATCTATTCCGTCTATCTTTATGGAACCTTCATGGGGGATGAGGCCTGAAATTGCCCTGATAAGGGTGGTCTTCCCGCATCCGTTGGGGCCCAGGATGCACAGGTTTTCACCTTCCTTAAGGCTGAAGGATATATTGTATATTACATCGATTCCCTTGTAACCGGCATTTACGTTTTGTAAGCTTAACATTTATAACCACCTTCTTCTTGAAAAGTATACATAGGCAAAAAAGGGCGCCCCTATTAAAGCCGTAATTGCCCCAACCGGCAGTTCCGAAGGAGACACGATGGTCCTGGCAATCAGGTCGCAGATGACCATGAATGAACCGCCGAAAAACATGGACATGGGGATGACGATTTTGTGGCTGGAGCCGAATATTTTTCTTACCACATGGGGGGCTATCAAATCAATGAATCCTATTACTCCCACAAATGAAATGGCACTGCCCGTTAGGCCTGCCGAAAGGCTTAAGAGGCTCCACTTGACTTTGTGAACATCCACGCCCATTGTGAAGGCCTGGTCTTCTCCGAAAGTCATTATATCCATTTCTTTTGAAAAACTTTGGATCAGTATTACCCCTATCAGTACTATGGGAAAGAGTATTATAACATTAGACCAGTCCTTCAGTGAAAAACTTCCCATTTGCCAAAAAGTAAGCTGGGCCAGATGGTCTCTTGCCATTGCCGTTACCAGGGTCAGAATGGCATTGACAAACAATGAAAAAACCATCCCTACCAGAATAATCGTATTTGTTTCCAAACTTTTATCCATCATGGCTGCAAATTTTACTGCCGAAAAAACCGTAGCCATGCCAAATACCAGGCCTGTAACGGGCAGGGTGAAGACCCCCAAAAAGGGTATGTTGAACCCTGTAACAATAACCAAGGCCGCCCCCAGGGAAGCACCTGATGACACTCCCAAGGTATAGGAGGACGCCAAAGGATTCTTCAATACCGACTGCATTACGGACCCGCTAACGGCCACGGCCCCGCCCACCAGGAAAGCCAAAAGGGTTCTGGGAAGCCTTAGTTTCCAGATTATGGCCAGGGCAGTAGAACTTTGCAAATCGGGGTGAAGAGGTAAAGAAAATATTTTGTTTGCTATTATATTGATTATATGTGAAGGGGGAACCTTTATGCTCCCTAATCCCACTCCCGCCATTATCGCCAGAAAGCTGAATATTACTGATAATATTATTTTATATTTTACTTTCATCGGTATATATCCGGGTATATGGCCCTTGCCATTTGCTCCAGGCCTGTAATTATGTTGTGGTTGTTATGGGAGGTTGCGTAATTGTCCACATAATAAACGTCATTGTTCTTAATAGCCTTCATATTCTCCCAGCCGGGGCGGGATTTGATTTCTTCCACGGGATTTTCAATATAATCAACATTGGTTATGATAACATCAGGGTCAGCTGCAATAACGGTTTCTTCCGAAACAGAAATCCACCATTCATGGTCTGACAATACATTTTCGGCTCCTATTATTTCAATCATTTCATTTAAGAATACCCCTTTTCCGAAGCTGTAAAGATAAGGGGCTGCGGAAATTTCAAAATAAACGGTCTTCTTGTCCTCAATGGTTGCCCCGACTTTTTTAAATTCTTCGATTTTGTTCTTCATCCTGTTTACCAGGTCGAGGCCTTTATCTTGAACTTTAAGAGAAGAGGCTATAAAAAGTATGTCTTCATATATTTCCTCTATGCTTAAAGAGGCAGGTATGTAAGCCACGCATATGCCCATGTCCCTTATGGGCTTGTAGGGGTCATTTCCTTCCGCCATGGCCATTCCGGTGGTATAGATAATATCCGGTTCTAAAGCAACAATCTTTTCCGCATCCGGGGCCATCATATCGAATAAGGGTATACCCTGGGGCAGCCCTTCAATATCTTTCGAATACTCATCCACTGCAATAATCTTATCACCAAAACCCAATTCTATTAATATTTCCGTATTGGCAGGAGATATGGAGATTATTTTGTTGATTTCATCCGGTATGGATATATCAATGCCGGCCCGGTCTTTTACCGGCAAGTCTGAATTTTGGTCTCCTGCCACGGGGTCTTCCCCGGCTTTAGGGGCGCAGGCGGCAAGGACCGCCATGATGCAAATAAGGGTTAAAACTAAGATACTCTTTCTTTTCATTTCATCCTCCGTTTTGTATTGAATTTTAGAGGAATAGCGCATATCCGAACATCCGGTCCCGGGTTTTGGGTCAGGACATAAAAAAACGTCTCGTTTCCGAAACGTAAATTCCACAAATGTTTTGGATAATTTAATTTAATATGCTATCGCTATTATCCTCTGTAATGCATAGCATTTGCGGTATCTACGCAAATAATATTGGCAGGTTTTCCGACTCAGAGTTCATCGCAAGTTTTTACCTTCCCGGAAATTCCAGTGGTTGCTTAAAGCATAAAAACCGCTCACTCAATACGGCAGCAGGACTGTTCAGGATTCCAACCTGATTCCCTATTATCGCATTACTGCGCACCAATATCGAAAGTCTTCAGTTGAGTTAAGTATATTACATTATATTACTATTGTCAATTAAGAAATAGCCCAAATTATATGGATACTTATGCTAAAAATTATTTTGCTTTAAATTCTGTTCGCGCCGGTTTTTACAGCAGCTTCAGAAACAGCCTTAAATAATGCTTTGGGCTAGCTTCCTCCTTTGTTATTCATTTACGACAGGCAATGTAGAACCGCCATACGGCATAATTAATACCTTCGCATCATCACCCAATTCTTTAATCGCATCATTATACGCTTCTTGAACAGTATCATAAGGTTCCATAAATATGGATTTAACCAATTCATGTTCCAATTCTGACACCAAAAATATTTTAGCTTTTTTCAGTACTAAAGCTATGGCAGCAGCTTTATGCCCTCCAAGCTTAAAGTTTTCTCTGATTCTGCTGATTAAATCGTCCGGTGTATTGGCTTGGGTCATCCATTCTTCAAAAATTTGGCTTCCCAGGCCTTCTTTACATGACCCTGCCAAAATGATAATACCACCATCTTTAACAGCATGCTTAGCATTATCAAGGGCTTTTTGAGTTTGATACAAATTCAGGTCTTTTGGGGCTCCACCTTGAGATACTATAATAATATCTGCTTTTTCCTTAAGCCTAATTTTGTAAATTTTATCTAAAAACTTGCAGCCTTCTCTGTGAGCTTTAATATAATCTCCTGCAACTGAATAAATAATTTCTTTTTTTTCATCCAAAACAACGTTAACAATAAAATCAATCGGACAATATTTTATTGCTTCTTCTAAATCCTCTCTGACAGGATTACCTTCCAGTTTTCCTGCTTTAGCATCATCAAGTATCATTTTGCTGTGGTTTGCCTGGATTGCACTTGGAGTTGATACCCCGGGCATTATAGCCTTTGCTCCTCCGCTGTATCCTGCAAAATAATGATACTCAATGTTCCCAACACAAATTCTTCTGTCAGCTTCAGCTACCAGCCTGAAAATATCTACAGGCGTTCCTGATGAAGTTACTCCCATTCGCACGCAGTCATCAGCATCAGAATCTATGCACTTTACCTCATTGTAAACCCTTTCGCCCAGGAGCCTTATTTTTTCTTCTTCAGTATGTCTCCTATGGCTTCCCAAGGCAAGTACAACTGATATATCTTCTTTTTTGACTCCTGCTTCATATAATTCATCCAATATAGTCGGTATAATTTTATGGCTGGGGACGGGTCTTGTTATATCACTTGTTATTATAACAACCTTTTCACCCGGTTTTACAATATCCCTTAATCTTGCTGTATCTATGGGATTTTTCAGTGATCTTTTGACTTCGTCAACGCCTGTTAAACCAATTTCTATATTGTTAGCTTTTAGAATACCTATAATTTGATTGTCGGGTATATTTACAATCTGTGGAATTGACCCAAAACCTATTGCTAATTCCATAATTACTCCAGAAAATAACCAAAACCTACCGTACCGGGTCCGCAGTGGCTTGATATAACACAGCCGATTGTATATTCATGATATTTGATAATGCCGGTTTCTTCAATCAGCATCTCTTTAATTCTCTGAGCTTCTTCTTCGCTTCCCACGGAATGGGCAAGATGGATTTCCTTAAAGAGGATACGGTCCTTATCCCGGGCAGCTTCCTGAACCATTATTTTAATTGCCTTCCCCTTGCCTCTGAACTTTTTCCATAATTGCATTCCGGAAGTGGACATGCTTATAATGGGTTTTATGTCCAATATGGAGCCGACTATTGATTCAACACTGCTGCAGCGGCCTCCCATCCGCAAGTAATCCAGTTGATCCATGGTAAAAAACAATTTATAATTAGGAATAATTTCATTTATTTTTTTTACCGTTTCCTGGGCTGACATGCCTTCGTTTATAAAATTATAAGCATTTCTTACCAAACCCCCGATTGCCCCGCAAAGGTTCAATGAGTCTACCACGTATACCTTATCCCTTCCGAGTTGGTCGGCGGCAAGCCGGGCATTTTGTATGGTTGTTGATATCTTTGATGAAAGACCTATGTATATGATAGTTTTGCCTTCATCCGTATAGGGTTTGAAAGCTTTATAAAAATCAACAGGTGAAGGGGCTGACGTTTTAGGCAGCATATTTCTTTCACCGACAATATTGAACAAGTCTGATGGTGTGATGTCGACACCGTCATAATAAACATCTCCGTCAAAGGTCACTATAAGCGGTACGATTCCGACATCCATGCGCTCTGTTTCTTCTTTGGGCAAATCACAGGTACTGTCTGAAAATAATTTTATGGTACTCATAAATCCCTCCGTCATAATCACTGATATTATTATAATCGAACAAGCCTAAAAATTCCATTAAAAATAATAAAAAGTTATTGACAAGAACATCTATTTTTAATAATATGATATGTAAATTGAACAGCTGCGATGAGAAAGAGGAGTAAGCGCATAAACCTTCCAGAGAGTGAAATCCACCGGATGAAAGGTTTCATAGGTCAATGTGTGCCGAAGGTAGCTTTTGAGCATTTAATCCGAACTAAGAGTAGGATTAAACGGGTTTTACCGTTATATAATCAAAGAGCCGTAATGGAAATTAGGTGGTACCGCGGGTTTTCTCGTCCTTTTGATGTGAAAAACCCGCTTTTTTATTAGTAAATTGGCAAAGAAGTCAGCGAAATTTTTTAGAAAGGAATGATATTATGTCGACGAACATACCAAGCAAGTACAATCCAAAAGAATTTGAAGATAAAATTTATAAAATCTGGATGGATGAAGATTGCTTCAGGGCAGAAATCAACAAGGACAAGAAACCTTTTACCATTGTGATGCCACCCCCCAATATTACGGGGCAGCTACACATGGGTCATGCATTGGACCAAACCCTGCAGGATGTACTCATCCGGTGGAAAAGAATGATGGGCTACGAGGCCTTATGGCTTCCCGGCTCAGACCATGCAAGCATCGCAACCGAAGTAAAAGTGGTTGAAAGAATCAAAAAAGAAGAAGGAAAGACCAAGGAAGAAATAGGAAGGGAAGAATTCCTTAAAAGAGCCTGGAAGTGGAAGGAAGAGTTCGGGGGCAGGATAGTTGAACAGGTTAAAAAACTAGGCAACTCCTGTGACTGGTCAAGAGAGAGATTCACCATGGATGAAGGATGCAATGAAGCCGTTACCGAGTTCTTCATCAGGCTCTATGAAAAAGGACTTATTTATAAGGGAAAAAGAATCATAAACTGGTGTCCCGACTGCTTGACCACCCTTTCGGACATAGAAGTTGAGCATGAAGATATTCCCGGCAAGTATTATTATGTAAAATATCCCTATGTTGACAATAATGATGAATACTTCGTAATTGCAACCACCAGGCCGGAAACGATCTTTGGAGACGTTGCCATAGCTGTTCACCCTGATGATGAAAGATATAAACACTTAATAGGGAGAAAGGTTATCGTTCCCTTGGTTGGAAGGGAAATCCCCATCATTGCGGATGAATATCCGGATATGGAAAAGGGTACGGGAGCCTTGAAAATAACTCCATCCCATGACCCCAACGACTTTGAAATAGGCCTTCGTCACAATTTGGACCAGATAAGCTGCATGAACGAAGACGGAACCATGAACGAGGTTGCCGGCAAATACCAGGGAATGGACCGTTTTGAATGCAGGAAAGCCTTCGTAAAGGAACTTGAAGAAAAGGGATATCTGAGCAAGATAGAGGATACCGACCACAATGTAGGAACCTGCTACAGGTGCCACAACATAATCGAGCCTCGAATCTCCGACCAGTGGTTCGTAAAGATGAAGCCCCTGGCAGGCCCTGCCCTGAAAGTTGTTGAAGATAAAGAAATGCAGCTGGTACCGGACCGCTTCACGAAGATTTACAACCATTGGCTTGAAAATATAAGAGACTGGTGTATATCAAGGCAATTGTGGTGGGGACACAGGATTCCTGCCTACTACTGCCAGGACTGCGGCGAAATGATGGTTGAAAGACATGCGCCGGACAAATGCAGGAAGTGCGGAAGCACCAACATAATCCAGGACGAGGATGTTCTGGACACATGGTTTTCATCGGGACTCTGGCCTTTTTCAACCCTGGGATGGCCTCATGAAACAGAAGACTTAAAATACTTTTATCCTACGGATGTCTTGGTAACCGGATACGATATCATATTCTTCTGGGTTATCAGGATGGTATTTTCAGCTATGGAGGTTATGGGCGAGACACCCTTCAGATATACCTTCATTCATGGCCTGGTGAGAGATGCCGAAGGAAGAAAAATGAGCAAGTCCCTGGGCAACGGCATAGACCCCCTGGAGGTAATCGAAAACTACGGAGCAGATGCCTTGCGTTTCATGCTGATGACGGGGATTACTCCAGGAAACGATACCCGCTTTAATTTCGACAGGCTGGAATCAAGCCGTAACTTTGCAAATAAGCTGTGGAATGCTTCAAGATTTGTCCTGATGAATACAGACAAAAAATTGACGGATAAAGAAACAGCGGAGAAAAACTACAAGCCGGAAGATAAATGGATAATTTCAAGGTCCAATAAGGCAGCCAGGGATGTTACCGAATATTTGGAAAAATTTGAACTTGGTTTGGCTGCCCAGAGGATTTATGACTTTATATGGAGCGAGTACTGCGATTGGTATATTGAAATTGTTAAACCCAGACTATACGGGCCTGATGGTGATGACAAGGAAACTGCCAAGTTTGTTCTGATAAAGGTCTTAAAAGACGTGCTCAAGCTCTTGCACCCCTACATGCCCTTCATAACGGAAGAAATCTGGTCATACCTGCCGGATACTTCAACCAGGCTGGTAAGAGCAGACTGGCCCCTGTGCTCGGAGGAAGAAATCTTTGAAGAAGCGGAAAAAAACCTTGAATTTATAATGGAAGCGGTTAGAAGCATCCGAAACATAAGGGCGGAAATGAACGTACTGCCTTCAAGAAAAGCAAGAGCAATATTTATTCCTTCAAGCTCGAAAACAAAGCAGTATATTGAAACAGGTGCCAAGTATTTTTCAACACTGGCAAATATTACTGAAGTATCCATTGTCGGGGATAAGTCCGAGATAGGTGAAGATACGGCATCTTCCGTTATCTACGGAACAGAAATATACCTGCCCTTGGCTGACTTGATCGACTATGAAAAGGAAATCGAAAGGCTCAATAAAGAAAAAGCAAGGCTTGAAGATGAGCTGAAAAGGGTTAACGGCAAATTAAGCAATGAAAAATTCCTGAGCAAGGCACCGGAAAGTGTTGTTGAGGAAGAAAAAGAAAAACTTCAAAAATACCAGTCAATGATGGAAAAGGTCCTCGAAAGACTGGACCAGATGCAAAACAAAAAATAAGATTCTTCGCATAGGCTCAGGATGACACTGACCTGTCATTCTGAGGGCCTTTGGCCCGAAGAATCCCATGAGATGACGTGACGATAAGAATACGAACAATCTAATTACTTAAAAGGAGAATTTTACATGGATTACAAGGAATTATTAGACAGGGCAAGAGAAAAAATGGCACCTAACTGCAGGGTATGCAAGGAATGCAACGGGGTGGTCTGCAAGGGAGAAATTCCCGGAACCGGAGGAAAGGGAAACGGGAATGCATTTAAAATATGCGTTGACTTTTTGGCTTCCGTAAAAATAAACATGGATACCATTTATAAGGATGAAGGACAGGACACTTCCATATCCTTGTTCGGGAGAGAATTCAAATATCCTTTCTTTGCAGCCCCCATAGGAGGCATGAGCTTAAATTACAATGGGTCCATAACGGAAGCGGAATATATAGAATCCATAGTTAAGGGGACCATAAAAGCAGGAAGCGCAGGATTTACAGGTGACGGACCTGCGGATAACCTCTTCCTGGACAGCCTTCCCATAATAAAAGAAGTAGAAGGAAGGGCGGTGCCTACCCTTAAACCCTGGAAGAATGACAAGGTTTTGGAAAAAATCAAGATGATTGAAGAAGTAAATGCCATGGCATTTGCAATGGATATAGATTCAGCCGGACTCATAAATTTAGCCCTGGCCGGCAAGCCGGTTTCCCCCAAAAGCGTTGAGGAACTTAAAGAATTAACTTCTGCCACAAAAATTCCTTTCATAGTTAAAGGGGTAATGACTGCAAAGGGAGCCATAAAGGCTTACGAAGCCGGAGCCTACGGAATCGTGGTTTCTTCCCACGGAGGAAGAGTACTGGCTGATGCACCGGCTACATGCGCCATGCTGCCCGAAATAAGAGCAGCCGTTGGAGATAAGCTTAAGATTTTCGTGGACGGAGGAATCCGCTCAGGAGCAGATGTCTTCAAGGCCCTTGCCTTAGGGGCGGATGCAGTCTTAATCGGAAGGCCCTATGCCATTGCAGCCTTTGGAGGCGGAATTGAAGGGGTTGAGCTCTATACTGAAAAAATCGGGGCTGAATTGAGAGAGACAATGATAATGACAGGCTGCAAAAATATAAGTGACATAACAAGGGACAAAATTATTTTATAGACAATAACACAATATGTCCGGATAGAGCCGACCCTCCGGACATAATTATTTGTAAATTAAAAAGCGAAAGACAACTTAACAGCTTCTTTCGCTTTAAATTTTTATATTAAATTTTTTCATCTCATACCACCCGGATTAGTCTTCTTCTTGCCTTAATCCTCTCTCATGAAGTTCGCATTCTTTTTGGCTGCATTTTCCGTCAACATTATATATACAGGTGATAGCACCGCATTTTCTGAAGTTTAATTTTGCAACTACATCTCTGATATCTTTCACAGCTACGCTCATATTAAAACCTCCCTAAACTGAGTTCACTTTATTATATCATCGAAAATGCAATTTGTAAACAAAAACTTTCAAAAAAAATAAAAAAATTTTCGAATAATTCCCGATATTACCAACGAAATTGCAAGATTTCTTTTGGCGATCTCGCATAATGTTATGATTTCAATGCTTTGAAACTTGCAAGAATAACTTGCAAAAATATTAAAAATGCAAGAAACGGTTTTTTGCAAGATATATATAGAGAGTTCTTTATATACATGATATCGAAAAATGAAAGAATGTGTATAAAAAGATGCAAGATGCAATATAAAAAAGGGATACCCGACGGGTATCCCTTAGATGTCGCTTGCTTCTTATATTAAGGCCAATACAACGAAGTTCAGGATGAACAATATGGTTGAAACCAGCAAGATGGGATGTACCTGGTTAAGTTCTTTTTTGCATACTTTTACCAGGCAGTAGAATATGAAACCGCCTGCTATTCCGTATGATATGCTGTATCCGAATCCCATGAAGACCGATGCAAAGAATGCAGGTATAGCTTCTTCAATATCTTCCCAATCTATTTTTATGAAGGATGCCATCATCATAACACCGACAATTATTAAAACCGGTGAAGTTGCTGCTGCAGGTACGATTCCTGCAACAGGTGCAAGCAGTATGCATGCCAGGAACAAGATTGCCACTACAAGGCTTGTTAAGCCCGTACGTCCGCCTACCCCGATCCCTGCTGCGCTTTCAATGTAAGTTGTGGTATTTGATGTTCCGAAGACTGCTCCGATTGAGGTTGCGATGGCGTCTGCGAACAAGGCCTTATCCATCTTTGATTTAAATCCGGTGCTTGTTTCAAGGGCTTTTATGTCTTCTTCGCTGAATATTCCGCTTCTTCTGCCTGTTCCTATGAAGGTTCCGATGGTGTCAAAGGTATCTGACAAGCTGAAGGCAAATATTGTTATTAAAACCAGGGGTATACGTGACGGGTCGTTAAAGAGAGACTGAATTCCCTTTGGTCCGAAAGCTGCTCCGAAGGTAATCCCAAGATCAGCAAATGCGGAAGATAAGCCTGCTGTATTTATTGATACGTTTGAAAGGTCAACAATTCCGTAGGGTATTCCTATTAATGTGGTCAATATAATGCTGAGAAGGATAGCTCCTTTTACTTTAAGAACAATGAGGATAACCAGGATTACCAGGCCTATTATTGACAATTGAGTTGCCGGATTGGTGAAATCAACAACTGCAGGAACAATTCCTCCGTTTGTTACTATTGAAAATATGTTGCTGTAAGTTCCATCTGCCGCAAAGGGCTGGTTGTTTATGGATACAATGTTCGTATTGTCTGAAAGGAATTCAATGATATTGGCACCCTTGATGCCTATATAAGCTATGAATATTCCGATTCCTCCGCTGATTGCATTCTGCAAACTTTCAGGAATGGCTTTTATTATGCTTTTTCGGATTTTAGTAACGGTGATGAATATATTTATCATTCCGCATATGAATACCAGTGCCAAAGCCTGTTCCCATGAAAAGCCCAAAGCAAATACTACCGTGTAAGTAAAAAATGCATTAAGGCCCATGCCAGGTGCCTGGGCATAAGGAACGTTGGCGAACAATCCCATTACCAAGGTTCCGATTGCTGCCGCTATGATTGTAGCCAAAAATACTGCTTGTGAAGGCATTCCTGTTGCTGACAGGATTGCAGGGTTTACAAAAATAATATAAGACATTGTAAAGAATGTGGTGAACCCTGCCATGATTTCGGTAGATACATTAGTTCCGTTTTCTTTCAGTTTAAAAAATCCTTCCATAATAACTCCTTTTTTATGTTTTATTATGTTCAATATGTCCCATCGAAATTAAATTATTCCCTTAACAAGAACATAAGAACCAAGATATGATTACATTCTGTATTATAAAAGAAAATATACAAAAGTGCAACAAAAAAATATATTTAATGTTCGTAATATATCAAATTTAATTGGCAAAAAATAAAAAATAATTCATAAATAATTAATTATATCTTATGTCTAAGGTAACATAAAGAAAAATAATAAAAATATCCGCTCACGGTTTCGGACACGAATAATTCTAAAGCTCATTCCGGCTAAAAATCCTACAGCTTGCGAACTCGCTCCGCTCAAACAACGCAATCTGTTTAACGGATTTTTAACCTGCATTCGCTAAGAATTAAATCGTGTCCTGCAAATGTTCGCTTGATATTTTTATTATTTTTCAATAGGCAAGTCCACGGTTCCAGCCACTAATCGTGCTCTATAAAATAGTATAAATAGCTGGCACCCTATGCAGCACAAATGCAAAAAAGGATCTCAAAATTTGAGATCCTTCCTTTATGATTAATTTTGCTTAATCTGTGAATATTTGTGTCCAATATGGTCTTCCGCTTGCATTTGTCGCATATCCTACACCAATCTTATTGAAATTAGGTGAAAGGATATTTGCCCTGTGTCCTGATGAATTCATCCAGGCATTTACAACAATCTCAGGTGTGGCTTGTCCTGCCGCGATGTTTTCACCCCATGCACGCCAGCTGATTCCGAATTGTCTTAACATATCTCCGGCACTTCCGTAGGTAGGTGACTGGTGGGCAAAGTAATTGTTAGTTGCCATGTCCTTTGATTTTGTTCTTGCTACGTTAGAAATTGCTGCATCCAGTTTTAATGCAGGCAAACCTGCTTTTTGTCTTTCAATATTTACAAGTTCTACTACTTTTTGTTCATATGTTAAATTTGACGAAGGAAGAGTTGTATTGTTTTGTGTCGTAGAAGTCGGTTTTTCAACAGGTGCAGCCGGTTTTTGTGTTTGTAC
>Ga0255342_1001813_pt1 | contig 28492 bp, 22 predicted proteins | sample wastewater_treat_3_FD_192416 | JGI IMG/M metagenome (GOLD analysis project Ga0255342, IMG submission 192416) | Wastewater microbial communities from Lulu Island WWTP, Vancouver, Canada - plant14 | ecosystem: Engineered > WWTP > Wastewater > Unclassified | place: Canada: Vancouver, British...
TCCCGTTTTGACTGTCCGAACATATTATCCCTTTCTTCCTGTGTTGATGATGAGAAAAGGATATGGGGCTTTGATCCGGTAGTCTCGAGTGCCCTGATAAGTTTGTTTACCAGGAGGACATTGGTATCATAGATTGTATGAGGATCGTTGTGCCGGTTAAGTGCCGCGAGATGGATTATCACGTCGCATTTGCTGACGAATTCCTCCAGTTTATCCTTGTGGTCGAAGTAATTATCCTCGAAGGGGATACGTGTAACCTCTTCTTTCCTGAGTCCGAAGAAGTTGAACAGGTGGGTCCCGATGAAGCCAGCCTGGCCGGTGATGCCGATGTGAAACATGGTTGATACTTTAAAAACAAGAACGGTATAAAGTTAACGTTAGATGCCTTTATACAGTATATAAGACAGGATGATTTTAAAAAAGTGGAAGATCAGAGGGTAAATGTTAATCCGCGTGAATTTCCACGATTCTTTCTTTCTTTATATCCTTAGCTGCAACTTCCGGAATTGTCTTTTTAGTCATATCCTTATCTGTCAGGGGATCCGTTGACTCTTGCCGGTTCTCTTCTTCAATGTAAACATTACCGCCCATTTTGCTTCTGGATATAATCTCTCTTTTCCAGGTACCTTCAAGAATAAGATCAGCATCTTGTTGTTTCTTGGTCCTGTTCCGGGAAGCAATAAAGAGGTAATAGGACAAGAGACTGGCCAGTCCCAGGTTGAAAAGCAGCAGCTTAAGAATTCCTATCCCCTGTAATGCAAGATTCAGGACAATGAAAATGATATTAACGGATAATAGAATTATAGTTGTCTGAATATGGTTAAATCCCATCTGAAGTAACATGTGATGAATGTGTTGGCGATCAGCGGCAAATGGTGATTTGCCCTGCAGGATGCGGATTAAGAAAACACGGAGGGTATCAAAAAGAGGAAGAATAAGTATCCCGACAACCACGGCAGGAGCTGATTTGATGAAATACGCGTCACTTGCCTGCTGGTCAAGCTGAAGGATCCGGAATGTAAATATTGCAAGAAGGAAACCTGTCAGTAGCGAACCGGTATCACCCAGGAATAACTTGTTTTTCCTGCTAAAGACGTTGAAATAAAAGAATGCCAGCAAAGCTCCCCCGAGAGAGAAGCACAGAGCAGCATCGCCGTGGTTTCCGGTTAGCCGGAACCATGATCCGAACAGTGACGATACAAGTATACCTATGCCTGACGCCAGTCCGTCGATTCCGTCAATAAGATTGAGACCGTTGATAATTACCAGGAAAACAAAGACAGAAAAGGCTACACTTACGGGATAGGGTATCTGGTCGATCCCGAACAAACCGTAGAAGTTGTCAATTCTGATGTCAGCATAAACTACAACGATGGAGCCTGCTATGATCTGACCGATAAGTTTCTTCCATGGATCAACGACCAGGATATCATCTTTTATACCAATAAAAAGGATGATCGTCATTCCGCATATCAGGTACATCAATTCCATATCGAAGAAGGTTCCGGCTATCAGAACAGCAGAGACGAGGAATCCTGCGAATATGGCAATTCCGCCCAGTGTGGGTGTTGGTTCCTTGTGTGAAGTCCGGCCGTTACTGACAGCTCCCAGGTTCTTCAGCACGGATGTATGAACAATGGAAGGAATGACGAACCATGTAACTGCGAAGGCAACAATAAAACTCAGGAAGATGCATACCGGATTATTTGCCAACAGCGACAACATATCAGTAATCATGGAAAAAAGACTAACAAGAAACAAATCTTTAACTGATAAAACCGGAAGTAAAGATATTAAAATGTATTGTAAAATAATACAGTGATTATGTTTATCATAATGTTATTCCGACAATTGAAATACCTGGGAATAGGACACTGTCATTATTCAAAGCGGCAGTGTTTTACCCTATAAAAATAATCATTCTGAAGAGAAAAAATATGACAGAATAATTTAAACGGCAAACTTTAATAAGTCCCTTGTTAATAACAAATTCAAACAAAAATGCTAAATACCTCTGCAATACAACTGATAAGTTATTATTTTTGTTCAGGAAATATATTTTGTATTTTACCGTTTTAAGCGATAGTTAGTCAAATAGTACAAATCATATTCTTGCATATGAGGGAATAATATACCCATTTTTATGAAGATAGGCATTAATCTCCATAAACGGATATTATTAATTTATCGATCTTACATCAGCACCAGAAATCTTCTGTTTGTTCTGTTTTTACTTATAGCTTTCCCAAAAATTTCATTTTCTAAAAATTATTACTTTTCAAGTTCAAGTGGTAATGACTCCTATTCTGCAACTCAGGCTCAGAATCCTGCGACACCATGGAAAACAATTGAAAAGCTTAACAATTCAATGAGTTTTTTCAATCCGGGCGATTCAATCCTCTTTAAAAGGGGTGAAGAATTTACCGGTCAGATAATTCTGACACGATCGGGTACATCTGCTGCTAGATTAGTCATATCTGCCTATGGAACAGGTAAAGAGCCGGTTATTAAGGGTACAATGCTTGTAACAGGCTGGACCCAATACCAGGGGAATATATGGGTTGCCGATTGCCCAAAGTTGAGTTCAACACCAACTAACTTTTTTATTAATGGGAAATCTCAACAGATTGGCCGCTACCCAAATGCTGATGCTCCTAATAAAGGTTATCTTAATATAGATTCGCATATTGGCACTACCAGTTTAACAAACTCCTCTTTGTCATCAATGCCTGATTGGATTGGAGGAGAGGCGGTTGTGCGTTCTTCCAGATGGATACTTGACAGAGTTCCAATTAAAAGTCAACGGGGGGGAACCCTTGTCTTTTCCAGTCCAACCACATACGAGATACAGAACAATTACGGTTTTTTTATTCAGAATCATCTTAATACTCTTGATAGTCATGGAGAATGGTATTTCAATTCAACTACAAAGAAGATCTACCTTTTCTCAATTATTGATCCTAATACCCTGATAACAGAAGTTCCTTCCTTTAATTCAGTTTTTAGTTCTGAGAGTCAGAAGTATTATAAGATTGAAAATATTCAATTTTCAGGTTCAGTAGATAAGACACTGACTATTAATAATTCAGAGTATATTGAAATTAAAAATACTACTATTTCAGGTTCAGGTATCGATGCTGTAAGCTTTGCCGGATGTACCAATATAATTTTCTCATACAATAATGTATTAAATACAAATAATAATGCAGTTATTTTTTATTTGTGTAATAGTGTAAGATCCGAGAGAAACAAGATAAAGAATGCTGGTGTTCGTCCTGGAATGGGTCTTAGTCAGACAGGTCAGTATTCTGGTATGATCCTGAAAGGTAATAATAATCAATGCAAATCCAATATAATTGATTCTGTCGGCTATGTTGGTCTTCTGTTCGACGGCAGTTACGTAAGGATTATTAACAATATGATTAGTAATTTTTGCATGACATTAGATGATGGAGGAGGCATATACACCTGGAGTGATGGCAAATCCATATGTGATGACCGACAAATAGAAAGTAACATTGTTCTCAGTGGAATTGGAGCAGGAGAGGGGACTAATGAAATAAAGAAGATTATAGCCGAGGGGATTTATATGGATGAACGTACCATGAATGTTAAAATCATAAATAACACTGTTACTAATTGCTCGGGGGGGGTTCTAATACATAACGCTAGTAATATCTCTGTTATCGGGAATACTCTTTTCGATAATATCAGACAGTTTATAATGTCTCATAATGGTGATGAGTCGAGCCATCAGATAAGTAATTGTATTGTAAAGGATAATATTTTCTTCTCTAAAACTGAATCTCAAACAGTAGCTGTTTATCAGACGATAAAGAACGACATAAGAACTTTTGGACTTATTGATAACAACTATTACTGCAGGCCGGCTGATGAGAGTGCAACAATTTTCACCAGATTTATTGATAATTCTGTATCCAAAACAGATTATTTAGATTTATCTGATTGGATTTCAATTTATCATCACGACCAGAATTCAGCAGGAAGTCCACGTTCCATAAAAGCGTATAAGGTTCTGGAGTTACTTGGTCAGAATAAGGTAATAAATGGTCAGTTTAAGACAGGTATTGAGACATGGAATTCATGGTCAGATTACGATAATGGTTCTGTTTCGTGGGATAACTCAAACATATTGGAGGGTGGCGCTCTGAAAATGAATTTTTCAGGCTTATCAAGCAAATGCGACGGGAGATTATTTGCTTATACTAACATTGGAAACCTCGTGGCCGGCAAACATTATATTCTGAGGTTTTCAGCAATTACAAGTGATGCTGAAAATAAAATGGATATTTACTTAAAGAATAATGCCACTCCGTATAATTTAATTGCAGAAAGCAGGAACGTTATCCTTAATACTATTAAAACCGGTTATGAGATTTTATTGACACCTGAGGTGAGCTCCTCTCTGGGGCGATTGGACTTCAAAATTAATGAAAACAAGGGATCGGTCTGGCTGGATAATATTGAGTTTTATGAAGCAGATATCAGTCTTGCAAATATAAATGATTCAATCAAGTTTGTATTGAATTCATCGTCAACAAATAAAGTTGTCCAACTCAATGGTAGTTATATAGATACCAAAGGTACAAAATACCAGGGAAGTGTATCATTACTTCCTTTTACTTCTGTTGTATTGATAGCTGATTCAAATCCTGTATCCACTCCAGCAATACCTTCATACGTGAGTTCGGTAATCGAAGATACATCTCCTTCTAAAATTGAATTGAATTACAGCCTCACCCTGGCTAATATTACACCATCACCTTCAGCATTTTCAGTGCGGGTTAATTCCACGGACAGAAGTGTCAATTCGGTATTAATATCCGGAACACAAGTAATACTTACACTATCAGAGCCTGTTTCTTATGGTAATACTGTTACAGTTGCATACACACAACCTTCAACTAATCCGCTTCAAACAACAGCAGGAGGGAAAGCAACCTCATTCGCTCCTAAGACAGTAACGAACAGGGTAAATGCTGTTGATCCTCCTGTAATAGTTACCCCTCCGCCTTCTACTGTTGTACCCAATACTCCGCCAATACCCGTTGTAAGCTATGAGGCAGAAAATTATTCCGGATTTAAAGGAGTTCTGGATGCCAGCGGAAGCTATGATACGGACAATGACAAACTTAGCTATTCATGGAAAATTCCCGACAACATTCCAGTTTCATCTAAACACGCGGCAATCATAGAATTTCTAGCACCCGTTATTCAGGATAGCAGAGTCTATGAATTTGTCTTGACAGTAAGCGATGGCAAAGCTTCAAAATCAATGAATATCCCTATTGAAGTACTGCCATATAAACCTGATCTTAAAATGGCGGATATAGTTATAGTGGAAGCAACTGCTTACGATCTGAATGATGAACCTTCTCTGGTACTTGATGGCAATACAAATACTATGTGGTCATGCAAGGGCGAGGAACAATACTTGTTGCTTAAGCTAAAATCCAGGTTTAATATAACGCATATAATGTTGTCATTCCATCCTGAGCATGTACAGGAATCGGTCTTTGACATATTGTGTTCCTTTGATGGAAAAAACTGGGATTTGATATTTGAGAAAGCAAAGTCCTGTCCATTTTCAGGGAATTTGCAGATATTCAATTTTCCTGATGCAAAACCTGAAAATGAATATAGATTTGTAAAGCTTGTAGGGCATGGAAATTCGGTTGACAACTGGAATTATGTGTCAGAGGTCAGAATTTTTGGTTATCCTCATACTTACCCGACAGAGTACGGAACGCCTCAGGTAAAAATATATCCTAATCCTGCCAATGAATTAGTCAACATAGTAATAGATGAACCAAACTATAAACCTGACTTTATAAGAATAGTCAGTCTTGCCGGGGAAATGATTTACAATGATAGAATTGACCCTGAAATCAGGCAATTGCAGGTACCGGTTAACTTTATGAAGGGAGTTTATATTATACAGATGGGAACCGGAGAGATAACATCATTTTCCCATAAGCTGATTGTAATAAATTAAAACACAGGTTTTAAACAGCATGATTCCTGAATAATTGAAACTGTATTACACTAAGCCCATTATAAGAATCATTTGATGGCTTTCTTCTTCACTTGCAGCAACAAAACATAAGATAATAATGTTGCTATAAAGAACTGAGTTACTATTAAAAGAATATTTCCTATGTCTTGTAGAAAGTAACAAAGCAAGATTAAAAAGAGATTTATAGAGATTAGTATTAAAGTAGATTGAAAATGGCTGAGGCCTAGTTCCAGCAGTTGGTGATGAATATGCTGATGATCAGCATGAAATGGGGACTTGTGCTGCCCGATCCGGATTAGCATGACTCTAAGGGTATCGAAAAAGGGCAGAATAAACAAGCTCATGGCAACAGCGGGAGAAGAATTAATTGATGCTAATCCTTTGGCGGATGGTTCAAGCTGAAGGAAACGTACTGCAAGTACTCCAAGGATCAGACCTGATGTAAGTGAACCGGTATCGCCCAGGAAAATTTTATTTTTCTTGCCGAATACATTAAAAATAAAGAAAACTAAAAGTGAGCCTGCAAGGGCCGAACACATTACTGTACATGCAGTGTTTTCTGTTACATAGAACCATAATCCAAGAACAGATGAAGCCATAATACCAATTCCGGAAGCAAGTCCGTCAATACCATCAATGAGGTTAATCGCATTTATTATTACAACTAATGTGAAAACAGTAAATCCCAGGCTCAGGGGATAATGTATTTCCCAGATGCCTAGAAAACCTCTGAAATTGGTTATTCTGATATCAGCAAGAAAGCATATTATTAAAGTAGCAATGATTTGTCCCAAGAGTTTTTTCCAGGGCTTACCCCCCATTAAATCGTCTTTTAGGCCAACAATGAAGATCACTATTAATCCTGTTAATAGATAGGCAAGTTCAAAATTAAAGTATGTGCCGGCCACAACTGTAACTGATAAAATAAATCCTGCAAAAACACCAACTCCTCCCAGGGCTGGTATAGGTGTATTATGCGAGACACGACCATTAGTTTCAGCATATAAATTCTTATATACAGCTCCTTTAACCAAAATTGGAATAGCAAAATATGTTACGCCTGAAGCGATAACAAAGCCCATAATTGTCAGAACATAAAGGGGAATCGAAAATGAAAAAGAGTCAATATTGATATATAATAATGCCACTTTAAATGTCATAAAAATACATGAAACGCGAGCTGACTGAGATGTTTAAGCGGGTTAATTATTTAGTCGCTCCTGCCAGTCTTTCCCGCTAATTTTCCTAACATAATTTGCTGACTTTTAGGACGCAAATATACGAAATCCTGAAAAATACACAAGCTGTGGCTTTATTCAATCGCTAAGCGCAGTTATGAAAACTCTAATATTATTCAATGGTTATTACCCTGTTCCATTTATATTTTAATCAACTTCAGGGTTTCATTAATGTGTCCCGCTGATGAAGCTCCGAAAACGACTGATTGAATGTTTTGATTGTTAATAAAACTATATGCCTCATGAGGAGGAATTGCTCCTGACGCGAGTGTGGACATTGCCATAATCTGGTAATCTTCAGGCTTATTAAAAGATGAAGCTTTAATGTAAGATTCTACATTGGGTGACATCAGATATCCAATTTTATTAAATGATGTACAGATTACTACATTATTGATTTTCCATTCCTTCAATTTTCCAATCAACCACGGCATATTTTGAGTTATCAGTCCGGGTAAAGCTTTGTATTTCCTTTCAATATAATTGCAATACTCTTCAAAAACAATTTTTATATCATATCCGAGCAACAGATCGGTAATTATGTTCTGCAGAAAGACCACCTTGACATTTAAGTTCCTGAAAATCTTCATTTCAACATCAATCAGCATTTGCATCATTTTAATTGCATCTTTTGACAGTACTGCCTGACTTCCTTTAAAAAACATATTTGCTATTCCGGAGGCATTATTGTCTTTAAACATTACTTCATTAATTGCCGGCATAATTCCCTTTTCTGCCACAAGATTAGCATACTTGTATGGATAAGGTATTGAAGGATACCAATTCAAGTGATCATATCTGCCGGGATCAGATCTGAAAAAATTGCATATATCCTTTGCCCTGTCGTTACTGTTAAGCATTATTCCTTTTATCCCAGCTTCAATTGCAATATTGTAAATTTTGAAAATATTGGTAATGTCAAAGAATTTTTCTGCCAGTTGTTGAGCTTTCTCCTGAGACATATGATTAATGCCAAAGAACTGATTATCGCCAAAAACTATTTTATCTATTCTATCCTTCATTTCAATTTTCCATTTTTTTCATAGTCATTAAAGATCTCTGATATTATTTCATGGGTAATCAAACCATCAGAAAAAGAACATCTATTAGAATTCTCCCTACCCAATATACAATCTACAAAATGATAAAGTTGACTTGTAAATTCATTGCCTCTGACATAGAAAGGAACCGGATTAAAAATATCTGTAATGTAAATAGTATTCCATCCTTGCCTAAGATTGTATTTTTTATTGTCTGCGTTCAGGAAAATCTTTAGTGAGAGTTGATCTGCTATTATTCTTCCTGCGAGGCCAAAAACTTCTATTTTGTTTGTTGGTTTTCTGTAACTGGTGTCACTCCAGTTAACATAAATAGTTCCGGTCATTCCGTTATTGTAAAGAAATGTTGATGAAACTGCATCCTCAACATCCCTGGAGAAAATAAAATTAAGAGATGAGCCTGTAACTTTTTCAGGTTTTCCAAACAGGAAATTCACCAGGTCAATTGCATGTGAAGCCATTTCGAAAACAGCTCCGCCACCGTTTGTTCGTGAAGAGCGCCAGCCTGAATTTTCAGTTCTTCCGGTAACAGTGCAACTGAACATTTCTGATTTAAAACGAACCAGTTTACCTATTACATTATTATCAATAAATTCCTTGACTTTGTTAAAAACATCATTAAACCGGTTTACATAACCAACCTGATTGACCAATGGAAGATTTGAATAAAGGGCTGTTAATTCTTTCGCCTCTTTACAATTTGCTGAAAAAGGTTTTTCAACAAAAACATGGATACCTTTTTCACAGGCTTTTTTGATTATTGTATAATGTAAATTTGGAGGAGTACAAACAAGTATGGCATCAGGCTTTGCTTTTTCAAATAATTCATTGTAATCGTCAAAAGTCTTAACAGGCAGGTATTTATTTATCATGCCCGAAACTATTCCGGATGGTTCTGCCACAGAATCAATCAAAACGTCAGGATGGCTGTTAATTATGGAATAATGTGTGATCCCCATGCGGCCTGCTCCAATAATAGCAACTTTAATCTTATTCTTTGTTTCCATTCCTTTTATAATCAATAACAATTTTTAAGAATTCCGGATAGCATTTTAAGGCTCTTTTTCCATGATTAAATGGACTTTGAATAATCCTGTACAAACCTTCCATGCCCATTTTTCTGAAAAAAGGGGAGGGTCGTTTTATTAACCCTGCTTTCGCATCAACAGCGCCGCCGATACCAAGAAATACTTTTGCATTGATCTCATTCTTATGCTTCAATATAAAGGTCTCTTTATAAGGAGTTGGCATCGAAATGAAAATCATTTCCGGCATAAACTTTTTTATCTCATCAATAATTATTCTTTCTTTTTCAATGTCAAAATACCCATCATGTCCTCTGATTTCAATATTAGGATAATCTGACCTGATCTTTTCTATTGCTTTATTGAGGATTTCCTTTTTTGAACCAAGAATGAATACTTTATAATGATTTTTATCTGCATAATTCAATAAAGCCTCAAACAGGTCAGGAGTGGCTACTCTGCATGGAATATGATATCCTGATAACCTGAGAATTAATACAAGGAAATTATTGTCAATATTTACTAAGTCCGATTCATTTATCGCGGTTTTCAATATGGGTATTTTCTGAGCCTGTACAACAGTTTCCGGATTAACCCCTGAGATATGTATAGGGTATGATTTCAGTTTAATTCTTTGTTCAATTACATTAATAAAATCATCAACCCGCATAGGATTGAACTTAATGCCCCAAATTTTAATATTGTCCATTAATTCAATAAAATGAAGAATCAAAAGAATGTTTATCTGCTCTTTACCGCTTTAAGTAACTCGTTTTCACTAATTATTATCAACTCCCCGTCCGGAAATTCCTTTTGATTTAAACAAGTTATGGCAAGTGATTGTCCATCCTGATTACGCTGAAGGCGTAACATTGCAAATTTAAACCAGAATCCTTTTCTGTTATGCTTCCATGTTCCACATTCAAAAGTTATTATTTTATTATTTTTATCAATGACGAATAGACGTGTCCTGTTATCCGATTCATTTGGAATACCTTCCCGGTTAGTAGTCATTACAATTGTGCCATTTGCCAGTCTTGTAGCAAAAAAAACCGCACCCTCTGTTGTTGCCAGTTTCTCCAATACCGAGGTTTCTTTATTATAACGGTAAATGCCTGACACCTTTTGTGAATAGGTATCAGTACCCCAGTAAATATCGTCCTCTGTAAATACAAGCTGGCAAATACGCCAAAGCTGGCTCCCCTGTCCAAGTATTTCAATTGAATCAAATTCATCGTCAGACCAGGCCATTATAGATTCTTCGTTTGTATCTCCTGTCAAAATCCAGAGTTTATCAGTATAAGGATCTTTCTGGATTGCATGAATATGCCTGATTTGTCCGGGCTGAAATCTGAAAACTGCCCACCAATTCCGGCAATAATTATCAGATTTGAATACTCTTACCTGGTCTCTGTTAAGGTTTCCGAAGTATTCTCCGAAAAAGACAGTGCTATCATTGATATCAATTATTCCGTTGTTTCTCGCACCCTGATCACCAAACCCATAGTGTGATAATTTCAGAGTTTCCCGGAACTTTGTTCCATTATGCGGAAGATACCAGAGCCGGCCTGCTGACAAAGCACAAATATCACCTTTTTCTGTAACAACCATTTCAACACACTCCGGCCTGATAGTCAACCTGCGGAGAATTGTAAAATTTCTCAACCAGAAAATTGAGAATCCGGTTGGTACGTGTGCATATTTTGTAAATGCTTCTGCTCCTTTCTCCAGTTTATAGATAATCATTCCCCGTGTCGCCCACAAATTTCCTGAACCATCGTATTCCTGAACGATTAGTTCTTTTGCTCTTAAGCATTGGAAACCAAAAGCAATATCCGGATGCAAATCTATCCTGGAGGGACCATGATAATCAATCGCAAGATAAATTGCTATTAAACTAATGCTCAAACCAAGCAGTAGCTGTATTCTTTTCTTTCTATTTTGTGAATAGTTAGAAAAAGTAATCATACTATCCGTTCAAATCGATTTCAGATTAGCAATTGCTGTTTAAGAACTCAGCAAATTTTAGTTTAAAAAGATCGTAATCGGATTTGAACTCTCTTAATAAACTGTGACAGTTGGAAATGAATTCTTGTTGATTAAAGCTGGATATAAAGTCTTTAATTTGTTCATCGAGCGAAGAACAGTTTTCTATGGAAAGCCCCAGATTGAATCTTTCAACATAAGAACCTTCAATACTGCCTTTTGTTACAATCATAGGTTTCTTATACATAAGTGCTGTATAAAATCTGTTTGTCAGTGTTGATGAACAGGTGTAATCATGTGGTCGGTAAATATTTATAAAATCCGCATCGCTTATTAATTCAGGGACATCCTCTTGCCTGAAGAAATCTGTGAATTCAACGTTTTTCAGAGTATTACACGTCTGTCTTAATTTAATACCGTCATTGTTTGGCTCTCCAATGAATTTTAACAGATAATCTGGTTTTCCAGACAATGCTTTAATGACTTGATAGTTTTCATTAAAGTCTCTTATAAATCCAATAGTTGAAATAGTGATTATATCCCGGGAAAATATTTCAGTGATTCGATTATTTTGAATGGCTGCCTCCAGAGCTTTTATATTTAAATTATGGCTTATGAGATAGTTGAATTTTTTCGGGAGATATTCTTTAAAACCTGGAGAGGAAATTACATTCAATGCACTGATTCCAAGTAATTTTTCAAATAATTTCGGAAAATAATGTTCAATAAACAAATCGCGGAAGTCGAAGCAGAAAATGTTCTTATAGTTTGAATTCAGGAACTTATATAAAAACAAGCCAACCTGCGGGCCAAAAACAATTAACTTGTCATATCTGTTTAATTCTATGTGGTGCTTTAAGAATTTTGAATATTTCCAATACCTTAAAATCCATGTAATTATATTGTTATTACCATAGGGGAAGTTTTTTTTATAAACCAAGCCTTCAGTTTCACCACAATTCACCCTATCCCAACTCAGGAAACTATAGTCAATTTGCATCTCCTGCATGATACCTGAGTATATTTTTACATACGGGGAATATGCCAGATTAGCGTTTAATAACAATCCAATCTTCATTTTTATGACTTTCGTTAATGGATTTCACTCAAAGCCCAATAGCTTAACATATCACTATCAAAAAAACAATCTGTCTGGTATTCTTCAGTTCTTAATCCTTTATATGCCACTGCATTTTCTTTGGAGTTGGTGGTATAATCGTACAATTATCAGGCACATCACTAAAAACAGTACAATTTGCACCAATGACTGCATTGTTACCAATTGTAACTTTCCCGAATATAATGGCACCTGCATTTATTCTTACATTATCCAAAATTACCGGGCAATCAACTTCATTTGAATATCCAATTGTTACTTGTTGATTAATAAAACAATTCTTCCCGATAGATTTGGCTCCTATGGCTGTTGCGAAACCATGCTGTATGAATAATCCTTCTCCTATTGATTCGGTATGAATAATCAGACTGGATCTTCCAGGGCAAAAAATACTTAAAACGCGCCCCCAGTATCCAATTCGATAATAAAACAGGTTTCTAAATTCCTTATGAAAGCTTAAGAGGTAAATAATTCCAATATTGATTTTGAAATTTTTCTTGAGAATCATTAACCAGCGTCGGATGTCTGCTTCAATAACCAATCTGTTAGAATGCGATTTATAAATTACCATATGAGGCCAACATTGGATGCAGCCTAAAATTATTCTGATGGTAATAAAAAAGCTTCTCATATTATTATTCATCATCTGTATAACTCCCGAATTACAATTTAAATTTGTGTATGCAAGGAAACAAAACAATAATAGTAATCATTATTTCTGAAAGATATATAAGCTTTAATTTAAAGCTCTAATGTTATATTTTGGTTTGATATGATGAAGATACAATTATTCTGATATGGCTTTCAGCTTCTTTACTTGCTTTAAGAAAGCGAGGCTAAGGATCATGAAGAGAAAGGCAGAACAAAACTCATAGATTTCATAAATCGCATGATAATATAATATTGATCTGTCCTGTGGCAGAATATATGACGATGTGATTTTATAAATCAACCAACTAATTATAAAAAGAAGTCCTATGCTGATTGGAGGCAGAGGTAATTTGAAAGGAGCGTGTCGATCAAACAATCCATATGCCAATGGAAGAATAAAACAATAAGACAGCCAAAAAAGCTTATAAAAAAAGTCAATTGTAAAATATTTGGAAATACCTGTTTTCTTTTGTCGGTCTATTTTTTCGGGATTTATTAATTCAAGGTTGTGAAGGTTGTGTTCACTTTGAACATTATGCTTTTGAAAGAACTCAATGGTGTCATGTTTCAGGATACGTTGACCCCAGCTAATTTCTTCGCCCATGGCGATGAAGAATACTATAGATAGAAGTAAGAAAAAGAAATTCCTGGAATGATAGAAATTTATCGCGAAAAGGACAGAAGCAGCCAGAAAACTCAGGCAGGTTAAGTTTTCAAACAAATGATCTTCTCTGCCTAATAGAATAACAGTTTCCTCTCTCAGGAACAAATAAACAGAATAAGATAGTAAAATAGATAAAAAAGCCAGTGCTATAAAAGTCTTGTGTAATTTTAATTCAGCAGAGAGCTTTCCAAGAAGGTTATTCAACAACATAGTGTATTTAATGTTTAAATTATTCAAAGTGTCATCATAATGAGGAGAATTCCCGGCAGAGTTTTTCAATAAAACTGTCCCAGGAATTATCAATGCAGAAGTTGGTTATCTCTTGTTTTATCAATGCATTATCATGATAATTGTTGTAAATCGCAATAATATCATAAAAAGAATCGTATATATTCATGAAACTATAGCAACCAAGATCTTTGAAGGCTCCGTAATTTGGTCCAATTATTATGGAGCCCATTCCTATCGAATCCATTAAAGTTCCGGAACTCAGGACAGATTCAGGCTTGTAGGTAAATAAAGTAAATCGTGATTCTTGGGAAAAATCAGCAATTTTATTAAAACTAAAATGCTTGTTAAGATAAGTTATATTAGTTGTCATATTCTTTTCAAGCTCTGATTCGTATGATCGATCAATACACTTACCAAGAATCAGGATTTTATACAAGTGCATTTCAGGTGTTTCTTTTACAAACTTTATGAATTCCAGAATTCCTTTGTAAGGAAATATGGCGCCCCATATTAAAAAGTCATATTTAATTTCTCTTTGTATACTTGAGGAGCTTATTATCTTTACCGGATGTATCAGATACCTGGTTTTAACAAGGTATTTTGGATTAAAATCATTGATTAATTGCAGGCCTTCTTTAGAATGTGTTATAATCAGGTCCGAACTTTTTATTGTAAGATTAAATAGATAATCAGTCCATAAATTCTGAGGAGTGTCATGGGAATATTTGTCATGTAAAAACCAAATGATTTTTCTTTTTAAAATTTTTGCAGCAGTTAAAAAAACGCTAAAAGCGATTACCTGAAGTTTTCCAAATTTTTTTTTTGGTAAGTCTACAATCCAGTTTAGGATATAAGCATCACAGTTTGTCAGATATCTAAAGAAATCCAGTACTCCATATTTGTTAATATCTTTATTGACGATGATGGCCTTACGGGACAAGTGTTCCAGGAAGTTCTTACAATAAGGATTTGAAGAAAAATCTTTACCGGGGTCAATAATAGGGTAAAAATAGAACCTGACCATACTAATACATGAAATGTATTTGATTAACCGAAACTTGATTAGGGTTGATTCAATATATTATTTCTTAATACATCAAGAAAATCCCATCCATATTTAAGATCTGGTTCAACATAGTTTCCTTCTCCCCATTCATTCCAGGATTTTAAAAAGATAATATTATTCTCAAATTCCTTATTGATAGTTCGTTGTATTACTTCTTTAACGTGAATGTCAAAAACGCGTGGATTATAATTAGTAAATATTACCCCTTTCCGTCCTGATCTTGGAGAATTATCCCATCCTGATAGTATTGTTGGACAGAAATTGCTTTTACTATCCAGATCACTGGTAAATTTCGTGGCAAATTTCTCATAATCCCATATTGAAAGCTTTAACCTGCTGCCAAGTAAGATCTCAGATATCCTGTTCCAGGAATACTTTGCCGGATAATGGCGCTTCATTATGCTAATTTGCCAATTAACATTTACAGCATCATAACCCATAGACATGATCGTATCGATTTCCTTTTCATCCCATGCCTGGCCAATAAAGTGAAATCCTTCAAGTCCATTTTTAATTGCAAGCTGTTTCCAACAGTCCAGAAATACTCTGTAATCCGGGAATCCCAAAGGTCTGTATATATAAAATACCGGTTTATTGTTAACCTTTATATAGCGGGGATCTAAAAAAGCCTCTAAAACCGTATAAAAATGTTTAGTATAATCTTCTACCCCGGGATAAGTTTGTTCAACTAATATTCTATTGGGTGATCCATGCCAGATTCCGGTCCAGGTTTCATTTGCCCATCCAAGGCAAAATGGGAAAGCTGGTTTTCCTGATTTAATGACCTCATTAAATGGTCTTTCCAGTAATCTCTTCCCATTTCCGAACCAATAATGGTAATAACAAAACCCTTCAATTCCTGCATACATTGCCATCTCAGCTTGTTGTTCACGCACTTCTGGTACGCGTAAATCATAATAACCTAAGTCAGCTGGAACGTGTGGCTGATAATGTCCTTTAAACAAGGGTTTTGCCTTTCCAACATTAGTCCATTCAGTAAAGCCTTTACCCCACCATTCGTCATTTTCTGGTATTGGATGAAACTGTGGCAAGTAAAATGCAATTACACGTGCTTTCTTATTGTTTGTTATATAAGGCATTTTATTATATTTTAAATGCGAACAATGAGTTTAGAATAAACAATTGAAAATCAACCATGAATTGTAATCCATACATATGTGAAAATAATCAAGCCTTTTGTAAGATGTCTCCAGGATACTTCTTATATATTCATATTTTGTAAATCCATACTAATATTAATCCTGACAGCTTGATGACTTCCGGGTACCGAACTAGAAAAATACTGTTGTCTTTGGAGACTATACGCCTAATGGTCAGATTAATAAATTGCTTTATTAACTATTGGTCAGTATGTTGGTTATTATTTAGGATTTCAGTATACATATTTTGAAAAGCAATAATATTCTTCTCAACCGAGTATAGCTCAAGTGCTTTCTTCTGCGCTTTCTGTATTATCGGGAAGTACTTATTAATTCCTTTAGAAACGATTGTATTCATAATTGATACCAGTTCATTGTGATTATGGTAAAGTAAACCGAGATTATCTTTTTCCAGAATCTCTTTTGTGCCTCCGGAGTTAAGTCCGACAACCAGGCATCCATTAAACATAGCTTCTGCTGTCACTCTCCCAAATCCTTCATGCGAAGAAGCTACAATCAGAGCAGTAGCATTAGCCATCAATTCATCAATGTCATATTTAAATTCCAGAAAATCAATTCTTTCAGAAAAGCCAATTGTATTTACTTTCTTAAGTAAAAGAGCTTTATACTGTTCGTTGCCATCACCGGCAATTTTCAATTTATAATCGTAATTAGTCCTGGCAAATTCAAAAAATGCCTCTAAAACCTGCTCAATTCCTTTAATGAATTCCAGCCGTCCAACGAAAAGAAAAAACTTTGACTTCTCACTATTAAACCTTGTTTGATTTTTTTTATAGATACCATTGTAAATCACTCTTCCATTAGACGCCATTTTGTAGTGTTCAAATAATCCATGTGATATTGCAACCGGATAATTTCCACGCTTTTTTAATTTTTTAATAAAATTCCGTTTTGATGGAATTATATGCCAATGATAATGAAGGTCATGATATTCCCGGATATGCCATACGTGTGGTATTCCCAAAACCCTGGCAGTAAAGTAACCGATAAAATCAGGACCGATATTGGTATGAATTATATCAGCATGAAATTCTTTGGCAATTCTGACTAATGAAACTGTTGCAATGAGATTTTTGAATATAGTAAGAAAAAGTCTGGGCACAAAGAAGATAAAATTTTTAAAACTCTTACATGGGAGATCAGGATAAATACAAAACTGATGAGGAACGACCTTATAAGGAACCTTTATTTCCTTCAGCTTGATACAAATATCTCCTTCCATAGCCATTATTACGAAAGGGATTATTGCTTTACTGTTCAAGCCCTCAATTAAATTAAGAAGCGATCTGTTTGAACCATGCAAAAACGGATGATTAATCACATATACGATTTTAACCATAGGCATAATGTTGCTTGATCTCTTTTGTTTTGTACATGGCTACAGCCAATATGAAAATGATCAACTCACATTCCCATAATGCATATGCCCTTTGTAAAAATGATAGTGCATATACCAATAATAAAAGTATTATCTCGATAGATGGATGATATAAAATAAAGGATATATAAAGAAAAATCAAGAGGAGGGTTCCCAAAATTCCATTTTGTACAATAAATACCTTGTAACCGGCATTAGCCCCCAGGTTGAGTTTTTCATATTTATTAAATCCAATGCCGGTAAAAACTTTATCAGAATATATGAACTCATTATAATATGAATCCATTAATTCACTATATCGTGTATCTCCAGCCAGACTTTGATCCTCAATTCGCAGTCTTTCTATTATCAGATTATTAACAATGTTATTGCCATTATTGTATTGAGAAAAAAACTGATATCCTATTAATAAAAACACAACGAATAATGACAGATATATCAAAGGTTTTTTTGTTCTGACCAACAGAAAAAACATTACTGATATAAAAAGCAGTATATAAGCAGCTAAAGAAAAAGTAAATAATGTGGCAATCAGCAGTATTATAACTTCTATTCTTTTTAACTCAAAACGGTTGGCGAATAACAGAAACGAAGTTATCATCCCAAGATGCCCGGGTTCAAGAAAGACACTTGAGAAACGCGGGATAACAAAATAGGGATTTAAATCGTGTATGAACAGATAGTAATTATCGAACCAGTATTGACCATTATTATATTCAATGCTTGAATGAGGCAGATTACATCCTGCTAAGAAACAAATCCAAGCCAGAAGCGATACGAACAGTAGTAGTCCTAAAGTTGATGTGATAAAGCGTAACAGTTCAATTTTTTTCTCATATGCCAAAAGAATTATTAATGCTAAAGGTGAAGAGCGTATAAAAACCTCTATGTAAGCATTAATATTTGCATCTCTAATCACATATAATCTGACGATTACCAGAATGAATATGGATAATATAAAAATTTGTCTGGTAGAAAAAAGTGAAGGTCTGGTAATCAGGTATAAAAAACAAAATACAAAACTAATGGCACCGGCGATAGCCGGAGTAATTTTCCATAAAAACCAGGCATTCATGGAATGCAGGAAAACCAATAACAAACTGGTTTTTAACAGGAAAAACAGGATTTTGTCCTGCTTATTCAGAAACTCCGATGCTTTTAGCATATATTGCATTGTTTAAAAATCTAATAGAAGCATCCCTGGTTATTTTTAGTCTATTATATATCTTAGTGTAATCAATACTCTCTTTAGAGTCAGCATCTTTGGAACTGAGAAGATAACGGTTCTCCAGGCCAAGAGAAGACAACAGAGTTTTAATCCGGCTCGAATTATTACCCATTCCAATTGCATAAAACTGTTTCTCAAAAATAATTGCAAAAGCAGCCCCGTGAAACGAGGTAGAAACAATGAACTCAGCATAATACAGTAAGGAAAGAAATTCGAAGGGTGATTCTGTTTGCCTGTATCTGTTTCCGAATAAAAGTGGATCAACTCTTCCCTGAATCTCTATCACTGAATACCCAAACAGTTGTTGCAGTTTATCGGTCAGTTTAACAGAATCTTCAGAAAGAACCAACTGATATAAAAGAATATATTTCCTGTGAATTTTTCTGGGTGGGATAAAGGAGATCCATTTTTGTTTATCTAAAAGAAAAATGGGGTCCAAAACCAGGTGAATGTTGTATTTGCAAATATCCTCCAGCGTTTTCTTTAATTCTGATTCACGGACCGAGATTGCATAAAAGTTGTTCATCATCCTTTTAATAAAAAGCGAGTCCGCCTCCGACATGATATTCATAACACCCATACTGGCAGCATAGGCTATTTTCCTCTTAACATCAGGCATTTTAATGCCAAAGTAAACTTCATCAAATCCTTTAAAAAACGGGTAATTTTGATTTCGCCAAATCTGATCACTCCCATATATAACAACATCGTACACAAGTGTATTCAATGCTGAACTATCAGAAAACATGACTTTATTTCCAAGATTAAACTGGTCTCTTATAAAATGCCGGTATTTTAAACTTCGTTTGAGAATACGTGGATAACCTATGATAAACAGGATAATGGCTTTTAGCTTAGTGATAGGGCCTAAAAATCTGAAGTAAGGTATTAGGGCATAGTCATGTGCATGATAATCAGGCCAATAGTCTATCATGCCAACGTCGTTTCCTGATTCACACAGAAAAGTCTTTAAGGAAAATGCCTGAAGCAATGCCCCGTAATTATGGGAACGATGATATGTCAAGATTCCAATTTTCATTGTATCATTTTTTAACTTCAATTTCCAGTATGGCTTTTATCGAGTTTTTATATATAAAAGCCAGATATTCTTTAAAAGCTTTGTCTGCACCTGCATCCTTCCAGGTAAAACATCCTATTCCATAGTGAGATACGTATTTTCGAAATCTTCCTGCACCTTTTAATGTTAAGAATAATCTTGTTTTTGCCTTTTGTTTATTAACGGGTTTCTTAATTATTATGTTTATCAGCCTGTGAGCGATACTATTAACTATTCGATATGCTAAAGAGAATTCCTTCAGTTCAATTATACAAAATGTACTTCCCAGATTAGGATATGAATGTTCTTGAAAGTTTTTTCTGTGAATTTGAAATTCCTGTGCACGTTTTGCCAAAAATGATGGATCGTCCTTCTTTACAGTACTGAATGTAACTTCAGTTACAACTCCGTCTATATCCTTTGATTTTAGAACTGAATTTCGAAAAGAGTATTTGAGTTCCTCATTAGTCAGTAGTTGTTTTTTCCCTTTGGCAATTATTGCAACACTAATGACAAGACTTGATATTGAGCTTCCATAACAGCCTGAGTTATTTATTACTGCTCCCCCCACTGTTCCGGGTAAGCCAATAAATCCTTCATATCCCGAAATACCTTTAGAGATACAAAACTTTGCAAGCCGGGACATGTTAACTCCGCACTCACATGTTATAGTTTCACTGCCTTCAGCTATTCTAGTGAGTTTAAGAGTGGAGATTACTAAATCTGGATTATAGTCATTTAAAAAATAGCAATTAGAGGTACCCCCGATTATTTCATGCGGTACCGCATTGCTTTGGCACCAAACTACCAGATTCTCAAAGTCTGTCAGACTATTAGGCTGAACCCATATCTTAGCTATACCACCTCTCTTAATCCAAGTCCTGCCCTTTAAATTAACCTCCGTTTCATATGGAAGTTTCAGTGTGTCAAGGAATGTTATAATCTTATGAGGAGTATTCATTTTCTTACTTTAATACTTTGCCTGGCAAAGATCTTTTGCCGGATCAATTGAATAAAAAACTGTCTTTCAATAGTTGTTATACCCAAATAATATATTGCCGTTATACATGAGATTATTCCAGTGATGGCAACAAGAATAAAACGAAGTGAACCAATATCGAGTTGATTTGCGAGAAAGAAGGGAATTAGGTATGAAGTAAAAGAGACAATAAGAACCGATAAAAGTACCTTTTCAAGATATTCTTTTATTGATAAACCCACCATTCCTCTGAGTAATAAAAGACGTGCAAATAAACAAATAGCTGAGATCACTATAGAAATATACATGGTAGTCTGAGGCGGGAATCCTAACTTCAGAAAACAATAAGAAGTTGGTAAATTTAACAGCAGCAAACCACCTACAATCAATTGATAATACTTTATTTTTCCTGTAGCTAAAGCCGCAGTTAACAATGGATACGATAGTGAATCAATCAAAGCAGTGATAATAACTAATCTGGTAAACAGAACAACATATTGAGGAGTTTCCTTTAGCCAGATTTCCAAAAGGAAATCTGTTTCCAATAAGACCGGCATTGAAAGCAATAACAACAAAAAACAAGAAAACTTGGAACTTTGAAACACCAGCTTCAACATATTTGTATTTTCGCCGGCAGCATAAAGTTTTGTAATCTGCGGTCTTACTGCAGTGAGGAAATTTAAAACAAACTGATTTACTGCATCATTAACACGGTATGCTATGGCTCTTGAAGCATTGACAAGCGGTCCAAAAAAAATATTGAGTAAAATATTTATTCCCTGATTGTTTAAAACACCCGCCATCGCGCCAAATAAATTCCAGCCGGAATAGCTGATCAGCGAATAAAACAGATCTTTATCCCAAAAGAAACGGAAATGGCATTCATCATATTTATTCTTGCACACTATCCTATAGATCATGTTAATAATAACAGTAATCAAAAACATCAGGATTGCATATAATTTTAGTTTATCGAATGACAGATAGACGAGGATATACACAATACCCAACTTTAAAATGACCTCCAGAATGCTTACCCAGGCATATACTTTCATGTTCTCACGGGCAATGATTACTGCATTATATGGAATTGTCATTATTGTTACGAGAAATGAGAATATAGAAAACTGGTAAACCCAATTAGCAGATTCCATCCTTTCAGCAGGAATCACCAGTTGTGTATTGAGAAACCACAAACCTATGGTCTCCGCTAACAATAATATAATAATTGCTATGATTGAATATATTATGATCGTCAGACTAAAGGTTTCTTTTAGCTTTTGTAAATCATTACGACCTAACTCAAAAGCAAAGAACCTTTGTGCTGCAGAAGCCATCGTATTACTTAGAAATGAAAACATGATTACTATACCACCTACTACGTTATAAATTCCGTAGTCGACGGTTCCGAGCACATCAAGAACAATTCTTACAGTAAATAAGGACACTGCCATTACTAACAGCATCCTGAAATACAGCAAGGCGGTGTTCTTTACTATTCTTGTGTTATTTTCGTCAGTCATTACTAAATAAGACTGCTGGTATTTTCATGCAGCATCTGTTACTGCATTGAGACTAAATACTCCTTCCTGGGAAGGATTGTTATATAATGCTTTTAGTTTTAAGCGGATATGTATTTGTTCAGGTATATTTAAAGCGTTTATAACTGGGTACTATATCATTTACTACTATTCCAGGCTGATTAATACCGCTGGAACTCAGTTCGTTTAAAGTGTCCTGAAGAATGGCTTTATGAGTTAGGTTTTGTCTGACTACCAGAATTCCTGAATCAGAAATAGTAGCCAAATGGAAAGCATCAGATACAGCTCCAACTGGAGCGGAATCAATTATGATGAAATCAAATTTTTCCTTTAACAGTTTAATTAATTCATCACTCTTTTCCAAAGCCAAAAGTTCAGATGGGTTTGGTTGGACCGGTCCTCCTGGAATGATATACAGATTTCTAACTTTGGACTCTATTATGACTTCTTCCAGATTATTGATACCTGTAAGCCAACTTGAAACTCCGACGTTATTTATAACATTAAAATAGGAGTGTATTATGGGTTTTCTTAAATTAAAATCCACGAGAATCGTTTTTTTCCCCATCAGGCTAAAAAATCTGGACAGATTAATAGCAGTAAAAGTTTTACCTTCTTTAGGCATCGATGAGGTAATAAGCATAACGGGAGACTTAATGCCTTTGTTTATAAACAGTAACTTTGATCTTAATGATCTGAATGCTTCAGAAATCTCATTATTAGACTCAGCAGAGTCCAAAACATTTATTCTTTCAGCTGAATGCGGTATATGTGCAACTATCGGGACATTAGTGATTGATTTTATATCTTTTTCGTATCTGATATTTTTGTTATCAGAGTCAATAAATAAAACCCATAAAAACGGGAAGCAAATTCCAAGCGCTATGGCAAATAAATAGATTAATGATTTTCTGGGCTTTACTGGTTTGATATCTGCCTCAGGAGGGTCAACCAACTCATTGTCGGGCATATTAGAAGCTTTCTGAATTTGAGCTTCGGCTCTTTTTTCCAGTAAAAAAGTGTAAAGCTCATCATTGAGTTTGTATTTTCTTTCAATACCAAGAAGTTGTCTTTCAGTAACCGGTAAAGCTGCAGCCTGTGCATTTATCGCGCGTATCTGTTCTGTTAATTCGGTCATCGCGAGATTATTAGACCTGCGGACTCCATTAAGGGTTTCTCTCAGCGATTCTTTTGTATTTTGAAGTCTTTGAGCCAACTGACTCTGTAACGGGTTTTTTTCGCCAAGACTTTTACTATAGTATTGCCCTTGAATATCTGCCAGATCAGTTACCAGCTTTGTGAGACCAGGATCGGTAATACCTATTGTGGCTGGTGCAATGGGTGCTTGTCCTGCATTATCCTTCGCCAGATAATCTGCCAGGTAATTGTAATAATTAGCTTCCACCCCAAGGCGTGCTCTCTGGTTTTCAAGATTCATAGCCTGATCTATAATAACTTGCCCCTGGGCTGAAAGATTCATTACCTTGTGTTGTGATCTGAACTGTTGTAATTTGTTTTCGGTTAATACCAATGAATCTGAAATTCCAATTAGTTGATCATCTATGAATTGTATTATTCTAATTGCCTCCTCGTTTTTCTTTTCAAGCGAGTTGTTCAGGAATATATCGCATAGTTTATTAAGAAATTCAATATTTTTATACTGGTTAGAGCCTTCGAGACTTATCTCAACAATACTGCCAGTCCGTGATATTTTTTCTACAAGTATTCGTTTTCTATACTCCTCAACCAGTGTTTTTCTATCATGAAAGATGAATTTAATTTCATTTCCAATAGATTCAACAGGCCATATTGGATCTGTCATTGTAATATAAATCTTACCTCCTGGTGTATTTATCGTGTCTCCAAATAATGCTCTTGTATTTACCTCAAAAGATTCGTTTGATTCTGTCTCAAGGTGATACATGTTATTACCGAGATTTTCAAAGGAAAATTCTAGATTTTTAGGTAAATGATCTGTTGGGACCTGTACTATTTTAATTGGAGGTGCTTGAGGATATAATGACACTTTACGTCTGAACTTTGTAATGTAAAAGTCAGAATAAAAAGGGAGTTCATCAAGTGTTCTGCCAATGAGCGTTTTGGATGAAAGAACCATAATCTGGTTATCAAGGTTTTGTAAGCTGGCTCCCAATCCGAATCCCTGGAGCATCTGATTATTTTCTGAAGATGCAGTTGATTTCCCTTCATCAATCAATAGGGTAGCAGACACCCTGTAAACGGGATTTGAGAACTTTATAAAGAAGAATGCACCACTTAATGTTATAATAAGTACCAATAAAAATAAATACCATTTGGAGAACATTAAAAAAATGATCTGTCTAAGATCAACTATATCCTCTCGCTTTGAAATTGTAGATGAACTGGATAGCGAAAATAAATCATTACGTGGCATAACTTCTATTTAATTACATTCCATAGTAGAACAAAAGTGGTAATGGTACTTAGTATTACAGTGTACGGGAATGATTCCATCTGGAAGAATCTTCCTTTCATTGGTGGTGCATAAATAACATCATTCGGCATAACATAAAAAAACTGGGATCCTATGATACTCCTGTCTTTCAGTGAAAATTCCTTTACCGTGTTACCATCAGGAGTCTGCCTGATAATCTGTATCTTCTGCCTGTTACTGTACCTGTCAAGGTCTCCAGCCATGGCTAATGCCTGAAAGATATTCAAACGATTTTTATATATCGGGTACTTCCCGGGATTCTGAACTTCACCAATAATGCTGACATAATTATTTATCATTTTGACACTTACAACAGCGTCGGTTATATAGCTTTTAATTGCAATATCCAATTCCTCTTTTATCTGATTAAGTGTTTTACCGGCAACTACAAATTTACCTGCATATGGTAATTCGATAATTCCGGCATCATCAACCGTGTAGCTTAAAATATCAGCGCTTAATTCGTTAATATTCATACTGCCGGAAGCTGTGGTCATGGTGTTGAACATTTCACCTAACTCCGGATCAGGTGTAATAATCCTGATGTACAAGTTGTCGTATGGTTGAATGATGTAGGTGGCGGGAGTGATAGCAATAAACTCCTCACGGGGACCTGTCGACTGGAGATAGGTCAACTTTTTGTTGGTGACACAGGACGAAATCAGGACTATCCCAATGCACAGAACGAATATTTTGATTTTGACGGTTTTCATACTTTTAAATTGAAGGTTCGAGGTTCAAGCGAGCGAAAACGGCATGCGGCGTTCTTTTGGTGACCTTGCGTTTTTTGTCTTGTGCCTTGCATCATTTGCTCATTGTTAATTGTTAATTGCTCATTGCTAATTGTAAAAGTAGAATAATTGTTGAGATTTTGAAAGCGCTTCCCTATGGGATGCTCTGTTTCTTTGGGTTATTCTAAAGCTTCCGCTCCCTGAGTCACAATCAGAATGAATAATAAAAGACTGAAAACATGATAGATACAACATAAATGCTGTTCGCTTTGTCTTTTATGTTTTCAGGTCTGGTTTCTGCACAGGAATAAGATTAACGGGCTAAAAGTAGCTTATTGGAATGGAATTTCAAAATGGCAAGAATGCATGAAGGCTTGAGGAAAATGAAGGGACGAAAGTGAGAAGAAACATTTAACTTGCATCCGGAAACCTTTAAAAACATGCGAGCATTTCTATCCAGCCTCATCATGCCACTGCCGGTTTTTTACATTCTGCTGCTGGCGGCATTGACTTTTTATCTTATAGGGAGGAAAAGAACCTCTAAGGCTTTAATATATTTTGCCGCTTCCTGGTTTCTGATTATATCAACCCCTCCGGTTCCGCGGGCTCTTGTGAGATCACTTGAGAACATCTATCCACACCTGACTGAAGAGGCAATCATGGATCTGCCTGATTCCTGCCACATTATTGTACTTGGCGGAGGACATTCCGATGATATGGGCCTGTCAGCCAACAACCAGCTTTCTACGACGGCTATCGGAAGACTTACAGAAGGGATTCGCATACATCGAATGCTGCCCGGGAGCAGACTCATCCTTTCGGGATATAGAGGCAACTCGAAGCTAAGCCAGGCAATGGTGCTATACCGTACCGCCCTGTTGATGGGAGTGGATTCTGCCACGATGTCCGTACTGGAAAAACCGGCTAATACAAGGCAAGAGGCTGAGGAATATGTCAGAAACTTCGGCAAAAGCAGGACACTTATTGTTGTTACCGACGACATACATATGCCCAGATCGGTAAAGATGTTCCGCGTGGCCGGTATAGATCCTGTTCCTGCTACTACCAACCAGATTATCAAGTACGGATCAAGAAAAAGAATAAGCTGGTTTCCTTCAGCTCACTACATCGCGATGGTTGAGGTCGCGGTGCATGAATATGCAGGCATGGGATGGGCGGTGCTGGGTGGGAGGTAGGCCTTAAAGCACTATGAAGACTGAGGGACTGGGGGACTGAGGGACTGAGAGACGAAAACACCATAAGACCATAAGACTGAAACATTAAGAGACAAAGCGATGTGGTATTGGAATTATAGATTATTAGGATTTATCGGCAAGAAGTTTCTTTATGGATCCGATTATTCGTTGGAGGTCTTCGTCGTTCATGTTTGAACCGGACGGCAGGCAGAGGCCTCTTTTAAAGAGATATTCCGAGTAGCCATTTACAAATGAGGGGCATGACTCAAATATCGGTTGAAGGTGCATGGGTTTCCAGAGAGGCCGTGTTTCAATGTTCTCCTTCTCAAGCTCAATCTGAAGATCCTTGCGCGTAAATCCTGTTATTTCCGGATCAATAAGTAATGTTGTAAGCCATCTGTTCGAGAAGAATTCATTTCCGGGTTCATCAAGGAATTCAAATCCGTCAATGCTGCCAAGTTGCTCCTTATAATATGAAAAAATTTCTCTTCTTCTTGTGACACGCTTATCAATCACTTCTATTTGTCCGCGGCCTATACCTGCAAGGATATTGCTCATCCGGTAGTTGTAACCGATGTGACTGTGCTGGTAGTGAATTGCCTTGTCTCTGGCCTGTGTGGCAAGGAATCTTGCATGTTCGATGAATTTCCTGTTATCCGATATCAGTGCTCCTCCACCGGATGTAGTAATTATCTTGTTTCCATTAAAGGAAAGTATTCCCATAATGCCGAATGAACCGGCTCTCTTCCCATTGAACCTGCTGCCAAGAGCTTCAGCGGCATCTTCAATAACCGGTATCTCATATCTGTCAGCAATATTCAGGATGTCTTTCATATTTGCCGGCATCCCGTACAGATGAACCGGAATGATTGCTTTTATTCTCCTCCCGCTGCTCATCCGCTTCCTTATTGCATCCTCGAGGAGTTCCGGATCCATGTTCCAGGTTTTCGGTTCAGAATCGACAAGAACAGGTGTGGCGCCCTGGTAGACAATAGGATTTACAGTTGCCGAAAAAGTAAAAGTAGAAGCGATTACCTCATCCCCCTGTTCAACTCCGAGGTTTATCAGTGCCAGGTGAATGGCTGCCGTTCCCGAGCTAAGGGCAGCGGCATGTCCAACACCGCAATAATCCGCGATGGCATGTTCGAAAGCATCAACATTTGGTCCGAGCGGGGCAACCCAGTTCTGTTCGAAGGCTTCGTTGATATACTTCATTTCGCCGCCAGACATATGGGGACTTGAGAGATAGATTCGCTTTTTGTTTGAGTGCATTATTTTCAGTTCAAAGTTCCAGGTTCCAGGTGTTAAGCGTTCAGCGTTTAGTGTTAAGCGTTCAGTGTTCAGCGTTTAGTGTTCAGTGTTCAGTGTTCATGTTCAGTGTTAAGCGTTTAGTGTTCAGCGTTTACGTTTAAGGTCAGTTAAATATCTCATTGTAAGAGACTTGCAGGACTTGCACGACTTGCAGGACCTGCAAGACCTGTCACTGCCCCCTGCGCCCTGCCCCTTGCGTCATTTACTAATTGCTAATTGATAAATATCAATACATCGTTTACATAAAATATCAATACATCGTTTACATCTAAGGAAGACCAAAATATCAATACATCGTTTACAAAACGATAGATTACGTTCTTTGAATTATTGTTTTTTCGTCT
>Ga0255342_1001822_pt1 | contig 28392 bp, 21 predicted proteins | sample wastewater_treat_3_FD_192416 | JGI IMG/M metagenome (GOLD analysis project Ga0255342, IMG submission 192416) | Wastewater microbial communities from Lulu Island WWTP, Vancouver, Canada - plant14 | ecosystem: Engineered > WWTP > Wastewater > Unclassified | place: Canada: Vancouver, British...
TCCAAAAGGTGCTTGCCAATTGCTGCCAACGACAAAGCAGCCTGCACAAATTGCACAGACTGCTTTTGGTTACTACATAGATTATTTTTGTTTTTTGCGCTGTCTACTTGACAGGGGGCGGGTCACAAGACGCTCAGGGGCAAATTTTATATATGGGCTTGGCTCAGTTCTTAGCTTTTTTCTCATGCTGTGAGATTATGAGCCTTATGGAGTTGTACAGATAGGGCTTCAGCTCCACAAGGGAACATGGCTCCTTATAGAGTATCGCCGAATAGCAGGTGGAGCTCACCAGCTCGATTATCATGAAAAGCATTATCTCGGGGTCGCGGAAGCCGTTTGGCGCCTCCGACAGCATCTGGTAGTACGCCTCCGAGAAGTTGATGTCGTCCTCGGAAACAGGTGTTGTGATAGCGTTCTTGAATATGCCCCAGCTGAGATTTTTCGATATGAATGTGAGCAGGGACTGGTTATTGTTGAGCTGATTTATGATATTGTCGATTATCCTTATGAGCTTTTCCTCAAAGGGAAGATCGTTTATACTTTCGCCAAGCTCTCTGAGCGCCGTCTTGAAAAGCTGGCTGGACTTGTGGGACACAAGCTTGTTGCGGATATCATACTTGTCCTTGAAATAAAGGTAGAACGTGCCCTTTGCCACTCCCGCCTTGTTCACGATGTCGGTTATGGAAGTCTTGCTGAAGCCCTTTGTGGTAAAAAATTCAAAAGCTGTTTTCAGCAGCGAATTCTCCTTCAGCTTTTTATTAAGGTCGACCTTTCCCATGTTTACACACCTTTCCTGAGGATGTACGGAGCGTCCCCCACCGTTCCATTATTCTTTCCGCTTTGCAGTTACATCATAATTATTATAGCCCGAAAAATCGGCTGTGTCAAGGCTGTAAAATTGACCAACCGTCAGCCCTGACAAAAGAGAAATTTGTGCAGGCATACAAAAATATGACCGAAAGTCATTTTTCTTGCTTTGTTGCAGTTGACTAATGGTCATTTTTGTAATATACTAAGGTATAACAAATAAAACGGACGCATATTGAGTGTCCGCGGCAGACTGTGCGTATCTGTTCATTCCCGACAGATCAGCCCATTTTTCTCCTAAAGGTATTTCCCGACTGTCCCTCAGCTTCCGACGGGGACAGTCTCCTGCACAGAGCTGCGGACCTTCAATATGCGCCCGTAAAAACGAAAAGAAGGGATGATAAGATGCTTAAATTCGGTGAATGGATAGCTAAGCACAGAGCGCTGATACTCATTATCGCAGTGCTCCTGCTTATTCCTTCGGCTATAGGTTATATCAACACCCGTGTGAACTACGATATACTCTCCTATCTGCCAAAGGACATAAATACAATGATAGGTCAGGATATACTCAAGGAGGACTTCGGTCAGGGCGGCTTCTCTCTGGTAATGGTGGAGGGAATGAGCGACAAGGATGTGGCTGAGACTGCCGATAAGATCTCGGCGATTGACCACGTTTCAGACGTAATATGCTATCAGTCCATGACGGACTGCAAGATACCCATGGAGATACTCCCCGAGAATATCTACGACTTCTTCAACAAGGGCGACACCACCATGATGGCGGTATTCTTCGATGATACCACCTCGGGTGACGGAACTCTCGCCGCTGTTGAGGAGATGAGGAACATCACCTCGAAGCAGTGCTTCATCAGCGGTATGTCCGCCATCACTCTCGATATGAAAAAACTCACTCAGAGCGAGACCCTCATCTATGCGGTCATCGCCGTTATACTCACAAGCATAGTCCTTACATTGACTATGGACTCCTTCCTCATTCCCGTATTCTTCATGCTCAGCATAGGCTTTGCGGTAGTGTGGAACTTAGGCTCAAACATCGTTCTCGGTGAGATATCCTTTATCACACAGGCTCTGGCAATGGTGCTCCAGCTTGGCGTCACCATGGACTACTCCATCTTCCTGTGGCACAGCTACAAGGAGCAGCTCACTCACTTCCCAGACAGCAAGCAGGAGGCTATGGCACACGCCATTGCAGCAACTATAACCTCCGTTGTGGGAAGCTCCTTCACCACAGTTGCGGGCTTCCTTGCAATGTGCTTCATGACCTTTACCCTTGGTCTTGATCTCGGAATAGTTATGGCAAAGGGCGTTGTATGCGGCGTTATCTCCTGCGTAACAGTGCTTCCCTCAATGATACTCATATTTGAAAAGGCTATCGCAAAGACCTCTCACAGGGACTTCCTTCCCTCATTCAGCCGCACCTCGTCTTTCATCGTAAAGCACTCATGGGTATTCCTTACACTTGGTATAGTTCTGCTTATACCTGCGGTCTTCGGCAACAACAACTACGGTGTTTACTATAAGCTTGACAGCACTCTCCCCAAGACCCTTGACAGCGTCATCGCCAACACAAAGCTGGCTGAGGAGTACAACATGAACAGCACCCACATCCTTATGGTGGACTCTCATATGAGCGCAAAGGACGCCGACAGAATGCTCGGCGAGATGAAGAAGGTTGACGGCGTTCAGTTCGCCGCAGGCTTCAATTCGCTGGTGGGACCTGCTATCCCCGAGGAGGCTGTTCCCGAGGAGATAAAGAGTATCCTCAAGAGCGATAAGTGGCAGATAATGCTGATAGGCTCGGAATACGAGGTAGCCTCCGACGAGGTAAACGAGCAGATCTCAGACCTGAACACCATTGCCCAGAGGTATGACCCCGAGGCTATGCTCATCGGTGAGGCACCTGCCACAAAGGACCTCATCACCATTACCGACAGGGACTTCAAAATAGTAAACTTCCTGTCCATAGCGGCTATATTCCTCATCATAGCCTTTACATTCAAGTCGGTAACACTTCCTGTGATACTGGTCTCCGTAATAGAGCTGGCTATCATGATTAACCTTGGCGCCGCCTACTACACAGGCTCAAGGCTGTCATTCATCGCTCCCATCGTTATAGGAACTATTCAGCTGGGCGCTACGGTAGACTACGCGATACTCATGACCACAAGATACCGCACCGAAAGAAGCAGCGGTCAGACAAAGAAAAATGCTATCGATATCGCTCTCAGCACCTCCATAAAATCGGTCATCACTTCGGCACTGGGCTTCTTCGCCGCAACCGTAGGCGTTGCCCTCTACTCCGATATCGGTCTTATCTCGGAGCTGTGTATGCTCCTTGCAAGAGGCGCTCTCATCTCAATGGTGATAGTAATAACCGTGCTGCCCTCCATGTTCATGGTATTCGACAAGCTCATTTGCAGGACCAGCGCAGGCTTTTCACCTAAAAGAAAGGCGCAGGACAAGCGCCGCCATATTTTCGGAACAGTGTGATATAAAGGAGAGATAGATATGAAAAAGATAAACAAGATCCTTACAGCTCTGGTGGCAGCTGCTGTTTCCGCAGGAGCTACGGGCTCCATCGCTTACGCAAAGAACAGCGACAAAAATACAGAAGCTCCCAAAAAGTCCGTAAAGGCATCAGCCGACAGCGAGGCTGCCTCAAGGGAAAGCAACGGCGAGAACGCATACAAGGACGAGACTGTTTACGTCCTCTGCAACAGCGATTCCTCAGTAAAGAACGTGGTGGTAAGCGACTGGCTGAAAAATTCTCCCGCTCTGGTAAATATCTCCGATATCTCCGACCTGAGCAATATTGTCAACGTAAAGGGCGACGAGGAATTCGAGCTCAGCGGCGAGAACCTCAGCTGGGAGGCTGACGGCAGCGATATCTACTACAAGGGCAATTCCGACAAGGAGCTCCCCGTGGACGTTACCATGGAGTACTTCCTTGACGGCAAGAAAATGACTCCCGAGGAAATAAAGGGCAAGAGCGGACACCTCGTTATCCGCTGGACATACAAGAACAATCAGAAAGTTACAAAGAATATAGGCGGCGAGGAAAAGGAACTGTATGTTCCTTTCATGGCTGCCAGTGCCGCTGTACTCAGCACAGACAAATACATAAATGTTGAGGTCACAAACGGCAAGGTCATCTCAGACGGCTCAAAGCTCATCGCTGTGGGCATGGCATTCCCGGGGCTGGGCGAAAGTCTGGCTCTTGACAAGATAGAGGGCATGAGCATAGAGGTCCCCGAAAGCTTCGAAATATCGGCAGACGTTACGGATTTTGAGATGAATACCTCCGTGACCGTGGTCTCCAACGAGATATTCTCACAGCTTGACGTTGACAACGCTGCCGACTTCGGCGACCTGAAGGATAAGCTGAAGGAGCTCAGTGACGGTGCGGAGAAGCTCTCCGACGGCACAGCAGCTCTCTATGACGGCATAAAGCAGCTCTCGGGCGGTACAGGAGACCTTACAGACGGTATCGACAAGCTCCTTGCAGGCTCTCTGGAGCTGAAAAACGGCGCGTCAGAGCTTGACAGCGGCGCAAAGAAAATAACCGACGGCGCAAAGACTCTCTCCGACTCCACAGGCACATTCGCAAGCGGTCTGGGCACCGCTAAGGAGGGCTCCGCACAGCTGAAAGACGGTCTGGGACAGGTAAGCAGCGGTGCTTCCGACTTAGCTAATGGTCTGGGCAGCGCTAAGGAGGGCTCATCGGCACTGGTAGGCGGCTTCTCACAGGTGACCGCAGGCGCTGACGCTCTCAGCAGCGGACTCAAGGACGCAAAGGCAGGCTCGGACGCTCTTACCGCAGGCTTCAAGCAGGTGGACGACGGCGCAGCTGCTCTCACAGCAGGCGCAGGTAAGCTCTCGGGCGGCGTTGGAGCTCTCACAGACGGCAGCAAGCAGGTAAAGGACGGCTCCGCACAGCTTTCACAGGGCGCAGCTGCTCTCAGCGACGGTGCCGCACAGCTCAGCACTTCCGCAGGACAGCTCTCGGAGGGCATTACCTCCGCAAAGACAGGAGCTGACGCCCTTGCAGAGGGTATCGGCTCAGCCAAGACAGGTGCAGACCAGCTTGCAGGCGGCGCGGCAGCCCTTACGGACGGAGCTTCACAGCTGGGCGCAGGAATAGCTCAGGCAGGGGCTTCCCTTGATACCACAATAGCCGCTAACGAGCAGGCTCTCGCGGCATTGCAGGCATTATATCAGCAGTCTCCCTCACAGGAGCTTGCTGTTGCAATAGGCACATTACAGCAGACCATAGACGGTCAGAAGCAGATATCAGCCTCTATGGCTGAGGGCGGACAGCTCAGTGCAGGTGCAGCTTCGCTCCAGACAGGAGCACAGCAGCTCTCGGGCGGTCTGGGACAGCTCAGTGCAGGTCTGGAGACCGCACAGAACGGCTCCGCAGCTTTACAGAGCGGTCTCGGCACTCTCGATGAGGGCGGAAAGGCTCTTTCCGCAGGAGCACAGCAGCTCTCGGGCTCTACCGCACAGCTTTCAAAGGGCGCAGCAGACCTTAACACGGGAGCAGCTGCTCTCGACACAGGCATAGGCACTCTCGCAGGGGGCAGCACCGAGCTTATCGGCGGTCTGGACTCCCTCGTAAAGGGTCTCACACAACTCAGCAGCGGCAACGCTTCACTGAATGACGGCCTCGGAAAGCTCTCAGTCGGTGCAGTTGACCTGACAGGCGGTCTCGGACAGCTCTCTGACGGTGCTTCTGCACTGGACAGCGGTCTTGCTCAGCTTTCGCAGGGCTCACTCACTCTGAACGGCGGTCTTGGACAACTCTCTGACGGCGCTGCAACTCTGGACGGCGGTCTTGCTCAGCTCTACGGCGGAAGCACTCAGCTGTCTGGCGGTGCAAAGACTCTCTATGACTCACTGAAGCAGCTCAGCGCAGGTGCAGCAAAGCTTTCAGGCGGCTCGGGAGAGCTCTACAACGGCATAGGCACTCTCAGCTCGGGCAGCACTGAGCTCATAGGCGGCGTAGGCAAGCTTGAAAGCGGCGCAAAGGAGCTCAACGACGGCATGATAAAATTCAACGACGAGGGCATTTCCGTGCTCACAGGAGCCGTTGACAAGAACCTCCCCGAGGTCATCGACACTCTCAAGGCTCTCAGGGACGCTTCCCGCGATTACAACAGCTATTCGGGCATTTCCGATAAAATGGACGGCAGCGTGAAGTTCATCTATCTCGTTGACGGTACAAAATAAGCCGACGCTGATATAAAAATTCAAGCCATAGTATTTCTGATGTGTGGTCGGAAGTACTATGGCTTTTCTGTTGACAGGTTTACGCTATTAGCTTTTACCATAATGTAGGGGACGGCGTCCTCAACGTCCCGTTGGGAGTGTAATATATCTCGCGGGACGCCGAGGGCGGCGTCCCCTACATTAGCTAACGGCTAAGGGCTAAGGGCTCAAATCATAATTTTGCTCCGCAAAATTATGATTTATCACAGGTATCCGTATGCGCCGGATTTTGACATCTCTCCCCTCTTGCTGTATAATAGTATGGCGGACTGAAAAAAGTTTTTCAGAAAAGTGAAACCTTTCCCGCCGCAGATGTGTATTATGAGTGTAAAGGTCCTGACGACCTCCCACGAAACGTTTCTAAAAGGAAGACAGAAAGCTATGACTGACGATAAATTCTTATGGGCATATGAAAAGTTCAGAAATACGGTCTATTCCGTCATATTCAGTTATGTGCGCAATACAGAGGACGCCTCCGAGCTTTCGCAGGATACCTTCATAAAGCTATACACATACGACGGCGGCTTCGACTCAGACGAGCACATGAAAGCATGGCTCATCAGGGTCGCTATAAACAGCTGCAACAATCACTTCCGAAGCAGAAAACATATCTCTGCATCCCCTATCCCCGAGGACATACCCTCGGAGGAGATGCATGAGACCGACGAGATCATCAGCATCGTCATGAAGCTCCCCGAAAAATACCGCATACCTATACACCTGTTTTACTACGAGGAATACAGCATTGCGGAAATAGCAAAGATACTGGAGCTCCCCGAGGCTACCGTGAAAACAAGGCTCAAAAGGGGCAGGGACAAGCTGAAAAATACTCTGAGAAAGGAAGACTGGCTGTGAGCGATAACAAATACAAAAAGGCAATGAACGACGTATGTGACAGGAATTTCAATGTGTCGGCTGCGGAAATGCTGGAAAAAGCACGTTCCGCCGCTCCCACGGAAAGGAATATCACTATGACAGGCACAAGTAAAAAACATCTCATCGGAAAATTCATCGGCGCGGCAGCTGCCTGCGTCATCATATCGGGAACAGCCGCTTCGGCTATGGGCTACGGACCTCTGGGCGACAGCTTCCGCCGTTTCTTCGGCAAGGACGAGACCACCGCAGAGATAATCGACGAGGGTCATTACTGCGAGGTGGGTCAGGACATCACCGACGGCGATTTCACCGTAATGCTTGACTCCGTAACAGGAGACCGCTCCTCACCGAAGCTGCTTTTCGAGGTGACCGTAAACGATGAGGAGCTTGCTGCAAAGAACGACAGGCTGCACCTCTTCGCCTATATCCTCGACGAGGACGCCTATCACAACCGCCTTGATGATTACGGTATGTGGGACGCATGGGGCGAAAAGGACCCCGAAGTAAACAATATGTACCACGTCTGCATGGACGGTCCTGCAACATTCATGATAAACAACGCCGATGTCCTTGCGGCGGTAAAGCAGATAAGCTTTGAAAATGACCCTGTGAACCGCAAGTTCGACTATGATGTGGATATGGAGTTCCGCTTCACTGTCCCCGAGCAGGCTCTCAAGGAGACCGCTTATGAATACTACGACGATATCACCATAAGCAGCGGCAATGTCGATTACGAGCTGTTCTATGCCGAATTCGGCGCATACGATTCTCTGCTCAAGGTAAAGTACGACTTCCTTGGTACAGACCTTGCAGGCGGCGAGACCGACTACTATCAGGTAGCCGATAAGTTCGACAAGGACTGGCATGAGCTTGCGGGGAACTTCATTCTCACCGTTGACGGCGTGGAATATGAGCCCAAAGAAATGGGATACAGCTACTGCGATACGGAGGGAGAAGCCTTCGACGCAGGAAAGTGCAGCACATGGATGACCTTCCCCAGCGTGGACTTCACCTCCGCTGAAAGCGTGACCCTCACCGTAAACGGACAGGTCTACGACCTTAAATAACATGATATAGTAAAAAGCGGCACAGTAAAACTGTGCCGCTTTCATTTTATTGCTTCTTTTTCACCATATTGCACCTGCCCCACAACTCATCGCCGAAGGGGAAGGCATCGGGAGTTGTGTGCCTCTCGGCAAAGCCTGCGCTCTCGTAGCACTTCCTCGCTCTCTCGTTGACAGTGAACACATTTAGCTGAACCGCCTCCGCTTTAAGTATCTCAAAGCAGTACCTTGCGGTAAGCTCTATCATTTCCTTTCCATAGCCCTTGCCACGCTGTGCAGGGTCCACTATGACAAATGCAAGCATCGCCTCATTGCTCTCCATGTTTATGGAAGTGCATATAAAGCCCACTGTCTCCCCCTCGTCTGTTACGGCAACAAAGGGGCAGTCGCCGTGTTTATCGTACATAGCCGTAAGGAAATCGCTGAAGGCGTTCTTTTCCATGGGAAAGGGAGCGTGTTTTGCGCTCCACATGGCGTTGGTGCGTTCATCGGCGACCCAGCCCTTTATGGCGTCGAAGTCGCGGCTGTGGACGTATGGTCTAAGTCTCATAGCAAAATCTCCCGTTCAATTCATAATTATTTTGTCCGCTGATGCGGATAAAAAAGCAGGGACCGGCGTCCTCGACAGCCCATTATTTTGATTACATTCAAGGGACGTCGGGGACGCCGTCCCCTACAATGATATTATGTTATATATTTCGTTGGGCGCCGGCGCCCATACTTTATCCTCACTGCTTACTTCTTTGAAGCTGCTCTCTGGAAGCACTTTACTATCTCAACGATAGGAAGTATGCAGAAACCTGCAAGGAATGCCCAGAGGTAGTTCATGCCTGAAAGTGCTGACAGTGAGAAGATATTTCTCAGTGCAGGGATAAAAAGTATCGGCAGTGTGAGAACTGCGGAGAGTGCGATAGCACCGATGAGAACCTTGTTGTGCTTCTTCATGGTGAAGACAGAGCCCTTGAGGCTTCTCATGTTCCATGCGTGTATCATCTCACATACACAGAGGGTGATGAATGCCATTGTCATGCCTGCGCCGTGTCCCTCGCTCTGATATCCGATAACGTAGGACACAAGGGTGAGAGCTGCGATAACAGTACCCTGCCAGAGCAGATTTATTCCCAGACCGTCAGAGAAGATGTGTGAGTTGCTGCTTCTTGGCTTTCTGGACATTATTCCGTCCTCGGCAGGCTCCATGCCCAGCGCGATAGCGGGGAAGCAGTCTGAGATGAGGTTTATCCAGAGCAGATGTACGGGGTTGAATATTACGAATGAACCGTCTGTAAGTCCTGCAAGACCCAGTGTTGCGATAAGTATGCAGAGCACCTCGCTGAGGTTGCTGGAGAGCAGGAACTGTATTGCCTTACGGATATTGTCGTAGATACGTCTGCCTTCCTCGACAGCGCCTACGATGGTAGCGAAGTTGTCATCGGTGAGCACCATATCAGCAACGTTCTTGGTAACGTCGGTACCTGTGATACCCATACCAACGCCGATATCGGCACTCTTGATGGAGGGGGCGTCGTTTACGCCGTCGCCTGTCATGGCGGTGGTCATGCCCTTCTTGCGCCATGCATTTACGATACGCACCTTGTGCTCGGGCTGTACACGGGCATAAACGCTGTAATCCTCAACGTGAGCGTTGAACTCGTCATCGGGTATCTTTGAGAGCTCTGCACCTGTGAGAGCCTGCTGACCGTTTCCGAGGATACCAAGCTCCTTTGCGATGGCAACGGCTGTATCCCTGTGGTCGCCTGTTATCATTACGGGACGTATTCCCGCTGAGCGGCAGAGACCGATAGCGTCCTTTACCTCCGGACGAACGGGGTCTATCATACCTGTCATGCCTATATAGATGAGCTCGCGCTCAAGACCCTCGGGTGAGATATCATCGGGGATCTCGTCGTACTCGCGGTAAGCTGCAAGGAGAACTCTCAGAGCCTGATCAGCCATCTCCTTATTTCGGCGGAGTATCTCAAGTCTGTCGGACTCGGTCATTATGCGTACTCCGCCCTCCTTGATCATGTGTGTGCAGTTCTTCAGCACCTCATCGGGAGCGCCCTTTGTGTACTGTACAAAGCCCTTTTCGGTCTTGTGTACGGTAGTCATCATCTTTCTCAGTGAGTCGAAGGGAGCCTCGGCAACACGGGGCGTTGCAGCCTCAAGCTCGTACTTTTTAAGTCCGCACTTGTGTGCATAAGCCACGAGGGCAGCCTCTGTGGGCTCACCTGTTACTGTGTCGTCGGAATTGAGCTGAGCGTCACAGCAAAGTGCCATAGCCTTTGCAAGGAGCTCCTTGTCGTCTGTATTCTCCTGAACCACAGTCATCTTGTTCTGTGTCAGGGTACCTGTCTTATCGGAGCATATTACCTGAGCGCAGCCCAGAGCCTCAACGGCTGTAAGGCGGCGGATTATAGCTCCGCGCTTTGACATATTTGTAACGCCGATGGAGAGAACTACCGTAACGACCGCAGCAAGTCCCTCAGGGATAGCGGCAACTGCAAGGCTTACGGCGATCATGAATGATTCAAGGAAGCCGGGCAGTGTGATAGTGCCGTTCTTCACAAGCATCTGAACGATGTTGAGTCCGAGGATGATAACGCAGATAACGAGTACTGCGATAGAGAGTATCTTGCTGAGCTGGTCAAGGCTCTTCTGGAGAGGAGTCTCATCATCATCAGCTTCTGCGATAGCGCCTGCTATCTTACCCATCTCGGTCTTCACGCCTGTTGCGACTACAACGGCTTCGGCACGGCCGTAGGCGATGCTGCTTCCCATGTAGAGCATATTCTTTCTGTCGCCGAGAGGTACATCCTCGCCCTCGAGGACACGGCTTTCCTTCTCGGAGGGAACGCTCTCGCCCGTCAGTGCAGACTCCTCTGCCTTGAGGGCTGCGGCTTCCAGTATACGGCAGTCAGCAGGGACGTTGTCGCCTGCCTCAAGGGTGATCACATCACCGGGAACAAGGTCTGAGCTGGGGATAACAATGAGCTCTCCCGAGCGGTACACCTTGCTCTGTGCGGCGCTCATTGCCTGAAGTGCCTCTATGGCTGACTCGGCTTTGTTCTCCTGATATACGCCGAGAACAGCGTTTGCCAGCACTACGAAAAGGATTATGAACACGTCAGCTTCAAGCTTGCCCTCAGAGATAATGCCTGTTACAGCCGATATCACAGCGGCTGCGATAAGTACGATTATCATTGGGTTCTTGAACTGCTCTATGAACCTTGCAAGCAGCGTAGGCTTGGGGGGCTCGTCAAGCTTGTTCTTTCCAATTGTTTCAAGTCTTTTTGCGGCTTCTTCCGCGGTAAGTCCCGAAGCGGAGCTGTTTACTTCTTTGAGCACAGCCTCGGTGGTTTCAAGATAATGCTTCATGATTTTCCTCCCATATCTCCCTGCGTCATACAAAAAAGCGTAAACGCGCTTTTACGGGCGCAGAATTACATCATCAAACAGATAATATTTTATCATCTACGGCTTCAAAAGTCAAGATATATCGGTGAACAGACTGTGACAGAATTGTGACATCACGGTGAAACAGGTATATTTTGCCTTTGGGTGCTCCACGGACACGCCCACAGGGCTTTCCTTTAAAAGTGAAGGAGCCCGTTCCGGCTGAGAACGGGCTCCTTCACTGGGGGAGCTGAAGCGGGACTCCCCATATGAAAAATCACTGTATGATATACTGCGAAACAAGCGAATGAAAGGAAATTCTGAAAAAATATACTTTCAAGCGTTTTTTGGTATATAGAGATGGTTTATTTTAAGAGAGATCTGAAAGCGTAGGGTTCACTGTTTGTTCCGAATAAGTAATGCCATTACAATGATCATCACCGAAAAAAGATTATTGACGGGAAAAACCGTCTGCCTCCTTATGAAGGCAGGTGATTTTTTCCGTTAGGGGATATGATATATGTTATGAAAGCTGTTGGTGCGATCAAGCGTTCAGGCGGTATCACTATGATACCTTTGTGCAGTCACTCTGAATTATGACCGTATGCCCATTAATTAGGTCCGTCGCCCGAAAAGGTGACTGCGCAATCATCTGCCTGTCCGATCGATCTGTTTCAGGAATAGCTCTGAGACTGTGTCGGATTGTTAGCTGAAACTGTTAGCGGCATTTGCTGGGTGGCAGCATTAGTGCGATAATTGTTGCTCGGCGTACCATGGATAACATACGCTTCTGTTAGTGTGACTGTAGGACGTTTTTGTAAAGGAAAAAATGCAAGTGAAGTGTTGAGAATAGTAGTGTTGATATTATCAGATAAAATAATATGTAAGGTAGTGTTTAGAATTTTCTGAGTTTTCTGAGATCTTTTGGGGGGTCAAGCTGGTTGAGCCACCATGTGCATGCTGAATTAGCATTCTGCTCGGCAGCCTTTACCGATCTTGATACGATAGATTTCATTATTTTTGCCTTGACAGTGTTTAGGTTTTTCTTCATGACAAGAAATTCCTCCTGAGTAAATGATATGCGGGCACCTTCGGGTCGACGCCTAATTATTATTATATTTCGGATTTTCCAAAAGTCAATAACTTTGCACTAAACGCCGTTTATTTGCATTTTTATCCCGTGAAAAGTAAAAACCGACCGTTATTCGGTCGGTTTTTCGTTAGCCTCGGTATCTGGTATAGGTATCAGGAGCTCGGTGATGAACATATCTTCCTCGGTGTGAACATTGAAGCTCCCGCTGTATTTCAGACAGGCGCTCCTTATATTTGAAAGTCCTATGCCCTGATGGAGCTCCTTTGTGCTCCTGAAGCCCTTCTCCACGTCGGGCGCCACATTTGCAAAGGTATTCTCCATATATATGAATACGAAGTAGTTGCGTCGCGTTATGGACAGCCATACCCTGCGCTTGTCCTCGGGAAGCTCCTCGCAGGCTTCAAAGGCGTTGTCCAGCATATTCGAGAATATGGCGGTGATATCCAGATTTGATATAAAGTCTATCCTTGTGAACTCCGCGTCCACCCGGAAGTCAACGTTCATCTTCTCTGCGGCATCAAGCTTGTTGTTGATGACCACGGTCAGAATAGAGCTGTCGCATTCAAAACGGGGCATGAGCTTGTTCAGCTCGGCGTTGAGCAGGTCCTTGTAGCGCTCAGCCTCATCTGCCTTGTTGGAGTTTATAAGCCCCTCCAGCGACGAGATATGCTTCCTTACGTCGTGTATGACGCGCCTTGAAGCGGCATATTTCTCGTTAAGCTCCTTATAGGCGTTGAGCTGGAGCATGGACTGCTGTGTTACCAGTTCAAGCTCCTTTTCGGTCTGATAGGCTCGGGAGATCATCCTTATGAGATATGCCAGATAGAGATCCAGCGAAAGGAAGGTCAGCAGAATGACTACTATCTCCCACCTTGAGTTTGACGAGCTTATCTTGTCGTTGAGGTACTGGAAAAGAAGTATCTCTCCTATCATAAGTACGAGGAACATGAGGAACTCATGGGTCCTTATATTATTCATGCCCTTGCCTGCAACTATGAGCAGAAAGCACTTCGCCACGGCTATCATGACTATCCAGCTCAATATAGTAGCCGCTAAGAAAAGTACGGGGCTGAACTTTATGTCCTCTGTCGTGACATTCAGCATGAACGCAAGCATAAGCGTCGAGAGCATCTCGACTATGCTCGATGTTATCATGTATATGGCATCATAGATGAGAAAGACCTTCCCCGGCGGCTTGTAGAAAACCAGATTTACCAGTATGAGCAGTACGAATGCGGCGATGAACTTGACTATGGGTATATCTATCATGTTGAGGGCACCCTTGCTGATGGATATTGCACCGATTATCAGTATCTTCTTCAGCAGTGAGAGCTCCCTTGAGGTATATAGCTTGTCGAATATTATCAGCGTGAATATGTACATACCCGCTGCCGATATAGTGTATAGTAAAAAAAACATAGTCTTATCCCTGTCTGATATAGTTCTTGATGAAACGGCTGAACTCGTTGTGGAATTCCTTTAGTTTTTTCTGTGCAACGGGCACTTCTATGCCGTTTGTGGTGTATAGTGTGAAGTTGTTGAGCTTGTCTATATGCTCCATATTGACAATGAAGCTCTTGTGGGGCGAGACAAAGTTCTCTGAGTCAACAAGGGCGAATATATCCGAAAGGCTTCCTTTTATGCGGTATTTCTCGGACTTTGTGTACACGGTTATACGTCGGTTTCCCGTATACTCAAAGGCGTAGATATTTTTCAGACTGAGCAGGAGCGGTCCGTCCTCGCCTTTGAGCTGGATGACTGCTTCCTTTTCGGCATTCTCGGTGAGATACCGTGAAAGCTCGCCGAGAACGCTGTAAATGCGCTCCTTGTCAAAGGGCTTCACCACGAAATCAAAGGGGTGGACAGCGTAGCTTCGCAGGGCGAACTCCGAATGATTGGTGACATATACTATCCTTGCCTTTTTGTCTATCTCGCGGAAGAGCTGTGCGGTCTTGAGACCGTCGATGCCTCCCATTTCGATATCGAGGAATATAAGGTCAAAGCTGAGCTTTGTTTCAAGGAGCTTTTCTCCGCCCCTGAAGCTGTGTACGTCGTATTCTACCGAGTGTTCTGTGCTGTATTCCGAGATGCATTCCTTTATTGCATCTATCATTTCCTTATCGTCGTCACATATTGCAATGTTTATCATTATATCGCTCCTTTCCTATATGAGAGCCTGCCTACAGCAAGGAATACCCCTGTGAACAGCAGTGCCATAGCTGCCGGAAGCATGAGCTTGCAAGCACCGAATATCCACATGGCCGCCGAAACTGCCGTGACAACGGCGGCAACTATGAGAGACCTTCTGCGAAAGACCCTTTTCTCGATATCGTCAAAGGGCTTGTTGGGAGCTGCAACAGGTGCCAGAAAGCACACAAGCACATCTCCTGCCGAGGCAGATACTATGGCTGCATATAGTGCAGGTCTGCCGTTTATGAGCTTTGAAGCCGCTATGACAGCGGCAAGTATGAACATCGAGTATAAGAAGCAGGCAGTCCTCGTCCTTGCGTGGAAGCCGCCGCAGCAGCTCCGCAGAGGAGGATATGCCAGCATGAATACTATGACGGCAGGTGCGCTTTTCAGCAGAAAGGCTGCTATAAGCATGGCTGCCGATATGAGCGTTTTCATTATGTTCAGTTCGAGACCGTAGCGGACTATTTCCGCATTCTCCTCGTCAGCCCAGCCGCCTCCGAGAAGCTTTTCCATTATCAGATCCAGTAGTCGGTTCATTTCAATATCCCTTTGCAGTATACGGGCATATGCCCTCAATATTATATATTTCATTACTATGCCATAGGAACATTATATATTAAAATCAGTCAAAAATCAAGAGAAGTGACCCAAAATGTCATTTTTATTTCTGAAATGACACACTTGTGCTGGATTTAAGTAAAAGCAGATCATTTAAGTTAGTGTAAACTCACGCTTTTGAGCTATACAGCGTTTGCAGAAAGAATCTCCGCCCGTACTCCCGCCGAAAGCTCGCAGCACAATAGTATTATCAGCACGGTTGACAGCCCTTTTCTTCCCTGTTATAATGAAAATACGGATAATTTCACGATATAGGAGGAAATATTCAATGAAGAAACACATTGCACTTATCACCGCACTCGCTCTTATCGGGGGAACACTTGGCAGCAGCCCTTTGCTGACAAAGGCAGAGACGGGTGTGTCCGACGTTCCGTCAGATGCAGAGCTCACATCGTATGATATTGGCTATGATGACTCTGTTTCGAGCGATCGGGACAAGAGATTCGTATATGAAATATATGACGGATATGCCGTTATCAGCGGTATCTCCGACAGTTCACTGCTCAGTGCCGAGGAGCTGACTCTCACCGACAGTATCCGCGGTGTCCCCGTGGTATCGCTCACCGACACAGCGCTGGCAAAATTCAAGAATCTGAAAAGGCTCACACTCTCCGCCAATACAAGATTCCTCACAAGGGACCGTTTCTTCTGTGACACTCTCGAGGAGGTGATCGTTCCCGAGGATAACCCTTACTTCACCGTAAAGGATGGTGTGCTCTATTCCGCAGATATGAAGACCCTTATCGGACCTGTCTCCGCAAAAGGCGTTTCGGAGCTGTCTGTTCCCAAGGTCACGGAAAAGATAGCAAAATTCGCCTTTGCTCAGTGCAATGAGCTGACAGAGGCAACTATCCCCGACAACATCTATGATATTGAGGAGGGCGCCTTCGCAGGCTGCGAAAACCTCGAAAAAGTCGCTCTCCCCTCGGAGCTTGGCTGCATAAGCCATTACACCTTTGCAAACTGCCCTAAGCTCTCGGAGGTCAGTATAAACAGCGAGCTCCACATCATCGGCAGCGGCGCATTCAGCGGATGCACCTCTCTCACGGACTTTACTGTCCCCGACTCAGTCGACTCCGTCAGCATAGGCGCCTTTGAAAATGCAGGCTGTGTCGAGACCGAGGACGGCATTCAGTATGTGGGACGCTGGGCTGTGGGGACCGAAGAAAACATCCTGCACGGCAATATCCGTGAGGGTACTGTGGGCACCTGCGAGATGCTGTTCTCGCACAATGAGGATATGGAGACCCTGACCGTTCCCGAATCGGTAAAGCATATGGGAAGATGGCTGGTATCATCAGCAGGGAGCCGTCTGGAACGCGCCGACTTCTATAACAGCGTCATCAGCTATAACGCTCTCGGTATCTGTAAGCACCTCAAGTCGGTATGGATACATAGTTCCCCATGCAATATAGCGGAATCACCGCGGACTCTCCCGAAATACTGGGAGGAGCCCTCATCAGAGGACGATATATCAGCAATATCCGCATTCACGGAAGCTCCCGAAAAGCACGAGACAATGATCTGCGGCAGCGGTGCAAAGGATTATGCTCTGCTCTTCGGCAGAAAGCTCAGCCTCATCGACAAGGATATCCCACGAGATAGTCAGGACACCACCTATACGGTAAAGGACGGTATCGAATACGCGATCGATAAAGACGGCGCCGTTGCAATGATGCGTACCGATCCCGCTCAGAAGGACGTGGTCCTTGCAGATGAGGTCGACGGCGTCCCCGTAACAAGATGCAGCGATCTTCTGTCGCTAAGAGGTGATACCCATGTGGGCAGACTTTCCCTGCCTGCTGATTTTACTGCCTCAAAGTTCTTTTTTACGGACATCATCAGCGATGTTTCCTTCTATGAGGTGGACGAGGATAATCAGAAGTTCACCGCAGTTGACGGCATACTTTACTCCAAGGATATGACCACTCTCATAAGATGTCCGAGGTACTACGAGAAAACCGAGGTAGTCATACCCGAGGGAGTAAAGAACATAGACGGGTATGCGTTCTGCGGCTGTGAAAATATCGAAAAGGTAGTCCTGCCCGAAGGAGTTGAGGATATCTCCATAGGAGCCTTCCGCGCTTCGGGTATGCTGAAAGAGGCAGTGCTCCCCCACAGCCTTAAAAGAATAAGCGCATCTGCCTTCGCATACTGCAATGAGCTCACTGATCTCACTCTCCCCGACAGCCTTGAATACATCGGCTCACAGGCTTTCAAGGGTACACCTCTGTGTGAGAATGAGGACGGGATCGACTATATCGGCGACTGGGCAGTAGGCTTTAACGCCAACGCACACAAGCTCATTTTCCGCGAGGGCACAAAGCATATCGCCTATATGGATACGGCTTCGGCTTACCTCACTAAAATAGTGCTGCCATACAGCGTAGAGTCGGAAGATCTGTACTTTGATCACCACAACGGGAATCCAGAGACTCTTATAGTCTGCAATGACAAGTTCGATCTCGACGATCTGTACTGTACAAGACACGTCAGCGATGTCTATTTCTTCGATCCCTCATGCAGCCTCTCCCACGCCGCCACGACCAAATTCAAGCATATCCCCAACACCTCGGAGGACAGGCTGAAAACAAGGACAGAATATGCGGAGCTTATTCAAATAAAAGGGCTTCAGGTCTACTTCACGGAAGCTGAGAGAGCAAGGGCGACTGACATGGTGATACACGGCTACAAGGGCTCAACTGCCGAGGAAGCAGCAAATGAGCTGGGGCTTCCCTTTGTGCCCATAGACGGAGATATATCCGATGTCAGGGGCGATGTCAATTTCGACGGTGAGCTGAATGTGGCTGATCTCGTTATCTACAGCAGATACCTCCGCGGCGGTCTCAGTCTCAGGGAGTCACAGCTAAGACGCGGAGACCTCAACGACGACGGAACTGCTGATATATTCGATATGATAAGCTTCCGCAGATCGCTGCTCGGTGTGTAAAAAAGCACTCCAAATAGTCGCAAACCTGTCTTTTGTGAAGATAATCGCCGCTGATACGTTGATTTTTACCAAAAACATATTGACATTGTTAGCATGAAATGTTATATTATTATTAGTATGTACTTACTTTAAATGCATACTAAAAACCGATCGGCATACGCTGATCAAAAAGACAGAAGGAGGGGTTATAATGAAACCTATAAAACTTATGGCAGCACTGACAGCGCTCGTGCTCGCCGCAGCCAACACCGCAGCTATTCAGCCTAACCTCACGACAAAAGCAGAGGGAGGAACCAGCGCTTCCGAGGAACAGGGCACCTGCACACTTAACTTTTCCATTGTGGACAGCGAAACAGGCGAAGCTATCCCGGACATTGAAGCAACTCTAATCGTAAATCCCACAGGCACAGGCAGGATCATCGAAAAATGGACTACCACTGATGAGATCAAGAACATCACAGAGCTGCATAAGGAAGCCAGCTATGGCATTTCGCTGAGAAATGTCCCCGATATTTATTCCTGCAATACACGCATCTTTTTCGATTTTGAAAATGAAGGCGATACACTCGACCTTGTAATAAAGGCAGAGCGCAAGGACAGCAAGCCAAACGTGCGTATACTCGTACACGACTGGAGCGATCTCGTTGCTGACCCCGAGCAGGGACTCTGCACAGGAGGAGGCTCGATCCCCGACGGTGAATACACAGTGAAGATATACGACGAAGAAAACGGCTTCATCAAAGAGGGCAAGGGTCCGATGTATCTTCCCAACGGCGATTATATCGCCACCGTTATCCCCGATGACAAGGACTATGTGACTGTTTCCCCGTCCAGCAAAAAGGCTGAGAATATCCAGAGGATGTATCCCTCTGTGATTATACCTTCAAGTAATACAGTGCATTTCTCTGTAATAGGAGGAGAGCTCCTCGGCAGACCGGAAGTGTACTTCACAAGGAAGTCCGCTGTCGGCAATAATTCCCTCGTGGTAAATATTATCGATTCAGACACAAATGAAGCACTGAGCGGCTTTGGATTCCTTGTATACAAACTCTCCGACGAGCTCGCTGCAAAAGCGGAAAATACACCGCAGTTCATCGAGAACGTGGAAAACAACGAAGAACTCGTAGCCGCAGGCAGCACTTTTAACAATATCATAACCGATCTCAAGGCAGGTCAGAAATATGCTGTTATCATGAATTCCCGTGCGGCCGGCTTTGCAAATGACAGTCCCGAGATCGTGATAGTTGACTTCGACGAGGAGGGACTTCCTCAGGAAGTCACATTCAAGCTGAAGCAGGACGTTTTCTCGTCCGAATGGAACACTGCTATCCATGTTGAGCTCGTTACCAGCGTTGACGGTATCTCCGTACCTGTCCATGCTCCAATGCCCGACGAGTGCAAGGTCAATGTATACAAAAGCAGCGGAGAGCTTTTCGGAGAATATGACTGCAGCGGAGACTTATATCTTTCACTTCCGCTTGATAATTACACAGTCGAGGTGATCAACCCCGACAGCACAAAGTATGTTCTTGACGGCAGTAACAAGTTCGATGTACAGCTGGAAAAATACGGTCTCGAGGTTGTAGAGGCATTCTTCAATCCCGTCAATGATGATACAGTGATCGGCGATGCAAACTGCGATACAGATGTTGAGCTGGCTGACGCTATCCTCATCATGCAGGCACTTGCAAATCCCGATAAATTCGGTACAGACGGCAGCGAAAAAGAACACATCACCGAAAAGGGCTGGATAAACGCCGATGTTGACGGATCAGGAACTATGACCGGCAACGACGCTCTCAATATCCAGAGATATCTGCTCAAGCAGATAAAAGCCCTACCCAACATTAAATAACGGATACCCATACAAAAATTTTGCCCCGAAGCGTTTCAAAGCGCCTCGGGGCATTATGTTTATTCGTCTCGCAGGATAGATCGGGATCTAACCATTATGGAACGGCTTAGCCGCTTTATTATCGGGCGGACAGCTAACGGTCAATGGCTTATATCAGGCATCTGTATCAGCGCTGCCCATAATATATGGGCTTTTCTTATTCTTCTTCAAGCGAAGCTCTTACGGTCACACAGCTCTGACCGCTGAGAGTGCAGGTAAACAGCGTCATATCCCAGTCCGTGGAGCCTCCTCCAAGCATATGGTCAATGTCATAGCCGTCAACATTCTCGGTGTACCCCACACGGTAAAAATACTGCAAGCCGTCCGCGTCGGTGAACCATATCTCGTCACCCTGCGACAGCTCCTTGATCCTGCCGAAATGACTGTTGTAGTTATGGGCGGCGATTATGATATCCCTGCCCTCCACTGTGCCGCTGTATCGGCACGGAGAGGTCTTCAGTCTTTCGTAGCTCCAGCTGCTTGTTACGGGGAGCTCCAGTCCCAGCTGAGGAAGGGTGATATATCCGCAGTACTCCTCGCCGTCAACGCTTATGCTCCTCATTTCCGAGGGAGGCTGTGCAGAGGGCTCCTCATAGGGGGCAAACAGGTCATCCGAAGGCGGCTGGGTGATCGCTTCGGTGGTAGCGGATGCAGGTGACGGTTCGGGGATAAGCTGTTTCAGCTCTGCCATAACGTCCTGAGACTTCTCAAAAGCCGCATTGCTCTCATACATATTGTACGCCACAAGTCCTACAGCTCCGCCAATGAGGAGTATGCCTATCAACAGTGGCAATATCCATAGCTTTTTCTTCATTCCGCACCGCCTTCCGCATTATGTTTTAATTATATTATACTCTCACTTTGTATTTCCGTCAATCCCCTGTGAAGTGTTTCGCAGTATTATTATTTATTGCTTAGATAAATCAAAATTTAGCGCGTATTCGCTAAGTTGATAGTTGAAAGTTGAGAGTTGAGAGTTAATGTGTTCGCTTCGCTCACAGTATTTAAATATTGTCGCCGCAGGCGACTCCACAACTTTCAACTCTAAACTCTCAACTCTAAACTCAAATCATAATTCAGCAAAGCTAAATTCCGATTTAGCTTACTATAAAAATTAATGCCCCTGAACGCGACAAGACGCTCAGGGGCAAAATCATTATATGCTTACTGACGGGTGAGTGAGCAGGCTTTCCACAAGCCTCCGTCGTTTACCGCGTCGATGACAAAGGTCTGTGTATCGCCGAAGTAGTCCACAGGGACGGAAAATGTAAAGGAGCCGCCTGTTATATTGCTGATGGACGGTTCACCCTTGAAGTTATATCCGCAGCCTCTTCCGCCCTGCAAGTAGCAGAGTCCGCCGTCGAACTCCTTGAACATGGGAACGTCGCCCGAGTATATCTCGCTGTAATTGTAGAGCAGGTCGCCGCAGACCTTTGACTCAACATAGCTCTGAACGTCCGACAAAGAGCCGAAACGGGGGTCGGTGACGTTGGAATATCTGTACATTCCGTCGTCTATTACGTCGCCGCCTGTGCTGACAGCGCCGCCGTCTATCATATCCAGATCATTTAGGTTCACCATGATGCTCTTTGCAGCTGTAACATATTCGGCAGGAACACTGCTTTCCTGAGGAGCAGGAGCCTGTGTGGTCTGGGGAGCTGTAAGCTCGGGTGCCTTCTGCTCGGGCGCTTTGTTCTCCGGAGCAGCCGCTGTTGTGGCAGCTTCCTGTGCCTTGGGAGCTTCCGTAGCCTGCTGCTGAGCTTCTGTATAGGGAGTGACCTCGATGTTGAACTGCTGTGCAGAGCGCGATGAGGTGCCGTTGTATGTTTCCACCGTGCAGGAAGCAAGACTTCCGCAGAGGAGTATTGATGCTATTGAAAAAGCAAATATCTTGTTCATGTTAAACCTTCTTTCGTGCGTATCTGATCGGTGTGTACTTTATTCCATGCGCAAATCCCTCGAATTATAAAGAACTTGCGCTCCCCGAGCGAAATTCGGGGCAATAACCTCCTAAAAGCGGTCATTGAGTTTACATTACTTATATGATACACATTTTCCGCGGCTTTTTCAAGAGTGAAAATCACCGAACTTCAGCCTGCTGAGCGGATTTTTTAGTATATATAGCCATGAACGGCTCCTGTCGGACAGCATAGTGCTGCCATGCGCCTATAAAAACGATGTCCCGAAGCAGTTTTTTCAGCCGCTTCAGGACAGTATATATTATCTCATGAACACTTATTTTTTTCAGCCCTCGATCTTGGGGAGGTTTGCGAGGGACTTTGCGATCTCCTCGTCTGTGGGGATATAATCGCTCATCTTGCCGTCATTGTAAGCACCGTAAGCATACATATCAAAGTAGCCTGTACCTGTGAGACCAAAGAGGATAGTCTTTTCCTCGCCTGTCTCCTTGCACTTGAGAGCCTCGTCGATAGCAGCGCGGATAGCGTGGCTGCTCTCGGGAGCAGGAAGGATTCCCTCAACTCTTGCGAACATCTCAGCAGCCTCGAATACAGAGGTCTGCTCGACTGAGCGAGCCTCCATGAGGCCCTGATCGTAGAGCTCTGAGAGGATAGCGCTCATGCCGTGATAGCGGAGACCGCCTGCGTGGTTGGGTGAGGGCATGAAGCCGCTGCCCAGTGTATACATCTTCTGGAGGGGGCAAACCTTGCCCGTATCGCAGAAGTCATAAGCGTATGTGCCTCTTGTAAGGCTGGGGCAGGATGCAGGCTCAACTGCGATGAACTGATAGTCTGCTTCGCCGCGGAGCTTCTCGCCCATAAAGGGAGAAATGAGTCCGCCGAGGTTTGAACCGCCGCCTGCACAGCCGATGATGATATCGGGCTTGATGTCATATTTATCCATAGCAGCCTTTGCTTCCAGACCTATGATGGACTGGTGGAGAAGAACCTGAGCAAGCACGCTTCCGAGAACATAGCGGTAGCCCTCCTTTGTGGTAGCTGCCTCAACAGCCTCTGAGATAGCGCAGCCAAGGCTTCCGTTTGTATCAGGGAACTCAGCCAGTATCTTTCTGCCGACCTCGGTGGTATTTGAGGGTGAGGGAGTAACGCTTGCACCGTAGGTACGCATTACCTCGCGGCGGAAGGGCTTCTGCTCGTAGCTTACCTTTACCATGTATACGTTGCAGTCAAGGTCGAAGTATGAGCAAGCCATTGAGAGAGCTGTGCCCCACTGACCTGCGCCTGTCTCGGTGGTAACGCCCTTGAGACCCTGCTTCTTTGCGTAGTAAGCCTGAGCGATAGCGGAGTTGAGCTTGTGGCTTCCGCTGGTGTTGTTGCCCTCGAACTTGTAGTATATTTTTGCGGGAGTTCCCAGCTTCTTCTCGAGGAAGTAAGCTCTTACCAGAGGAGAGGGACGGAACATCTTGTAGAAGTCCTGTATCTCCTGAGGAATGTCGATGTAGGGATTTGTCTCGTCAAGCTCCTGCTTTACCAGCTCGTCACAGAAAACGTGGCTGAGCTCCTCTGCTGTGCAGGGCTTGCCGGTTGCGGGATTGAGGAGGGGTGCAGGCTTCTTCTTCATATCAGCGCGTACATTGTACCACTGCTTGGGAAGCTCGTTTTCTTCCAGATAAATTTTGTAAGGTATTTTCTCGTTTGACATAGTAAATTCTCCTTTTTGTCAGTTTTGGATCGTGTGTACTATGCCGAGACGGGATATAAAAAAGCTCCTGTCCCAGCATTAATTCTGCCGGGACAGAAGCTGTAAAACTTCTGCGGTGCCACCCTGCTTGACGCTCAGCGTCCACTCGATCTGTACATATATACAGTGGTTTTGTTAACGCAGACCCTTCTGCGTCTTGCCTACACAGTGCCTTTACCTGCTGTCGTTCAAACGTTGTCGGTCCTGATGCTGCTGCAACATTCCGTCCTGTCTGATCGCCAGCGCTGCACCTTCAGCTTGCCCTCGGAAGCCCATTCGCTCTGAACTGCATATCTGCTCTCACCTGCCGCAGACTCTCTGAAATGCAGAGACATGAGTTACTATTCTTCTTCATCGGTTTACTAAGGTGAATTATATCATATACAGCCGGATATGTCAAGTACAGCGGCGAAAATTCCCCAAAATGCCGAAAAACGGGAGCAATGAGCGGCAGAAAGTGGTGCAAACTTAAAAAACTCCGCGGAATTGGCAGAGCCATTTCGGCTAAGCTGCGAACGATAAACGGTCCCCGAAAGGACCGTTGTTTGCCTTATGAAACCTGCCTATTACCCGTAATAGGACAGATGTATAATAAAATGCGGAAAAAGACTTTTCAACAGAGCGGAAAAGTGGTATAATAGATAAGTGTACAGCTTTACTTGATATCGCTCCTGTACTTTGCACGGGTGCGGGAAATACTCTCCTCGCTCCTCTTTATGAGGTTGAGCAGGGACGATGAGTACTGGGCGAAATCCTTCTGGAGAGTAGCTGTGGTAACATAGAGGGTATCGAAATTGTCAACGCAGTCGTTGCCGTCAAGGGCTATTCCGCTGGAAGCAGCCTTGATATTGGCTTCGCTCATGGATACGATAGCGTTGGCGCTGTCGTTGGCGATGACCTTGGGAATGCGGAAGAGCTTCTGGTCATTGTGGGGATTTGCGTTGTATACGATACGGAAAAGCTTGTACACCGAGAGCATAAGGTAGGACGATACCTCCTTGATGAGGGTGATGCTGTTAGCCTTCTGAGCAAGACTGAACAGCAGGCTTATGGAGTTGTTGATTATCCTTCTGTTGAAGTTGATTATCTCGGGCGAGGGCATCTTCATGCTGTTGTTGCCGTCGTCGTCGGGGATATCCTCGATAGTGATAGTCTTTCCTTCTGGCTCGGGAGTCCTTCCCAGCAGGTAATCGCAGGAAACATTATAATAGTCTGCTATCTTTACGAGGAAATTGAGTCCGCATTCACGGATGCCCTTCTCGTAGTGTGAAAGCAGGGCCTGAGATATACCGAGGTCTGTGGCAGCCTGCTTCTGGCTTATATGTCTTTCCTTACGCTGTAAAGTGATAATTCTTGCAAAATCTGAATTCATTGAAGTAAACCTCCCGATCAATATTCAAAAATATCCTTTACTAATATTATAATACAAAGCGTATAATTTGTAAATATGCAGAAGTATGAAAGAATTAGAGAAAAAATTTGACTCTTTTCGTGAATTTTACTAAGAGTTAAAAAAACGAGCAGTAAATTTGTGCAAGATTATCCTATCTGTATGTTTGAGAAGCTTCATACTGTGTTTCACAGGACATCAATATAAAAGGAGACGACTATGAAAGGCTACAGGATAAGCGTCCTCCGTCACGGTATGACGGAGGCAAACGAAAAAGGCGTCTATATCGGCAGTACAGACCTGCCCCTTTCCGACAAGGGAGCTGCGGAGCTGGCTGCAAGGGCTGACGAGTATGACTACCCAAGGGTACACAGGGTATATTCCTCGCCTCTCCGCCGATGTACCGAGACTGCGGAGATACTCTTTCCCGATACGGAGCTCTGCACCGTTGACGACCTGAGAGAGCTGAATTTCGGCGAATTTGAAAACAAGAGCATAGACGAGCTGGCAAAGCGCAAGGACTACAACGACTGGCTCAGAGGCGGCAAGGACGCCCGTCCGCCCAAGGGCGAGAGCCTTGAGGAGATGACCGCAAGGACATATAAGGCTGTCCACAGCGTAATAACGGACATGATGGAAAACGGGCTCACCCACTGCGCCATTATAACTCACGGCGGCATCATATCCAATATGCTCAGCTGCTTCGGACTGCCGAAATATGACGCAAAGACGCTGAGCTGCGACTTCGGTATGGGCTTTGACATAATAGTGACAGCTCAGATGTGGCTTAATTCACAGGCATTCGAGATACTGGGATACTGCCCCTATGACAGGCTTCCCTCGGAGGAGGACGAATAATCGCACCAAAGCCGTCAATAATATCTGCAAGACCATTTTTTCGGAGGCGCAGATATGAAGATAAGGGAGCTTATCCGCTATTCGGGGCGGCTGCTGGAGGGCAGACGAGCAAGGACTATGATGATATGCCTGCTTCCTGCGGCGGCAGAGCTGTTTTTCCGCTTCGCCGAGGCAGCAGTGTTCAGCCTTTTGCTGTATTTCGGCGGCAGTATGCCAATTGAGCTTTTCAGCGGCAGCAGCGCTGTGCAGCTCTCAGTTACGGGAGTATGTACCCTGCTCAGATGGCTGACGGCGGCTCCGCTTATGTACGGGGCGGCGCAGAGGCTTTGCCTCATCACCGCTGAGCTCCCCCACAAAAGGAGTGTGCCGTTTTCGCGTACCGTGCTCAACAAGCGCACCCTCAGGCGCAGCGTTTCCGCTGCCCTTTGGACGAGAGTCATAGGACTCCTTGGACTGGTGCCCGTGGTATTCTTCGGTGCATGGGCGTATGAGCTGCTCAGGGGAAGGCTCCGCGGTACGGAGATGTTCCTTGCGGCAAATGCCCTGTTCTTCGCGGCATTATCCGCTGTCATGTGGCTGTCAGTGAAGCTGAGCTTCGCGGCTGTGCCGTTCCTGCTGGTGAGATTTCCGCAGCAGACTGCTTTCCGCATAGTATTGCGCTCCATAGGCTTTATGAGGGGCAGAAAACGTGTACTTCTCGGGCTTTTAGCGGTATATCTTCCGCAGATGCTGACCATAGTGGGACTGCCATATGCACTTATGAGACTTATGACCGCATTTTCGCTGAGTATAGACATTTTCATCAGGGAGGACGAATACCTTGAAACGGATAGAGCTGACGGTGGACACAGAAAAGCCCGTGACACTGGAAAAATTCCTCGTGGGAAGAAAAGGCGTGTCAAGGCGGCTGCTGACAAGGCTCAAACGGCAGGAGGGCGGCATTACGCGGAACGGCGAGACTGTCCGCAGCATTGATACGGTCTATAACGGGGACGTCATTGTCCTCAGCCTTGAGGACGACAGCTTCCTTGAGCCCAACAGCAGCCTGAATGTGCCGATTGCCTTTGAGAATGAGAGCCTTGTGGTGTTCGACAAGCCCGGCGGTATGCCCGTACATCCGTCCATAAAGCATCAGGGCGACACCCTCGGCAACTATTTCGCACATCTGTATCCGCAGCTGACCTTCCGTCCCGTGAACAGGCTGGACCGCGACACCTCGGGACTGTGTATGATCGCCAAGGACGCCCTTGCGGCAAAGCTGCTTCAAGGGAGCTGCAAAAAGGTGTACTATGCGGCGGTTCACGGTGATATCCCCGAAAGCGGCGCCATCGACGCTCCCATAGCAAGGGAGAGGGAGTCCATAATCCTGCGCTGTGTCAGAGAGGACGGACAGCGTGCCGTGACCCATTACAGAAAGCTGCTTGGCAGCGAAAGGTACTCCCTTGCGGAGATAGACCTTGAAACGGGACGTACCCACCAGATAAGGGTGCATTTTGCTCATATCGGAGCTCCCCTCGCAGGGGGACGACCTCTACGGAGGGCTCCGTGATGATATACCAAGACAGGCTCTGCACTGCGGCAGGATGAGCTTCAGTGATCCGCTGACGGGAGAGCCCATAACAGTTTCCTCGGAGCTTCCCGAGGATATAAAATCATTGTTTCCAACAGGAGGTATAGTATGGAAAAGATAGCAAGCTTTCAGGTAGACCACACAAAATTCAGCGTAGGAATGTACATATCCCGTATCGACGATGATATCGTTACATACGATGTCCGCATGGTAAAGCCCAACGGCGGAGTATATCTTGAGACTCCCTCAATGCACACTATTGAGCACCTTTTTGCAACATTTGCAAGAAACTCAGAGTTCGGCAAGAACATCGTCTATGTGGGACCCATGGGCTGCCGCACGGGATTTTACCTGCTGACAAGGGGACTTTCCCACGAAAACGCAATAAAGCTGGTGCGCGAGGCATATACGTTCATCAGGGATTACAATGACGAGATCCCCGGTTGCACAGAGGTGGAGTGCGGAAACTACCGCGAGCACGACCTTGCTTCCGCAAAGAAGGACGTTGTGCCCCTTCTGGAAAAGCTTCAGGACTACACCGTGGAGATGCTGGACTATTCATGGCACTTCGATAAAAACTGAACCATTGCGAAAAAGATTTGCCCCCGAGTGTTTTGACCCGCCCCCTGTCAAGTAGACAGCGCAAAAAACAAAAATAATCTATGTAGTAACCAAAAGCAGTCTGTGCAATTTGTGCAGGCTGCTTTGTCGTTGGCAGCAATTGGCAAGCACCT
>Ga0255342_1001827_pt1 | contig 28363 bp, 22 predicted proteins | sample wastewater_treat_3_FD_192416 | JGI IMG/M metagenome (GOLD analysis project Ga0255342, IMG submission 192416) | Wastewater microbial communities from Lulu Island WWTP, Vancouver, Canada - plant14 | ecosystem: Engineered > WWTP > Wastewater > Unclassified | place: Canada: Vancouver, British...
TTTAGAGTATTTCTAATCAGATCTGCAGTAAATGTTGCTCTATAATTTCATATACTTGGATCTCGATAAACAGTAGGTCAACACGAATACATTCAAACAAAATCTTTTTTTGGTCAATTGTAATTTGAATCTTCCATAAGTGGTACAAATTCCTCTTTTTGACGAGACATAGTGTTGTAGATTTTTAATTTCATAAGAAAAAATATTATATAAACATAAACACAATACAGTTTCCTGACAAAATTTCAAATTGTTTATCACAAAATAAGTTGCAAGTTATAAAGTTACAAGTTAAAAGTTTATAAAGTTATTAATACTTGATGAACTTTATGAACCACGCCCCGCCCCGCAGCCCCGCCCCGCCCCGCAATACTGCGGGGCGGGGCGGGGCGGGGCAAGCTTTACGAATTTGATGAACTTGTTAACTTAGTTTGACTTTTTACTTCAAATATATATATACAATATATGTTATATATTTTTTATTAGCTAAAAAAAAGAAAATGACTTGAAAAGGAAATCAACTTAAATTCTCTTTTATAGATGAAACCCCTATTAAAAAGTGAGCTCAAAAATGAGACAAACCTTTAACACCAAAAGAACGGGGAATTTTTAATGAGTTCGTTAGGTGAAACTTCAAACATCTCCATGCCCTTACAAACAGGTCTGAGGAAGAAATTTATGCACTTTTACTTAAAGATAACAGAACACTACCCGAACTCAAGAATGAACTCACAAAGAAAATAGAATATTATATAACTCATATTTCAGATAAGGAATTAATAAACCATCTTTTAAAAAAAGAAAACAATGGAAAATATATTGTTGATATTGAAATAAAAGATGAAGAATGATTTGAAAAACTTTTCCATTCTCTTCCTCTTATCAAAAAAGTAGCTATTTGTCTTAGATTTGATAATAAGCCTCCTTTTGAACTGAAAAAGATTTTAACTGAAGAATCTTTACAAGATTTAGATCTTGCCGATGCTATTCTTTTTTTCGATCCATTATTAATAAATAACGAAAAGTATTTCGAATATCTTTTAAAAAACAAGAAAATTAATTCGCTTCTTTATGAAAAAATAGGGTTTAGAAAAATGTTAAGATTAATATACAAAAATGGATATAAAGCTCCTATTATCAACACCTATCTTAAATTACTTTTTAACTCAAAAGACACAGAACACACAAATTAAAAGAAACTTTATTAGAATATCTAGGGTTTATTTAATTTTGTTGTAAAAGGTTCCATTAAAAGAAATAGAAAAATATCTCAAAAAATGAAAAACTTATAAGAATTTTTATCACATACTTTTTCTCCTTTGGAAAAAATACCAAGTAGAATCCCTGACAAAGAATTAGATAAACTTTAATTACCCCTTCTTAGTTAGCATTGTCTTTTATTTTTAAACTTTTTTCCAAAAAACTTGACTTTCATCTTGTTTTTTATCAACAATTTAGTATCCTCTAAAAATTATTATTTACTATTTTACAACAAGAAAAACATGATTCGATCAATTTTATTATGAATACTTATGTTTATGGTTTTAGTAATTTTACATGAACTCTGACATTTTATTACAGCTAGAAGATCTGGAGTGAAGGTTGTGGAATTTGGAATATGAATCCCTCCAAAAATATACAAACTTGGAACAGATAAAAAATGAACAGAATATACCTTAAACTTGATTCCCCTATGATGATTTTGCAAATTAAAATGAGATGAAGTACAAAATAGTAAAGATTTTTTTGCAAAAGATTGATTTATATTCGCTAAATTTTGGAACAAATTATTGATTTTAGCAGGAGGGGTTTTAATGAACTTACTAGTAGCACGGATAATCTTTACCACCGTATTTACAGTATGAACAAAACCTCTTTCTGTATTATCAGAAAACGCTATAAAGTTGGAATCTCAGAGTTTATTGATGCCAACCTACTCATACTTAGAAAAAGCCTGACTTATTAGCTGAGACAAAACTGAAGTACCCCTGGTAATAGATATGATAGCAGAATGATCGATCGCAGAATCTCTATGACTTCAAACAGGGGACATTATCACAAAAATAAACAATACAGATGTAAATGCTTGGAATGTAGGATTAGTACTAAAAGAAAATATTTGAAACAAAATAGATATTTTGTACGAAAGAGAACAACAAAAAACAGTTGTACATGGCGAGTGCGAAGAAGATAGTTGCATATTGGGAATAGCTTTTATTACATCTGGAGCCTTATACATAAATGATATAAAATATCCAATACCCCAAGCAATTTGAATGGGATTAAAAGAAATTTGAGCACAAGTAAAACTAACTTTTTCAGCATTATGAAAATTATGAAAAAATTTAATTTCATTTAACAAATCAAAAATCAAATGATCTCTAGGAGGATTAACTTGACCAGTATGAGTCATAAAATTTGGAGGTAATTTACTAGAAGCTTGATGACCGATTTCCTATCTCGCATTTGCGGGATTAATCTCTCTAGCCCTAGCTATCTTTAATATCTTGCCAATTCCTGCATTAGATTGAGGAAGAATAATCGGAGTTTTAATACAAAAGTTAGGAAAAATAAAACCAGAAAAATATTTCATCATAGAATGATATGTCAACACCGTTTTTTTCGTATTATTAATGACATTATGAGTTTATATCATATTCAAAGATTTGTCAGTTTTCCGATGAATAAATATTCCATTAATGGGATAAGTCATCAAAAAATAAAGAATCAAAAAACTTTTGAACTTTTTTTTTGAACTTAACAAATTTTTTTAACAATCATCGTCCTTCACAATATTATCATACTCATAAGCCTTTTTGGTATATTCAGGCAGGAAATATTCCAATCAATCAAGATTTTCTTTTTTTAAATTTTTATAAGTATCCTCTATCTCTTGTAGGGTAGAAACATCAATACACTTGTTGTTCTCAGCCATTTTTATAAGTTCTTTATAATACTTCTCCATACCATATTTTCTTTCCAACAATTCTCCATTGTGACCAAAAGTACTCTGAATAAATATTTCAATTTTTTGAACTAAAACTTCAAACCCAGAAAAAACACTAACTTTTTCTGCTGGATGTTTTTGAATATAAGACCAAGACAACAATAATAAAATTACTCAAACAACAAATTTTATCAAATTTTTTTTAATTTGTTTTTTATCATTTTTTGTAATAATTTTTGTAGATTGAGGTGTATGTACTGCATACTCATCTTGTTCGATTTTGATCTCCTTCTCTTCCATAATAAATTTTTATTTAAAATAAAAAAATGTCTACAAGCACTTTGTATTGTTTTTGATAAATTTTTCAATAGAAAAATGATAAGTTAGTTACAAGTGACAAGTTTATAAAGTTGAAAGTGACATTCCTACCACCCGCCCCGCAGTACTGCGGGCAGGTGGTAGGATATGAACTTTATGAATGCTTGTCCCCTTTTTTAAGGGAAGAACTTCCCAAAAAAAAATCCTTCCCCAACGGGGAAGTTGAGCCCCCGCAGTACTGCGGGGTAGTTGGGAGTTAAATCCCCCTTAATCCCCCTTATTAAGGGGGACCTTACCTCACCTAACCCAATGAATCGGGGACTACAACCTCCCGAACCCCAATCTATCGGGGCCAAAAGGAAGGGATCCTAATTGGTAACCTTTACAAACTACCACACTTACTATGAGAATAGCTTTCGTAAATTGTCGAATTATGCCATGAGGTGTTTTGAATGTTTTCAAAGATCTAATAGAATCTGAAAATTTTGCTGAAACTAAAATTTTCACATTATTTTCAGATAGAAAAGTATTGGAAACCAGAAAATGAAATATAAAAGTCATAACAGCCCTACCAAAACGAATAAATAAATTATTTTTGAAATTTTCAAAAAAAAGGTGAATCTTAGCTTCGATACTAGATTATCGCAATCTAATGTTTTTCTATATTCCTTTGATGAAAGTTTTAAGTAGAAAAATCAAAAAATACAATCCACAAAAGGTAGTAATTTCATCTTTTGCAATAGCAAAAAACCTAAACTTTTGCAAAATTGATTATAATTGAAAGTTTAACCCACAAACCATGCTTTATTTGCATTCCCCTATGCAGTATATTTGGAGCCATTATCAAGAATATACTCAAAAAATTACATGATATAAAATCAAAATATTCAAAGCAATCACACCAAGACTTAGAAATCGGGATAAAAAATTTATTAAATACGACGAGGTTTTTGTAAATAGCAAATACACAGCAAACTTAGCAAAAGAAATATACAAACTCAATTCTAAAATAAAATATCCAAAGATAGACGACAGCTTTTCAAACATAACAATAAATACAAATCCAAATAATTATTATATTTATGTCGGTAGATTAGTAAAATTTGTAAAAGAATTAGACAAAATAATTGATTTATTTAACGAAATTCAAGAACCACTAATAGTCATGGGAAGTGGACCAGATGAAGAATATTTAAAGTCTATTGCAAAAGAAAATATAGTTTTTATATGACGAATTCAAGATCCAGTAGAAAAAAGCAAAATAATACAAAACGCGAAATGATTGATAAACATCACAAAAGAAAGTTTTGGTATTTGTACAGTAGAAGCATTACTAGCTGGAGTCCCAGTATTTGCCTACAATGATTGAGCATCGGTAGAACTTGTTGACTCAGATAGCGGAATATTAGTACCAAACAAAAATCATGAAACTTTGATAAAAAGCTTTTCCCAATTTATAGAGAAAAGCCGAGACAGACAAAAAATCCAAGATAAAGCAAGAAAATTAACTGGCCTGTAAAATCCTTATTTTCTCAAAAACTCGTATTCATATACCTTTTCTGAGATTTTACTCGCAAGATTCTTGAGTTCATCTCTGAGTTCCCCAATAAGTTGATTATAGGTCTCATCTAAACTTTTGCTATTCATCCTGCCTTTATCATTTCTTCACTGGAAATGCTCCTTGATCTCATAAAAACTCGCATTTGCTAGATATTCCCCTTGCTCAAATTCTTGCTGATGGTAATATTTCCAGAGTTCAAGTCAGGCTTCATACACTTTTTTTGCATCAGGAGAAAGAGTAAACTGTTTTAAGTAAGAAGACATAAAATCTGAGGCAAACCTTTCTTTTGCATCAACTTCCGCTTCAGTAAAAGGAATTCGGTAATTTACACTATTATTTTCACGAGAAGTAATAGCATTCTGTTCGTGAAAAAGTGTGAAGACCAAACAATCTGAATGAAATTCTGTATCTGTTTTTCGTCCATCATTTGGTCGCAGAAATTGGTCTCTATCGTTTAACCGACTTGCTTCAATACAATGACGACCAGCAAAATAAATAGATATTTTTATTAAGGTATTTGCAGTGATATTAAAACAATATCTTTTTTGTTGTTTTGAGAGAATAGCTAATTGACTATTATGTTGAAAATCAGGAGCTGCACTTACAATTAAACCAATCACAGGATTTATTGTATCATTAAAAGATTTTATTCGTTTATTTATTCTTGGAGTTTCTTCATCTGCATAAATGTTTTTTAAGCCTAGAAACTCTCATGTTTTATCATAAACATCAGCTTCAATATGTGAGAATTGCTCTTTTTCTTCACAGTTCCAAATAAAAAAGCCAATAGGAAATTGCCCTGTTACATTATCAAAAGTATTTCCAGGAACCATAAAAATTTTTTCTAGTTTTGCAAGGAAACACTTCCTAAATTGACTAAAGTTGGAACCTTGCAAATTTTTCAACTTTGAAAAATTTGCAATTTTACAATTAGGAATTTCTTTATAAATCCTCATTAAAAATTGGGCAAAAAGCTCATTTCTAGCATTTCCAAGCTCTGATGAATATTTTTCATGAATCATTGTCCCCTTTGCTGTTCCGCTTTTATTTTCTCCTGTTCAAGTAACTGTTTTAGCATTTGTTGCTTCCGCATAAGGAGGATTGATATAGATAATCAGCTTTTTTCTTTTTTCAGGATCCTTGATAATAGTTTGGAGCGATTGAGGAAGTTTGTCAAAACTATCATTCAAAAAATCAAACTGGAAAATATGTTCCTTGAGGAGATTTGCGGTTTTGAGATCTGCCATCTCTTTCATTACTTGTACATCTGCCATATCTAAGGTAGAAGCATAGATATTGTACTTATTCATCAAACCTGCAAGGAGATTCCCAGTCCCTGCAGCACAATCTCGGATATAATATTCATCTTGGTAGCTCTCGCCAAAATAGTCTGCCATATATTCCTGACTTTTTTCTACTCGGATACGAGGCGTAAAGTAGGCTCATTTCCTCTCCCTAATGTCTTGAGGAACAAGCAAATCTCTCCTTTGGATAATATATTTATGATACAGTTTTGCAGGAGGTCTTTTGTAATTTTTCCAAAAAAACTCATATTGTTTAACATTTTTTATCTCAATAATGGCATCAAACATGCTGTTTAGGTTTTCTTTGGAGATTTGATAGCCTCAATTTCTAAATATAACAAATAAATCTAATTTAACACTCTCGTCATCTATTATTATTTGAGTGTTTTTATCATCAACAAACAAATCAGCCAAAAAAAAGTCTGCATCCAAGATCCCATTTCTTTTATAAAGTTCTCGATCAGCATTGATATGAGGCTTTACAAATTCTAATCGTTTCAAATAAATAGGGAAGAAATTGTTATTGTTGATTTTAATTTGGGATCAAATTCCTTGTTCTTTGAATTCACTTTTTATAAAGCTTTTTAAGCTTTCATTATCTTTTTCATAGTCAAAGATTAAGGTATTCTTCTTCAAAATATTGGCAACCCTTTGCTTTACAATACCAAATTCCCTAGTCTCATGATTGGACGGAGTCACATTTCGATTAAAATCATTTTGGTAAAAAATATCAGAAATCTGATTATACTCCAAAAAAGCAATTTTTTCAAAATCAAATGCTCACAAAAATAGCGGAGGTAATGTTTTATCAAAAGTTCTGGCCTTACCGATTGTTAAAATAAGTTGAACAAACATAGTAGGAACATCATATTTCCCTGTCTTGGCTTCAGCTCGGAGAAGTGGGGTTTTATGTCAAAAGAGGTCTTTTTGTTTTGGATGAACAGAAAAATCAATATTTCCAATAATCTCCGTGGTGTCAAAATCTGCAAAAAAGTCTGATCCCACCTTATTTTTAAGTTCTTCTTCACGAATGTTGTTGTATTTCATAGTCTTTTATATTAAAAGATAACTAGTTTAATGTTTAGTTGTATGGTTTCAAAAAACAAGTTAAAAATAGAATAAATTTAATTTTATATTTTTTTGAGTAAATAAATCACTCTTTCTATATCTCATTCAAACAAACAATACTTATGTTTTTTTATTATTTTCAGTTTATACTTTTTACATAAGTTCTTCAAATCAGAAAATTCTTCATCATCATATTGTTTGTACAATACAAAAAATCATCCTTTTTTGAGTAATTTATAAGATCGTGGGATTAGTTTATCAACATGTGCAACCGCCCTCGCTGTGATAAAATCAAATTTCTCATCAAAATCTTCTATTCTAGATCGCTTACAAACCGCATTTTTCAATCATAATTTATGAATCATATCATTAACTGCATCAACTTTTTTTCTTCTAGCATCTATTCAAACAAATTTAACACTAGGACTGCTAATAGCTAATGGTAAAAGTGGAAATCCTCCTCCAGTTCAGATATCACAAACACTTTTTCATTCTTCTATTTTCAAAATTTTATTCAATTCAATGCTATCATTGATGTGTTTGATTTTAATTCATTTCGCATCTCTAATTGCAGACAAATTAAGCTGACTATTTTTTTCTATAAATACTCTTACCAAATCTTTCCACATATAATAAAGAGTTAACAAATTAAAAATTCACACACTCAAGTGCTGTAATTAGCGGACCACATAAGCATCTATTAAAGCGGTATCACCAGCTGTAATAATTCCCAAAATTTTTTCATTTTTATCTCCACTTTCTGTAATCAAAATCACACCAAGTTTTTTCTTTTTTTGTTTTTTAAGAGCAAAAAGTTTATCTATCTCATACACATTACATTTTTTATCCACAAAAACTATATATTCTAAATCAGAAATCAAGGACACATCTCCAACTTTTGCTGTAGTAATATCCTTTGCAGATTCCCCTTCTATCAACCAAGCCAATATTTCACTCTCAGCCAAAAGTCAGACATAATTTTTATTTTCATCATAGACAGGCACATGAGAATGATTATTTTTATGCATAACCTTTAAAACTTTTGTTAGTTTGTCGTGAATTTTACATGTAAATACTGGTTTTTTAAAAAGATCTGTACATCTAAAAGGAGCTTTTATCACATCTACATATTTTTTCAGCTGGGAAATAGCATAATCACTAGGATACAAATAAGAATATCCATCCAACTTTATTCCATGTGTAAGTTCATTCCTAATCTCTCCAAAATGCTTTATTTGATATTGATTTAGTTTCACAAACCAAGAAATAGGATAATCTCCTTTTATTATTCTTTTTATTTTTTCATTAAAAGGTATAAATTTATCTATTCATAGTAACTTATCAAAATGTTTATCAATTTTGTTGAACAAGGCCAAAAACTCCATTATTAAATTAGAATTTTTATCACATTCTCTATTCAATTTTTGATTCTTCATAAAAACATTTATTGTTAATTATAAAACTATATCCAATTATACATAAATATGTATTTTAATGCAAATTTTTGACATCTTATTTGTTGATTTTAATTTTACAACTTGGGAAAACGCAAATATTTTTTCCATAACAAAAAAAAATCTTCAAAAAATAGATAAACTATTCTACAAAAACACTCATTAACAACAGTTAGATATTGGTTTAATCAAGATCTACTCTAATATCCAAATCTTCAAATATTTTTTCTAAATTTTCTTTTGCATTCTTTTGTGCTAGCTCCAAAATACCAGACTCTATAGCTTCTACTTCCATCTCCTCTTTTGCCTTGTTTCTAATTTTTGTTTCTGTTTCTAAATTTCATTTCGTAAATACTCCTATTTTCCTATCAAAAGGCTTGCTATTTTCATGCAATATCACATGTAACACTTCTGCTTCTGGTAAATTTATTTTTACACTTCAGTCTATTTTGGTGAATACATCTCATGTTTGTACTTTACTCAAATCAATTCAAGCTATTACTTTTCATTCTACCTCAAATATCATTTTATCTTGAAATAAAAAATCTTGTATTGTATTATCAAAAGACATAGTAGGAATTATGTCAATCATCTCTTTTTCCGCTCTCATAATTTTGGTAATAGTCATTTCTGCTGATTCTAATTTATTTACTGACTGTAGTTTAGCAACAACTGATTTTGTCGAACTTGTAACTATAACTGCTTCTCTTTGAAGCCAGTTCCAAGCAAAAAATAGAACAAAAATAATTACTATAAGAATCAATATACGCAACAAGATTTTTAGAAATTTCATATTAGTTGATTTTTTTATTTAAATAAATATACAAATAACAATTAATATTTATTTTCTACTAAAATCATGAAAAAAATCAAATCTAAAAAGCTCAAAAAAAGTCTTATCGTATTGATAATTCTTTTGATTATCTACATTATTTTACGGTTTATGTTTAAATTTATTATTTGAGTAAACAAAGTTTGTTATGCTAAATGAGGCTTTTACAACAAATGCTTTATTGTAGAAGTAGCAAAAACGGACAAAGAAAGACAAAAATGATTAATGGATCGTGAAAATCTTAAAAAAAACAGATGAATGATTTTTGTTTTTGAAGAAGAAAAAAACTATTCTTTCTGGATGAAAGACACACTGATTTCACTTGATATTATACGAATAGACTCTCAAGGTAAAATAGTAGACATCCAAACAGCCAATCCTTGCGACGCTACTTTATGTCCAAATTATGTGCCACAGGGAAATGCTAAATATGTTTTGGAAATTAATGCTTGAATAGCAGAAAAAAAATGAATCAAAATCTGAGATACTCTAACTTTTAAATTAAAATAATCTCCAAGCTATTCCACAAATTTACGAACTTAGTTTTCTATATGTTCATTGATTCTCATACTCATCTAAACTCCCCCACCCTTTTTGAAAATCGAAAAAAGCATGTTTTGGATTTTGAAAAAACATGATGACAAGGTTTGGTAAATATTTGAGCTGATGAAGAATACAATAAAAACGGGATAACAATAAGCAAAGAATATTCATGAGATAGCTTTATAAAATGTACAGTTTGACTACATCCGTATGAAGTAGTTGTCGGGAATATAAATGAAAATAATATTGAACAAAAATTAAATGAATTAGAAAAATTATATTTGAAAAACAAAGATCATATTGTAGCAATATGAGAAGCTGGAATAGACACTCACTATGAGTGAGATATAAATTTAGAATTACAAAAAGAACTTTTCAAAAAACAATGTGATTTAGCAGAAAAAATCCAAGCTCCAATAATTATACATTCTAGAAATGATTTTGATTCTACTATGGAAATTTTACAAAACTATAAAAAATTAAAAATATGTTTTCATTGCCGATGATATGGAAATGAAGAAATTGAAAAGTTGAAAAATTATAATTTAGAAAATTACTGGATTTGATTTTGTGGAAATGTTACTTATCCCAAAGCGCAAAACATCAGAGATAGTTTAAAGATTTGTAATTTAGAAAACATTCTAATAGAAACTGATGCCCCTTATTTGTCGCCACAAGAACTTCGCTGACAAACCAATTATCCCCAAAATATTCAATATATTTATGATTTTATTGCAAAAGAATTAAATATTGATACTGAAAACCTCAAAAAACAAATTAAAAAAAATTTTTATTCTTTATACAAAAAATAATCTACAAAGTTTCCGTATAAAGCAACTATTAACAGCCCAAAACAAAGTAAATTGAAATAAATAATATTGAAAAAATTAAAATTCTACTACAGGAGCTACTTCACTTCCTTCTGTTGCCTCAAAAAGATTTGCTTTTTCAAAACCAAACAATCCAGCAATAATATTAGTAGGGAAAGTTCTTAATTTTGTATTGTAGTTTTTTACAGTTTCATTGTAATTCATTCTTTCTACAGAAATTCTATTTTCACTTCCTTCAAGCTGAACTCTCAAATCACTAAAAGCTTGATTTGCCCTTAAACTTGGGTAATTTTCAGTTAGTACCATCAATCTTCCTAAAGCTTGAGAAAGCTCTCCTTGAGCCTCTTGAAATTTTACGAATTCTTCAGCATTATTTACATCGACTTTAAGTTGAATAGCATTAGCTCTTGCCTCAATAACTTGTGTTAAAGTTTTTTGTTCAAAATCTGCTTCACCTTTCACTGTGGCAACAATATTAGGAATTAAATCAGCTCTCCTCTGGTATACAGATTCTACTTGTCCTCGTTGAGTTTTTACTACTTCATCAAGTTTTACCAGTGTATTATATTGCCCCACAACAAAAATGATAAACAAGATAATAATTCATATTATCCAAGATGTTCTTTTTTTCATAATGAAATAAAATAAAAAAATAAAAGTCAGATTTTTTATAATCTTTTTTAAAAAAAGTGCAAGCTAATCTCCAGCTCATCATCCTCCTGAACTTCATCCTCCGCCAGAGAATCATCATCCTCCGCCCGAACTTCATCCTCCACCAGAGAATCACCTTCCACCAGAACCTCCTCCTCAAAAACCAAGCCCTCAATTAAAAAGTATATACAAGAAAATCAAAGTGAAAATTATGCTCCACATGATCATAATATATTTCCGATCAGATCATTCTTCTTGACTAATTTCTGGAGGACTCTGTTTTCCATCTATAACTTCATAAAAATTCTTTATTCCTTGGTAAATATTTCATTGGTTAACTTCTGGTCTAATCTTTTCTTCAATAATTTGACTTGCCAACAGATCAGGTATCTTTCCCTCTAATCCATATCATACCATAATTCTAATTTTCTTTTCTTCTGTAGCAATAGCAAGCAAAAGTCCATCATTCCTTTGTTTATCGCCAATTCCATTTTCATTAAAAGCTTTTAAAGCAATATCAAAAAGTTCATTCCCTTGTCTATGTGGGAAAAGAACACTTACTACCTGATATCCCAAATTAGATTCAATATTTTCTGCATACTGATTAAGCTCTTGAGTTTGCTCTTGAGTGAGAACTTGAGAATAATCGTTGATAAAGTATTGGAACTTTGGTAAGTTCATCGGATCAATTGTAGTCGCGAAAGAAATTCCAAAAAGACAGAATATGCTCAAAATAAAAAATCAGATTTTTTTCATGATTTATTGAATATTGTAAAGCAATATTTTTATATAAATAGACAAAACAATATCAATAAATTTTTGGATTTTGCTTGATTACGATTTAATTTTTAATATCCTTTTCTTTAATTTCAATTATTGAGATATTTATAATCCATTAACATCCATGATTAAATCCCTGGAAAATTATATACAGCTAGTTAATCAACAAGTTTCCAGTAAAAAATCTAAGCAACTCTTGATCAAACAGATTTATAATTTTTATGAAATTAAGGAAAAGCATAAAAATAGAAAACATAAATATAAATGTTGAGATTTAGTTAAACTAAAAAAGTGAACTTTATTACACTGAACATGGAAAAGTATTACATGATTAAAACATATCGCAAAATTTTGATTGATTAGCTGACAGTTTGAGTGAGGACGTGAATGAAAGTATCCATACACAGTTTGAGTGTGGAATCTCCAAAAAGATTTTTTATTGAAAGACTATATTAACCGATACAGTTGATGAACTATTAGATGCTTTTTTTGGTGAAAAAATGGTAAACCATGAAAACAAAAAGATAAAATAATTCCGTTTAATGAAATGAACGATTTATTAACAACATTAAAAGCTGAGTGAGCAAATATTTGGAATATGGAACAAACTAAGGAAGCTAGATTTTTACCAAGTTTAGCTCAAGATTTTGTGCAAATTTGAATAATTATGAATGGAAGTAATAGCTATGCAAGATTGATAAAGCAATGAGATATATTATCTAATGATATTCCTGAAAAAGATTTACAAGAATTTGTTCATCCAAATATATATGAAGATTTTTGCAAAAATAGAAAAAATAAGGATTTATTTTTTACAAATAGAGAAAGTGCTATTATATTTTGAATACCAAATGAACTTATAGAATGAATATTGGTTTGAAGAATATATGAAAAAGATCAAAAAACATTAAATAAAATAAAAACATTATTTCCTAAAGCTTATATCTGTAATCTTGATTGAGTAGTTATAAACGAATAAGCTTGAATATTCAGTAGTAATTTAGTTTCAAATAATCATCATCGACTTTTTAATAAAACGCTATCGTAATGAATAAAAAAATAGCAGAAAGAAATATCAAACTCCAAGCTCGAATTAATTTTTTATCTGGAATGGTTTTTCTTGTACCAATAATAACACTACTCTACCAATATACTGGACTTTCTATTGTAGAAATTATTCTTATCTCCAATGTATCAACAATTGCAGTTCGGCTATTTGAATTACCAACATCTGTATTTGCTGACACTATGGGAAGAAAAAAATCATTAGTCATTTCAGTGATTTGCAACTTTTTATCCGCATTAGTAATTTTTCTTTTCCCATCTTTTACGGGCTTCATTGTAGCAGCTATTTTTAGTGGTTTGTATTGGAGTTTTTGGAGTGGTACAGGACAAGCATTTTTAGAAGAAAATTTAAGATCAATAGGAAAAGAAAAAGAGTTTGGGAAAAAGATTGGTCATTTCATGTCATTAGAGGCTCTCACAGGGATCATTACTCCACTAATAGCTTCCGGATTATTAAAATATTTCGGAAATAATGGATATACAATCCTTGCAGGATTAGACGTTATCTTTGCAATTGTTTTAGTAATTTTAACACTTCAATTAAAAGAACACAACTTTATACAAGAAAAATTCAATTCATTCAAAGAGATGTTTTCAAAAAATCTAAATGTTGCAAAAACAGCATAAAAAAAGTATTTCTTGACAAAAATATAAGAACATCGTTAATATATCGCTCTTTATCAAGTCATGTAGCTTTTTTCTTTATAATTATTTTACCCGTTTTAGTTGAAAATGGCATGCAAGAACGGTTTGGAGGTATTATAACTGCACTAGCTGGAGTCGCAGTCATGCTTACTAATAAATTTGCTTATAAAATAGGAGAGAAAAAGAGCTATAATTTTACATGGATACTTGCCACAATATCCCAAGCCATTTTACTCATAATTGCAGGGGTTGTCCTCCAATCGCGAATAGCTTTTGCTATAGTGTTTATTGTATTTAATTTTTTTGAAGGATTATGGATGCCAGCTCGAAATCAAGTTTTAGTTGAACAAACAAAATGAGTAGCAATTGCTACCACAAGATCAATAGTATTTTCAATATTTGCTCTTTATACAACACTTGGAAAACAATTTCTATCTTTGTTCCCCGTAAAATATGCACTAATCGGAAGTGGAATATTTATACTATTAGTTAATATATTCCTAGCAAAAAAGATATTACTAATGCAAGAAAAGTAAAATTTCTCACTGTAAAAAATTATCGTTACTTGTTTTTCAACAATTTATATTTGTAAAAAAGGTGATTACTCCCATTATTCAAAAAGAATACAATAAGCACCCTTACAAATTTCTAACTTTATAACTTTTTAACCCCGCCACGCCCCGCAGAATTGTGGGGCTATATTTTACAGAAATTTAAGCCACAAGTAGGAAAAAACTATCGACTACTGACTATCGACTAGCGACTAACGACTATCGACTAATGACTATTGACTATCGACTATTGACTAACGACTATCGACTATTGACTAACGACTATCGACTATTGACTATTGACTATCGACTAATGACTATTGACTATCGACTATTGACTAACGACTATCGACTAATGACTAACGACTATTGACTATCGACTAATGACTAACGACTATCGACTAGCGACTAAGGACTAACACCTCTCTACACTCCCACTCTAAAGTAGATTTCCTTATCTACCAATTCTCTTTTTGTTCATCGTTTCAAAGAAGAAATTTGTTTCATAATTTCTATTTTTTCTGGAGTATTCAATGGAGGATCTCCATAAATTGTTCTAGTTGTTAACGAAAAAGGCCTAGATTGTGATCAATTTATACTCATTTTCATAATTCATTTAAACATTTCCGAACTTTGTAAATCCATTTTTGTAAACTCTGGGCTAAACTCATTTTCCAAAAATTCTGCATCTGGAGCTCAGACCTTCAATGCAAAAATTGTTCAAATGTTTCCAAATATTGTTTTTGAAAGATCTAATGATCATCACAATCACTCTTTTTTCAATTGATCTATATATTGATGTGCTACAGTCAATCATAATCTATATTTTCTGGCTTCTGATAAAATACTTTCAAAAGACTGTGAAACATAATTTTGGAATTCATCCACATATAGAAAATATGGTTTTCTTTCTTCTTCTGGTAGAGCCGCTCTTTTTAAAGCAGAAAGCTTAATCTGCATAGCTACCATTCTACCAATAAGTTGACTATTAACTTCTCAAGTTAAACCTTTTGCCAATTTACACATTATCACCTTTCACTCTTGCATAGCATCAAAAAAATTAAATGCAGATTTCGGCTGTCAAACAACATTTCTGATATATGTTCAAGTTGTAAAAGGTCAAAATTTTGCCTGAAAAAATGGAATAATTTCTGCCTTTTCTCTATCTCACATTTTTTTGTAAGTTTTATTCCACCAAGATGCAATTACAGGATTTGTTAAATTTCTAATTTTTGATTCTGCATAAGCATCATCCGTAAACAACCTCATTATATCAACCAAAGTACCCCCATCAGGTTGTTCCATAAGTAAAAAACAAGCATGACGGAAATAGTCTTGAATACGAGGACCAAATATTTCAGGTCAATACATATCAACGAACATTTCTACCATATCATTTGTCACAACATCTCTTTCATCATCTGTATGAGCTCAATCCAAAGGATTGAATGCTATTGGATATTCAGTATTAGATAAATCAAAATATATCAAATCATCGATTCTTTCTTTCGGGAAATGTTTCATCAAAGTATCTACCAAATCTCCGTGCGGATCAATCACACAAAATCAATTTCATCTCAACATATCTTCTTTTGCTTGAGTCAAAATCATAGTAGATTTACCTGTACCTGTCTGTCATACTATATAAACATGCCTAAATCTGTCTTTATCTGAAAGTATCACATCTCTTTTTACTCCCCCATATTCATTTCGTCACAAATGCATTCCATCAGATGGCATATTTTCTGGTGCAGGTACAATTTTTGCTTTTTGCCAAGCAATACGAGGATTAAGATTAAATCTCGCATGAGGAAAGTGAACGATAGAAGAAAGTTCTTTTATGTTTAATATATTTGGTCTAAAAAAGGATTTTAATTGATAATAAAACGATGAATTTGTATAAAAATTTCTCAACACAAAATCTTTGGCAAAAGATCTCAAATTTTTTATTTTCCAAAATTTCAATCTATTTAAACCAATATAATTATATTGATTAAACAATCTTTCCATTTCATCAATCATTTTAGCTGGTCTGTTTTTTTCTGTAGAAGTAGCAAAAGTTCTGATCTTAGTCCTAAATATCTCATCATCAGTTTTTTTGTCAAAATCTCAAAGTTGTTGTTGAGAAAAATTATGCTTGCTTTTTTCTTCTTGATTTTTTTCATGTTTTGTATCATCATTTGAAAATCATTTTCGTAACTTCAAAAATATCTTTTTGAAAAAACCAAAATCCTTTCATGTTTTGATTTTATCAGCTTTTTTTCTCATTTTTTTCAATCGCTTGGATGGAAGTGGTTCTACTAATATTTGTAAAACCATTTTTTCATCTTTTCAAACATTACTATATGAAGAAAGAATACTCTCCATCGGATCAGCTTCAAAAGCCTCATAAGTTTTTATAGGATATACACTATTTTCAACAAAATTAAACTCACCACCAGCCATATATTTACCAGCTTCCAGCAATTTAGGTTGTTCTATATCTTCTATAAACGATTCCGGATAAAAAGCTGCTATCATTTTTCTTACGGTAGATAACTGACCATCAGGCACTCAAACAATATATTTTATTTGTTCTTTCTCTACAAACAATTCCATACTAATATAATCTCCTCCAAACAATCTATATTTAAGATCTCCAAAAAAACTTTTTGAAAAATCTGTCTCAAATAAAGAGCGTAAATGCCTATAAACAGAATAAAAATTTTTGTAAACTTGATTCATTATTTCGATATTGTTTTTCATTTGTTGAATATGGTCTGTAGCTTCTATATCAACACTTTTTGCTGCCGTTTTTTTCTGAATTCTAACTTGTAAAAATCTAATATGTTTAGTTTGCTTAAATCTATGCCTTTTTTCTAATTGCAAAAATAATAAGACATATCAACTTACTCATATCAATACAAATAATATTATTCCTATAATTCGTGCTAAGACAGTTGGCATATACATATTACAAAAATAAAACTTATAAAAGATAAACATTATCCTTATACAAAATTATAATGATTTTCACATAAAATAGGAAAAGATTTTGAGTTTAAACATCAAATTAACAACCAAAATAACAAAAAAGATATATAACATAGTTGAAAGTTAATGGTTATCCCCCTTAGTAAGGGGGACTAAGGGGGATTTTAGAATAATAAGTGGGCTTTAATCCCCCCTTAGGTCTTTCTAAACTTTACAAACCACGCCACGCCTGCCACGTAGTACTACGTGGCGGGGCTACGTGGCGGGGCAGGCTTTCTAACTTATTGCCCTACCCTACTATTGAAAAAAACTTTTTTTTTCTTATTATACGGTAAAATTTTTTATATTTTTCTATTCAACATGAAAAAAAGCAAAATTCTTCTCAGTCTTTTAGGACTATTGGCTTTTTTAGCCATCCCTGTTCAAGCTAGTTCCATTTTTTCCTGATCAGAGCAAATAGTTAATATAATGGAACCCGTACACTCAAACATGTATGTAACCACAAGTAATTTGATAGTTTCCAATCCTATTGGTGGTGATTTAATCGCTTTTGGTGAATCTATTTCAATACATTCCAATATTAGCAAAGATTTTATGTGATTTGGATCAAATATCCATATTAATGGTAAAGTTGCAGATGATGTTAGAATAGCATGACAAAGTATTTTTATAAATCAAGATATTTGATGAGACTTTATTGCGTTTGGAGCTTCTGTTACTGTTGCTCCTGGGGTGAAAATTTGATGAGATTTTATTGTTTACTGAGCAGCTGTAAATATGGATGGTATCGTTAACGGTAACGCATACATTGGCTCTGCATGACTCTCAATGAATTGACAAATTAAAGGAGATGCAAAACTCACTTTTGATGAGATAAAACTTGGAGATAACGCAAAAATAAACGGTTCTTTAAATTATAAGGCCCCACAGACTAATGAACAACTAGAAGGAATATCAAAGGGAGAGGTTATTTATAAATCATCCGTAAAAACTGATTCCAAAAAGTTTCTTTGGGGATTTATAAAATGAATCGTATTTTACAAATGGGCATACATATCTTTATTTGCACTTATTTTAGTATTTGTATTTAAAAGGATTCTTAAAGAAGTTTCTGATACTTTAAAAAAGAAACCACGGCAAAGTTTATTTACTGGATTTCTATGCTATGTTGTGCCTCCATTTGCAATTCTTACACTTATTATAACCTTTTTAGGTATTCCACTCGCATGAATTTTGGCTCTTTTATACATCGCTCTATTGATAATGTGAGTTATTGTTAGCAGTGCTATCTTCTCATCTTGGTTTATAGATAACTTCCGGGGTGGTATCGAGAATACTACTTGGTGGAAAATACTTTTGACAGTCATCGTAGTTTCATTCTTTTTTACCATTATCAATAGTATTGATATTATTGCGGTATTCTTTGCAATAGGAGCATTGGCTTTGTACAAAATAAAATCCACAAAAAAAACTCTAAAATCCCTTTAGAGTAAATCAACTCCTTTTCCCCTACCACCCGGGTGAAAAAATTGACCCGGGATAACTCCCGGGGTCAAAAACAGCACCCGGGTGGTAGGTTTTTATAAGCCTTTAACTTTATAAACTCACTTCAAGTACTTCAAAATTTCATCCTTATTGTTTCTGTTTTTTACATCACCTATTACCCAATCCAAAGCATACCTCAATAACTCTCAAACCTTTTGTCATGGTTGGATTTGAAAAAAATCCATAATAATTTCTCAATCTATTTTCAAATCCCTTGCCGTAAATTGTCATTCATTTTTTTGTAGTTTCTTCAATATTTTTCTCAAATATTCTATATCTGTAATATCACTATTATTTTGCATGGGATTATACTGTCCAATTCTATCAGCTATCGTAATATCCAACAAATTGTCTACTTTTTGAAATCATGCTTCACTATAAAGTTTTCTAATTTTTTTGACCCTATTATAATTTTTTGCATCCAAAATTTCTCATGGAACATGATGGTTGGCAATATATCGCATAATATCATTTATTTCATTTTTTGAAAATCATAATTTAGAAAAATCTTCCTTTGCTATTTCTGGTCAAGAACTACGATGATTTAATGGTCAAGACAATATTTTTCTAATTTCATCACGATCCAAACCTGTTTGATAAGCTTCATATTGTCCAACCTTACCAACATCATGATACAACATAGCCAAACGAACCAGATAATCAGAATTTATTTTTTGCAATTCATACAAACTCAACATAGTATGAACATAAATATCAAAAGGATGGTATCTCACGGGCTGTTCCACATGTTTTGTTTTATATAATCATGGGAAAAGATGTTCTAGCAATTTTATTTCATCCAAAAGCGAAATAAAAACGAAAGGATCTCAAACAGAAAAGACCTTTTTTATTTCATCTTTTATTCTTTCTTTTGCAACATTATGCACCAAATGTACATGTTTTTTTAAAGAATTCCAAGTATTAGTTTCTATATCAAAAAGTAGCATTTTTCAACTTCACTTTTTATTCCTTAATTTTTGGTTTAACACAGAAACAAATCTCAAAGCACGGATAGTTCTCAAAGCATCTTCCCTAAATCTATTGTCTGCTTCTCCAACGCATTTAATTTTCCTGTTTATTAAGTCCTGGATAGCTCCATGTGGATCTATTAAAATACGAATAATATTTTCCTCAGATTTTTGTTTTTTAACAAAAATTTCCTTGAGAGTATCCAACAAATAAACAGCAAAATCCAAACTAAATTTTCATTTTGGAAATAAATTTTGAATATAATTATGATTTTGAACAATTAAAAGATTTTGATCTTGATAAAATAAAAATCAATGTTTTTCCAAACTGTCTTGAAAATTGATAATATTTGATATATTTTTTTTCCCCAACTTTGAAGATAATAAAATTTTATTCTTTATATTTGTCGAAAAATAATATAGAGAATTGACAGTAAAATCCCTCCTATTAGAATCTAAAATCAAATCATCTTGTCGTTGAATCTTTTCTGGATGACGATTGTCAGAATATTGATTTTCCAAACGAAATGGGGTCAATTCATATTTTACTTCCTGATTTTTTGGAATCAATGTAATAGTTCCAAACTTTTCTGTAATAAAATGAGAAACTTTTCTTTTATCAATTTTATCATATATATCCATCGGAAAGCCAGCCATCGTAAAATCAATATCCTTAGGATTTTTCTCAATTCCCAAAATCAAATCCCTAATCGTCCCTCCAACTAAAAAAAGATTTTCAGTTTTAGATTTGTTCTGAAGATATCTCTGATGTATATCTAGTTTCTCAAATCAATCAAAATTTAACATAGCATTTTTTTTAAAATTTTTTAAAAATAACAAACTCATAATAGAGAATCGTTATTTTTTATCAAGAAATAAAACTATATTTTTCTATTTTTGTCTACTCTTTGCATCTTTAAGTTCCTCCTCAGCAAACTTCTTATCTGCCTTAACCTTATCCAGTTTTTTTTGTAATTTAAGTTCTTCTCTAGTTAATTTATCAACTTGTTCTTGCTTATCCGCAACCAGATCATTAATTTCCTGCTCAACAGTTTTTGATCCACAACAAGACGAAAATCAAACTCATAAACTCATCAAACCAAGCAATGCAAGAGTTGTTCCCTTACTAGTTTTTTTTACTCCTTTAGATAGAACTTTAGAAACTTCTTGTTTTTCAAAGTCTTTCCAAGTATTAATTGAAGAAAGATTGATCCCACTACCTATTAATTCAGCCATTTTTGTTTTTATTAAGATATAAAATTAAATTTTCGACACAACAATTATAATTATTTTTCTAAATTTGTCAAATAATTTTGCCTTTTTGGAATATTGGTTGATTTTTAGAGCAAATTCTATATATTCTTTTCCATAGAAAATGGGTGAGTAGCTCAGTTTGGTTAGAGCAGGTCCCTCTTAAGGACAAGGTCGAGGGTTCGAGTCCCTCCTCGCCTACCATGAAAATAATACTAAAATCATAATAAATAAATTTTAAATTTAAGGACATGGTCGAGCCCCGCAAGACTGCGGGGCTCCTCGCCTACCATGAAAATAATACTAAAATCATAATAAATAAATTTTAAATTTAAGGACATGGTCGAGCCCCGCAAGACTGCGGGGCTCCTCGCCTACCATGAAAATAATACTAAAATCATAATAAATAAATTATAAATTTAAGGACATGGTCGAGCCCCGCAAGACTGCGGGGCTTCTCGCCTACCATGAAAACAATACTAAAATCATAATAAATAAATTTTAAATTTAAGAACATGGTCGAGCCCCGCAAAACTGCGGGGCTCCTCGCCTACCATGAAAACAATACTAAAATCATAATAAATAAATTATAAATTTAAGGACATGGTCGAGCCCCGCAAGACTGCGGGGCTTCTCGCCTACCATGAAAACAATACTAAAATCATAATAAATAAATTAAAAATTTAAGGACATGGTCGAGCCCCGCAAGACTGCGGGGCTCCTCGCCTACCATGAAAATAATACTAAAATCATAATAAATAAATTATAAATTTAAGGACATGGTCGAGCCCCGCAAGACTGCGGGGCTCCTCGCCTACCATGAAAATAATACTAAAATCATAATAAATAAATTATAAATTTAAGGACATGGTCGAGCCCCGCAAAACTGCGGGGCTCCTCGCCTACCATGAAAACAATACTAAAATCATAATAAATAAATTATAAATTTAAGGACATGGTCGAGCCCCGCAAAACTGCGGGGCTCCTCGCCTACCATGAAAACAATACTAAAATCATAATAAATAAATTAAAAATTTAAGGACATGGTCGAGCCCCGCAAGACTACGGGGCTTCTCGCCTACCATGAAAATAGTACTAAAATCATAATAAATAAATTAAAAATTTAAGGACATGGTCGAGCCCCGCAAGACTACGGGGCTTCTCGCCTACCATGAAAATAGTACTAAAATCATAATAAATAAATTATAAATTTAAGGACATGGTCGAGCCCCGCAAGACTGCGGGGCTTCTCGCCTACCATGAAAATAGTACTAAAATCATAATAAATAAATTATAAATTTAAGGACATGGTCGAGCCCCGCAAAACTGCGGGGCTTCTCGCCTACCATGAAAATAGTACTAAAATCATAATAAATAAAATTTAAATTTAAGAACATGGTCGAGCCCCGCAAGACTGCGGGGCTCCTCGCCTACCATGAAAACAATACTAAAATCATAATAAATAAAATTTAAATTTAAGGACATGGTCGAGCCCCGCAAGACTGCGGGGCTCCTCGCCTACCATGAAAACAATACTAAAATCATAATAAATAAAATTTAAATTTAAGAACATGGTCGAGCCCCGCAAGACTGCGGGGCTCCTCGCCTACCATGAAAACAATACTAAAATCATAATAAATAAAATTTAAATTTAAGAACATGGTCGAGCCCCGCAAAACTGCGGGGCTTCTCGCCTACCATGAAAATAAGCTGATGAAAGAAAAGAATTATACAAAAATACAATGAAAAAATAATTTTCAAAAAAGTCTACAAAACCATGGACTTCCCGCCCACTACCAAAAATTTCACAAAAACAAATTTTCAAACCAAAAAAACATACAATAATCTTTAAAAAAACAAGCCATAAATTTTTTAACCAAAATATTTTTTAATAAGCCGTAATATTATCCAAATCACAGTTTAAAGGATCATCTATACACTTATCTAATGCTGTTGTTCTTGCTGCTCTTTCTTCTGCTACTTCAATAACTGTTTCAAAAGTAGCATCAGTTACCTTAGAAACCGTACTTCCAAACACAGGCACATATTCAGTAACAGCTGTTAAACCATTATGCAACAATACAGCTCACTTCAATACTTTTGCTTTATCTGCTGTTATTTTTCATTGAGCTACTAAAGTATCAAAACTATCCATTTTATCGTATACAGCAACTATTTTGTCATAAGTTTCCTTTAGTTGTTGATATTTTTTGTTAATTGCCTCATATTCCTCAGAAGCAGTATCATATTTATCTTTCATCCATTCCAATCTCTCAATCCCCCATTTTAAATTATCTCACCCATTAGTTTTCAACCAATCTACTGCTTTATCCTTTACAAAATCAACAGCCATATCTTTTCACTGCTCTGCTATATCCATCATTTGTCATTTTACAGCATCTACCAAATAATTAGCATCCTCATCAATGCGTTTTATAAGCTGTTGTTTATCTGTTATTTTTTTCATTTTATCCAAAAGTGAAATAACATCCACATCAGGATTGTCCTTTTTATAAGCATTATATTCTTTTGCTATAGCCAATTTTACATCATCATCAGATATATCATCCATCAAATTCTCTCTATAGCTTTTAACATATTCTGATTGCTCTTCAGATGATAAATAAGGGAATAATTTCTTTTTTGACTCAAGCACCTTTTCCAATTCTGCTTGCAACTCAGCATCATCCGGATTATCTTTTAATCTTTGTGTTATATCATCTATCTGCTGATCTTTCATATATAATGCATTTGCAGATTGGAAATTTTCCATACAAGTTTGCTTTGATCCTTTATCTTTAATATGATCACATCACCCAGGATCATCGTTTTTATTGATAACTTCCATTATACAATCCTCCTTTGTATAAGACATCATTCATCATTTTATTTTATTACAAATATCATAATTTCACAACTCTGCCGCTACCATCATATAACATTTATCTTTGGGCGGATTAGAACCATATTGTTTAAATTCTTTCCCATCTATCTTTGCACAGATGGACGGATCTCATGCATTTACAGCCTCTGCCTGATAACAGTGCTTACTATCTGGATCTCATTTACAAGGATCACTTCCAAATAAATCACATCACGAAATAATAAACAAAACAACAATCAAAACACAGAAAATAGCAATTTTTTTCATAATAATAAGATAAAGGATAAAATCATTACCAAGACGATAATTTTCGCTGATACTACTAAAAAATATAAAAAAATCAATTAAAAAATCTTTAGCTTCTATTTTCTACAAATATAATTACATTATGCAAGCAATTTATTTAAAATTTCCCCTATCATATTTCAAGTTCTAAGCTTCAAAGTAAAATTTTTAGCACATCAACTTGAAAAAAAACAATTTTTTCATAAAAAAACAATACATTTTAATTTATATTTAAAATATTTATGTCACAAAAAAAATTCTACATTACTACTGCAATTGCTTATCCAAATTGAAAACCACATATGGGACATGCTTTAGAAATAATTATTGCTGATACTTTAGCCAGGATGCATAGAATGAGCTGAAAAGAAGTGGAATTTCAAACAGGAACAGATGAACACGGAATCAAAAACCGAAGAACTGCTCAAAAAGAATGAAAAGATATTTTAGAGTTTTTAGATGAAAATGTATCTGCATTCCAAGATATGTACAAAAAACTAAAAGTTTCATACAATACTTTTTTAAGAACATCAGATAAAGACAGACACTATCCCGGAGTACAAAAAATACGAAAAAAAATGGCTGATAAATGAGATATTTACAAACAATCTTACAATGGCCTTTATTGTGCTGGTTGTGAATCTTTCAAAACTGAAAAAGACTTAGTAAACGGGAAATGTATCGATCATCCAAATCAAAAAATAGAAAAAGTAGAAGAAGAAAACTATTTTTTCAAACTATCAAAATACAAAGATCAAGTAATTGATTTAATAAAAAACGAGAAATATAAAATTTTCCCAGAAATAAGAAAAAACGAAATGTTAACTTTTTTGGAAAACAGTAGAGATGTTAGCTTCTCTAGGCCAAAATCTAGCTCCCCTTGGGGAATTACAGTCCCAGATGATGAAAATCATGTAATATATGTTTGGTGTGATGCTTTATCGAATTATCTTACAGGTCAATGATATGGTTTAAATGAAAACTGGAAAAATACACGACCAGCAGATCTACATATAGTTTGAAAAGATATCCAAAGATTTCATGCTGCTTTTTGGCCTGCTATGCTATTGTCTGCAGACATAGATGTACCAAAAGAGTTATTAGCTCATGGATTTCTGACACTAAACAGCAATAAAATGTGAAAATCTACGGGAAACACCATCGACCCAATGGAAGCGATAGAAAAATATGGAAGAGATCCTCTTGTGTTCAATTTACTGTATGATGTACCTAGCGATTGAGATTGAGATTTTTCTATGAGTAGACTAAATAATGTTTACAATAGTATGCTAATTGGCTCTCGGTGAAATTTAGTAAATAGAGTTACTAAATTGAGTGAAAAGTTTTGAATAACAAATGGTAAATTATGAAAAAACGAAAATTGGTTTAAAGATTTTAATATGAATACAATCAATGATTTTTTGAAAAATCATGATACTAAATGATATTTAGAAAAACGATACCACTTAGTTCAAAAAGCAAATGAATACATTACAAAAGAAGAACCTTGGACTAAATATAAAGACGACAGTGCAAAAGCAGAAGCTGTTGAGTGTTTGGAGTTTTTATTATATATAGTAAAAAATTTAACAGTCTTATCAGCACCTATATTAGTAGAATCTTTTGAAAAAATCAAAAATATCCTTTGAACAGATATCCTAAATTGATTAACAACAGATACCAACGGCTCTTTTGAAGTACGAGAAAAAGCATTTAATACGACAGATTTCAATGTTAACATTCAATCAGAAATTATTTACCCAAGAATTGAAGAGTAAATCTATAAGTTTATAAAGTTACAAGTTGGTAGCAATCCCCCTTTTTTAAGGGGGATTAAGGGGGATTTTAGACTCATAAATAGATTTTAACTCCCTTAACTCACTCATTTACGGAGAACTCCGTAAATAAGGATATTAAGGGGGATTAAATAAAAAACCTTCATTTATCACAAAATCCCCCCTACTTCCCCCCTTAAAAAAGGGGGGCGTTTATAAACTTAATACAAAAGCCCATAAAACAATAAACTATCAAGCGAAACATTGCTTTTATACATTTTTTTTACATCCAGTCGCTTTTCTACTTTTTGAAAATTATTTTGAGATAAATAGTGAGAAACCAAATAATCAAGTACCTGAGTAGTATATCATTTTTTGGATAAATCAACCAAAGCAAGATGTTTTTTATGAATATTTTCATCACTGTCCAAAACTTTTACCAAACTTTCCAAATCGGCAAGTATATTTTGATCAACTATATAGTCATTTTGCCCAAAAGGAATCGTAATAGCTCTAGAAATTATAGTATCCAATATTTGAGATTTGTTGGATGTAGTAGCTATAATAATTCTATTTGCCAAAGGCTCCTCACAAGTTTTCAAAAAAGCATTTATAGCTCCAATAGTCATTCTTTCTATATTTTCTATAAGCAAAATTTTTGCTTTTCCTGATGGAGATTGTTGTAACCGAGAGTTGATTTCTCTAGTTCCCAGATCTTGATAATTATAATCACTATATAAGGTTTTTGCTGTTTCATCATTTTTCATCTCTACCTTGATCGTATGTTCTTTTTGAAGCTCAAAAGAAAAATCTTTTATATACAAAAAATCATTTATGAAATAATCTCACAAAAACTCTTTTGCTAAATCTTGAACTACTTGAGATTTTCACATCCTTTGAGATCAAGTAAGTATAAAAAAAGAAATCTTTTGATCAGATCCTAGTCATAACCCCATATATTTTCTCAAAATATCTATATTTTTTTCTAATTTTGACATAACAAATACCATTATATAAACAACAATCTCTATTTATCTTTTTTAATCTTAGTTTCAATTGAAAAACAAAAAAACTTAATTTTATGTCATCTACGACCTTATCTCCAAAATCAAAGTTTCATTAATTTTCAAGCAATGAATCAAAAAAGCAATAAATAAAAACATTAACAGACACCTGACAAATAATAACAAGTATAGTCCGTAATTAAAAAAATAATAATTATGATAATTCCTCACAATATTAACTCAAAAACAAAAAGATTAAACATATCACCGACTTAAAGCACCAATCCAAACCAATTGTTTCAGTTATTTTTGATTTTTTATATTGAAATAATCCACAATAAGGCTATAAAAAGCCCTGCTTTAATTCAATAAGTTTAAATAGTGGATTACAAAATATTTTGATGTAAGGTAAATAAATACTACCTCAACAAACGATTAAATTATTTCTCAAAAACTCCATTTTTATGGGAAAACTGCAATGATAGCTTGATCATAGCCACTTGTGTTGTTACAGATAGAACAAAAAGTAAGTTTATCAAAGAAACTATTAATCAAATAAACAATTATAACAAAATATACCTCACATGATGTGCCGTTTTTGATAATTGAAAAAAAATGACTGATGAAAAATTTTATAAAACATATCCTGAATTATCAGAATTCAAAGAAAAAATTGTTCTATTGCAAGAAGAGCCAGAAAAAGAAGATACAAAAAAAATTGGAAATAATAAATTTAAAGAAAATATAAATATTTACACCAAAAAATTTATAGTAATACAAAATGGATGTGATAATTACTGTTCTTTTTGTTTAACAATCCACAAAAGAGGGAAATCACAAAACATTGATGCCAAAGAAATTATTGCAGAAATTAATGATTTTGTGGAAACATGATGAAAAGAAATTGTAATAACAGGGGTCAATCTAGCTTCACGATGATGTACAAATACAAGAATGCCACAAGAAAACAAATTTGCAGAATTGTTGCAAAAAATATTAGACGAAACAAAAATAGAAAGAATCAGAATTTCCAGTCTAGGACCAGAATTTTTGAATGAACAATTTTTTGAAATAATAAAAGATCAAAGATTTCTTCCTCATTTTCATATTTCTATCCAAAGTTTTTCAG
>Ga0255342_1001829_pt1 | contig 28342 bp, 29 predicted proteins | sample wastewater_treat_3_FD_192416 | JGI IMG/M metagenome (GOLD analysis project Ga0255342, IMG submission 192416) | Wastewater microbial communities from Lulu Island WWTP, Vancouver, Canada - plant14 | ecosystem: Engineered > WWTP > Wastewater > Unclassified | place: Canada: Vancouver, British...
TGTTCTTGAACATTCTCTTGAGTTCTAGTTTAATGTAAGTGTCTGCCAGAACTCTACCCCTGTATTTTGGGGTCCATACAATGTGATATTGGCATATGTATGTAGAGTGACTAAGTTTGTATATGTGAGTAGGCATAAAATCACCTCCTTTCCTTGGGGTGATTTTATTGTAACCCGAGGACTACGTCTTTAAACGCACACACCACGCTTGCGCGTGGTGGTTTAGCTGTTAATTAAAAAAGAGCGCGAATGCGCTCTTATAAATTCAAACAGCTAGTATATTCTATTTCTTCGCTTCTCCAAGCTCTCCTTCCACTGGGATTTCAATCATAAATCTGCTTCCCTTTCCTGCACCGTCGGACTCCACCCAGGTCTGGCCATGATGCGCGTCAGCAATTGCTTTGCCGACATAGAGCCCGAGTCCCGTTCCGCCCACATGCAAACGTGAAATGTCTTTGCCGCGTGAAAACTTGCGGAAAAGATAGGGTATTTCTTCTTTCGGTATACCGATTCCCGTGTCCGAAACAATTATTCTTATAACCTTGCCAAAAGGCGATTTTCGCCCCGGAATCACAAAACCCTTATCATCCACGACAACTCCCTCATTCCTGAGCTCTGCACTTACCGTTACCCCGCCCTTTTCAGTATATTTCAATGCGTTATCTATGAAATTTGAAGTCAACTCCCTTACTTTCTGGTAATCCATGGTGATTTCCGGAAGCGGTTTTTTCGGCAATTTCAAAGTAAGATTTAATTTTTTGTTTTTTGCAACAAGCACGAAATTATCACGAAGTTCCTTGAGAAGCTTTTCCACACTTGATTTTTCAAAATTAAAACTAAGCCTGCCAGATTCTATCCTTGAAACGTTCAAAAGATCCTCAATGAGATTCACCAAGCGCTCCGTTGAAACATATACCTTTTCCACCGCCTTGCGCACCCCGCCGCTCATTTCTCCATACGCACCTTCTAGCACTAGTGACGCGAAACCCTTTATTGACGTGATTGGAGTCCTGAGCTGATGCGAAGCGACGGAAATGAATTCCGTCTTAGCATTATCCAATTTTCGAAGCTGATCATTCGCGGAAGCCAACCTATCCGCCATAACCTGAAGTTCTTCTTTACGCTCAACTTCCAATTTGACAGATCTTATTAAGTAAATTCCAAAAATAATTACTAATACAAAAATTATTCCATTTACGATTCCCATACTTACATTTGAAGAAAGCATTGTTTGAATAAGGAGAAAAATCCAAATAGAGAAAGTTAATAATTCAGTCGCAACAACTTTTATATCAAGAAACTTATGTTTTAATATTGCTGTAAAAATTATAAAGCTAAATGCTGTAGTATAAGCAGGAGTGATTACAGATATTTCAAACTGATTAAAGAATACTGGCAATATCAGATTGGTAATTATGGCTAAAAATAAAAATATGCCAACTCCATAAGTTAACAATTTAAACAGTTCTCTAGTGTCTTGATTTTTTTCGACAAAAAACTTTCGTATTATTTTGCCAATAGTATAGACTAGGCACGTAAGAATAAAAATTCCATAATAAACTATACCCCAACCAAAATTAATATCTGTTACGGCCCCATTTGAAAATACATTTTTAGCAAGATATGGGCTTGCTGAAATAATGACTGCTGTTAATAGTGCCACAAGCATCATTATGGATCTTTTCCTGTTTAAGCCTTTTTCATCAGGAAAGGCATCGGCAAAGCAAGCAAAACCCCAAGCAGCTATACTTGTTGTAATAAAGATTAGTCTATTTAGCCAAAGCAAAAAGATATAAGGAAAGTCAAGATTGGAATAATAATTGGAAATTGCCCAACCAGACAAACCGAAAATGATAAGAAGTAAGTAATTTCCAGACAAAGAATGGCGTAAATGAAGCAATATTAAAACCACCAAAATAAAATTAGCAGCGATACTACTAAGCACCACTAAAAATTGTGTATCCATACCAAAATTTTAGCATAAAAAAACCCGCACATCAATACTTATAAAATGTGCGGGATTATTTTTTTGTACGTAATACATAAACTAGTCAACTAGCTATGTATTGATAGTACCTCGGGTTTTTGTTATATATTGACCCAAGTTGTTTATTAACTGACATTAAGCCTAATTCTGAAACTGAGCCAAAATACTCAATAGGCTTTCCAAGTCTTTCGACGTGCCAACCCAGACTCTCAAGAATGACCAGTTTCCCTGAGTCCATTCCTATTACCCAATAGTCTATTTCTTTAATAAGACTGTAAAGAAAAGTGGATTTGTAAAGCCCCCATGAAATCCCTTTTCTTTTGCTGGGAACATTGCCGTTTTTCTTTGCAGCCAGTGCACCAAGTTCAGCTACCGAATACCGCAGAAAAATTTTGGCAATTTTCTCTTCTGCTCCAGGAAGCATGTTTCCTTTCCAGTGACGAAATAGATCATATTTTTTAAAATCAACTACTGGAGTAATTCTTATGGTTCCGACAACTTCATCTAGAGAATAATCCAGAGCTATAATATAATCAGAAATCTCGTCTTTGGAATCGGGAATTATGCCATCCTTGCAAGGCCTTTGTATATATCCGACCTGCAAATAAACGTCATGACGCAAGCACTGCGCTTCCGTAAACAGTTTCCCTTTGGAAGCAATCTGATAAATTATATCCCCGCCATTCTGAATAATAACCATGAAAACCTCCTTAATACTCCGCGAGCTCAAACATATCATAATGTAAGAACTCGGGAACTATTCTTGGATTCTTCTTTCCAGTCCAGAAAAGAATGATAGAACTGGATAGAAGAGAAGCAACTAGTCCTACGGCTGACGAAATACTAGGTATAGATATCTTGCCTTCCAGTACATCCATCAGCATACCCCGATCAAAATAGCTCGGCACCTGCTTGGCATATCTTGTCGCATCAATCTCTTTTGTCTCCTCATTATAGGCAAAAAACTCTTCAAATTTCATGCCATCAGGAGCGAAACAAAGAGAACTTGCACCCCAACCAATATTGGCTCCCATGAATACATATTTTCTCTGTTTTCTAGCCTCTCTCGCCAACATAACCGAAAGCGATGGAATCGAGAACTCGATTTCATCAATTATCAGATCTGCCATAGACACAAATTCCCGAACATTTTCGCGTGAAACACCTTCAAATGTTACTATTTCTGCTTTGGGATTTATGCGACGGAGTTCATTCGCAACTGCTGCAGCTTTATTACTACCTATAGTATCGGTATAAGCAGCAAATTGCCTATTGATGTTTTCGATTTCAAACACCTCAGGATCTGCCAATATTATTCTGTTTACACCAAACCTGACTAGTCTTTCTGCAAGTAAACCACCGTCTCCGCCAGCTCCTGCTATTCCAACTGAAAGTTGAGAAATCTTTGCCTGCTCTTCTTCTGTTAAAAATCCTATATTTCTACTAAACATCTTGTCATATTTCATGGCATCCTCCTTCTTTCGTGTCTAGAATTTTGCATTTGTATTATATTTTTAGAGAAATGATTTTTCTCGTAAAATAATATTAAGGTACACCTCCTTTTTGTTTTGTAATTATAGTATACACCCTTTTTGATATTTTGTAAAGTACTTACGGACATTAATACAACTTTCGAGCTATTTTTATGTCATTTTCCGCTTGTTTGAGCCTTTTCTGAACCATTCTGTTTGTTTCGCAATTGTGGATAACTACACAAATATCATCTTGCATTGCTAATAAAAACATGCTATGGTCAAATTATGAAAAAGCAATATTCTTATCTGGAACTCGAGCTTCAGAAGCTCGGACTTAACAGAAACGAGGCAAAAATATACCTTGCGACTTTGGAATTGGGGCAATCATCTGTACAAAATCTTGCGAACAAGACTTCCATGAGCAGACCAACCGTATACAGAACCCTTGAATCATTACAAAAGAAAGAATTGATAGAAAAACTTGATAGAAAAAAAGGCAGATCGGTTACGCCGAAATCGCCCGATGAACTGTTGAGTATTTTGAGAATCCAGAAAAGAAAAGTTGATGAGCAAGAACGCGAATTTACGCGCATCATTTCCCTGCTCAAGACAGAACACTATATTTCAAACAAGAAACCTTTTGAAATATTTGAAGGAGAAAACGGAAAAAAATTCATCTTGAATGAATTGACAGAAACGCATGCAAAGAAAATATCGGTTATATTTGGAAAAGAAAATGTTCTGGCAGAAAAAGATTTGCTGCCTATTTTTGAAAAAATACAAAAACGGCTCGGGAAAATTGACGTACAAGAAATTTTTGTGGAAGAATTTAAAGAAGATACTGCAGAATATATTAAAAAGAAAAATATTTACGGCAAATCTTTTTTTGGAACACTTGTAATTGCGCACAAGGTTTTTTACTTTCATGAAAATCAAATCTTCAGCATCGAGGAAGAATTTTTGACAAAACTCATAAAATCTTTATTTGACCTATCTTGGACAGAATAAATTTATTCGGAATATTTGGAAAAAATTTAAGCCCTTGCAGAATTGCTCTGCAAGGGCTTGTTTGTTAAAAAGCTAAACTGACCTAGAAATTCCAGAACAGCAAAGCTTCAAATACCTTCGCTTCTCCCAGAAAATCTTCTGTTGATCTAAATGGCCTATGCATATAAGCAAGATTCAATCCGCCATTTTTGAGATAAATTCCCAATCCAGCAGTAGCACCTCCGTTAGCATAGCCGCCATATAGTGCCACACTTTTGTTAAGATACTGTTCGATACCGGCAAAATATTGCGCATCCCGTTCTTCTTCAAACCAAAAATGCCTATATTCTGCGGCTAGCACTGTACCTAATGCAAGCTGAGCGCTGAAACCGGCTCTGAGCTGATCGGTAGCTGATCTCGCAGTACCTTCCTTGATATCATTTACATAATCTCTGGATCTGCTTGATGCCCGGTTATAAAAAAATCCCAAGTCTACCTTTTCTCCTAGGCGATAGAGTAACCCGACTCCAATTTCATGGGACCTAGTTTCCGATGCTAATTCAACGTCGAACGGCACGCCAACCGTTTCATCGAAAAACATTGTATCTATCGTTAGTTTTGATCTGTTGTGCGTATAAACTATGCCACCATACAGATCATCTGACAAAGGCAGCCCGTATTGCAGTTCAATGGATGTTAATCCATTTAATTTGATATCGCCGATTTCATCAATGCCGCCTGTGGTCGAATTTCCTTCGGTAACCGTTAGCCTTGTAATTCCTAGGGGTAGCTTTGTCATCGCCGATACGGAATATAGACTCATGTCGAAACCATTTTTAAAGGCAAATAATCCATAATTCGCACAAACGACGACATTTTTTGATACGATGCTCGCCCCGGTAACTGCGGGATTTTTTGTTGAGAAATCACGCCTTACTGCCGGATTTCCCATCGCAGCAATATCACCGCCGTCCGGAATTTCCGATAGCGTTATTTCAAGCGCTGTCGCAAAATCCTTGGCTTGCCCGATACCCGCCACGCCAAAAAGCATGAAAACCATAACCGCTAAAAAAGAAAATTTCTTCATGATCTCCCCTCCCCTTTATGGTCAGTTTATGTTCTTTTAAATAACTGCGTTGCCACCATGACAATCTTTAATTATACATCCAAAACAAATATTTGTCAAATGCCAAACGCCTTTTATGGCTTGAATAAGGGATTTTGTGCTATTTTTCAATATCGTTACAGAAAAGATTTTTATCCCCTACTGGAAGCACAGAAACTATCATGTAAGCATTCGGATTTCGACCCTTTGATGAGAGATCTGAGAAAACTTTTTATCCGTTTTCATTGACAAAGAAGCTACAAAAAAACTTTTGTCTCGCATAAAATCAGACTTATCAAATTTAACTATATTCTAATAGACAATCGTATTTTTATGAGTTAATATTGATTTATATTGTTAGTTCATTAAAAAATAAAAATAAAAAATTTGGAGGTGATTATGGAAAGAAGGAAACGTTTTTCTTCGACACTAGCGGTTTTTCTTGCGATAGCTTTCGTCGTATTTCTGCTTTATGGGTGTGAGAGTTCTGAAAAATCTTCATCTGCAACAAAGGCGGAGAATGCGGAAGAGTATGACACCTATAACGTTCGCGATGACATCAAATCATATATCATCAACGAAGTCTTTCCCAGTCCCTCTCAGACTGAAGAAAGACACGCCTTGCTTGAACTTGCGGAAAGTGTTGAATCAACACGATTTGCAGAAACAGAATCTGAAGCGCTTGACGCTTTTTTGAAATTCAGAGATTCGCTTGCCTTTTGCAAATCTCTTGGAGAAATCCCCGGAGTTGATGCTCCTTCGCGCGTGATAGTGAGAAAAACATTCGATACTCCTGAAAAGCTGCGAGAAATGACAGCTTTTGAAAGCCTCTTGAGATTCGAAGTTGTCACCGCATCCTATTATGATGTTATGGAGACAAAAAATGCCATGGCTTTTTTGTTTTCTTCCAGCCAAGTTTCTTCCGATGCGTATGCATATGCTGAATATCTAATTCCATACGTCAATGGCATAAACACGGGATATTTGGATGCGTTGAGTGATGCGATGGATCTTGCGGACGTAATCGGGAACCACAATGGCAAAAGCGTGAAAATCATTCTTGTGCCAAACCCAAGCCGTAATGCTTTTTATGACCTTGGCGATCTTTTTCAGCAAAAGCTGAATGAGTATCCTCAGGTGCGAAGCGACCTCATTCTCAAGGCATTGCTCACTCTCATTCCTTCGCAAGAACTTCCTCAGGCTTTGTGGCAATCAATCATGGAATATCATGCCAGCAAGATCGGAGATCATGGACACATCAGCCTTGATGACAGTGAACTTAAAAACATGCTTGCCAAAATCCAAGCATACATGTCAGCAAAACAGAAAATTCTTCTTATCGCACACTCGCAGGGTTCAATCTACATAAATGACATTTTTACAAAACTCACCTCGGGAAGCAATGCCCTGCCAAGATCAGCCGTCAAGACATTCGCGATCGGTTCTGCTGCAGCAGATGATGCAAACGGCAGCCATATCACATCAACAAACGATTTTATGATAAATATATTTCGTGAATTTGGTTTTGCCGTTGCTCCAGCAAACATCACGATAAGAATACATGTCGATGATCCTTTGGGACATGGATTCAATGAAACATACCTCAACCCTGATCTTGAAGGATATGCTCTCATATTGAAGTCCATACACGATCTTCTTGACTCCCTCTATTTTCCAAGCGGTGGCGGAATTGGCATCGGCGGATGGGCTGAAGTCTAAACATGCTCAATGCAACAAACGCTGAAACTTTCACGGCGCTTTCTCGAGCAAGAGAAAGCGCCGCTTTTTCTTTTCAGCCATGGGAAAGCGAAGATAAAAGAAACATACAAAGAAAGCTTATTGGCAGAAATTACGAGAGAAAAAAATATAAATAAATCTATTGATTTATTGATATTTTTTTATCAAAAACTCCAAAAAGAACACTGGAGTTTGTTCTGTATTTTATCTTTTTATATTTATATAACATAACACGCATTTGATCTTTGTTCTCCATAAATTAAAACATTAATCAGTGTCTCAATTAAAATAATTTGGAAATTAGCACAAAAACAAGCGCTCTTTAACCTTAAAGCGCCCTTTGTGACTTGAATAAGGGATTTCTAGTAAAGTTTTTTGAGTTCTTTTAAGAATTCCGAAAGCAATTTGTCTTCGCTGACGCTTTTGAGGATCTTTCCTTTCACAAAAATTGCTCCGGCATGTTTTCCGCCGGCAATTCCTATGTCAGCTTCGCGCGCCTCTCCCGGGCCATTCACCACGCATCCCATTACCGCCACTTTAAGAGGCTTTTTTACCCCTTCTAAAACTTTCTCCACTTTCTTGGTAAGTCCTAAAAGATCAATCTCAGTTCTTCCGCAAGTCGGGCATGAAATAAGCTCCGGCCCGAATTTTCTCGCGCCTGCAGCGTTCAAAATCGCAAATCCGGCTTTTATTTCCTCGACTGGATTTGCAGTGAGTGAAACACGGATTGTCGCTCCTATTCCCTCCTGAAGAAGCGTTCCGATTCCGATGGCGTTTTTTATTGTTCCCAAATAGGCAGTTCCGGCATGTGTAATCCCAAGATGCAAAGGATATTTTATTTTCTTGGCAAGCAAGCGATAACCTTCAATCATCTGCGGAACGTCGCTGAATTTTATGGAAACCAAAATATCATGAAAATTAAGGTCTTCAAGAATTTTAACGTGGTTGAGAGCAGACATGACGGCAGCTTTAGGCGTGGGTCCATATTTTGCAAGAAGATTTTTTTCAATCGATCCTACGTTGACTCCAATCCTAATCGGAATTTTTTTTGCCTTACAGGCCTTTACAACCGCTTCCGTTTTTTCCCGCGAACCGATGTTTCCCGGGTTGATTCTAATCTTGTCTATTCCCTGCTCCACACATTCGAGCGCAAGCTTATAGTCAAAATGAATATCGGCAACAAACGGAATGTGGATTCTTTTCTTTATTTTTCCGATAGCTTTTGCCGCAGCCATATCCGGGACAGCAACTCGAATAATTTCGCAACCCGCCTTTTCCAGCTCCAGAATTTGCTTCACCGTCGCTTTTACATCGCGCGTGTCGGTGTCGCACATTGATTGAACTCTCACGGGATTGCCTCCTCCCAAAAAATACGGTCCGACTTTAACAACTTTGGATTTATATTTCATACATTTATTATTCTTAACCTGCATTAGTACTTTTTTTATTTCTTATTCTAGCTTGTCATGTAGATAATCAAGCAATTCTTCAATCTTCACGCGTTCTTGTTTCATTGTGTCGCGGTCGCGCACAGTCACATCGCCTTTTTCAAGCGACTCAAAATCAACCGTCACACAATACGGCGTTCCTATTTCATCCTGCCTTCTGTACCGTTTTCCGACATTTCCGTTATCATCAAACTCGCACACAAATTCTTTTTTAAGATCGTTGAAAATTTCCTTGGCTTTTGCAACAAGTTCGGGTTTGTTCTTAAGCAGTGGAAATACTGCCACTTTTATTGGCGCAAGGTTGTTTTTAAATTTCAAAACTACTCTTGTATCTTCGCCGACTTTTTCTTCCGTATATGCTTCGCATATAACCGCCAGCATTGATCTTGCAACGCCAGCTGAAGATTCCACAACATGCGGAATACATTTCTTATTCGTTTTGGGATCAACATAGGACAGGTCTTTTCCTGAATATTTGGAATGTTGGGTGAGGTCATAATCACCTCTGGCATGTAATCCTTCCAGTTCGGAAAATCCGAACGGAAAGTTATATTCTATATCATAGGCTTCTTTCGCATAGAAAACCAAATTTTCATGCTTATGCCATTTGAGATTTTTCTCGCTCAAACCAAGACAGTTAATGTAGAAATTCCAGCGATATTTCTTCAATTCTTCATAAGCTTTCATTTCATCTTCCGGACTTGTGAAATATTGCATTTCCATTTGCTCAAATTCGCGCGTGCGGAATATAAATTGGCGCGCCGTAATCTCGTTGCGGAAAGCCTTTCCGATCTGCGCAATACCGAAGGGAATTCTGACTCTTGCGGAATTCAGGACATTTTCGTAGTTGACGTATATCCCCTGACATGTTTCACCGCGAAGATATACAGGTTCCTTGCTCCAATCCTCGGTAAAATTCCCGAGATTCGATTTTACCAGCAAATTGAATTTTTTCACATCCGTAAAATCACTGGCTCCGCAAACCGGACATTTGATTTTTTTCTTGTTTTCGGAAAAAATCCTGCTTATTTCCTCCTCCTTCATTTTTTCGTCCGCAACAACTCCCACGCTCTCAAGAAGATGATCCACACGCAATCTTGAATGGCATTTCTTGCATTCCGCAAGCGGATCGGAAAAACCTGCAACATGCCCCGAAGCTTCCCAAATTTTTGGATGCATAAATATGGCACTATCAAGGCCGACGATATCTTCACGCATCTGCACCATATATTTCCACCATTGATCTTTGATATTGTTTTCAAGCTCAACACCATAGGGTCCGAAATCATATATGGCTGCAAAACCGCCATAAATTTCCGAAGACGGAAACACAAATCCCCTTCTCTTGCAAAAAGACACGATTTTTTCCATAAGATTTTCTTGTTTCTTTCCCATATAGCAAATGTCGTTCCAAGCCTGTCGAAGATTCTTCGCTCAGGGTGACAATAATAAAATTTAATAAATTAAAAGCTCGTCCCGGACATAATAAAAATTATCATATCCGGGACGAGCTTCATGGCCCGCGGTTCCACCCGATTTTCCCGGCAAGCCGGGACACTTTTTTCCTGAAACCTGATTCCCTTGCGGGTTTAAGGTGCCCTCCTTAATCAGGTTCACTTCCAATATATTACTATTAACGCGCAATGTCAATCATTTTTTGCAGTATTTTGCCAATTAAAAAACGGGCAAACGGCCCGTTTTTTAATTATTTCTATTAAACAACCTTGTTTTCCGTAATGTTCGCCTTCATAGTGTTCTTAAGCGTCCGCATCCTTTCTTCGCTAATGTTTTCAAGCTTTTCCGGATGAGCTTCACGCATATGATTCAGCATTTTATTTATAACTTCGTCATCAGAATTGCCTTTGGCAAAATAGTTATCGCTTCCCCCCATGTTTTTACATGCCAATATTTTCATTCTTTTCAATTCAGCGTATCCACGCACACGCTGAAATAGTTAATGCTTTATCCTACTGTTAATTACAACGTAAAGCCCGCGCATATTGCATTCAACTCAGAATTCCATATATCGCTATGCCGGCTGCGACAGAAACATTCAGGGATTCTTTTTTTCCGCGCATCGGGATTGAAACAGCTTTGTCGCATTTTTCCAGAATATCTTTTGAAATCCCTTCGACCTCGTTTCCCAAAATAAGCGCTAACGGAAACTGAGGCTTGAAATCGGAAAGCTTCACCGCGCTGTTTGTTTTTTCCAATCCGACAACCGCGATTTTTTTCTTTTTGAAAAATTTTATGAGAGATTTTAAATCATTGCATTTTTCCCACGCGACATTTTGCTCTGCTCCAAGCGCCGTTTTTTCAACCATCTTTTCCGCCTTGGTTTTATATGATTTTTTGCCGTCATGCGGACATTGCGTATATCCACAAAGATACATTTTTTTGACTCCCGCACCATCCGCAGTTCTAAAAATAGCGCCCACATTGTACGCGCTACGGATATTATCAAGAATTAAATAGAGCTCTCCTCTCATATCGTTGTTTCGCCATATTACTATGCAAAGTGGTGTGGCAGTGTTCAATGTTGCTTCTTTTGTCTTGACTTTTTTTTGATAATATTTTTTATAACAAAAACGCTCTTGCCGGAAACACGCATCTTCGGTTTCTTTTTCTTTTCTCTTTTTACCGCCTTAATTTTGCACATATACAATACAAAATTCAAAAAAATAGCTAATTTTTTGTTCCTGCCAAAATTTTGTTTATTACATCTTCATCCTTGCAGGTGTATTCATTATCAGGAGAGTAAAATTTCTTTTTCGGACCGCGGCATCCTCCGTTATCATTGGCCAAAACACCAAAGAAAGGCATCAAAAATCCCGTTTTATCCGTATTGAACTTATTGTATAATTTCTCCAAAGTTTCGGCTCTTTTTCCTCTAGTCATTCTTGCGAAAACATCCAAATCGTCCGATTTAATGCCTGTCCAGTCGAGATGAAGCAAAACATTTTTCGCTTTATTCGAAAAATTATTATGCCAGAGAAGCGCCCAGCATCCTCCCCTCCATGAAAGACACGGGCCGTTTTCCACATTGCCATTGCCGTCAATTCCGACCCCTCCTTCAATATAGTCAAAAAGACCAAGATAAGAAGGATCGGTGATCGCCCCGGTCTGGGCTCCTATAATAACATCCACTCCTTTCTTTTTGGCATAATCGCGAATATCTTTGACAATTTTTGGCGCCCAATCCTTGTCTGAACCTTCCTGCATATATATCTGCCCGAAAGTGAAACTTTGTATCCCGAGATCGATTGCCCGATGGGTTATATATTCTATATAATCACGATATTCCTTGCTCCCAAAATCAGGCTTGCATGTATGCGGCCCCCACGGATTTTCTTTTCCCCCTTCACGGCACATTTTTTCAAAATCAAATTCTCTTCCGGTAATATCCTTAAAATATTCATCCCGATAATCAATAGCTTCTGCTATAAACATTCCATATACCACGTCTTTTTTGGTAATTTGACTCATGACGTAGTCAATAGTAGTAAAATCTGGAGGCGTTAGCCACGTTTCAACCGCCCGATGAAGATAATAGCAATTGGATCTGTTGATAAGCTCGATAAATTTGTCATTTTCCGGATTATATTCCGAAAGCAGGCCATCGGCCACACAGCCCTGCTTTCTGACTCTTTCCATTGAAACAGGTTTTGGTTTCGGTCTTTTTATAATTATAGGATTCTCAATTACCCTTGATTTTCTCGCTTCTTCTTCCTCTTCGGCGGCTTTTCTTGTGGCCTCAATCCGTTCCATAATTGCAGCTTTTTCCGCTTCTTTTCTGAGATTATTTTCGCGAATCAAAAACCAGGCAACAAAGAAAGTTGCCAATAACACAACAAGTATTGAAAATATCACTAACTTTCGTTTAATGGACATCCCGTTATTTTATTGTTAATACGCTTTTATAATATTTGATATTGCAATAAAAAGCAAAAAACACTCTTCCGAGTGCTTATTTTGTTTTCTGCTGGAGAAGATAAATTTAAATCCCGCGTGGCAGAAATCCTGCGCAAAGTTCCGAGGTAGGGATTCGAACCCCAATAAACAGAGCCAGAATCTGTTGTCCTACCGTTAGACGACCTCGGAACTTTAAGCGGGATAAATTTCACCTGCTACCTTTTTTGCCCCGTATTTTTTGAAAATAGTCACAAGATCAGGCAGCTCGCTTGTCCGCTTCTGACAGGGCTGCTTCTCAGCTGTAATAAATTTTTGATTCAACAAGGCAAAATCTGCCATATTCGCTGCAAAGAAGCATACAAACCAAACAAATATATAATCAAAAACGAGCAAAATATGCCCACTACCTTATATTTTAGCAGAAAATCGCTTGAAAATCAAGCCTGCAGCAAAAACACCGCCCTGGGGCGGTGTTTTGCTTATATGCAAGGCTATTTCACCTTATAATATATCGTTCTGCTTTTCTTTCCTGTCTTGGTGTCGACAGCATACCAGGAATATGTTCCTTGAGGCTTCGTCACACGGTATAGTATCGTAAATTTGCCGTGCGAATCGGTTTTAATAGGAACCGGAGCATAGTATCCTCCGCCATATTTGGAGAAATACAGAAGAACTGTCGAATTTTTGGAGAACTTTTTGCCGTATTGGCGAAGCGTGGCGCCCCTTGCCACCTTGGAAGGACTGTTTTTGATGGTTCGCGGCTTGGTTTCAGCCTTCTTTTTGTCTTTTGAATCTTCCGAACCCTTCTTATGAACTGCAAAATCTATCATTGGACCAATTTGCGAGATATTTCCGGAACCGTCGCTGCATCTTACATAATATCTATATCTTGTATTATCAGCAAGACCAGAAATTACATGACTATGGGAAGTGCCACCGGTATTGGAAAACGTGGCCATATCATCAAAAGAAGTGCTCGAACTGCCGGAAAACTTGCAAGTTGCGTCTTTGTTTGTGGTTGCGCGAAGAGTGGTGCTTTTCGTGCCTGCTGAAAACTTATCCGAAGGAGAAAGATTTGAAACCACAGGAGCCGAATTGTTTGTGGCAGGAAGTGTGATAACTACAGAATCACTGCGGCTTGCCGAAACATTTCCTGCAGCATCTTTAGCCCAAGCGTAAAGTGTTTTAGACCCAGGAGATGAAAAAATGTAATCTTCTGGAGCCTCACCAAGCCAGTCCTCATCAGCAGCAGAAGGCGCTGTGGATGATTCCGTTACCATATATCCTGTAACACCCACGTTATCTGTTGCCGTAAATGTAGTAATTGAAACAAGTAATAATTCTGAAGTTGAAGGGATATTGAAAGCGGTAACTGTCGGAGGAGTGGTGTCGGCAAGCGTGATCGTCACGGAATCATTCAGGCTTTCCGAAACATTTCCCGCGGCGTCTTTAGCCCAAGCGTAAAGTGTTTTAGACCCAGGAGATGAGAAAGTATAACTTATGGGAGCTGTATCTGACCATCCCGGACTGCCGGCTGCTGGAGTGCTTGAACTTTCCGTAATTATATAGCCCGTTACACCCGTATCATCCGTAGCTGTAAATGTCGTCACCTCAACCTCAAGAGATTCTGATGTTGAAGGTATCTCAAAAGCAGTAACTGTCGGAGGAGTGGTGTCGGCAAGCGTGATCGTCACGGAATCATTCAGGCTTTCCGAAACATTTCCTGCAGCATCTTTAGCCCAAGCGTAAAGTGTTTTATACCCAGGAGATGAGAAAGTATAGTTTTCCGGAGCAGTAGCGGACCACCTTCCATCATCCGCATTTGGCGAACCCGGTGTTTCTGTTACTACATATCCTGTAACTCCGGTATCATCCGTTGCAGTAAATGTTGTGATTGGGATAATCAAAGAATCATGTGTTGAAGGAATTTCAAATGCCGTAACTTCGGGAGCTGTCGTATCAACTCCTGTAATTGTAACCGTAGCGTTAGTCATTGTAGCAATAGCATCATTTTCTCCTTCCCCATCTGCAGCTGCAGCCGAATCCTCCATAAATGCCACCGTTAAATTAGAAGCTGGAGCTGTTGCAGTAAAAGAAAAAGTCGCAACTGCTGAAGTTGCTGTAACAGGATTGCTTAATGATCCGCAGTACGCAGCAGCTGTTCCATCACCCGGTATGACGGGATCAGCAATTTGTGTTGAAAACACTGAAGAACAAGTTATTCCATTCAATGTGAGCTTCGTTTCATCATATGTCACATGAAGCTCGACAGCTCTAACTAAATTTGTTCCGGGATCAATAGTGGCAACCAAATCAAAATTTGATCCAACCGTGACATTAGTAGTATCAGGATTAAAATACAGTGCACTCTCAGCTGCAGCACTCGAGAAAGAATATAGATCTGCTTTCACTGTCCAAATAAGCGCTACCGCCAAACCTGCAAAAAAAGCAACCAACAGAGCTCCTTTCCATGTGTTTATCTCGGTTTTTTTGACATAAGTAAACGTTTTTCCCCACCAAGATTCAACATCACCGGCCAAGACGTCTATTTCTCGAGGATTTTTAAGATTATTGTTGTCCATTTTTTTATTCTTTATTTTTTATTTAAAAATCTAAAATTCTCCTAAAAATTCCTGGCTTAAAATTGCAAAATCAAATATATCAACAACACAATTCCGTGTTATGTCTGCAACATTTCCGCAATCTGTCTGGTTGAAGTTGGCGCTAAGAATCGCGAAATCAAAAATATCGACTTTATGACTATTATTAAAATCACTTCGGAATGTTACTAATTTTGAAACTTCTCCCGGATCGGTAGAACAGCCGCTTTCATTGTTTGAAGTATCAAGAGCTGTGAGTTGAAAATAATATCTTTGGCCGGGAGTGAGATGATCAAACCAATAAGAGGTCACATTACCTGTAAGTTGTGATTGTGCATATCCGGTCGGACATGTCCCTGCGTGCGAAACGGTGTCGTAATATAATTTATATCCCGCAAGATCATCTTCGGAATTAGCATTCCAGGTGAGATGTGCTGAACCTGCGAGCGCTTGATAGGAGAAAGCTAACAAAGCAAAAGCGACTAAAGTCATACTGACTGCTTTGATTTTTGATTCAAACATATTGTTTTTATTTTTTAAAAGTTATTTTGAAATACCAATCTAATTATATATTAATATTTCAAATTATCCAAATAGAGAAGTTTTGCACAGCTCATGCCAACTGTTCTCTCACTAAATTTTAATCGAACCAAGAATGTCAGCCAGCGTTACTATGCCGATCAGCAAATTTTTCTCGTCAGTAACTGGAAACGTCGAAAATTTGGTAGTTTTAAAAAATTCCATGACATCTTCAACACGCATATCTGCCATAACGGTCACGCAATTTCTGCTCATGATGTCTTCGACCTTCGCATCAAGCAATTTTTTCACCTTTTCGCGCTGGAAATCATTAAGTTTTTCCATGTTTACGTTTTTCCCCAAAAACTTTATGTATGTGGGCAGAAAAAAACTTTCTGTTCCTTTTGTGAAAAAATCAGTTGCGGTTATTATTCCCACAACTTCATTATCTCTGACAACCGGAACGCCGTGAAATTTGTTTTTAAACAAAATTTCCGCCACATCAACCACTTTTGTTTCTGGACTTACCGTTACAACATTTTTAGTCATTATGTCTCTAACAAGCATATCATTTTTGTTACTTTTAAATATGTTTTAATTATAGCACAACAACACCATTTTTTGAAAATGGCGGCTTGAACACGCAAATAAAGCACACAAACGAAGCATTACAAAGCCGAGAAGGCGCCTCAATTCTTCACAAACCACAATATGTAAAAAAACTATTTTATATTTTGAGATATTTTCTTATTGCTATCATGGCGCTAACAGTACCAAGCAAGATTCCGGAAAAAATTAGACTGCCAAAAATAATAAGAGAATTTTTAAGATAGAATGTGGCCAAATTTCCTCCTGAAATGCTCTCCTCCGTCAAAGGAGCAAGAAACATGGACGTAAAATACAGCCCGACCATGACAACAACGGCAGAAAAAATTCCATAAAATATTCCTTCGAATATAAACGGAGCGCGAATATATCTGTTTGACGCTCCCACAAGACGCATTATTTCAAATTCCTGCCGCTGCGCATACATAGTAAGCCTTATCGCATTAAAAGTTATCAATATTCCTATGAACACAAAAATTGCTCCAAGTGCCAAACCTATCTTTTTTATCAGACCCATAATGGAATTCAGCCTTTCTATCGCTTCCTTATTTTCATAAAAATCGATTTTGTCTATTTCTTCCGAATAGCTGGATTCTGCAATTGATTTTGATATCAAATCATATTGATCGGGAGATTCTGCCTTTATGACAAGCGCCGCAAGCAGAGGATTATCGCCTATTTCATCAAGCGCCTGTGAAATAGACGGGCTATTGTCTCCAAATTTTCTGAATTGCTCCAGTGCCTGCTCCTTTGAGACATATTCTATTGATTTAATCTCTTGAAAACCGATAAGTTTGTCCTTGATCTCTAAAATTCTTTCCTCTCCCACGTCTTGCTTGAAATATACACTGATATTGATTTTGTCTTGTATGTTTGTAAGTATTATGCTGGTGGCAACGGCAAGAATAGCAGTAAAGCTTATTATATAGAGGGAAATTGAAAGAATTATTACCGTGGCGAAACTAAGCCATCCGTTGCGGCGAAAATTCGTGAATCCCTCATTAAACGTACGTCTTAATTTTAATAATTTCATCTGTAATTTCATCTTTTGGTTTTATATTTAATACAAGGTTTTTATCTGAAATTCAAATATAACATAAGGTTTTACACGTTATATTTGCCAATCATGCTATCCCTGATAATTTTCCCGTTTTCAAGTTCAACAACTCTTTTATTGACTTTGTCCACGATACTCTTGTTATGTGAAGCAAGAACAACAGTAGTATCCATGGTGTTTATTTTCAGAAGCAGCTCTACAATTTCCAAAGTAGCGCTCGGATCAAGATTTCCCGTAGGCTCATCGGCTATTAAAACAAGCGGCCTTCTGACAAACGCTCTTGCCAGACAAACTTTTTGTTTCTCGCCGCCAGAAAGTTGATGAGGATATTTTTCCATCTTGTCGCCCAATCCGACTATGTCCAAAATTTCAGGAACTTGTTCGGCAATATCCTCCTTCGTCTCATCGCATACTTCAAGAGCATAGGCAACGTTTTCATAGGCGGTCTTCTGCGGAAGCAACTTGAAATCCTGAAAGACCGTTCCGATATTGCGGCGGAAAAAAGGCAATAATCTTCTTTTGATGGAATCAATCGGGCGATCGTTGAAATAAACATGCCCTTCGGTCGGCTGCTCCTCGGCATAAATAAGTTTGAGCAGCGTCGATTTTCCGCTGCCACTGTGGCCGATTATCGAGACAAACTCTCCTTTTTCAATCTTAAGATTTATGCCCTCAAGCGCCATGAAATCCCCGGGATATATTTTTGAAACGTTTTCAAATCTGATCATTTTTGTGTGTCTATTATAACATTCGAGTCGTTCAAGTGTTAATTCGAGTTATTAAGGTTACTGTCATCTAACATAAAAAGTGACTCGAATTTATAAATGGGCACTCGAATTTATGAATCTGAAATACCATTAACAAAATTATACCACAATTTTTATTTTTTTACACTAGCCCGCCAACGCAGAAAAGTTTCAATAAAACCCTTGAGATCACCTTCCAGAATTTTTTCAGCGTCACTCGTCTCATGCTTCGTACGATGATCTTTCACCATCTTGTAGGGATGTAGGACGTAGGATCTTATCTGATTGCCCCACTCAGCGCTCTTATGCTCTCCGCGCAATTTACGTTTTTCTTCTTGCTGTTTCTCCAAAAATAATTTATGGAGTCTTGCCTTCAGGACACGCATCGCCCGCTCTTTGTTTTGCATCTGGCTTCTCTCGCTTTGGCATGTCACCACGATTCCGGTAGGTTTGTGCGTGATTCTTACCGCGCTGTCAGTTGTATTCACATGCTGCCCTCCGGCGCCCGAAGATCTGTATGTGTCAATCAAAAGATCTTCAGAATTTATTTTAACTTCCGCAATTTCTTCGATTACAGGCAGGACCTCCACCAGCGCAAACGACGTCTGCCGGAGATTGTCGGCATTAAACGGTGAGAGACGCACAAGCCGATGAACTCCCGCTTCGCCCTGCAGATATCCATACGCATAAGGTCCGGAAATTTCCAGCATTGCGCTTTTTATTCCGGCTTCGGTACCCCTGGACTCCTCGACAACCTTTGCCAAATACTTATTTTTCTCTGCCCACCTCAAATACATGCGCATGAGCATTTCAGCCCAATCCTGAGCATCAGCTCCTCCCGCACCGCTGTGAATGGCCAAAATAGTATCGTTTCTATCATATTTTCCGCTTAATAGAGCCTTAAATTCAAGTTTTTCAAATTCTTCAAAGAATGTGGAAACCTGCTTTTCGAGCTGTTTTTGCTCTTCCGAAGGGCTTGATTCAAATATTTTGGCAAACTCCAGAAGCTCTTCCACCTTTTTTTGGGCGCTTTCAAATTCATCTACTTCGTCCTTCAAAAGTTCCAATTCTTTTGAAATTTCCGCGGCTTTTTTCGGATCTTTCCAGAAATCTTTTTCCGAGATTTTCTGAGTTAATTCCGCAATTTTTCGTGTTTTTTCTGTTACCTCAAAGATAGTCCCGCAATTGCGGGAGCTTATTTTTTATGTCCTCAAGTTTTTCCTGTGTTTCTTTAATAGCCATATCTCTATAAATTATACTCTACTAATAAAATACAAACGCATAAAACTATTCCAATACAAGAAGCGCATACATTATTGCTACGCCGGAAATAAAAAACAAAATTTGCCTGAAAGTTTCAGACAGCTTGCGCACCCTGTGTCGGTGAATTTCCGGAATCATATCGGCAGTCGCTATATATATGAATCCGCCAGCTGCTATCGGAATCAGCAAATCAGTAACGGATTCGAAACGCCTGCTTGCCGCTAGCACAATGACCGCACCGGCAACCGCTGTGAGCGCGCTTGCAAAGTTCCAAAAAATAGCTTTTGACTTTGAGAATCCTCCGTATATAAGCGCACTGAAATCGCCGATTTCCTGGGGAATTTCATGCAATATTACGGCAATCGTGGTCGCTATACCCACGGGAATACTTACAAGATAGCTTGCTCCTATTATCATCCCGTCGACAAAATTATGAAGTCCGTCTCCGATGAGCACCATATAGGGCAAAGCTTCGGCGTGTTCCTCGCAGTGTTCTTCATGGCAATGGCGCCAATGAACAAATCGTTCGAAAATAAAAAACAAAAGCAATCCGAAAAGGATCAGCAAAGAAGCACGTTCACCGACACTGTCAAACGCCTCCGGCATAAGATGAATAAACGCGTCGCCCAAAAGGGTTCCAGCCGCAAAACTTACCAAGGAAAGCACAATTTTTCTTAGCTTTTCCTCTTTCAATGAAAGTGTTGCCACCCCAATGAGCGACACCATGCTGACAACAAAAACGCTTAGCAGTGTATGTATCCAGATTTGCATATTGTAATTTGATTCATTTGTTATTCTTGCAAAAACTTCAAAATCGTTCCTGAGCAACTTTGTCTATTTTACAAAAAATTCAGCTAATGTTCAACCCTTTCGGCATCAAAGGAGGAGTTGTGTCGGAAACTTCCCTGGATGTGCCAACAATCAAATCATCGATCCACATATACTGCAAAACCGGGGATCCGTCTCCAATATATGGCGCGATTATAAATTGGTTGAATTTCATGTCGAAATTCGCTCCAGTTTTGTACAAAATATCCGAATAGTTCATAATGAGCTCGCCATTAAACCAATAACGCATCACTCCGTCAGGCACGCCTATCCCGTCTTGAATGCTGTTCATCTGAAAATACACTTCGACTCTATTCCAGTCGTTTTGATTGTATTTGCCTGAATTTCCAAAACAGTTTACATCCGAATTCCAAATTTTTGAGCTGTACCAATGCGTGCTGTCCCACTGAAAACAGTCGCCCGATCCGGAAATTCCGGCAAGGCCGTTGCAGGAAGCAACCGACCTTTGTTCCGTGAAAGGATAATTTTCCGAACATCCGCTTGCTCCCGTAGGACTATACCAAGTGTCATTATTCCTTCGTATGCAATTCGTGTCCACATTAAGCATGTCCTGCATCGCCAGCCGCGGTTTTTGATGATTTCTTTCCACATACATTGTAAGATGTGTTCCGGCAGGACCGATCCACATGCTGTCTTTGTTTGTCAGAACATGAAATTCATGCGGGTGATAGGATAGTCCTGAACCGATATAGTTATCGCTATACTTCACATAATAGCTCAAATAGACCGATTCCGATTCGCTAAACAAGTGTCTTCCGGGACCTCCGTTCGCGCATCCCGTCCCTCCCTGATCAAACCTGCATTCAAAAGAACCATTACCTTCAACTCTATCGGTCGATATGGATCCCCCGGAAACATCATACCACCCGCGCGAAGAAAAATTTGTGTTTTCAAAATTTTCTTCAAAAAAAGTTTCCGCAAGGGAGCACTTTGCCAGACCAAAAACGCCGACAAATATTGCGGCAAAAAACAATATTTTGATTTTTTCTTTTGAAATTTTCATTTTTCAGCAGATATTAAGGAACGTACCATAGAGGCCTCTACAGAGGCCTCTATAGAATCCTCTATGATACCCTCTATTTTTCGCTTGAAAAATTTTCATTTTATGCGATCGCTTTCAAAATAAAAACTTCTTTTTCTTTTTGGACTTGATAAATTTATAAACTTTCAATTTACCGCCAGCCCGCTCGGGGCAAGAGGCGCTGTTGTATCAGGAGAATCATTGGTAACGGATCCTATCATTAAATTTCCCTGATCATCTTGGATAAAATCGGTATATTCCGGAGTTGCAACTTTAATATCGTCAAAATCCAAATACATCGGCCTACCATTATTTGGCGATCGTTGATTTGAGCCTATTACGAACGATACCCAACCCTGCCTAGCAGTGGTGTTGCCCCTGCTGTAGTCAACGGCGTAATTGGAGGCGACCAGCTCCCCGTTCAGCCAAAGTTCACCAATTCCATCTGTCTGATCGGTATCCATCTTTATATGAATTTCAACCTGAAACCAAGAGCCATCGGATTCATTGCCATAAATATACTGCCAACCACGGCTATCATTGTATATTTGGTAGGCATCACCGCCGCCCTGCACTCCAACTACGATACCATTGCTCCAGCAAAATTCTGGAATCACATCACATCCGCTAACATTTGTGTGGATATATAACCATTTATCATAATTGAGATATGACCACTTGAACCCCTCCTCATATCTCATATACCAGCGTATCCAAAGCTCTTTTTGAGGGGTATTGAAATACAGGCTCAGTCCACCACTGTTTACATTAATACCATCGCCCTCCCAATGCCTTTGCCCTTTGCCCCCGGCACCGTTAGGATAATTCGCATCGGAAGTTATTTGCTCTCCGAGACCTTCACATGTCCAACCCCCTCCGACTGAAAGTCCGTCGCAATTTAAACTGCTCCAGCCGTAAATCTGTTCCCATTCGTCACAGTCATAAGTCGTTTCCCAACTGCCCGACCTCAAATCAATAGCAGCAGAGGATATCACCGGCAAAACAAAAAATCCAGACAGGATAGCTACGACAAAAATAATTGATTTGTTTTTGTTGGCTAAATTCATATCTTTAAAATTGCCCATTACAAGTCCTTGATAAACTTTATATGAATTTGGAAAATGCTTAATTTATGGATAATCCGCTCGGACTTGCCGGAGCAGTTTCATCTATGCCAAAAGCTTCCGTATATCCTCCCAAGTCATGAAGATAAACTTCGACATTGGTATAATTGTCATCAAGATCGTGGCCTGCCGAATCATTTGTACCCACATTCAAACTGTTGGCAGTTTCCCAAACATCACTCATGCCGTCATTATCTGTGTCTGTCGGAGCAGCAATATCAGGATAAGTAGGCCATGATTCAGGATATACGATATCCGCACCAAAAGTGTGCATTCCTGCATCTGTTTCATATTCTAATGCAATTTCAGCATCTACGCTATCTCTATTCGGCTTTGTTGCACCAGAATTAGCTACAATATAAGATGCGTATTCTGAATCCATAGCAGTGGTCGTCACAGGAATATCAGTCGTTTCATGTGGTGTTGATTTTTGCCAATCTGTCGGAAACGATATATATCTCCAGCTGGTACCCACACACCACTCAGGATCAGATGCTTCGTCTCTAAGAACATTACTCCCCCCAAGATTTCCGCTTACATAAATCATCTGCTGGGGAGCAAGTTCTGAAGCATATGAAGCATTGTATGATTGATTATTGCTCAAAGGACCCCTTTTATAATAATTACTTACCCAGTTTACTCTGCAATACTCGTTTCTAAGATTGTAGTTATTATCATAGTAACTTCCTGCAAAAGGCACGTACCCGCCGTTAAGGTTATAAGCAACATTATTTCTCTGATCAACAAAAGCATAATATCCAACTTCAGGACTCCTATGTTCTGCTGTTCCAAAAAAAGTATGGTGAATCGAAACCGATTGTTCATCGGCATTAGCTTTCCCCCAGACAAGGAAATTCATATCATGGCTGGTTTCGCTATGGCCAGCATCTCTTAATGGCCTACCAACAAGGCACCAAGAGAATGTCGTGTTTTTAACTTCATATGCAACATCGACATTCTCATCTATTCCATAAGAAAAAGAACAATGATCTATGATAATGTTGTAAGCAATATCTGTTCCGCTGGGATTTCCTCTCACTTCAAAAGCATGGACTGATTCAGGATCTGTCTGCCCTAGGCCATGAGTTCCTGTCCTAAAACGCATATGAGTTATGATAACGTCATGCGTATGTACGATAACCGGATATCCCGCCGTGCATACGCCGCCTGGCGATGTTTGACCTGAAATAGTGATATTTGGATTTGTTATGCTTAATGTGTTTTGCAAATTGATGACACCGCTCACTGAAAAAGTTACAATTCTGGGCCCTGATGCTGCAACAGCTTCGCGGAATGTCATTCCATCGGCAGGATTATCACTCAATGTATCAACGATATATACGGTTCCGCCTCTTCCTCCAATTGTTGATGCTCCCATGCCTTCAGCGCCCGGAAACGCAGGCAACGCAAAAACAGGACCTGAAAATCCGAAAAATGCAAAGACAGCGACAAAAACAAATGCCGCAATTTTTTTTGTATTTTTTTTGATTGGCATTTTTCTATCAATAGATATAAATCTATATGATGTACTTTTTTATAAGTATTATATGATCAAGCTCCACCTGATTAAGTGCGGTAAACATGATTTTTACATGTTTCTCCTCTGAAGTTTTTGCAAACTCGCTATAAAGACTTGAAGCATGGTCCTCAAGTTCGATCGTTTTTCGGAAATTTTCAACGTCCTGATCGGAGCAAAGTTCGCTTCCAATTTCGGGAAGTTCGATATTCAGCAATTTGGTGCAAATTATGGCATGCTCCAATTCCACCTTCGCCAGACGCTTATACATTTTGTTTATTTCATATGTGAGCGCCTTTCCAGCCATGCAAGTATATATCGCGTTAGCTCGCATTTCCAATTTCAAAGTTTCCTCAAGATTCTTTTTTGAAACATCACTCAAGACGTCTTTGACATTAACAACGGGATTCGCGACATTGCCTTCCTTAATAAAAGCATGCCTCGCTCCGCAGAACGGACAATTTTTTGGTTTTTCCTCCCCGAGATACGCATATCCGCAAACTTCACAAATGAAAGTTTTCATAAAAAATAACGTTAATATTATAATTATTATATATCAAATATAATATATAATCTTAAAAAACTCCATTCATATAAAGTATTGATTTTTACATAAAAACTGCTATAATATGAGACATTGCCGTCTTAGCTCAGTTGGTAGAGCGGCGCACTCGTAACGCGCAGGTCATCGGTTCAATCCCGATAGACGGCTCAAAGCATTTCAGACAAGCAACAAAGCACTTCTGCGCTTTTTGCGTTTATACCAAAACTATATATCAGATACTTTTTTCTGAAGCTTTTTCCAATTGTCATCGACCGTTCTCTGAATAGCGGCGATGATTTTTTTGTTTTTCTCTGCAAAAAGATGTTTAAAACGTCCTTGAGTTTTTAGAAATTCTTCAATTGGTTTTCTTTCGCGAGGTACGTAATTAATTACGTAATTCCCGTTTTCTATTTCATACAGCGGCCAGAAGTTTGTTTCAGTTGCAAGTTTTCCAACATTCACATACTGCGAAGTTGGAAACTTCCAAAGGTTTGTGCATGGCTGAAGCACAAGCAAAAACGACGGCCCCGAAGTTCCCAGTGCTTTTTTTGCTTTTTTCTTGAGATCTTGAAGATATGCGACATTTGCCTCAGCCAAATATGAAATTCCGTGAGCTTTCACGATTTCCATAAGATCTTTGCGTTGTCTTGTTTTGCCGAAAGCGAGATCTCCCGCAGGCTCCGTTTCAGTGTCCGCGCCATATGGGGTAGCCCCGGATCTTTGGCCTCCCGTGTTCATATATCCTTCATTGTCATAGCAGACATAGAGAAAATCATGGCCGCGTTCAAGAGCTCCGGACAAAGCTTGAAGCCCGATGTCGTATGTTCCACCGTCTCCACCGAATGCCACTATTTTCGCCTTTTTCTTGAGTTTTCCTCTTTTTTCAAGAGCTTTCTGCGCCGCATCAATTCCGGCGGCAGTCGCAGCAGCATTTCCAAAAGCGCTGTGGATATATGGAACTTTCCAGGAAGTGTTGGGATATATTGTTGTTGTAACCTCAAGACAGCCTGTCGCGTTTGAAACAATCACAGGCTCATCCATCGCACCAAGAACCGTGCGCACAATTGCCGGAATCCCGCATCCCGCGCAAGTCGCATGTCCCGGAGCAAGTTTATCTGTCAAAATTTTATTCATAAAAATTTTTACTGATTATCATGATTTGACACTGATTCTACTGATTATAGGTTTTTCAATTAAATTATTCTAAAAACTTGAAAGAAAGAGATTCGGAACAAATAGTAACCCTAATCCTACTGCCAATAACAATAAGGGGATTAGTATCTCAATCTTGAATTTTTTCGTAAAAACCCCCACGAGATAGGCAAGGAGCAACAATATTTCGCTCCCTACGCAAATCAGAGACATCCATCGGGAAATATCGAACATGAGAGACTAAAAATTATTAAACACGTAGCCTTCTGCATATGCAAACTTGGTAAAAATGAAATTTATTGAAAATATGACTAAAAGCAAATAAGTTTTTTTGACTTCACGCATAATATTCAGATGCTTTATTTCGAATATTTAATCTTTTCCGAAATTTCACCTTCCTCAAGATCTTTGAAAACTTTTTTTATGTGCGATTGCGTCGTGTCTCGGCCGCCAAGACCGTAAATGTAACTCGCAATTTCATACTTCCTGCTGGCTGCATGCTGCATACTGCTCACGACGTCTTGATAAAGCGGAGGATATGCCCCAAAAGACATGACCCGATCAAGCACTGCAATCTTTCTAATGTGCGCAAGCTCCTCGCCGACTTCCTCATACGGAAATGGCCTATACAGTCTCATGTTAAGAAGTCCGACTTTTTCACCTTTCGCACGAAGTAAATCAATAGCTTCCTTTGCTGTGCCCACCGTGGCTCCCATCATGACAATCGCATATTTTGCGTCGTTCAATCTGTATGATTCAAACATCCCGTATTTTCTTCCGGATATTTTTCCATATTCAGCGCATATTTTTTTGTATTCTTTTTTGACATTTTCAAATTCCTTTTCTTGGTCAATTTTGAATTCAAAATAGGAGTTCTGCAAAGCCACCGGCCCAAATGTCACGGGATCACTCAGATTGAGAAGTGTTTTTTTCGCCGATCGCGTTCCAATAAACCTTCTCACTTCCCTATCCGTGCAGACTTCAATCCGCTCAGTGGTATGCGAAACATGAAAACCGTCCATGATCGGCATAACCGGGATATCCATTGTTTCGGCGAGTTTTGTTGAAATTATCACATTATCGTACGCTTCTTGAACATTTTGGGAAAATATTTGAACCCATCCTAAATTTCTGGCAACCATCACATCTCCGTGCTCACCATGGATATTAAGCGGCGCGCTCAAAGAACGGGAACTCACGCACATCACTATCGGAAGCCGCAGACCACTGGCAATCGGAAGTATTTCTGTCATATACAAAAGCCCCTGTGAACTTGTCGCGGTAACGGCCCTTGCTCCCGACGCCGAAGCTCCGACAGTTGCGCTCATGGCACTATGTTCCGATTCCGCTTGCACAATTTCAGTGGTAACTTCCCCGCCAGCTTTCATTCTTGCATAGGTTTCAATAATCGGAGTTTGCGGCGTGATTGGGTATACGGCCATCACATCAGGGTGAACTTGCCGCAATGCTTCTGCCATAGCATAGCCACCGGTCATGGCTTTAACTTTTGTATTACGTATCATGTAGAGTAGAACTGTTATAAAAAATTATTTTTTCATTATGATGGCTTTGAGCGGACATATTGTCGCACAGACTCCGCAGCCTTTGCAATATTCAAAATCAATTTCAGCAATCTTTCTGTCCTTTCCCACTGCAGAACTTTTTTCCATTTCTTCTTTCAGTCTATTTCGAAGACTTATTGCTGCCTCCGGACAATGTTCTATACAGCTTCCGCAGCCAATGCATTTTGAAACATCCACGACCGGTTTCATGTATTTCCAATCGCCGGTTTTTGGCGCATTTTCTTTTTTGTATTTTATTATTGCTCCTTTCTCCATAAAAAATTTCTAATCTTCACTTAATTTTCTCAAAATTTTGCTATTATCTGGGGCAGAATTTCGTTAATTTGCAAGCCTTGTAACTTACAACTCATCGAACCCGACTTGCATAGCCTCGATATTCTTTTCCGTAAGCTCCTTCCCGATTTTTGGCACAAAAACTTTTCTGAAAATTTTTGCCGCGCTGTCCAAGGACACAATTTCCGAAATTTTGATAAGCTGCCCCACCAAAACCACGTTTGGATTGGGCCTTCCGGTTAATTTCAAAGCTATCCCAGTGGCATCAATCGTGTGTATCCTTCCTTCGAATTTGGGAATATTTTTTCTGATTTCTTTCGGAGATTTTCTGGAATTTACTATAAGAGACTCGTCGCGATCGAGATTGTTGGTAACATCCTGTGAATCCATAATCGTCTCATCCATCACCACAACCACATCAGGATCGTCGACCGGCTCTTGCGTTCTGATTTCATTGTCGGAAACACGCAAAAACATCTTGGTGGGTGCACCGGATCGTTCGGGACCAAAAAAAGGAAATGCTTTCACATACTTCCCTTCCGAAACGGCAGCATGCGCTACAAGCTCAGAAGCGGTTTTCGCTCCTTGCCCTCCTCGCGCAAAAAAAATAACCTCAAATGTGTCTTTGTTGAATTTCATGTATAAATTATAGCATGTTTTAAAAAATAAATACACATAAACAAAAGCGGGGCATGAGCCTCGCTTTTATAATTAACAGCTAAACCACCACGCGCAAGCGTGGTGTGTGCGTTTAAAGACGTAGTCCTCGGGTTACAATAAAATCACCCCAAGGAAAGGAGGTGATTTTATGCCTACCCACATATACAAACTTAGTCAC
>Ga0255342_1001831_pt1 | contig 28317 bp, 20 predicted proteins | sample wastewater_treat_3_FD_192416 | JGI IMG/M metagenome (GOLD analysis project Ga0255342, IMG submission 192416) | Wastewater microbial communities from Lulu Island WWTP, Vancouver, Canada - plant14 | ecosystem: Engineered > WWTP > Wastewater > Unclassified | place: Canada: Vancouver, British...
ACGCCTCAGCATACCTATCAAATTCTCACTAAAAGGGCAGACAGGATGCTTCAATATTTATCTGTCAGAGCAATCCCAAAAAATATTTGGCTTGGCGTTTCTGTTGAAAACCGCAAAGAAGGATTACCAAGAATAGATAAACTAAGAAGTTTGCAAGCAAGCGTATTATTTCTATCTGTTGAGCCATTACTTGAAGATTTAGGGGAAATGAATTTAAAAAATATTGACTGGGTTATTGTTGGCGGTGAAAGCGGAAACAAAGCAAGACGTATGGATAAAGAATGGGTTGTAAATATTAAGCAGCAATGCGAAGTAGAAGGTATCGCATTTTTCTTCAAACAATGGGGCACTTGGGGAGAAGATAAGATAAAGCGAAATAAAAAAATAAACGGGAAGGAACTTGACGGTAAAATCTGGCAACAGTATCCAAGAATTATTGACAAGCAATTTGATGTGATATAACTCAGTGTAATACTGATAGTGCCACTTGTCATTCTGTCTACCCCCCCCCTTAAAAAACAAAAAAAAGCACTATTTGGAGAAGAATTACCACAAATAATGTCTTTCCCCAAACATTCCAGTATTTATCAATACATAAGATGGACAACCATCAAACAAAAATTACTTTATGTCTAAATATAATACATTATGAAAGAGACAGTTGAAGGCTACAAAGTAGCTTACGAAAAGAAGAAGCAAATCCTTTATTCAAGGATGGACGACAGCATGATTGAAAGATTAAGGACTATCAGGAGAAAAACTGGTATTTCAGTTTCAGAAATTATCCGTGAAAGCGTAAGAAGACTTCTTAAAGAGGTTGATGAGACTGGTTCAATTAATCTTAAAATCAATTAAGCAAATCTAAAATGAGTACAGTAATGTACTTATAACTAAAAACCACCAAGCACCCCCCTGTACTCATTATAGAAATTTGCCTTGGATTTTATTAAAATGAAAGTCATGAAGAATAAGAATGAAAAATATATCAGCTTCAGTTTGAATAAGCCATATAATCTGGCTTTGGAAGACTTAATCAAACCTGAGTTACCTTTCTTTGTTCCTATACGAAGGGATGATGGTTCAAGCAGTTGGGATATGAAGACTGGCAAAAGTATCAGGAGACACATCCCTGCTCTGTACTATTTCATACATATACTACTGGTAAGACAGCATTCCGATGTTGAGACCCTGAGATGCTGGTTTGCAAAAGATTTCATTGAAATGTTCAGCAGGGATATTGAGCCAGTGAAATCAAAGAATTATTTCAGGTTTATTTGGGGAATTTTGTCAAGCCTTAAAGTAATTGAATACCATGATGACACAAAACCCAACAAATACAGGAACTCAGCGAAGGCATACTATTTCAGGTTAACTAAGAAATACTCAGAATCAAAGGTTATCGAGCATAATGTTTCATACAAAGAGAGCATCATTAAGAAACTTAATAAGAAATGGGGCGCAAACAACAGCAAGGAAACCATACAGGTTGATTTGTCCAAAATCTCTGCATACAAACATTTGATGCATCAATATAATGCTCTGCATTCAATAAGATTTGATTCAGAGGCAGCAATTGAGCATACCAATAATATGCTTGCCGTTGGTCAAATCAACATTAAACAGTATAACACCTATCAGATTTCAATTAATAATATCAGGCATGGAAGAATTAACATCACTTATAGCGATTCTTGTCACAGGTACTTTACTCCAGTGACTGAGATGCCTCGTGAACTCAGGCAATTCATTTATGATAATGAGGGGAAAAGGCTTATTGAACTTGACTTCAGCAGCTTTAATGCATATGCTGTATATCGATTGCTCAATTCCTTTACTCCTGATTATGATTCGGACTTCAAGAAGATTGCCTATGAAGTTGAACTTGAATTGTATAGACGAATCCTTGGCGGTGGGGACTTTTATACTTCATTCAAAGGGATTTTTTTCCCAGACGAAGAACTTGACCGTGACCAGATTAAGGAAATAGTCTTGAAGAGGTGGTTTAATGGCAGATTAAACAGTAGGAATAAATACAGGGTTTATATGCGTAAAAGGTTACCCAACATCACCGATATTATTGATTGTTTGAAAGTTGAAGAATATAATAATTTCTCCAACACAATGATGAGGATGGAAAGTGAACTGGTATATGACATTATCTATAAGAAATTCATTGATATGCACCCTGATGCGATTTTATACACCATTTTCGATAGTTTTTTAGTGGAACAGAAATATTCGGCAGAATTACTTTCAATGATGCAAGAAGAAGGCGGTAAATATTTCAACATCAATTGTATAGTCAAAACCAAATGATTTAAGCCAATGAAAACATTACAACAAATAATATATGACATAAAATATATCTGCAACCAGAATCCAGTGATGCAGGATAGAATCAAAGCACTAAAGGAAGCGGGGTACGAAAATATTAATTATGTGTATGTAAAAAATATGGGACTGTTTGAATCAAAACATTTGTCGAAGAAACAGTTATACCGAATCCAAATCGGGTATGCAGAACTCCAGAAAGGTTACCCTGCTGCATGGTGCATTGACGTATCGAGCATAGATGTTGTAGATGAGGTGGAATTACCATTTTAAAATTTAATTGATAGATATGGATGAAAAACAAAATAACTCCAGCACAAGAGAAGATTATTGATACAATCCATAATCTTATATGGCACAGAATAACTCATGATGATAAATATCTTGAAGATATTCCCGAGATTGATTCCAAAAATTTCCATGTTTGGATTTACAACATGAAATATGAATTTATTGAATATGATGACAGTATTATTCAGGCTGTTATCTACTTGAACGGCAAACATTATGAATATAAGCATACTCCGCAATGGTTGAATGGGTCTATTTGGGTAAATGAAATAGACGAATCCGAAGTAAAAGCCAAGATTGTTGAACTTGGCGGAGAGATTTATGATGGGTTCGAACTATATAATTTGGGTTTACCCAAAGCGGAAAATATCCATAATAAAATGGACAATTCTGAGGAATATCATGACTTGCCTTTTTAGGTACGCTCTGCCAGAAACCTGTTATGTTTAATTATGATTAATAGAGATTTATGTTTATATATTAAATTGATATTTAATTATTTAAGTTAAGAAAAACTTTGAATTTTCCAATTTTTTTACCATGCTACATACAACCATGTTTTTTGGTGTTATAACCATTTTTATGCATTAATTTTGATGTAATTCCTTACTCATAGAAAGCATCATGTTATGAACTATTCGAAAACTCCTGCACAAATCAAAAGCTACTACCTGCAAAAAGCGAAAGCCAGTTTTAAAGCGAAGTTTGATTTGCTACTATATCATCGAATAATCAATGGCAACTATGGCGAAATTACTACAGACATATTGGATATGTTTCAGATTGAAGAACATCCTGATGCATTAGATGAATATATCCATGTATACTGGCAAAAGGAAAATATTAAAGAAGTCATAACCAATGGCTGGACTATCGAAAGAATATATCATGAAATGAGAAAGTGGAGAGATGCCAATAAATCAAATATTGATGCTCTGCTTGACCATTATGTAAACACCTCATATAAAAAAGTATTTCCAGAAGAACAATTCAAGAAAATGGTTAATGATGCATCAGAATGTGATTATTGCCATATCACCAAAGAAAAGATAAATAGCCTCATCCTGAAGAATAAGCTGTATAAGAAACACATAACTCGTGGATGGTCGTTTGAAATCGACCGCAAGGAAGCTAATCTGGAGTACACCAAAGATAATTGCGTTCCCTGCTGCTATTGGTGTAATAATGCGAAAACAGACGAATTCGGTTATACTGAATTTAAGAAAGTAGGTGCAATAATTGAAAGTATTTGGAATGAAAGACTTGGTCGTTAACAGACATGCCCTTCCTGATTGGTATCGTTGTCAATCTATAGCATTTGTATACCCATATAAAGTAAAAGACAGGGAGCATCTTATTCCGTTTTACGATAATTTGTTGTCTATTGTACCACATGACGTTGGTATAACTCTGGTTGTAAGAGATGCTTCCTTCACAAATGCATACTCAAAGAAATGTCATGAAAAAGGCATTACCAACCAAATCAATTTTATTGAAATCCCTGATATTACTGACATTTGGATTCGTGATTTTGCTCCTATCACTATAATCGAGGGCGGGTTGAAGACCGCCTTACAGTTTGAGTATGCCCCTTCTTACGTTGATAAGAAGCATCAAAAATACCTTCTACAAGACCATCAGGCAGGAGAGACGTTATGGATGAAGCTGAAGGGATATGGAGTTGGTTCTATGTACTTTAAGTGGGATATGGGCAATCTCACCCATAACGGTAATGGAACTGCCATTGTCACCAATAGACTTATTGCCGATAATCAAAACGTGAATATCGAGCACGAACTAAAACCGATGCTACATGTATTCACTGGATTTAAAAACATACATTTTATCCCAACAGAACATGAGGATAGAACAGGTCATGTGGATGGGATGGTAAGATTTATTGATGAAAAAGTACTGGTGGTAGGTTCGTATCCTCGTGGCGTTGAGAATCATAACCTCATGGATAAGGTTGCCGAAGAACTTAAACAAGACCTTGGTAGTGAATTTACCGTACTAAGACTTGAAAATGGTATACCTGAAGACTTTGAGTATGAAGGAATTGGCAGTGCCTATGGTAATCACATTAATTTCCTGAGAATAAATGATAACATTCTGTTCCCGTATTATAGTGATGAAGTATCAAAAAAACCTATGCACGATTTAGTTTCAAACCTGAAGCATAACCATATTAATATCAATGTAATCCCTGTAAATATTCCTGAAATAAAGGATTTGGCACGTTTGGGTGGGGTTTTAAATTGTATTAGTTGGCAGGTATTTTGACCCAGATTATTCTTCCTTCAGTCGAATAAACTTCCCTGTTTTGGCTTTTTAAGGTTAGTGAAGGGAAGTAAAAAATGTGTTACCACTTTTATCCGTAACCTTAATTGCACTTAAAACGGAATTCCATTAGGTCATCAATATTTTTCAAATAACCTGCGATGCTTCCCAAATCATGGTATTAATCTAAATCTTTTTCTGATTAAATAATAACCATTACCTGATGTTCACACAATCACAATAATTTACGTACATTCGTTAGTCATAAATTTAACTTTTCTTAAATCAATGCTTCTTAAAGAACTACTGAAGACCAAAGGCATTAAGCAAGTTTGGATAGCCAACAAATTGGGGGTATCCGAAGTGACGGTCTCAAAATGGTGCGCAGGAAAGAGTGTTCCCAAGAAATCACATCTTGAAAAGTTAAGCCAGCTTCTTGACGTGCCAGTAAAGACTTTTGTGAACATATAAATGAGCCTGTCATCAAAATACATATTATCATTTACGGCTGCATCATTGCGTTTAAATGAAATGGTCAAGGTCGCTAAGGCTGCATATGGGAATAATGCAACCGACTTGAAGGTGGTGAAGGAAAGCGGTGTTGTTTTCAGTTCCGTCAAAACAAGAACTTCCGATAGGGAATTCCGTGAAGTTCGTAAAAGGCTTGAAAAATTAACTCCTGAACAGATAAGCATATTGATTAATGGTGACTTTATTTCGCAAAAGCAGATAGCTTTTCTTGGTGTTTGTAAACGCTATGGGTTTATCAGGGACTTTACCATAGAGGTTATTCGGGATAAGGTACTGGTGTTTGATTTTAAGTTAAACGAGTCGGACTTTAATTCATTTATTAACAGTAAAATATTATTGCACCCCGAACTCGAAGCGTTCTCTACATCAACACTGAAGAAAGCCAAACAAGTGATGTACCGTATTCTTGAACAGGCTGGGATTATCAATAATGCAGTTGAAAAAAACATCCTGCCTCAAATTATCCAGCAGGATGTGATTAATGCAATTGTCAGGGACGACCCTGCATGGCTTAAAATATACATGATGCCCGACAAGGACATAAAACAATTAAGGCACTGAGATGGAAGATATTGTTAAGAAATTCGAGCACCTATATCTGGTAATAAGCAATCAGGAGTTCCTACGGATGGAATCGTTGGGTGGTGAAATACCATTCTTTATTGCAGCTTTCGACCCAAAACAACAGAATGACGTTGAACGGGCAATAAGAAAACTGAAGAACAAACTCGATACAAATGGCATTCCTGTGCTGGAATTAAACCTTTATGATATTGCTCTGGAACTGCTGAACGATGGACTTGGTGAAGGTGAAATATTTGAACTCGAAAAGACAATGGATAAGAGGGAGTTCAAACAGGCATTGCAATCCACCTTGGACATCAATGAAGTGCTGATTCCGAAGATTAAGAACATGATTGAAAACAGTTCAGCTAAGGTTTACTTTTTAACGGGTATTGGACTGGTATTCCCATTTATACGTAGCCATAACGTGCTTAACAACCTTCAGAATATCGCCAAAAAAGCACCAACAGTTGCATTTTTTGCTGGTGATTACAACGGCTACTCTCTGGAACTTTTCGGTCTGATGAAAGACGATAACTATTACCGTGCATTCAACATCGCTAACTATAAATTAAAGAAATGATTCTCAAAGATTTCTTCGTAAGAGACATTAACCGCACCATTGAGACGGTTATAAAAGCAGATGACCAAGAACATGTATTGGATGAAGTTGTGGAATATGTTGTTACCAATGAAGTATCAAAGAAGATTGGTGACTTTTTTTCTGCATATAATGATTACCGTGGTGCAAACGGGGTCTGGATTTCGGGTTTCTTCGGTTCTGGTAAGTCCCACCTGCTGAAAATTCTTTCCTATGTGTTGGAGAACAAGGAGTTCAATGGATACAGACTCGGGGAACTGTTTGCTGAAAAGATTGAGACCGACAAAATACTCAAGGCTGATATTCAAAGTGCGACACGTATTCCATCGGAATCAATCCTGTTCAATATTGACCAACAGGCACAGATAACCAGCAAACAGGAAGAGGATGCCCTTCTGAATGTTTTTTACAAAGTCTTTAATGACCACCTTGGATATTTTGGTGCACAACGACATGTGGCAGAGTTTGAACGATGGATTGATAACGAAGGAAAATACAAAGAGTTTCAGGAAGAATTTGAAACCTCTACTGGTGAGTTTTGGTCGAATGCACGGAGAAAGTATTTTTCCCCAAAGGTTAAGGAAGGCATCGGGCAGGTTCTTTCAAAATTATTGGGTGATAGTCCTGAAAAATATCACAATATTATCGATACAATACGCACCGATTCAAGTATATCGGTGGATGATTTTTGCATAAAGGTTAGCGAATACATTAAAACCAAACCAAAGGGGTTCAGGCTGAATTTCTTCGTTGATGAGGTGGGTCAGTTCATATCTGAAAACACTAAACTGATGCTGAACCTTCAGACAATTGCCGAAACCCTTGCCACAAGAACCAAAGGCAATTCATGGATACTGGTTACCTCTCAGGAAGATATGGAGCGTGTGGTCGGGGATATGAACAAGAGCCAGCAAAATGACTTTTCAAAAATTCAGGCACGGTTCAAATTGAAAATACCATTGACTTCTGCCAATGTGGATGAAGTGATTGAGAAGAGGCTGCTGAGTAAAACCGACCCTGCAAGAGACCTTCTGAAAACAGCATGGAAGAGCGAACAATCCAAGATGGAGACCCTGCTGTCATTTTCCGAAGTGGGTGTTCAGTTCAGGGGATATCAGGACGAAAAAGATTTTATCAGCAAATATCCCTTTGTTTCTTACCAGTTTGATTTATTCCAGCAATGTATCAGGGCACTTTCAAACCATAATGCATTTCAGGGGAAACATGCATCCGTTGGGGAACGGTCTATGCTTGGGGTGTTCCAGCACGTGATTCAGCAAATTGAAACCAAAGACCAGAATGCCTTCGTTAGTTTCGATTTATTATTTGAAGGCATACGTTCCACTATACGAGGCGAACTACAAAGTGCCATTATACTTGCAGAGAGACAGGTCGATAACCCATTTGCTTTAAAGGTGCTGAAGGCACTGTTCATGGTTAAGTATTACAGCAATTTTAAAACAACTGCCAGAAATATATCGACTCTGATGATTGACAGTCTTCAGGTCGATTTAAAAGAACATGACAAGAAGGTTCATGAAGCACTTGCGCTTCTTGAGAACCAAACTTATCTCCAAAGAAATGGTGACCTGTATGAATACCTGACTGATGATGAAAAGGACATTGAAGAGGAAATTAAGTCAACGGATATTGACGATGGTCAGGTAACCGACCTATTTAAACAAATCATCTTTGATTCGATTATTGGTGAGAACAAGATTCGTTACTTGGAAAACAAGCAGGAGTATGACTTCACCAGTAAAATTGACGGTGTAATATTGGGTAAGGAGAAGGAACTTACCATTGAAATCATTACACCCAATTTTCAAGACCACGACAGGGAAGATTTTTTCAAATCCCAGACCATGGGATACAACACCCTGTTGATGATGGTTCTTCCAGATGACGAACATATGCTTATGGACATCAGGATGTATCTTAAAACCGAAAAATACATCCGTCAGAACCAATCCACCACGAATAAGGATAATGTGAAACGCATTCTCTTTGAGAAGGCACAACAGAACACTATTAGAAGAACGACTCTTGTTACCCTGCTCAAAAGGCTGTTGGGAGAATCTGCCGTGTATATGAACGGCATGAAGCAGGATGTAAATGGTACTCCCGATGGTAAAACAAGACTGGTCAATGCCTTCCAGAATCTGATTAAACTGGCTTATCCGAACCTGAAGATGCTTGGTAGCACTCAATTCTCTGAAGATACCATTAAAGCCATTATCAGAGACAGGCAGGATGATTTGTTTGGAACGGATGATACAACCATGTCGGAAGCCGAAAGTGAGGTTCTGAATATTATTCATAGAAGGAAAAAAATGTCGGAAAGGACATCCCTGACTGATATCCGTGACCACTTTGCTAAAAAGCCATATGGTTGGTATCAGAATGCCGTATTCAGCATTGCAGCCAAATTGTACAAGAGAGGAAAGGTTGAACTCTCTCAGGATTCAAATCTTTTAGATGATGATGGTGCTCTGAATGCTTTCATGAACAACAGATTGTACAGCAATACCCTGCTTGAGCCACAGGTTGATTATGACCCAAGGCTTATTAAGCAACTGATGACAGTGTACAGCGATTATTTTGATGAATCCTGTCCAGCAAAAGAAGCCAAAGAAGTGGCAATTGCATTCAAGGGAAAACTCACTCAAGAGTTGGGGTGGTTAAACCAGATGCTGATGAGTAAAGAAAACTATCCATTTCTGAAAGTACTTGAGCCTGTGGCTGAATTTGTGGAGAAACTGACGAAAAAAGAATACAATTACTACCTAACCAATGTTTCAGACTTTGAAGATGACCTGCTTGACCATAAGGAAAAAACGGTTGACCCCATCAAGCGGTTCTGGCACGGAGAGCAAAAAAAGATTTATGACGGAATCCGTGGATTCTTTTCTGGTAACCAATCAAACCTTGAATATATTGAGTGTGAAGAACTGGATGTACTTCGTGAGGTAAATGACCATGAGACACCCTTTTATGGTAATCTCATCAGGGATGCAAAATTGGCAAAAGATACATTGACCAAAAAGGTTCTTGCGCAAATTGAACAAGAAAGGAAACTTACCGAAGCAGAGATTAACCATGCCATTAACCGAATCCAATCTCACGATGATTTTAAAGCACTGGATGATTTAAAGCGGGAGCAGGTTCTGAAACCATTTGAAGATGAAGCCAAGAAGGTAAAAGAACAACGATTTATTGCTAACCTCAGGGAAACACAGACAAATGTTAAAGGTAAACTTCTGGAACAACAATTAAACTTAATGGCGCAACTGGCAAACCCAATTATTGAGCCAGATAAACCAGTTTACCGTAACATTAATAATGTTAAGGTTGAATTCCCGAAAAATGAACTCAAGACAAAAGAGGACGTTGAAAAGTACGTGGACGCACTAAAAGCCAAACTCAACGAATTAATTAATGATAACAAAAGAATATCCCTTTAGACCATGAATACCAGTATACTTAAAAGATTTGCTCAAGAAGCCAGAAGAAAACTACTCGAACAGGTAGGTGCTAAACTCAATTTTGTTTTAACCACTGATTCGGCTGAATTGCGGGAGAAAACAGAGCAGTTAAAACAACTCAGGCAGGAACTTAGTAGAACCACCAAGGAGCAGTTGATTGAGAAGGTTGCCTACACATGGTTTAACCGATTAATGGCACTTCGTTTCATGGATTCCAACGATTATCAACCATTGGGGATAAGAATAATCACACCGAAATATGGATATACCACTCCAGAAATATTGGACGAAGCAAAACGAGGCAACCTCCCTGAAGAATTAAAGGTGAACCGACAGAGAATATATGATTTACTGGATAATAAAATACCAAGCACCAATCCACAGAATGAAGCCTATAAGGAGTTGTTAATTGCAACCTGTAACCATCTGCATACAACATTTCCCTTCCTGTTTGAAAAAATAAACGACTACACAGAATTATTGCTACCTGATGACCTGACCAGCGATTTTTCGATTTTAAAGGATGTGCGAAACGGTATGCCTTTGGAAGATTGCCAGAATGTGGAAATCATTGGTTGGTTGTACCAGTTCTATATTTCAGAGAAGAAAGACGAAGTATTTGCATCCAAATCAAAGGTAAAAAAGGAAGACATTCCTGCCGCAACTCAACTTTTCACTCCACGATGGATTGTGGAATATATGGTGCAGAACACATTAGGAAAACTCTGGCTGCAAAATCGTCCCAAATCCCGTTTGAGAGAGCACATGCAATACTTTTTTGAGTCAGCATCTCTTGAAGCAAAAGACTACCTGAAAATCAATTCCCCCGAAGAGATAAAATTCTTAGACCCTGCAAGTGGCAGTGGGCATATTCTTGTGTACGCCTTTGAATTACTAATTAAAATCTATGAAGAAGAAGGGTATAATATCAGTGAAATTCCCCAACTAATCATCGAAAACAACCTGTATGGGTTTGAAATTGATGAAAGAGCAGCACAACTTTCAGGATTAGCATTGATGATTAAGGCACGTGAATACCACCGTAGGGTATTTCACAAGGGACTAAAACCCAACATCCTTTGCTTTCATGATTTACATGTATCCAAAGTCGAAATCAAAGATTTGTCAAAATCAGCGCAGATTCAGGTTTCTGATGAACTGATGCACGATTTTCTATTAATGCAGCAGGCTTCCAACTTTGGGTCTTTAATCTTACCGCATGCTCATACCAATGAAATTGAACATGTTTTAAATAAATTCTACCAGTTCCTACCTAATGCAGATGTATTCCAGCGCAGCAATGTGGAAGCACTCATCGGTTCGTTGAACCAGTTACATTGGCTTGGGCAGAAACTCCATTGTGTGGTCACAAACCCACCATACATGGGGGGCGGAAATATTAATGAGGATTTAGCAGAGTTTGTTACATGCAATTACCCACATAGTAAAGCAGACTTGATGGCTTGTTTTATTGAAAGCGGACTTGCAATGCTAAAAACGAAAGGATTTATGGGAATGATTAACCAACATAGTTGGATGTTTATAGGAAGTTATGAACTTTTAAGAAGAAAACTTATTAAGAGTATTTTTTGGGACACACTTCTACATTTGGGAGCAAGAACATTTCCAGAAATTGGCGGAGAAGTAGTTCAAAATGTCACATTTACTGTTTGGAAAGAGACTTATAATTCACTTGGTACATTTATTCGGTTAGTTGACTTCAATGATTCATATGAAAAAGAAAGAAAAACACTTGAATTAGTAAAAATTCCAGATAGTAGATATCTATTTAAAATAAATCAACAAAATTTTGATAAAATTCCGACCAGTACAATAGGCTATTGGATAAGTAATAAATCCTTGGAATGCTTCAGTCAATTTAACTCATTAAGTAATATCGCTGCTCCTTCTGCGGGTTTGCAAACAGGTAACAATATTAGATTTCTAAGATTTTTCTTTGAGGTTAATTATAAAAAAATAAGTTCCACACAAAGGTATGTTAGATATAATAAGGCTGGCGGAAATCGAAAGTGGTATGGTTTAGACGAATATATAATAATATGGGAGAATAATGCCGAAGAACTGAAGCAAACAGGCAGAGCAGTCTTCAGAAACAGTGATAAGTACTTTAAAGAAAGTATTAGTTGGGGATTAATAGCAACGGGACAATTAAATACACGATACTACACAAATGCCTTCGTTTTTGATAACGGAGCACCATCTCTTATAATCCAAAATAACCTAAAATACTTTCTTGGATTGTTAAATTCAAAGGTGACAACTTATTTTTTAGCCTTGATTAATCCAACCTTGAATGCTCAAGTCGGTAATATTTCTGGTATACCAGTAAGCATCATGCATGAATCTGAAATTGACAATTTAGTTGATGAGATTATTGAAATTTCAAAATGTGATTGGAATACGCATGAAACTTCTTTTTCATTTTCAATAAATGAACTTATTAGAATTAACGGATTTGATTTATTAATTGCTTTTGAAAACTATCAACAGTACTGGAAAAATAAATTCTTTCAACTTCATAAAAATGAAGAAGAAATTAACAATCTAATAATTGGGATTTATGGCTTAAATGAAGAACTAACACCGACTATCCCTTTAGAAGAAATTACTATTCAGCAAGATGAATTGGATAGACCAGCACTTGCTAAACTAAACAAAAAACTTTTCCGTGATTCCAAAACACTTCAGGTAGAAAACTATAATGAAATTACTCTGCCTTTTGTTTCAAGCGAAATAATGGCTCAGTTTATTAGTTACTCAGTTGGCTGCATGTTTGGTCGTTACAGTTTGGATAAAAAAGGTCTAATACTTGCTAATCAGGGCGAAACCTTGGCAGATTACCTGCACAAAATTGAAAAAACTAAGAATGAATGCAATTTCCTTCCTGATGAAGATAATATCATTCCAATCCTTGATGGTGATTGGTTTGAAGATGATATCGTTGGTAGGTTCTATCATTTTTTGAAAGTCACCTATGGCGAGAAGAACTTCAATAAAAACCTGTCATTTATTGTAGAACAGATTGGGAAGGAAATTCGAAAGTATTTTTTAAAAGACTTTTATCATGACCATATCAAACGTTACAAGAAACGACCAATTTACTGGATGTTTTCTTCACCCAAGGGTTCGTTCAATGTGTTGATTTATATGCACCGTTACACACCTGATACAGGCAGTAACATATTGAACAAGTACCTCAAGGAGTTCATTGGTAAATTAAATACCCGAAAGGAACATCTTGTGCGTGTAATGGAAACTGGCTCTGCATCTGATAAATCCAAAGCCATTAAAGAAAGTGATAACATCCAAAAGATGTTGGTTGAACTTCATGAATATGAAAGAGATATTCTTTATCCTCTGGCAACAGAACGTATGGAAATTGATTTGGATGATGGGGTGCTGGTGAACTACAACAAATTCGGGAAAGCGGTAAAAGAAGTTAATGGTTTGAATGACCCTGCGACCAAGAAGAAGGTGAAACAGTTTGATTGGATTGATACATCACAAATCCGATAGTTATGGCATTACAGATTTACCATAAGAGAGCAGAAAATACCCATGAAAATGAACAATTCAGAAGAATTGCAAGGGATTTAAAACTGCTTTTTGAAAAAATGAAATGGGATGGTTTGTTGATAGGGAATCCCGATAATTCAAATTTCAGCAGGTTTAAAGCCGATGCTATATTATATTACACTAACGGATTGATAATTATAGATTTAAAGGATTACGCTGGTGATATAAAATTACCACCAAATTCAAGCGAATTTAAAACAACAAAATGGTATATTGATACAGACATAGACAATCGGAGAATTGAAATAAAAGGTGGAAGCCGATTTATTAATCCATTTAAACAACTTGAATCATATAGAAACTCATTTATTGAACTGATTAAGTCTAATTTAATTTTATCAGAGAGAATCAATTATTCCCGAATAAGTATCGTTAACGTTTTTAGCGGTCCGATTAAATTAAATATCAATACCCCTCGTGATATTCCTTATTACAGGATTGTTCAAGAATCTGATTTCCACTCTTATTTGTATGATTTCGCCAGTCCAGTTACTTTCCAAGTAGAGATTGCTAATGAACTTAACCGCACTTTCCCTTCTGAGACATGGGTGGGTGATATCCATTTTAAAAGTTCACAGGAACAGGTACACCATAATTACGAACTAATTGACGATAATTTTAAAAATGTTGTTGCTGAATTTTTACAGCAACCTGAGAAGCAAATCTTATTGATTGAATCTGGTGATGCTCATAAGCGGGATGAATGGATGCATTATTTATTAACGAATGCAATAAATTTTGATATTCCTCAGACAGAGATATGGACACATTCAACACGAATTGCCAGAAGAATCAGATTAAGGGCAGGAATCGAACCACATAGTTTATTTACAACAATTTATGGCGGGACTTCTGACAATTATTCAGAAGGTGGAAATCAAGATGATACAGTCGAAGCAAATTTAATTTCGGAAACTGAATTACCTGAACAGGTTCAAGATGTTATAGGCATAAGAAGTGATAAAGAACTTGATGAAAACTCAGTAATAGTTCTATGTGAAGCGCATCTTGTCACACGTTCACTATATCAAACAGAGTTACTTAGGTTTGGGTCAGGACGATTACTTGAGGACATGTTCACATATTTAAAACTGAATGAAACTAAAAGAAAACTGATTTGTATAGGTGACCCATACTCACTCAGTTATGGTGATGTTGATGAATCCGCCATTTCAACAGAAACCATTTCAATATTACATAAGGGAGAGATTCTGAAATTTCGAGACATAAATGATTATAGTCAAGACACAGCGATTAATAAATTAAAACTTCAAATTACATCTTCAATAGATAAAGGGTTTTTTAACAACCTCCTGTATGAATGGGATAATAAAACTCTATTCGAAGTTGACAAATCACAGGCAGAATCAACATTTCACAAGTGGTTTAAATATGCTTGCGAAAAAGAACCTGATTATTCAGTATTGGTCTTTAAGAACAAAGATGCTTTAAAAATCAGTCAGTGGATTAGGAAATTTGTTCAAAACAAAAAAGAAGATTATGCACAGGGTGATTTATTGATGGCAAATAACAGTTTTAATATACCTGATGAGACAGGTCTTTCCTATCCTCAAAGAATCCAGAATGGAATGTACTTGAGAATTGAGAAAGTATTAGATAGGCACAACGAAACCATTACTCCAAAGAACAGGCAATCGATTGTTTTAAAGTTCGTAAAACTGAATGTTACATGCCTGAGTAATGTACCAAATTTTGTGGCTGACATTTGGATACTTGAAAACTATATGCATAATGCGTATGAATTAACTCTTGAAGAACAGGTAGCATTCAGGGTTTTTGTAAGTAATAGACTCAATGAGTATTCAAAAAAGAATGTTTTCGAGAAATCTTTGCATTACACCAATTTGATTAATTCTCAGGAGTATAAAGATGCGGTTCATGAACAAAATGAACTTCAAAAACAGTTAGATAAGGGGCAAAGAGTTAAAACCAAACATGATGAAATTGGTGTTCGAATGCGAAAAATGGAACGTAGAGCGAGAAAAATTCACAGGCAGTATGGGATGATTCATTTATTGAATTCTGACCCAATGGTGAATGTTGCTCTTGTGCAATTTGGATACTCGATGAATGTCCATAAGGCATTAGGGTCATCATTTAAAGAGATTGTTTTCAATAGTTTTCAGGGTGAGAATTTTGGCATAACCAACGAGGGTTATTTCAGGTGGCTGTATACTGGACTTTCTTGTGGAGTGGAATCGACAAAAATAATTAATCCTTTGTCAATTAACCCTTTTGTGAATTTAGTATTTGAAGATTCTGAAAATATTGTACCTCACTCTAAAGCATCAAAGATTTCTTTGGAGTTCACGGCTATAGATATTCCAATAGAGATAAAGGATCAACTCACACAACAAGTACCCGAAAATGCATTATTTGGCTTATCTCACTTGATTAACAAACTTCAATCTTCAGGGTATCTGTTTGAAAAACTAATGAATGTACCATATGCTATAAAAATCGTATTCACAACTCCTTCTGGAAGTGAACTCGCTGATAGTGATAAACTTCATCTTATAGTGAATTATAATGCAAAAGGTGCGGTTACATCAATCAGAGTTGAAAAGATAGGTAAGGCTGAAAAAAAAGTCGTTGATAATTGTATAAATGAACTGTACAAATCGAACGATTTGCCCAATGATTGGAGACAAGAAATATATGGTTACTGGTTTCAAAAATGCAAGCAATCTGGTTACGAATTAGATATACTGGAAGAGAGTAAAAATCAGACTGTATTTAAATTGTATAATCTCGAAAAGGGAGCAAGGTTCAGGCTTTGGTATTTAAATGATGGATTTTTCTCTATCCTATCGATACTGGAAAAATCCACTCCTGAACTCGGTAATGAAATAAAACAATTACTAATTGATGGATACAAAGCGTGACATAGAAAACAAAGCACGGTCGCTTATCGAATCAAGTCCTGAGGAATCAGTTGTTCTGTATGAAAAAATATGGAATGAATACAATGAAGCATTCAATGATTGGGACGCTTTCCATTATTTAAAAGCATTGCGAAAATGCCTATCACATAATCCTGATAATCTGGATGCTATTGTAGAAAAATTTAAAGATTATGATAAGGTCGGTGGACTTTTCTCGTGGTATATTTTTGATAAATATGTAAAACAGGTTGAAAAAAGGGAATTGATTAATAATGAACAGATAATTTGGAATTCTTTTAGTATTGCGAAACAGAAAGACCTTCATGAAAATCACGAATTTCCATGCCCGCTAACGATATCAGTATTTCAATTGGTAGATGCGTATTCCGAAAATATTTTCAACGCCAAAAAAGTAAATGATTTACTTGATGTGCTTAACCCCGACTTATTATCAATAAATCCAAGATTGATTAATACCGAAGAACGAGGAGAAATTGAAATAGCATCTGATAAAGAAAAGTACTATTCACTTAAATCCAAGGCATTGTTAAAACTTGGAGAATACTCAAAGTGTATTGACTTATGTGATGCTGCACTAAGAAGTTTTGATAAATTTCATTATAACAATGACTTATGGTTCAAAATGCGTCAGGGCATCTGCCATGATAAATTAGGAAACTCTGAACTCGGAGAAAACATTCTTAATGAACTATTAAGCACAAAGGCTGGAAGTGATAAGTGGTTTATCTATAGAGATATTGCTGAAATTTATTATGAACAATCGAATTATGAAAAGGCATGGCAGTATGCAGTAAATGCGGCTTACTATGGAAATGAGCCAAAGTATATGATTAACCTCTATCTGTTGCAAACAAGATTATTGTACAAACTTAAACGTCAAGAAGAAGGAGAGTTGATAGCGAAATTATTATATGCAATAATTAAGGAAAATGAATGGAATATTAAATCAGAATTTTCCAAACTATTTACCTTTTATAACCTAAGAGGGGATGAAATTTTAAGTATAGACGATTATTTTAAAAGTGCTAAAGAATTCTGGAATAATGAAAGATACAAAGGCATAGAAAGAGAAAGTGGACAAATTATCTGGATTCATAATGATGGCAAGAAAGGTAAGATAAAAGCCAATAATGGGTCAATCAGATTCTTTTCAAAGAAAGATTTACGAAGAAGAGTAAGGGACTTAAATGCCATAAAAAATAGCCTTGTTGAGTATTATCCGCTTACAGATTTTAAAGGTGATAATATTGCTGAAGATGTGGTAATAACGGAAGTAATAAAACAACAATCGGCAGAACATCCCAATTTAATTGGCAAGAGATTTACAGGTAAAATAAAATCTGTTGTTGAGTTTGGGATATTTGTTTCGATTCCAGAAATGAAAGATGGTCTGTTACATAAAAGCAACCTGATAAAATCAAATCAAGGGGATTTTAAAAATATTTATTCAGTTGGTGATGAAATTGAAGTAGAGGTTATTGATATCACTCCTAAAGGGGTTTCATTAAGACAAAAAGCATGAACAAGATAGAAGAGGCATTATCAAAACTATTCAATAAGCATCGCATCATTTTTTGGTATGATGAGAACGAACAATTGAAAGAAGAGTTCGATGAACTGCTTTTGGATGGTGTGGAGAAGGTTATTGTCAAGGACAACCAGTTCTACATCAAACATCTTATTAGTCGGGAAAAACCAAACACTCAGTTTCTACTCTATCTGCCCTACAATAAACCGAATAATGCTGAAAACTGGCTTTTGGACATGGAACTTGCATATTATGTGTTTCAGACCAGACAAGAAGCCATGTTTGCGCAGGAACTGGAATTGGATTATGATTTCACCAACCTGATTGCGGAACACATCGAATTTTTCAAAAACAAGGAACGCAGGGCAGATTTAAAAGAATTGCTTGGGAAGGATGATGACTACCAAGCCATACGGTATAAAATGCTGGCTGTTCTATTCAATACCGATAACGTTAGCCTTGTATCATTCCTTCAGGTTCATGCATCTGCTTTCAATGATGGTAATGAACGTTACGACAGGGAACTGGAACGGTATAACCTGAAAAACTTCTACTGGAAGGAGATTGCTCGCAAATATGGCTATACCAATGAAACACCAACTATATATGATTTCCTGCTGGAAGTATTCAATAACAATTTCTCCATCGGTAAAAAAACTGGCATTGCGAAAGAATCCAAGATACTCATCAGCATGTGGAAGGATTCCATCTCCTACCAACAAGCATACCGAAAACTTTCACAGAAGATTGCTGGTGATTTGAAGATAGAGTCGGCTCTGAATAACATCAGGGTGGAAGATATTATTCAGGATGATTTATTCGAACTGATTGATAAACGAATTATATCGGAACTTGCTCAATTAATATGTGAAGAATCCATATCAAATGACAGGCTGAACCAACTCATAAAGCAAAGGGAAAACAAATACTGGTATCAGGATTACGAAGATTTTTATGCCTGTCTGGAGAACGGGATGCATATGATTACATCGGTCAGAAAAACGGACAAGTTGAAGGTCGAATCATTTGGTGAAGGAATCCAGACCTATGCCCAGAACCTCTATAAGATTGACCATTATTATCGGAAGTATATTTACCACTATCGTAAAGCCAAGCAAAATAAAGTTTTGCAACCCTTGACCGAGAAAGTGGAGAAGGTTTATTGCAATGATTGGCTGCTTAACTACGGGAACAAATGGCAGAAAGTAATCGATACCTCTGAGAGATGGTATAACCAACCAAAAGTCGCACAGCACAGATTCTTTACTGACCACGTTAAACCGTTCGCCACCAAGGGACAACGGCTTTTTGTTATAATTTCTGATGCATTACGCTATGAATGCGGGTGGGAATACTTGCAGAAAATACAGACCGAGAAACGCTTTGAAGGGGAATTGGAACACATGGTTTCATCCCTGCCTTCCTACACCCAATTGGGAATGGCAGCACTGCTTCCCAATGCAAATATGACATTCCAGCCAGATAGTGAAAACATCCTCATCAACGGCAATTCAACCCAAGGCGTTCAGGGCAGAACCAAGATACTGGAACAAATGGCTGGTGTAAGAGCCACGGCTATCAATGCCGAGGATTTCATGAAGATGAACTCTTCCACCGATGGTCGGGAATTTGTGAAACAATATGACTTGATTTACATCTACCATAACCGCATTGATAAGGTTGGCGATGACAAAACATCCGAAGAAAAAGTGTTCGAAGCAGTGGAACAGGAACTGGAATTCCTGATGGATGTGATAAAAAAGATTGCCAATATGAATGGCAATAACATGTTTATCACGGCTGACCACGGTTTCCTTTACCAGAATAACGAACTGGCAGAGAGTGATTTTTCCATCGGTGAAGTTAAAGGTGAGTTATGGAAAGAGTCCAGACGATATGTAATCGGGAAGAATTTGAAAGGTGATGCCAGTACCAAACATTTTACCGCAGAACAACTCAACCTGTCTGGTGATGCTGAGGTATTGATTCCAAAATCAATTAACAGGATTCGAATCAAAGGCGCAGGTTCAAGGTATGTGCACGGTGGAGCATCGCTTCAGGAAATTGTCATACCCCTGTTAAAAGTCACGAAAACACGTCAGGATACCACAAAACAGGTGGATGTGGATATCATCAAATCCACCGATAAGATAACCACCAACATACTGGCTGTTTCATTCTTGCAAACCGATTTGGTGAGTGAAAAAGTACTCCAAAGGCAAATCAGGAGTGCCATTTACGCTGAAGACGGTGAAATGCTAAGTGACCAATTCACCTACAACTTTGATATCGCTGAGGGCACTGAAAGAATGCGTGAGGTGAAACACCGCTTCCACCTGAGTTCAAAAGCGAGTGGAAAGTATAAGAATCAAAGGGTGAAACTGCTACTTGAAGAACCCGTAGAAGGAACAAGCAAATGGAAGACCTACAAAGAATATTCCTATACGCTGAATATTTCATTTACAAACGACTTTGACGACATGTAATATGAATGAACTGGATAAGAAAATAAATCAACACTTCGGTGGTAAAGTGGTCAGAAAAGACCTGACCAAACTGGTAAAGGGTAATGCCATTGTACCAACTTATGTGCTGGAATACCTTCTCGGACAATATTGTGCCACTGACGATGAGCCAACGATTGCTCAGGGAGTGGAAACGGTAAAGAGCATTATCGCAAAGCATTTCGTTCATCGGGATGAAGCACAACTGATAAAATCCACCATCCGTGACAGCAAGTCACACCGTATCATTGATAAGGTATCTGTCAGATTGAATGATAGAAGGGACGTATATGAAACATCCTTTGCTAACCTTGGTCTAACCAAAGTGGTGATAAACGAGAATATCGTTAAGCAAAACCAAAGACTGCTCTCAGGTGGTGTCTGGTGTTTAATTACTATGGGATATCAGCCATCCGATGAACGTGATGCTTCACCTTGGATAATCGAGAACCTGAAACCCATCCAGATTTCAAATGTCGATGTGAATGAGTACAAAGAAATCCGTAAACAATTCACCACCGAAGAATGGATTGACCTATATATACAGTCCATTGGGTTGAACCCTGAAGAATTTACTTTTCGCTCCAAACTCATTCAACTGGCACGTTTAATACCATTCTGCGAGAATAATTACAATTTGATAGAATTAGGACCGAAAGGCACAGGCAAGAGCCATATCTACTCAGAGATGTCACCACATGGAATACTCATTTCAGGGGGTGAGGTCAGCAAAGCCAAACTCTTTGTCAACAACAGCACAGGAGATATCGGACTGGTGGGATACTGGGATGTGGTCACCTATGATGAATTCGCAGGAAAAACCAAGAAGGTTGACCGTGGATTGGTGGATATCATGAAAAACTACATGGCAAATAAGTCCTTCAGCCGTGGAAAAGAAATATATGGTGCATCCGCATCAATGGCATTTATAGGCAACACTGAACATCCAGTTCCATATATGCTGAAGCATAGCAATTTGTTTGATGCACTACCGAAGGAATACTATGATACAGCATTTCTTGACAGGCTTCATTGCTATTTGGCTGGATGGGAAGTGCAGAAGTTGCGCAACGAGATGTTCACCGATAACTACGGTTTTATTGTGGATTATATGGCTGAGGTCATGAAGGAACTACGGAAAGAAGACCACATGAATGACTACACCAGATATTTCGACCTCTCCGATTCAATAACAACCCGTGATAAAACATCCATTGCCAAGACCTTTTCAGGATTAATAAAAATCATCTTTCCACATGGTGAGTTTACCGAAGAGGAAGCCAAGGTAATACTTGAATTTGCCATCGAGAACAGGAGAAGAGTGAAAGACCAACTCCGTAGAATGGATGAAACATTCGAAAAGGTTGATTTTTCCTATATTAATAAAAAGACCAGCAAGAAGGTATATGTTCAAACACTTGAATACATTGAACACAGGGAAATGTTAGGGTTGGAAGATGATGACGAACCTATACCAGAGATAGAAAAGACCATTCCAAAGAAAGAACAGCCAGAAAAAAGCATAGAATTAGCCGAAGGTCAGAAGATAATCCGTGACAATCAGTCAGGAATATCATACGACATGCTGTTTGGTGCTTACCTTATCGATGCTAAGGAAATAACTGTAACCGACCCATACATTCGCTTGCCTTACCAACTCCGAAACTTCATGGAGTTCGCAAAACTGGTATCAACAAAAAAGGATGAACTGGAAGAAGTAAAACTACACCTGATAACCAACAACAACGAGGAATACATCGAAAACTCGAAAGGAGCATTTAAAGAGATGGCTGATTCACTGGAATCACTGGGCATTCAATTTACCTATGAGTTTGTTGAAAACACACATGACCGTTCTATAGTACTGGATAATGGCTGGAAGATAGTACTTGGTCGTGGTCTGGACATTTATCAGAAGACGAATGGGTGGTATGATATTGCGGAGTATTATCAGGAGAAGAGGCTGTGTAAGGGGTGTGAAGTGACGTATATAAGGACTTAAATTCATAGTATGCTTTTGAATGAGATTATTCCACATACAAATAATAGATTAATTAATCCTTAAAAAAGAATGACTATGAATAAATTCAATATTCTGCTTGACGAATTTCTTGATAGATGGACACTCGATACGGTTAAGAAAATGAAACTACCAGAGTATGTTGGAGTTCGTAATAAAGATACTTTCTGTCAATGGGTTGAAACGAAAACAAGAGACTTGGGGAGTATTAAAGGATTGACTTCAATAAAATTTGGGATTTACGAAAGAAAAGACGCAAAACAAAAACCCAAGAAATATAAAAATGATAACAAATATTCATGGCTTTCTGGATATGGCAATAATCGTAACGAAGCCTTCGATAACACTAAAAGGGACATCATAAGCATCATTGATTTAGCAGTTGCTGGTAGGTTTGAATTAATTGACGACATCAAACTACCTGATTTATTTAAGTGGAAGGTGGCATTTCTATATTCAAATGAAAGATTAATTCCAATTTTTAAAAGAGAAGTCTTACTTCGAATTGGAAATAGTTACGGATTAAAAACGACAAAAAAGACCAAGATATCTGAGATTCATAATGTAATGATTATGAATAAACCAGCACATCTTGATGTTTATTCATTTATGCATCAACTTTATAATAAGTTTGGGCAGAAGAAAAAAAGTGGTAGTAGTAAAAAAAAGTCAATTAGAACGTCCAGAAAACCTGCTTCAAAAAGAAATATTAAATCTCAAACAAGAACAATCGCACGTTCATTTGTTGTAGAGCAAAAGCATAATATGATTCAAGAAAAACTGAAAGATGCATTAATAAAGAAGTATGGGAAAAAGAATGTGATTCTTGAAGAGAATTTTGTAGATATTAAACTCATCCAACCAACGTATATATCATTTTATGAGGTAAAATCTGCACCTTATGCGAGTGAGTGTATCAAACAAGCCTTGGGTCAAATTCTCTTATATTCTCTGAACGACTCAGATTCACGACCCAAGAAACATGTTGTTGTGGGACAATATCCCCCAAACGGGAATGAAAAGCGATATATTAGTTTTCTAAAGATGAATCTAAAACTTGATTTTGAATATATAAATGTTGGATTGGATTAAGTCATCATAATTAATAATGAATTGAATAGGTTAAGACAACTATAATAATTTACCATTTGTTTAGAAAATGAAACTTATAAATGATATAATTAACGAACTAATTGATACTGAGAAATCTATTGTTTCACCATTGTTGAAAACAAAAGTCCTCGCAAGTCGATTAGGCAATGATGTTCTTCTGACTTGGGTAAGTAATGAACTAAAAGGTTATGAAAACAAGGATGAATTGCCAGATTATAGAAAATTCAAGGGAAATATTACAGGTACATATATAAATGGGAGTATGCAATACAACGACCAACCCGTTCCAACTGTTGGTCTTAACAGGAAATTTGAAGATGTAATTCATTCGATGAATTTTAATCAAAGCATATCAAGTTTAGAAATTATTATTGCTGAAAATGAATCAGGAATGCTTGAACGTCCATATCCTGCGGAAATAGTGGGGGTAATACAGCAAAACTGGCGTAAGATGGGTAATCCCTATTTACAGTTAATTAATTGTAAAATATCCATTCCAGTTAATGCTGTTCTTGAGATTTTATCATTTGTTCGGAATAATCTTTTAGACTTCATGCTGAAAATTGATTCTGAATTTGGGAATATTACAGAAATCGAAGAACTAAAAACTAAGAAAGAACAAATATCAACAATTATGAATCAAACCATTATCAACACCTCAGGAGACGGTAATGTTGTCAATACTGGTGAGAAAGCACGAATCTCTGCCAAAATAAATATTACAAAGGGTAATAAAGATGAATTAATTAAGTACTTGAAAGACTATGGGATTAGTGAAGAGGATACATCTGAACTCGCCACTATTATTGATACAGAACAACCAGATGCCTCTAAAATGACATTTGGTGAGAAAGTCAATGCTTGGATTCAAAAAATGCTTGGGAAAGCACTTGATGGTACTTGGAGTATTGGATTAGGTGCAGCAGGAAATCTGTTGGCTGAGGCTATAAAACTCTATTATGGGATATAAAACCCAAACTAACCCTCACCCCAAACAATTGACATAAAAAATATGGCATCCAGAACCATCGATTTTCCGTATTCATCCTCCCCTGTAAAAAACACACAAAAAAGGGGGTGGGTTATTTTGGTTGCACCAACACAAACACCATTTATACGGTTGAATCAACACCACTTCATTTAATTCGAAAAAAAATCAACAATTTTTTGTCAAAATTTATTTTTATTTCCAACAATATAAACACCATTGTTGTCAGTGACTGGGGTTAACATATTAATTGTCAATGATATCTTTCACCAGAAACACCAACACCAATTGCAACACCAATTCACCACCACCAATTATTTGTTTTTATTTGGTTGAATCAGTCAATGTTTGAAAATCCACAACCGACCAGAACCACCAGTCCCCATCAATTTCCATGTTGTGTGAGAGGTTATAACAGCGATTGGTTTTCAGGTCTTGGACATTGAGATAAATCACTCCCTGATAATCCTGATAGTTTAATAACCTGATGGCAGCGATATCTTCACCAATGGTTTTTTTCTCCACCTTCAAATAGGGCATACCTTTGGTTAACCGTTTATCTTGGGTCATAATGAAAGGCAGGTCAAGAACAATGGTATCATTGGAAAGATATTCCAGCACCTTATGTCCTTCACCATTTATGTAGGGTTGATTATTCATTGTCGAGTTCCAATAAGTCTTCACCAGCACAGCAATTGGTTATTTCATCATAAACCATGCTCCTAATGTCCTTCCAGCATATGAAAGTGTATGCTGGATGTTTATCGTTAATATCCAGATTAATTTCAGCAGTGTTCCCTGTGTCTGGACTGGTAAATAGCATCTGAAGGATACCAGCATTATAATCAACACAGTTAAGTTCGTACAATCCAAATCCATCAGGGTTTACCACCAGATATTTCTGCCCAAAACCTAAGCCAAGGTTGGATTGGTTACGGGATAAGAAAATCTGAAGGTGCTTATACTTTCCTTCCTGCATCTGGTCAATCAGGTCTGTTATGGTTGCTGGGTAAGTGTTATTGATTGCTTTTTCCATAGTCTGTACCATATTATTATAATGTACATGTACACCACAGGGTATCCACCCCTATCCCCCCACCCGTGTACCCCCCTCATAGGGTCATGGGGGTGCTGCATGAACATCTTTTAAATAAATACTTTGCAAATCAGGAGCAGACAGGAAAAGTTCCAAAAACCTGACCCGTAAAAAATTCCCAAAAAATCAGACTCATCGAAAAATTTCCCAAAAATTGGAACGATTATGAAAAAATAAGCCTTATGGTGCTTGTGATGGAACTTGGGTGCGGTCAGGAGATATCTGGAAGCCGATAATGATAACACTGGAAGTAAACTAACCCTGAAGCAATGATTCGCTTGCGAATATCATAAGGTGGGTCAGGAAGGAATGTTGTTTGGAAGGGTCGGCTTCCCTTGGGGGGTGAACGAAAAAGTTACCATCACTGCTTTGAGGGTCTGGGGGATGAGGGTTCGACACCCTGAACCACGGATTGAACGTCTGGAAGGGTTTGATGCCAAAAATCGAGACCTCTATAACGCCTTTGATTTCAATAATTACCAGACTTTTTTTACCTTCGTTCCAACGTTCAGTTCTTTGTGGTTTTTACCGAAATAATTTGACAATTCTTGACCTGTGGATTTGGGTCATCTACGTAAATTATTGAATACCTGATAACTTAAAGGAAAGGTTGTGTGGTCTGATACGCTCCACTTTGAACCACATTCCAACGAGTGTGGTTTCTTTTTTTACCCACCTAACTCCCACTAATTCAATAATATCACAAGACCCTCAAGAAATGCCCCCGCCAGTCGGGTAGCCTTAAATCGGGTAAAAAAAGTTGACCATAACCCATACCCCAAAAACGTATTACCCCGATAGCCATATAGAAATTAAATAGTAGATTATTTTTCTTCATTATTTCTGGTTGCTTTCTTAATCCCGTTCTGTTTCGATAGTTTACCTTTCAGTTCACGGACATTTTGAAGCATCAGTTCATCAATCACGGTTGCATAACTGTCAAGGGTGACCTGTATACTGGCATGCCCCAATATCTTACTTAACACACCTATATTCATCCCGTTTGCCAGTCCAATGGTGCACGCAAAGGTTTTACGTGCCAGATGGGAAACCAATGGTTTATCCTTGGGTATGCCAGCCATATCACCAACTTCTTTCAGGTAGGCATTATATTTAACATTCGAAGGCACTGGCAGGCATCGGTTTTTCTTCAAACACCTTGGATGTTTTTTGTATTTCTCCAGTACTTCAATTGCCTTCGGAAATAAAGGGACTTGGTAATATTTATCGGTTTTCTTTCGGTGGATGTTCAGCCACAATTCACCGTCCATGCCTGTGGTGATGTTTTCGGGTTGAAGTGATTCAACTTCTGCGAAGGCGAGACCAGTATAGATGCAGAAGACGAAAATGTCACGAATGGAATCTAAGCGTTCCACTTTAAATTCCTTGTTCTCTATGCGTTCAATTTCTTCTTGGGTCAGGTACTCAATCTTTTTCTTCGGCATCCGTATTTTATAATGCTCGAATGGATACTTTTCCAGATACCCCTTATGCATGGCATTGCGAATCATCCGTGAAAAGCGTTGGTAGTGCTTATAGCAGGTAGTGGTTGAGTTGTCGAACTTATGCCTGAGATATGCTTCGAACTCCGTTATAAAGTAATAGTTAAGTTCATATAGGTAGATATCGTTTCTTTTGTACTTGTACTTGAGAAACTGCTTTAAACGCAGCACCGTATTCTTGTACTTTATGATAGTAGGTGGGGCATAACTCTTTCCACGAAGTTTCTCCATCTCCTTAATTTGCTCACCGCAGACCCTCATCAGGGTAATTTGGCTGGCTTCAGTTCCTTCCATTCTTTTTCGTATGGTATGTACGTTAAAGGGTTTTCCAAGCAAACTTAACTGGTTGGTGGTTTGCAGGACTTGTATCTTCAAACTCTCCAGTTGGGTATTGATGGAATCCACTTCAAGACTGTTTCCACGGACACGCATCAACTGCTTGTCCCAATCTTGGAGTCGAACCCAAATGCCTGTACTCTTAGTAAAATGGTCATAATCGTACCATACCCGCAGGTAGACAGGTACAAGATTTTTCGAATTTTTCTTGGTCTTTGAGAGCCAAAATGTGACTTTGACATTACTTTTCATCATTAAATCTTTAAAAATTAGACATTCTGAAAGTCAGTCACAGTGCGGCTTTGCGAAATCCGATTTGACAATTCTTGACCTTTTTGGGGTAAAAAAAATTGGGGTCAAGAATTGTCAACTTTTTTTACCCGATTTAAGGCTACCCGACTGGCGGGGGCATTTCTTGAGGGTCTTGTGATATTATTGAATTAGTGGGAGTTAGGTGGGTAAAAAAAGAAACCACACTCGTTGGAATGTGGTTCAAAGTGGAGCTGGCGGGAGTCGAACCCGCGTCCAGGCAAGGCAGCCATATGCTTTCTACATGCTTATCCTGCCTTATTTGTCGGGAGGTGATCAGGTGGCAGGCAGCCGAATCACTCCTTATCTCCTGT
>Ga0255342_1001838_pt1 | contig 28224 bp, 26 predicted proteins | sample wastewater_treat_3_FD_192416 | JGI IMG/M metagenome (GOLD analysis project Ga0255342, IMG submission 192416) | Wastewater microbial communities from Lulu Island WWTP, Vancouver, Canada - plant14 | ecosystem: Engineered > WWTP > Wastewater > Unclassified | place: Canada: Vancouver, British...
ATCTTTCGCCGCGTGATGTCTGTTCGATTACAAATGGGATCATGCTCATAAAAACTCCTGTAGGAAATAATATTTACGGAACTAATAACAATGTATAAAAAAAATACATTGAGTCAAAACATATTACTTAATTTTCGGCAAAAAATGCCAAAACCAAAAGAGAGCCGCTTTCGCGGCTCATATTATTTAAAGAATTCTTTAACACTTATTGGTGATAACTGCTTAATTTTAGCGTTGGTGTACAGAAAATCGTAAACTTTCTCAAAAAGCATCTCAGAATGAATCTGTTCGTAAAGATTATTTTGTTTTACCATTTTCATTACTTCTGCTTCAGTCGTGTGGCCTCTTTCTGCCATTTTTGCAACTTCCTGTTTGAAATCCTCAGGATTAACTTTTATGTTTTCTGTTTTTGCCACATCCGAAAGAGTCAATGAAGTTTTGATCGATTTCATCGCTTCTTCTTCAAGTTTTTTCTCGAAATTATCGCCTTCTTTACCCATTATTTTTGAAAAATCGGCAATAGTTCCATTAAAACTTGAAAGTCCTATTTTAGCCTTAAATCTGTCAAAAACCGATTTCTTTTCGCCTTCGATAATTGAAAGAGGAATTTCAAATGAACCTTTTTCGACTATTTTATCAAGGATCTGGTTTTTAGCCATAGATTTTGCTCTGTCGGTACAATACTTCAAAAGATCGTCTTTGATTTTCGTTTTCATCTGATCAACAGATTCAAAACCGGCGTCTTTTGCAAACTGATCATTGAGTTCAGGAAGCTTTCTTTCGCTGATTTCTTTAATTTTGATAATATGCGTAACTTTCTTTGAAGCAAGGTCTTTAACTGAATAATCCTTAGGATATGAGAAATTCACTGTTTTCTCTTCGCCAGCTTTCATTCCTTTAACATAATTATCAAATTCATGCTCTTCCTTATTTTTTCCGCAAACGACGGTTACGGTTCCCCACTGACGCGACTCAAGCTCATCTGATTTTAAATCATCAGTGCGTTTAACGTCAATTTTAACAAGATCACCGTCTTCAATAACAGCTGCTGCATCTTCTTTTTTGTTGATTACTGCAAAACGCTCTCTAACAGCATCAATTTCGAAATTGAGATCTTCAGCAGTTATTTCGATCTGTTTTTCTTCAGCGGATATGCCCTTATAGTCCTTGAGATTGATTATAGGATAAATTTCAAATGTCGCCTTGTATTTAAGGTTTTCATCTTTAGAAAACTTATCGAATTCAATTTTAGGATATGAAATCGGATTATAATTTTTTTCTTTTACGGCTGCAAGATAGGTTTCACGTATAATGTCATCGCAGGCAATTTCATCAGCTTTAGCGGTGAATTTTTTCTTGATGATATCCATGGGAACTTTCCCTTTTCTGAAACCGTCAATAGCTGCTTCTGAGCGGATTTTTGTGAATGCAGATTCGTACTTGGACTGAATACTTTCCTTTTCAACTTCTATTTCAAGTTCAATGGATGCGTTCTCAAGTTTTTTGTCTTTTAATATTTTCACGATATACCTCGAATACAATAATGAGCAAAAAAAATGCCGCAACAATTGTTGCGGCATGAGCGGGAAACGGGATTTGAACCCGCGACTTCAACCTTGGCAAGGTTGCACTCTACCGCTGAGTTATTCCCGCAAATTTGCGAGTGGAGGGACTTGAACCCACACGCGTTTAAACACTAGATCCTAAGTCTAGCGCGTCTGCCAATTTCGCCACACTCGCAAGCTATGCGACTAAAACACACTTTATACTGATTTCTGTCAAGTTTTTTCAATAAAAATTAAAAAGCCTTTAAAGAAATAGTGGGTGAGCGACGGGGCTCGAACCCGCAACAACAGGATCCACAATCCTGGGCTCTACCATTGAACTACGCTCACCGTGTTAGACAATTAAAGATTCTGCACTTCTTCTGTCAATAAAAATCTTGATAGAATTGATGTTGACACTTAATATGATTAAGAAATCTTTAATTATGTCTAAAATTATAATTCTTCCTGAAAACATTAAAAATATGATAGCTGCGGGCGAAGTTGTAGCCGGGCCCTATTCTGTAATCAAAGAATTGGTTGAAAATTCCATAGATGCCGACAGTTCCGAAATAGAAATATCCGTATTTGAATCAGGAATGAAAAAAATAATTGTGCGGGACAACGGTTCCGGCATTTCAAAAGATGATCTGCCTCTTGCGATAAGAGAACACGCTACATCAAAAATACGCGATGTAAATGACATATATTCCATAACATCATATGGTTTCCGCGGTGAAGCTCTTGCAAGTATCGCTTCTATAGCAAAACTCTGCATAATGTCGAAAGAGAAAAATTCAGATTGCGGAGGAAAGCTTTCTGCAGAATTCGATTCAGTTGAATTTACGGATTATTTCGGTGAAGACGGAACAACCGTAATAGTTGAAAATCTTTTTTACAACACCCCTGCCCGCAAAAAATTTTTAAAATCACTTCAGTCGGAAAAAAAACTCATAAGAGAAACTATTTATTCTCTGGCTTTATCGAGGCCTGAAATATCCTTCAGGTACTCATTTGACGGAACTGCCACGTCGGTAATTTCAAAAACTTCGGATGAAAAATCCAGGATATCGGATCTTTATGATTATTCAATGCTCCTTGAAGGCGAAATATGTGATGTTGACGTATCGGTAAAGGCTTTTATTTCAAAGCCTTCAGCATTCAAAAAAACACGTTCCGATCAGTATCTTTTCGTAAACAGACGTCCTATAGAATACAAATATCTTAATTATACTCTGAAACGCGCATATGAAGGTTTTCTTTCAGACGGATATCCTCAGTGCTTTTTTTACGTTAACATAAATCCTTCGCTGATTGATGTTAATATTCATCCGGCAAAAAAAGAAATTAAATTCTTTGATTCACGGTACATTGACTCCATGATTTATTCTACCGCTAAAAAGATTCTCGGAAGCAGAATCTATTCTGCCGGAAACGTCTTTGAAAAATCTGTAAGCGAATCGAGTGAATCATTCAAACAACATGAAATTAAGTTTGAAGAGAAACATGAAACTGAACATTCAAACACAACTCTTTTTAGCATAAACTCAAAGATTGAAACAAACACAGAATCGACGACTGCCGATATTTCCTCAATTTACAATTCAGAATCAAATTATAAGTCTATCGGAACGATTTTCGGAAAATATATAATCGCAGAAAAGGAAAATTCTGTCTATTTTATTGATTTTCATGCGGCACATGAACGCATGCTTTTTGACGCAATACTTGCAAAAAATGAGAATATTGATTCTTTTTCGCTTATATTTTCAGAAAAAATTACACTGCCGAAAACTAAATTCGAAAAAGTTTCGGATAATCTCGAAGAATTCAGAAGAATAGGTTTTGACATTGATACAATTTCTGATGACACTTTCGCTGTTTCTGCAATTCCGTCGGTTTTGCAGGGAATGAATATTCACGGCTTTATCGACGATTTTGCAGAAAGTGCCGGAGAACGTTTTGAGAGTATCAGAGAAATGATTGCCGCCAAGGCTGCCTGTCACAGCGCTAAAAGAGCAAACGATATAATGACTAATTCAGATATAAAAACGCTGATTGATTATGTTTTTAACTCAGGTGCAGAACTCCGCTGTCCTCACGGAAGGCCTTTTGTGTTTAATATATCCGATATCGAATTTGAAAAAATGTTCAGGAGATCAAAATGAAAAAGATACTTCTCGGTGTATCATCCTCTGTTTCAATTTATAAATCCTGTGAACTTGCAAGAAAGTACGTCAAAGACGGTTTCAGCGTTCATGTTATAATGACAAAAAATTCCACCGAAATGATACGTCCCCTTCTCTTTGAAACAATTACCGGAAATCCTGTGTTTACGGATTCTTTTGTCCGTGATTATAAACTGATGGGGCATATTAAATTGAAAGAGAATGCTTCCATTCTCGTTATTGCTCCTGCAACGGCAAATATAATCGGGAAAATTGCAAATGGTATCGCAGATGATCTGCTTTCAACAACATTTCTTTCTGTAACATGTCCTGTTATCGCTGCCCCGGCGATGAATCCTGATATGTGGAATAATGCTGCAGTGACACATAACATTGATATACTGAAAAAACGCGGAGTCTATATCATAGAACCTGTTGAAGGCGCGGTGGTTTGCGGTGATGAAGGAACAGGAAAACTTGCGGACATAGAGCAGATTTATAATGAAACTAAAAAACTTATCTGATAAAAAAATTATTGTCAGTGCCGGAGGCACTATTGAGATGCTTGACCCTGTCAGATTTATGACAAATAGATCTTCCGGCAAGATGGGAATATCAATAGCAGATGCGGCTTTCAAAGCCGGACTGAACACGGTTCTTATTGCCGGCAATGTTGACAAGAATCTTGTATCAGGTAAAAAATATGAGATTATAAAAGTGTTATCAACACGGGATATGCTTGAAGCGGTTAAAAGTCAGCTCTCTGATAATGCTCTTTTAGTAATGGCTGCTGCTCCTGCAGACTATTCTTTCAAGGAAATATCTCCTGTCAAAATTAAGAAAAAATCGGATGAACTGAACATCACTCTTATAAAAAATCCTGATATACTGGTGGAATCAAACAAAATAAGACAAAGCATGAATTTCTCAAATCTTATTCTTGCCGGTTTCGCAGCTGAGACTAATGATCTTGAAAAATACGCACTCGGAAAACTGAAAGAAAAAAACCTGGATCTTATCTGCGCAAATGATGTTTCTTCTTCAGAAAGCGGATTTGAATCCGATTACAATAAAATAACGATTTATTTTAAAAACGGATTGAAAAAAGAACTGAACAGGGCTCTAAAAAAAGATATTGCTAAATTTATTTTAAAAAATATAGATATATATCTTGGTGAAACTAATGATAAATGATATTTCCTGTATAGATTCTGCGGGCGAACTGATTAAAAAAATCAGACAGGGCCAAATCAGTGAAACTGATGCCATTGCTGAAATTTCCTCGATTGATAACATTCTCTCTTCAGAATTAAAAAACTTTAAAGAGTCGGTTTCGGTTCAAACATTGCTCAACATTCATTCTTCTGAAAATTTTTCTTTTTTTTCAGGGATATATGATTTTGAAAAATCTGTTATTATTAAATATTCCGGGGAACAATCACTTTCTGATTTGGTCTCAGCCTGTAATAACATTATTGCCGAAGAAAAGATAAAAGTAGAAGGAATAAGTTCACCTCTTTTTATAAGCAAAAAATATAATTCATATTCAGTCTGTTCTCTTTCATCCTCAGATTATTTTGACGAAAAGGTTTTCAGTAAATTTGCAGAAATCATTCTTAATATTTATACCTTCCAACAGAAAAGTAAATCCGATTTATCTGGAACCTTTTCTTCTATTCTTAAAGAATTTTCTTCATTTGCCAGCAATCGCACAAGATTTTGTGAAATATTCAGAATTTCAAATCTAAAAAACACATTTTCTCATACCGGTTTTCATAATATAATGAAAGTCTGCGGACAGCTTAAAGAATACTTTAAAAATAATGATGAAGAAAGCAGATTATTCGCTTTGTCACCTGACATGTATCTTGTCATTAGAAATAATCCGGATAAACTAATTGATAATCCGCATTTTGAGCTGCAGAATATACCGCTAAAAATTGAAAAAAGAATTATTGAAGTCAGGGGAAAAGAACAATACGCTGATTTTTTGCGTCATATTTCAGGCTAAAACTCTACTGTTTAACCAGGAATTTGCGGCTCATTAAAACCAGAAAAAACGTAGCGATTACAAAAAGAACAGAAAGAGAATTAATTACCGCAGGGAAACCGTGCTTCATCATGCTGTAAATATATCCTGGAAGAGTTGCCGCACCGGCGCCGGAAACAAAAAATGTTATAACAAAATCGTCAATTGAAAGAGTGAATGCCATAATTCCTCCGGCAAGAATCCCCGGAAAAACAAGCGGAATCACGACAAGCCGCATTGCATTGAATCTGCCTGCTCCTAAATCAAGAGCCGCTTCATAAAGAGATGAATCAAAATCCTGCAGTCTCGCCAGAACAACCATTGCAACATAGCTGATACTGAAAGTTACATGAGCGAGAAATACCGTCATAAGCCCAAGCTGTATTTTTACGGCAACAAAGAATATAAGAAGACTCATACCTATCAGAATATCCGGCACAACCAGCGGAGAAAAAAGAAGCATTCGGTGAATGGTCTGAAAACGCGATTTGTATTTTTCAAGCGCAAATGCGGCGACTGATCCCAGAATCATTGATAAAACTGCAGATGAAAAAGCGATTAAAAGAGAATTCATAAATGCAGACCAGATGTTCTTGTCCGCAAATAGTTTTGAGTACCAGACAAACGTGAAGCTTTTCCACTCTCCGCCGAAGCGCGCACTGTTAAAAGAATTGATAGCGACAATTATTACAGGCAGATAAAAAAACACCATGACGAATAATGTTATGAGTAGTGCGAATTTTCCTCTTTTCATTTAAACTTACCCGTGAGAGCGGCTTTACGCTGCCAGAGAGCCGCAAAGAGAAGCGGAATGAATACCGCAAGCATCAACAGCGCAGAAAGAGCTGAAGCATGAGGAAGATTCCGGTCAACAAAACTTCTCTGGGCTATTTTACTTCCGATCATTTCAACCGAAGCTCCGCCGACTAATTCAGGTATAACGTATGAACCAAGAGACGGAATCAGAACTACAATAAATGCCGCTACAATTCCCGAGCTGATTCCGGGCAAAAATACTTTTCGAAAAGCCTGAAAGCGGCTTGCTCCGAGATCTCTCGCTGCTTCAATAAGTGAAAAATCGAATTTTTCAGCCGCGGCATAAATAGGAAGTATCGCAAAAGGCAGATGCGAATAAACAAGAACAATTAAAACAGTTTCAGGCCGGTACAATAGAATCGAATTCGGATCCGCAAGCGACAATGTAACCAGAATTTTTTTTATAAAACCGTCGGGATGAAGGAGTACTTTCCATGCGATAATTCTAATTAGAAAATTTGTCCAGAAAGGAACAATTACAAGAACAAGAAATATTTCGCGCATTCTTTTTCCTGTCCGGGCTATATAATAACCAACAGGAAGAGCCAGCAGTATAGCAATAAATGTTGAAATAAGAGAAAGGTATATTGTTCTCCAGAAAATAACAGGGTATATAGGATTGAAAAGCTCTTTAATAGTTGAAAGAGTCCATTCTTCCCCTATTCCGCCGTAAGGATCCGCTGCTTTGAAAGCAATTGCGAAGATTACACCTATTGGAATAACGAATAAAATTACAAGCCAGATGAACGATGGAAACGAACTCAACAATTCATTTCGTTTTTTTGAATATGGTGAAGGCTTCATACGGTTTCCTGATCTAGAATTTCATCATCAGGAAGCGTAAGCAAGGCTTCGTCCTCTTCTTTATATTGTTCGAGCATATAACAGCTGTCAAGGCTCCAGTAAATGTAAACCTCATCATTGAAAGATATTTCTTTTATATCAAGCATAAATGTGCTGTGAACTGCGATAACTGAAATTCTAAAACCGTTAACGCTGATCCAGTATTTAGTATGTGATCCGAGATAAATTATTTCTTCGACTTTACCTTTAAGAAGATTAATTTTTTCTTCTGAAGGTTTATTGTGGGATATTCCGATTTTTTCTGGTCTTATGCTGAGGTATACCTTTCCGCCGGGTTTTACAGCCTTATCATTATAAACGCGTATGTCCGGAAATGATTCAACAGAGAGAAGACAATAATCTCCGTCTATGCTTTTAACTTCCCCGTCAAAGAAATTGGTATCACCTATGAATGCCGCAACAAAACTCGTTCTCGGAGCTTCATAAACTTCGACAGATGTGCCCTTCTGCTCAATCCGGCCTTTATTCATCACGGCGATTGTATCACTGATACTCATCGCCTCACTCTGATCGTGAGTAACATATAAAAACGTTATGCCTACTTCATCATGCATCCAGTCGAGATCAACAAGCATTCTCTGGCGGAGTTTTAAATCAAGTGCAGCAAGAGGTTCATCAAGAAGAAGTACATCAGGTTTATTGATCAGCGCACGTGCAATGGCGACTCTTTGTTTCTGCCCGCCCGAAAGTTTTGCGGGTTTTTTGGAAGCATGATCCGTCATCTGAATGAGATCCAGGTAACGTTCAACTTCATCGTTTATTTTTCCTTTTCCGAATCCGGAAACTTTCAGTCCAAATGCGATATTATCTTTTACCGAAAGATGCGGAAAAAGTGCGTAATTCTGAAATACAGTGTTTAATTTTCTTTTATTCGGAGGCAGATTGGTAATATCCTGACCGTCAAGGATTACTCTGCCGGCATCAGGTTCTTCAAAGCCGGCAGCGATTCTAAGCAATGTTGTTTTGCCGCAGCCGCTCGGGCCGAGAAGCGAAAAGATTTCTCCTTTTTTAACGGCAATTGACAGATTATCAATTACCTTGTTTGAGCCGTAGCTCTTGGAAATATTCTCAAATATCAGGAAATCCATTCTCGCCTCTCAGGCAATGCTTAGTTTCTATCTATTTTTTTCAATAATATTTTTAAGCTCAATAATCTGTTTTCTCACTTCAGAAAGCGATGTTGAACCAAGTGAAAGCTTTCTTTCGGTTGAATTTTCCGGGTTTAGTATTTCAACGATATCTGATTCAAAACAATCGGAGAATTTTTTTATTTCTTCAAGAGTGAGGCTGAAAAAATCTTTTCCGCTGGTTTCACAGAACTTAACGATGCTGCCGGAAACTTCATGAGCCTCGCGGAAAGGAAGCCCCTTCCGGGCAAGATAATCCGCAAGATCTGTAGCCGTGGAATAATTTGAAAAAACAGCTTGTCTCATGCGTTCTTTATTTACCGTCATTTCCTTTAGCATTTCGATCATCGCTTCAATTGAAAGTTTAATTGTATCAATCGAATCAAACAGAGATTCCTTATCTTCCTGCAAATCACGGTTATATGCAAGAGGAAGACCTTTCAATACAGTAAATAAAGAAATCATATTCCCGTAAACTCTTCCGGTTTTTCCGCGTATCAGTTCCGCAAGATCCGGATTTTTTTTCTGAGGCATAATGGATGAACCGGTTGTTACTTTGTCAGAAAGACGGATGAATCTGAATTCGGAACTTGACCAGAGAATTATTTCTTCTGAAAAACGGGACAAATGCATTGCGCACACTGAACAGAAATACAGTACATCAAGCATGTAATCCCTGTCTGCAACGCAATCCATCGAGTTCATATTGACAGATTTAAAATCAAGCAGTTTCTGAGTTATTGTTCTGTCTGTTGAGTAATTTACTCCGGCAAGAGCGCCCGCGCCGAGCGGTGATGAATCTGCAATATCGAGTGCAAAAAGCAGTCTTTTGAGATCGCGCGATAATGCCCATGCATGAGCCAGCATATGGTGAGAAAATCTTACAGGCTGGGCAACCTGAAGGTGCGTATATCCCGGCATGACAACTTCAGTATTCTTTTCAGCAGTTTCAACAAGTATAGAAATAAGATCTGTCAAAAGAGCTTTAATTTCGATTATTTCGTCTTTAATATAAAGACGGGTATCCGTTGCTACCTGATCATTTCTTGATCTGGCTGTATGAAGTCTTTTGCCCGCGTCACCGACTAGTTCTGTAAGACGTGATTCGATATTCATATGGACGTCTTCAAGTGAACGCTTAAATTCAAATTTACCGGACTCAATTTCGTCTTCTATTTGGGAAAGACCCTTTTTTATCTGTTCGAAATCTTCGATAGAAATAATTCCGCATTTATTAAGCATCTCGGCATGAGCCTTTGATCCGCGAATATCCTGTTTGTATAATCTCTTGTCATAATGAACAGACACTGATATTCTTTCAGTGATATCCGATGGTTTATCTTCAAAACGGCCGCCCCAGAGTTTCTTCATATAACCTCAAACAAATTAATCATTACTGATGATTCAGCCTTAACTCTTTGAATAATCTTACGACTGACACTTATAGTAAAAGAAATTGCAGACAATATTGTCAAGATTAAATGTTTAATAATACATCATCAGAATGTCGAATATAAGCTTATGACAGAAATAATTATTGTTGCATCACTCATTCTGGTAACCGCAGTCGTTTATGTGCTTTTTTCAGGAACCAAAACGAATGAACCAAAAATAAAACAGAATGAAACAAAAGACGAATATTCGAAACTGCCGTGCATAATTTGCTGTTCAAGACTGAAACGCGGAGAACGGTTAAAAAGCGAAAAGTTCACGGTTGACGATAAAACAACCGTTCACATTTTCGGATGTCCTTTCTGTCTTAATGCGGATCACAGCAAACGTAAATGTCCGGTATGCAAAAAAAGCCTTAAGTGCAATGAATATCTTATCGGTGATATGTGGAAGAAGGATAACGGCAAGAACAGACTTCATGTCAAAGGATGTGTTAAGTGTATTTCGCAATAAAATTCAAAGAGGAGTTTTAATCCATCCATCATCATATATCATGGTATAATAGAATCCCAAAGACTTCAGTTTATCGGCGGCAAAATCATAATATGCGGCAATATCTTTTTTTCTGTGACAATCGGAATTTATTACTACAGGTATGTTATTTTTCAAAAGAAATTTCAGAATGTAATCTGAAGGGAAAAGATCCTTTGATTTCTTTCTGCTAAGTGCACCGGTATTCACTTCAACGATTTTAGGATTAGCCGCAAGAGCGTCAAGGGCATCATTTAAGAAATCATTATACCAGGAAGCATTTTCATCAAATATCTGAAAATCGACATTTACTTTTTTTATCAGATCAAAATGGGCCATTACATCAACTTCAGTATATTTGATCAAATAAATCATCCGCTCATAATATTCACGAACAGCACTTTTGATATCTTTGCCGGAATTAGCTAGAGAATCTGCAAACCGTGAACTGTTTCCGGTAATTGTTATATAATCTTTTCCGCCTGGTTCACCGAGAAGATGCACCGCTCCTATCAAATAATCATATTTGTTATCTGAGATTATTTTTTTTGAATATTCCCACGTTGACGGAATATAATCTATCTCAAGAGCTGTAAATATTTTCATTTTATTAAATTTTTTTTTCGCATCATCAATTTCTTTGATATATGAAGATATCCGTTCTTCTTTCATCGTCCAGCGGGCATCAAAAGGAAGCGGCGCATGCGAAGAAAATCCAAGATGTGTGAAACCTGAAGAAAAGGCAAACTCAGCCATATCGAAAACAGTATCATGTCCGTCGCAAAAAAGAGTGTGAGTGTGGAAATTAGCAAGCATCTTTAAAAATGTCTTCTGCAGAAATCATATAGTAATTGGATTCCTTCGTTTCAATATTCGTATTCTTAATAAAAAAAGATTCTTTTTGAGAGCTGTAAAAAGCCGAAATATTCTGCTGATAACCAGTAAGAAAAAGTTCTACCGAATAATCAAAAAGACTCAGACTTTCAAGACTTGTAATTATATTGCTCCTTGCAATTTTTGAGCTGAGACTGTTTTCTTTATATCCTGCGCCGAAAACACCAAGACATGCGGTCTTTGTACACTTTTTATCATTAACAAGAATATCTCTGATTTCGGATATATGTTCAAGCGACACATCAGAATCATTTTCGCGGCATTTGAAAAGATGGTTAAGCCCCATCCAGACCTGTCCGTTTGAATCTATTCCGGCAAGCATGACAGAAACACAGGTGGCAAGATCAACAATAAGTGCTGCATCGGAGGATTCAACCGCAGTTTCCTTCCATTTTACATAACATTTTCTTTTTTGTGAATATTCGTCATGAAAAATATCAGAAATAGTATTATTTGCCTGAATCATAATACTCCAAAAGTTTGGATGATGAAATTGAAATTTCCTTGTTTGCAGATTTTTTCAGTCTGGTAAGTAATTCCAGAGCTTTCTGATTTTCATTGCGCTCATAATAAATTCGCGCAAGTTCAAATTCCGCCTTGGATCTTTCATAATCATCCTCAGGAAAAACCGACTGCATTTCAGTAAATACTGCCATCGCTCCAGATATGTTCTTATAGAAATGAAGAAGAATCATTCCTTTAATGTAATATGCAGAGGCATCCGCGTTAACTTTCAAGTCAATACGCGAAACATATGCAAAAGCGTTTCTGAAATCATTCTTATCGTAGTTAAGTTTTGCTAAAAAAAGATTCATTTCATTGCGTGATTCCGGTTTCAGGCTAATTAATGCACGCGAAAAAGTATCGAGATCATTCAAATTTCCTGAGAGATAAGAAAATTCTGCCGAACGCTGAAAAACAGAAACGGCAATTTCCTTGTTTTCATTCTTAATTCTTTTTGAAGAATACGATCTGGTTATTTTAACGGCATCATTAGGTAATTCTTTTAGAAACAGAGTTTCAGCCAGATAAAGATCTTTCTCTTCTGTAAGTTTCGGATTATTAATCTGAAGCAGTCTGCTTTCAGCGATATTAAAAAAACCGCCTATCATATCATATTTGGAAAGTTCAATTCTCGCAATATCAGAAAAAGTATTATCCGGATAATCAGAAATCAGCCTGAGATAAAACTCTTTTGCAAGAGTATCATTTTTATAACCTTGGTAAAAAAGTGCAATACGGTATAGCGCCTCAGCATGTTTTGCCGGTGTTGCTAGAAAATTGTTGGAAAGTCTCACTGCCGCATTAATATCTTTATTCATAAGCGCAAGGTCAAATATCAGCTGAAAGTCCGTGATAGTTGAAAGCTTGTCTGATATTACAGACATGGAAGAATAAGCCCTTTCATAATTTTTGATATTATAATAAGACAATGCGAGTATTCTTACAATTTCAGCAGTCTTTTTCTCATCATATCTTTTAAGCTTCTGAAGAGATATAAATTCTATTGTTTCCTGATACTTCTTCTGATTATATAAAGACAGAACTTTTCCTACATAAACATCGATATCATAATCGTTTCCCATCTCATCAAGAAAAAGCGTATATTCGCTTTCCGCACGTCTGAAATTTGAAGATTTAAAAAAATCATCCGCTCTCGATTTTACTATTTGAGCGAAACTTTCACTTCCCTTATAATTTTTTAAGACATAATCGCTGTACGACGCACTTCTTCTGCTGACGGAAGGAAAGCGGACTATATACTGAGTTAAAAGTCTTTCAAAACCGGCAGGAATGGATTTTTCAGATATTATTTTATCAATAATGTCGCCGGATTTAACCGGATCATTCATGAAAAGATAAATCCTGAAAAGATAATTTCTGGCTTCAGAAAGATATTTGGGATTAGCGGCCGAAACATATTCGCGGAGAAAATTTTCAGATTTAGAATAATCGCTTTCTTCAAAACGCTCAATGCCCTTATAAAAAAGAATTTCCTTTTTGTAAGGTGAAAACTGATTGAACTCAGTAATTTTCGAATTATATAATTCAAAACCCGATTTGTCTTTTTTCCAGAAATAGACAACAGAGAGCATAAAGAAAATTCTATCGGCATCATTATCATATTTATATTTTTCTGCCATTGCAAGAAAGAGATTTTCCGCTTTGTCATATTTTTTTGAAAAGATATATGCCTCACCAAGATAAAAACTGACCTCTTTTTCCTCCGAAGCTTTACTCTTTGCTATAAATTCAAGAAAAGGAAGCGCATCTTTATGTCTGCCCCTTTCAATATAATATTTTGAAAGAAAAACCGCTGTCTTTACGCGAAGTGAATTATTTTTTGTTTTGTTAAAAACAGAATAAACAGATTCAAGAGCAGAACGCGGATCACGATTAATTGAAAGAACACCGTTCAAATAAACAGCATCATCATACATCTCAGCTGACTGACCGAATGATAAATATTTATTAAGGGATTTAATCGCATCTTCTGTCTGTGATAAATCGGCATAAGCCTTCGCCGAATAATAATATGATCGGCTAAAAGGCTGTTTCGATAAAAGATCTTCGGGAATCCGTGCAAAGTTTCTTAATGCTATGGACGGTTTGCCTATTTCCGTATTAATAATTCCGAGAGAAAGAGCTATCTCAGACTGAAACGAAATATCACCTGCGGATGACTGTGTTGATATAGTATCAAGATATTCAAGTGCTTCCGCATACTGACCGTTTTGATACAGAGCTTCGGCTATTTTCAGCTTAATCCTGTCTCCTTTTTCTTTTGGAAGAGACGGAAGAATATTTTTCCATTCAATTAGTGCTTCGTCAAAACGGCCGCTGTTATAATAAATAGTTCCAATTCTTTCTGAGGCAAGAGCGCGCATTCCTGCATCTGCCTTCTGGCCGATCGAAATGAAACGTTTATATTCTTCAATAGCTTTAATGAAATCTTTTTTCAGGTAATAACTTTCTGCGATATAAAAACGGCTTTCGGATATGAGCTCCTGGTTGCGGCTTAACAGCTGAAAACGGTTAAATTCAAAAATTGCCTCGTCATATTTACCCTGACGGAAAAGACATGCCGCGAGATAAAAATTGCCGCGTTCCTGATATGAGTCTTTTCTTTCTATGACTTTACGGAATAAAAGCTCGGCAGAGCCGAAATTTCCGCTTTTGTATGCTTCAAGACCCTGCTGAAAATAAACATCACTCGTTTGCGCAATCAGTAAAGATGTGGCAGCAAATATGCAAAAAATTGCAGAAATAAGCCGGATTTTACATTTTTTCAGGAGCATTAACACCAACCAGAGAAAGTCCGTTTCTGATTACAATTCTTACACAATCACATACTGTAAGCAACGAATTTCTTCTTGCTTCATCATCAACAAGAACCCTGTTTTCCGCATAAAATCTATGAAAGAGCTGAGCAAGTTTCAACAGAAAAACTCCTATTCTGTGCGGTTCAAGTGAATTCGCGGCATCCTTTATTTCTTCAGGATACTTAGAAAGAGCTTTCAATAGAGCAACTGTTTCAGGCGAATCAAAAACAGATGTATCAGAAACACCCTTAATATAAGGGAAATTTCTCGAATCGGCTTCTCTAAAAATTGAACAAATTCTGGCATGCGCGTACTGCAGATAAAATACCGGATTCTCAGAAGATTCTTTTTTTGCCAGAACAAGGTCGAAATCGAGATGGCTGTCCATTGAACGCATTACAAAGAAATAACGCGCAACATCAGTTCCGATTTCTTCTATTAAGTCAGCCATCGTAGAAAACTGACCGAGACGTTTGGACATCTTGACCAGTTCGCCGTTGGCGATAAGATTTACCTGCTGTGCTATAAGAACCCTGAAAGCGGATTCCTTATGCCCGAGAGCTTTTACTGCGCCTGAAAGACGGGCAATATAACCATGATGATCCGGTCCCCAGATATCGATGACTTTTGAATATCCTCTTTTAAACTTGTTTCTGTGATATGCGATATCAGCAAGAAGATATGTCGGTCTTCCGTCATCTCTCATTACAACGCGGTCTTTGTCATCGCCGAAATCCGTTGACCTGAAGAAAGTTTTACCTTCTTCTTCATAAAGAACACCGTGATCCTTCAAATCGGTAAATGTATTTTCTACAGAACCGTCCTCATGAAGAGTTCTTTCACTGAACCACTGCTTATAATTGACCTTGAAGCGGCTCATGACCTCTTTCTGACCTGAAACATTGTATTCAATGGCTTTTTTGGCAAAAAAATCTACAAGCTCAGAGTGGTCGGTAATGGAGTCAGCTTCGGACTTAAATTTATCATTTATAAAAGAAGCTATATCTTTGATATATTCGCCGCGATATCCTTCTTCAGGAAATTCGTTTTCAATGCCGTTTAATGTGCGGTAACGCGACAGAACGGATTCACCGAGCAGTCTAACCTGATTACCGTAATCGTTGATGTAAAATTCGCGGTCTACGATATCGCCTGCAGCTGTAATCAGATTGGCAAGTGTATCTCCCACTGCCGCCGCTCGCGCGGAAACGATGTTCAAAGGTCCTGTCGGATTTGCTGAAACAAATTCAATATTAACGCGTTCAGGATTGTTTTTTTTGATTATGCCGAAAGAATCAGCAAGAGAAATGATTTCAGAAGATACTTCATTAAGCACTTTTTTGGAAATATATAAATTAAGAAAACCAGGTCTGACAACATCGACTTTTTCAAAAAAATCATTTTTTGATACATATTCGGCAATTACAGAAGCGACATCCATGGGATTTTTCTTGAGCAGCTTCGCCGATTCAAGCGCAAAAGGCGTTGAATAATCACCGAATTTTTCATCCTTCGGATATTCAATCTTAACCTCGGAAACCTTCGGAATATCTATACGTTTATCATCAATAGCCTTATTAATGGATTCAACGACAATAGACTCTATTTTTTCTTTTATAATTAACAATGGTATTCTCCTGTTTATTTACCCAAAAAACTGATTTTAGAAGTTATTTAAACCGGTCTTATGAAACAATTCAACAAACCTTACATTGTTAGAAACCAAAATCTGTAAAAGTTTCTAAAAATGACCGTAAATTCAAAAATTCTATACTCATAGAAACTTGAATTTTGTACGAATTTGTCAATAAAAAATAGGTTTGATTTGAAAATGGAGATTGTTATAAAATCCACATTTTGTTAATTTATAATATCATTGTAAATTGCAGGAAAATCGGATTTAATCCAATTTTTGAAAGTATCACAATTAAGAATTCCTAATGTTTCTTTACTCATTCTTCCAATTCTCTATTATTAAACCGTTTATTTTTTTGAAATGCTTTTCGTTGTTCGTTACAAGTGTTAAATTCATTGTCAATGCCGTGGAAGCAATTAGTAGATCAAAATCATCAATAATATTCCCTGTTTTCTGCGATTTTGTTTTTAAGTCACTAAAAGTTTCAATAATTGCTTTATCAATATTAATTATTGGAAACAATTCTTTTATTCTGTATACAACAGCCAGATTTTTTTCAATATTGAGTGATTTTTTTGCTCCGAATAATAATTCACCGTATGTAATTACAGAAATAGATTTCGGGATATTCTCATTTTTGATAAAATTATTCTGAACAGTTTTGTCAGATTTTATGCTATAGATTATAATATTTGTATCAATCAAAAATGACATTTTCCGAATTGAATCTTTTAGACGATTTTCTTGATTTTCTGATTGAAGTTATTATTTCATCAGCATTTCTATTGTCATCCCATGAATCTGAAAGCGATATAAATTCACGCGTTGGATTACTTGAAAAAACGTGAGGATTTGAGAGATATTTTTCAATTATTGAAATGACTTCTTGACTGATTGATCTGTTTTCACTTTTCGCAATAGATTTTAGCGAAGAATATAACCTGTCATCAAGGTCTCTAACCTGTAAAATTGCCATAAATCTACCTCAAAAGGTAAGTTAATTACGTTTCATGAAAAGTCAATCATTATTCATGAATATAAGTAATCAACATCAATGTACCCGCCCGCATATACAACTGCCTTCAAGAATATTTGAACTGAAGTAAAGATTCACTGATTCATAAACAGAAATCGAATTCCCCTCATAATTATTTAATCATAAAGTATTCAATTCAATTTTCTCATCATCAGAAAATATGATATTATTATAATTGTATTTTGTCGCTTAGAAATCATAATGGAGCTATATATCATGAAAAGAATCCCTTCGCCCCTCTCTCCTTTATTAAAGGAGAGAGGCCGTGAGAGAGGATTTTAAACTATTCGTCTATAAAGATTGATTCTGCTTCTATGAGTTTTTCGTACTCTTCAAGGCGTGCGCCTTTCAAACAAAGATCAATAATTTTTTTACCCAGAGGAAGAAGCTCAGGACTGTCTTTGTAGAGTGAAAGCTCTTTTGCAAAGAAATCTGTAAGCTGTTTTGCTCCGGCATCATAAGCATCAAGTCCGATTTCAGGCTGGTTTTCAACTTTCAAAAGCGACTTTTTGATTTCCTGATTTTCAATCATCAGTCTGTTCAATGAATAACCGAGAAGAGGACATCTTGATTCACTAAGTTCTTCTCTCATGAATTTAACTCCGCCGCGGCGCGCAAGATATTCCCTCATAATCCACTGCGGATTAAAGCTGACTTTCCATGAACCGATATGCTGATTAGGACAGAGAACATAGCTGACCTTTGTACAGGAAACTATCTGCTCAAGAAGAAGATTTGCCTGTTTCACGCGTTTGCCGGTAGCAAACGGCCAGTACGAACCTACACCTTCAGAACTCATGCCTTCAGAGTCCATGATGCTTGGATTAGCGAATCCTCTCGGAGAAACAAGTCTCCAAAGCCACGCTAGAGCCGGCGGAAGGATGTGAAACATTCCCATTATTCCATAGCTCGGATTTTCTTTTGTGTTCGGCGGATTGCGCACACCGAAGCTTCTAACATGTACTGATACCGGCTTGTTTATTACATTAGGTACATTTCTTCTCGGAACGATGAATCTCGGATTAGGGCACGGCTTGCCCGGAGAATCTTCAGTGTGTTCCCAAAGAAGCGCTGTGCTGTTAGGAGACGCATCAATATTAAGAAACAGAAGAGGCTCCTGCGGATGAATTGAAAGTGATTCAATATCAGGGTCAGTACCGTAATTTTTTATGTGATCGACGCGGATAAACCAGCCGGCTTCACCGTCATAAACTCCGAGTTGGCCTTCAGTTTTCTGAAGCGACGGATGACAAACTGCCATATCGTCCGCAACAGGTCTCAGATCACATCCGCGCGGAAGTGTCAGAAACATGGAGTCGCCAGATACAACATTTTTACCGAGAAGAATTCGTCCGTCATGTCCTCTGTGAATATGCTCGTGCATTTCGCTTTTTCCGCCGCCGCTCGCTCCTTCATGCATGAAGTTGATTTTGTTGCCGTAAGGAGTCACAACCTGAACAACGGAAGCGTGAGCTGTAATCCATCCTTCTTTTTCACCGAAATCGATGAGGGCTGAATATACACCCTTCTTAGCACTCGGTCCGGGATAAAGATTGTAGCTGTAGATTTCATGAAGATTTTCAGATCTTTCGTGAACGACGATCTGCTTGCCTTCAAAATAAAGATGTCTGAAAGGAGGCGCTGTATAAAGAACGCATTTAGGAACAGTTCCGTCAGGTACTGAGGAAGTTTCAACTATACCCTGAAGTATTCCGAGACCGAGACAGAAGAATCCAGCGTTTGCTGGGGCGATTGCGATTCCGTAGATATCGATATCGATTTGTCCGGCTTTGAAAAGAAATACAGCAAGTTCCTGATCTTTCATCCAGTCAAAAGTTTCTTTTTTTAGTCCGTCAAAACTCTTTCCGAATTTTTTTTCATAAGTCATTTTATCGGTTGGAAGAGAATCACCGATAAGCATGCTGTTCGGATCGCGTCTTCTCATGTACGGTTCGATGTAGTTTACAGCAATTCCGTTTTTGACGCGGCTTACAACGGCTTCGGCTATTTCGCCCTTGCCTGCTATATTATATGACACTGTCTGTGTGCCGTTTTTTTCGTCTTTAAGTGAAAGTTTGCTTAGATCGTTAAGATTATCCGCAATAATTACTTTTTTGCATCCCTTCAGAAGATCAGCCGCATGTGCGGGGAGTTTGATTTTCTGAAGAAGCTCATTGAGTTCCATTTTTTTCTCCTGAATAATAGATTAACTGACTTGCAGTTTGTGACCATACGAAATTATAGCTCGTTTCTGGCAATACAATTTATTTCAGGACGAAGTAGAGATTGAAAATTTTTTATTTATGAAACAAATCAATGTGAATTTGAAATTTCTTTTTTATTTTAATTATCAATTTCAATTTATTTAACTACTAAATATTTTAATAATTATTATTCCCGAGTGTCGGAGTACAATCAAAGACTTCGTCTTTGGAATCTCTTTCGTTTTGCCCGAGAATCGGGTGTATTTCAAAGGGCGTTCCACGCCCTTTATCTGGTAGCTGCGTGGTGTCACGCAATTACATCAAAAGGGACAGGGCTTCAGTCGCCAGCCCTGTCCCTTTTGAAATCCCTACCCGCTCGTTGTCGCGCAGAACTCGCCGAACCGCTTCCAGCGGATTCGGCTCAGACAGAACCCCTGCGCTCCGATCAGAGATAAATTTGCCTTCGGCAAATTATGTTTTTTGTTTTCTCCCAATCATCTCTTTCTGAAGTGCTTAGCGCACTTTTACGCGTAATTATTTCCTCCTCATGATATCTCAAGTTGCAATCAACTCAACTCTATTCATTTATTTCAAAAGTATACTTTGCCTAGAAATAAACGAACAACAGATTTAAAATATTTTATCACTTAACAATTCTGAATATTTTCAGAAAACAGTCTTTGCCCCTAGTCGTTAATCCGCTGATAATTCTATTCGAGTTTTTCAAGTAAACGTTTTGTTGTTGATCCCATTGTTTAGCATTAATGTAATCTGAATTTACTATATAAGAACTAAGCCAAATGAAAACGGATATGTTGAAAACGATAATAAGCATTGATAATACTTTTGTAATTTTTTTAAAAGATAATTTTCTTAAAATGAAACCTGATGCTATCAATATAAATGAAACGGATACGGAATAAAACAGAGTCCAGAAGATTTTATAATCATACCATCCGATCTTTGACCATCCGCCGACCCTTGAAAATGATTCACCAGTTTGATGCGGATAAAACAGAGGTATCCCCTTCCATACACCCGGAGGCTGAGGCAGATCGGCTATTAGATGAGATAACCCCGATAATAATATCAACGAAAATAAGAATATGACAAAATAATTAAGATTTGATATTTCTCTTTTATAAAACAAACGCTTTAAAAAAACTAAAACAACTACTAGAAATGATATCAGAGCCGACAATGCAAACACAAATATAACTGAATGAGTTATTCCTCTATGACCGGCATAAACATCAGTTGAAATATAATTTCCGAAGAATGAATCTGCATCAGGAATAATCGCAAAAATACCTGAAATAAATATTATAAACAAATACGGCAGATACTTTTTCTTAAAAAAAGTCTGAACTGCATAAAAAATATTTCCGATCGAAACACCTATAACTAAATGCTCTGGGGGCGTCATTTTTTCTCCAAAAATGTTTCAATAATTTCATCTCCGCTTCGCGGATGGAAAAGGAGATGAGGATGGGGAATATTATATTTATTAAATCAATAAGCTTCACCTAAAACTTGTAACTCCGATATGCATGTATCGTCATACATTGATCCGGGATAAACACTTTCAATATATAATGTTATCTCAATCGGTTTACCCGGACATCCATCCATATAAACATCACCAATCGGCAAAACATGATATCCCGGTTTATCTTCTAAGGTATATCTAAAAAAATAAGTCACCGGAAATCTTTTCGTATAAGATTGTTCACTTGTCCCGCAAGGATTATACTTTCTCATTACAATTGATTTTAAACGATTATTTTTCTTGAAGAGATCATAATTTTTACCATGTCCTGAATATATGATTAAATAATGAGGAAAAAATATTTTATTAAAATTACTTGAAATCTTCACCCATTCTTTGAATCCAAAATCTTTTGCACCTTCTACCCAAATGGTTTTTAAATCTCCATCCATCATATTAGATTCCATATAATTGCTATTACCAGTAGAAAGATGAGATGAAGCTGTTATTTTTACATTTTTATTACTATAAATGAATAGATTATTATCTTTTTTCATTTTTTGAATAAATTCATCAAATTGTTTTTGTTCATAGAATTTACAAGAATAATCATAAATATTATCTGTCATTATAGTTTTCTTGTTTTCGGTAATATCTTTAAGCTCATCAAATGTTATTTGTTTATTCTCAGCTTCAACAAAAACCGAGACCAAAGAAATACAAATAGTGAAATACAATATCTTTCTCATAAAGACCACCTTTAGTTTTCAGGGATATAATTCAATAATCCAGTTGAATTGAAATATATTAAAATATAGTCTATTAAATACTCATTTTTCAATTAAATCATATTCAGGACTAATCGAAATATATCTTCTTTCATATTCATACTTACAGCCGTCAGTTAAAGGGCACTTTTTACTTTTTCCCTTGATTTTATCATAGTAATACAAAGAAGCTGCATCCTCATCATCTGAGAGAAAATATAATAAATTCTTACTTCCTGAAATAACATACGAACTAATATCTGAATAATTATCACAAATTGTACCTACGTTATCAATAACAGTATTCAATTTTCCACTATTTAAATTTAGTTCAATAATTTTATGACCTTGGCCAAAACCCGCAGAAAAATAAACATAATTCCCATCATATGATACAATTGGTCTTTCATCACATTGATATGAGTTAAATGAAGTTATTCTATTTACTGTTTTTCCTAATACTTTATAAAAACTAAATTTCCCATACTCATCATATACAAAAATAAGATATCCTTTATTAATCGGCATTAACTCTAAAGGAACACTGCCGGATATAAACATATTAAATTTATCTATCAATTCTCCACTATACTTGTTTATATTGACTTCATAAGTGTTATCATTTATTTTATCGAATTTGTACTTACAAATAACAGAATCATTATCAAAAAAAACATTTTTTGAATCAATTTTAATAAAAATATTTCGTTTGTAACAATATTTGACTATTTTAGATTTATTTTTATCACAAAAATCTATTAATAATTCTGGTTTATTTTTGCTCCACTCAATCTTGTTTACATTTCCATTAATCAAAATATTTTTCTTATAAATTCCATTCTCATAAAAAAACAAACATGATTTATTATCTTTAGAATTATACCTTACATCGCAAAATATTTCACCTGCGATTATATTTTCAGTAATAATTAAAAATAGTAATATAATATATCTCATTTTCAACTCCACGTACAATATTCATCCGATATTACATTCTAAGTGCTTGGCGCACTTTAAATTTCAACTATCATTAAAATATTACTTTTTTTTCAATAAATTTATTGATAGAAAGCCCTCTCCCTTATTTCTCTTTCCGTTGGCTTCGCCAATTTCCAAATACATTTTGGGAGAGGGCGCGAGTTTCCGCACGGAGGCGGAAACATTGCCCGAGAGATGGTCGAAGACCATAGCGGGACAACGCAAGCGTTATCTCGGAGTTTATGGCGTAAAGCCAAATTTAAGTCATTACCGAAGCAGACACACGTAGAGCACACGATGTGCACCAGTTTGGCGCGCCCAAGGATGGGTTACGCGCCAAAAAGTCTGCTGAGAAAAAAATATTCTATTGATATTAACGATATATTCCCGCTCATCATACGCGTAATTCTTTCTTCTTCATGATATCTCAACTTGCAATCAACTCTGATCTATTCATTACTCTTTTTCTCGCGCTGGCGCTCGATGGAGATTTTTGATTTCAGTCGACAATGCCGGCATTCGTTTCATCTCCGCTTCGCGGATGGAAGTGAAGATGAGGAAGGGGAATGCCATCATTGTACACATTATCAACTGCAGAAGCATACCAATTACACACCAAAAATAGGATATGTCCGAACTCGTCTCATGTTTCGGTGTAATTTTTTTTCACCTTTTAATTCATATAATTTATTGTTTTCTTTTATAACAATATAATATTCCATTACTATATCTTTATATTTAACATATTCATAATCATAATTCATATAAATATCCCAGCCAAATCGAATTTGCTTTTCTTTCAATAAAGCATTAAACGAACTATAATCTTTTGCATTTTCTCCTACACCAACTGAAACATTATTAAAATTCATAATTTTATCATCATCAATTTTCATTTTGATATCGATGTTAACCAATTCAAATTCCTTTTCACTCCTAATCGAACAACTTGAATTTAGATAATACTTGGGATTTTCTTCTTCGTAGTAACTTTTATTGCAATATACATATTCTAATTCAACTTTTACATTTTCACTTAATTGGAAAATATTTTCTTTCTTGTCATCGCTATCTTTATACTCAATTACATCATGATAAGCACATGCTTCAAAAAAAATAATCACAGAAAAAATAAATATAATTCTTTTCATTTAAAAAACTCCTTCAATTTATTATTTTTTACATATTATAAGGTTCAAAATTATTTTCTTTTCCCTTCATTAGTATTTCCTTTATTTCGTTAATATTATTCTTCACTTCATTTACCTTGCGATTTATTTTTTCCTCAGGATTATAGATTGGACTTTTCCTATATTCATATATATTATGATTAGCTGTTTCTTTAGGGCCTTTTGATGGATCATATCTATCAAAATGAACTTTCGGTATCTTATTTCCATTTTTATCTTTACTATATTCAAAATGAATATTATTAAAGCGATAACTGTCATTTTTACCGCCTGTTTTTCTTGAGAAATGCGCCCAAGCTCCATCTCTTAAAATTCCTCTAGCATCACTTGTTTCATATTCTCCTTTTATGAATGGATCTTTATTCCAATCAACAGGAGTTTTATTGACATCAGTTATCTCTACACCTGTCGGACCAAAATATTCACTTTTACTTGTCCTTGTTTTTTCATCAGATACTTTATACGCTTCATTTACTGCCATAATTATTGCACAGACTTCTTTATTAGCTTTACCTTCCGCATTACATTTATTTTTTTCCAAATAATCATAGAGTCTTTTTGCCTGATTTCCTTTGACCCACCTTTTATCACATGTCGGAACGGCATTCTCCGGTTCGCATATCTCATAATACGTATTTCCACATGAATTATTATTAAGACCAAAACTGCTAAGACTCGCCCGTGTTGCTTCATCTGTTACTTCTTTATGTCCAGTCGGGTCTTTATATCTTACAGGATTACCTTTGCAATAACTGAATCTATTCCAACTCTGGGTACTATATTCCTCTGGAATAATGTTATCCGCCGTAACAAACCGTCCTATTTCCGCTTCGTAATATCTGGCGTTATAGAAATAGTAACCGGTCTCCGGATCAAGTTCCTGCGAATTGAATTTCGGTCTGTTTGTTTTGTCTCCTTCTTGTACCCTGCTCGGCGCTTTTGGACATCCTGTCCGCGCCTCGTTTAAAGCCTCCTGCTTCTGATATCGCCGTATGGTTTGTATTCAGTTCTCGTTACAGCATCGCCTTTATCGACATTCAAAGGGACGAGGAGCTCAGTCGCCGCTCCTCTTCCCTTTGAGATCCCACTCCTGGCTTTTGTCGGGCGAATTCCTCGTACCGGCTTTGCCGGATACTGCGGTCGCCCGAGTTGAGTCCGACTTCGTCGAACATTTTAAATTATTTTTCTCCCATTCATCTCTTTCTGAAGTGCTTAGCGCACTTTGGAATTTCAACTATTATTAATCTTTTCTTAATGTTCAATAAATATATTGATAGAAAGCCCTCTCCCGCTTTATTCTTTCCGTTGGCTTCGCCAATTTTCAAATACATTTTGGGAGAGGGCTCGTCACACACAACAGCGCGGTGAGGGCAAGTAATTCTTTCTCCTTCATGATGGCTCAACTTTCATTCAACTCAGCTCTATTCATTCATCTTTTTCTCGCGCTGACGCGCGATGGAGATTTTTGATTTCAATCGACAATGCCGGCATTCATATCATCTCCGCTTCGCGGATGGAAGAGGAGATGTGGAAGATGGATGCCATCATTGTACACATTGTGTGTATTATAATTAAAATTTTTTTATTAATTTCAATGTCTCATAATCTGATTCAGAATTTGCCCTAAACATATAGAATATTGAGCTCTCTTCTCTTGCCATTTCAAAAACCTCACCACTCTCAAATTCTATAAATTGTTTAAACAAATTAATAAAATCATTTTCCACAATCCTTTTATAAATATCCTTTGACGCTGAAAAACAAACATGCCCTCTACCTCTTGTCATATATACATCATAATCAAAAGCAGCTTGTTTGAAATTATCCGGCAAAGAATATATAGATAACCAATTTATCTTATCTCCTTGTTCTATTGATTTGGACATCTTTTTCTCTGACTTATTCATTGTCATAACTTTACCTGTCTTCATAGTAGCACTTTCTATTGAAAAATAATTTGCTTTTAATCCCAACCCTTCAATATAATCCTTACATGATTTATACCATTTCATCCATATTTCTTTATTATCATTAATGGAACCATACAAACTCACAGTTTTCATTAAATTATTATTTCTCACATCAAACTCCTTATTATTCAATTTTTTTAATACGAATTTTTCCAGCTTTATCCCCTAAATAATCCTGCGTTTCTTCCATTCTTTTATATAATTTATCCAAATCATCTGTTTTACTTGGAACTTCAGTTTGATCTATTATGACCTGCCCCCGAAAGGTGAACCATTTTTAGAGGGAAAAACTCTTGCAGTAAAGAAATAAAAAAAGCAGGAGTAAAGAATGAAAAGAAAAAGATTTACAGAACAACAGATTCACGACATTTTAAAAGAGTCGGAAGCCGGTGCGAACTCACTAGAATTATGCCGGAAGTACGGAATAAGCAAAAATACCTTCTACAACTGGCGATCAAAATATGGAGGAATGGAAGTATCAGATCTCCAGAAAATGAGGTCACTGGAAGATGAGAATTCCAAACTCAAAAAGCTTGTGGCAGAGCAAGCGCTCGATGTTATGGCTTTAAAGGCGATGCTTGCAAAAAAGTATTAAGCCGGGAACAGAAGAAAGAAGCAGTTTCGGCGGCAAAGGATTATATCAGCGAAAGACGCTCGTGTGAACTCGCCAGCCTGCATCGAAATGTGTACCGGCATAAACGTGTTATAAAGGATGAAGAATTGAAATCTGAAATCCGGGAAATTGCTTTAAAGAGAAAGCGTTTCGGATATCGCCGGATATGTGAGGTTTTGAGGAAAAAGAGAATAGTGAATCACAAAAAAGTTTATCGAATTTATTGTGAGATGGACCTTAAATACAGGCGTAAACGCAGCAAGAAAAGATATTGCGGAGAAAAAATTCCAATTCTAATTCCAAACACAATCGATGAACGGTGGTCGATGGATTTTGTCAGCGATAGTTTGTATAATGGAAGGAAATTCAGAACATTCAACTTGATAGATGATTGTTCGCGTGAAGCTATAGTTCAACATGTTGATTTTTCTATAACCGGAAAACGTCTTGTGAGAATATTTGATGAGTTAAAAGAGAGAAGAATTTTACCAAAGCAGATTGTATGTGATAACGGAACTGAATTTACTTCTAAAGCTTTTAGAAAATGGGCAGATCAAAATCATGTCGAGATTCATTATATTGACAAAGGAAAACCGACGCAGAATGCGTTTGTAGAAAGTTTTAATGGAAAGTTCAGGGATGAATGTCTCAATGAAGAATGGTTCGAAAGTATTTCAGATGCTCGGTCGAAAATTGAAGCATGGAGAATAGATTATAATACGGAACGTCCTCATAAAGGATTAGGTGGATTATCTCCGTATGAATTTATTGCAAAAATTGCATGAGTTTTCCTTCATGTAGTGGTTCAAAAAACAGGGAGCACGTCAATTATTCCATTCATTTTTTCAGTTAATACATCCAGTCTTCTATTTTTTTGTCCTTTAGCCAAATCAACAACATTACTTAACCCTTTATTCAAAAACACTTTTTTCACTTCAGGATTCATTGCTTCTTTAATTCCAACATTAACTATGGTATCCCAATGACCAAGCGTTTTATTATTATGAGGAAGTTTCGATGGTACTATTTTCCTGGCAACATCATCACCATATTTTTCAGAAATTTGTTCAATCAGTTTTTGACCAGAAGACCAAACATTATCACTATTCTTGGAGATTTTTTTAGACGTATTAGTTTTTAATACACTTTCTAAAGCTTTCTCTGCATTTTTTACACCTTTTTTTGCTGTTTTAACAACAGCTGGATTACCTATAAACGCTGTCAAAAGAGCTAAGTCTATATCACTTCTATCTTCAGGAAGAAAAAATGATACTGCTTTGTTTGCCGCACCACAAAATCCCCAATAAGAAGCGGCAACAATATCGCCACTTGATGCAGTTTCTTTTGCTACGCTTAATTGACTATCGGCTGATTCTTCAAGAACTCCCTTAAGTTCACTTAGAAAGTTAGAAATTTCATCAGCTGGGTCATGCCCCGTCGGGTCTTTATATCTTACAGGATTACCTTTGCAATAACTGAATCTATTCCAACTCTGGGTACTATATTCCTCTGGAATAATGTTATCCGCCGTAACAAACCGTCCTATCTCCGCTTCGTAATACCTGGCGTTATAGAAATAATATCCGGTCTCCGGATCCAGCTCCTGCGAGTTGAACTTCGGCCTGTTTGTCTTGTCGCCCTCCTGAATCCACG